>TBL_comb47_HYPODRAFT_10000072_pt1 | contig 122688 bp, 94 predicted proteins | sample TroBogypolimnion_40_FD_10682 | JGI IMG/M metagenome (IMG submission 10682)
CTTCAGGGGTATTTAACACTGTTTATCCAACTCTTTCAGACGGACGTTATGACAGTGAATTTCCCTACAGGAGCTGCTCTCAACAACTAGAAGAAATTAGCCACACAGTTAAATTAATTAGTGTAGTAGCATATTATGAAAGCTATGTTTTTGCGGAAGAAAAACTTATAACTGCCACAGATTTAAAATCACCCGATTTATTTTCCAAGGCTGAAAGGGTAATAAACTATACCGACTCATATTCCGGCACAGCTACCGTAATTTATGCCGAAGGGAGAAATGTTGCACTTCTTACATGTGCTCATGTTGTTAATTCTCCTGATACTATCATTACCTATTATAACAAAAACGGAACTATGCTTCCTTACATTCAGAGTATTTCAATTAAAGTTAATCAGTCTAATTTCATTCCGGAAATTCCCGAAAAAGGCTATGTTGAAGTTCTTGCAATTGACGAAAAGAACGATCTTGCTGTTGTAGGTAAAACATTTACAACAGTAAATTCTAATTTCAATATTCCTGTTTTTAATTATCCGAACGGAAGAGCAGCCGAATTGGAATGGGGCGATTTTGTTTATACTTTCGGCTATCCGATGAACTACAAAATGATTTCCAAGGGCATTGTAAGCAGTCCGGATCAATCGAAAGGTTATTCATTCTTGGTTGATGTAATATTCAACCGCGGTTGTTCCGGCGGCATAGTTCTGGCAGTAAGGGACGGTGTCCCGAATTTTGAATTAGTAGGCTTGGTTAAATCAGTACCGGCAGAAACGGAATATGTCTTAAAACCTCTTTTAAAAGATGTTGATGTTGTTACTAATCCGTGGATTCCATACACCGGAGAATTTGCAGTTGAGAAAAGACAGAATATCAGATTCGGAATTATTAAGGTAATTGGAATGGAAGCTATTTTAGAATTCTTCAAAGCTAATCAAAGATCTCTTGAATTAAAAGGATTTCATATTGCCAAGTTTTTTTCCAGATAAGCACACAAAAATTAAACAGCCCAATATTTCTATTGGGCTGTTTTTACCGGTCAATAATAAATAGAAAAAAATTAATAAAGATTTTTAACCATCATTGCAATCTGCTGTGCTTCGCGGTGGTTAAATTCAAATGCAATTCTTTTATAGTTAACAAGATCTACTATGGTGCCAATCATACACAAACCGCCGGTTAGCAAATAAAGAATTCCAAGGCCAATCTGGTCTGTTAAAAATCTCTGAATTCCTGCTACACCAAGAAAACCTGCAAGTGTAACAAGGAGAATAACCTGAGGATCGCGCCTTCTGGTGCGGTAAATATTGGCAAATTGAAAAGCCTGTTTATCATTCATGTCTTTAATCATATTATTGATAAACATCTGTTCTTCGCCGTAAATTTCAGGCAAAATTTCTAATACGTTAGGCATAATTTGCCTCCCATTTTTTTAGTTTTAAATTCACTTTAATTAAAAAATAAATTCTGTGTGAAATAATAAAAAACGCGGCTATACCTAACGGATGCGTTTTAATAGAATTAATTATATCTAAATGATAAAAAAATGAAATTGATCTGCCAAGGCCGCAGCCGGGGCAAAACTCTATTCCAAGATTATGAAAAGGACAGAATGAAAAGTATTGCTGCTGGTAAGGATTTATAAACAGCAGGTAACCGAGAGCGGCCAGCCACATCCATGCTTCTAACGGCACTTTTTCAGTATACCTAAACAATATTTTTATTTTTTCTTTCATCTTTTAGCCTGCCTTCAAATTTTTAGACGAAAAAAAATCTAAAAAGTTTTCACTTTAGAACAATATCTTCAATATTCTTAAGATTTGTCCCGTCATAAGATTCTATAGATAATTTTAAAATAGTACCTTTTATGATAATATCAGCTTCATTCCATTGATTTGCAAGGTTTATAGAGAAAAATGGATCAATATCATCACCAATAACAATGTGGGGAATATAGGGTATATCGGTCCTCAAATGGGTTATCAGAATGTCTTTATAGAGCGCATCATGTATTCTGATAAAATTGCTGTTCCCTTCGTCAGGAACCAGGAAAACATCCCTGTAATTGCTGAAATAATCGGAAACAGAAGTTGCACTTTTGATGCAAAAATCAAACTTTGAGAATTTTTCCGCATGTTTTATAACATGTGATACAAATTCATTTTCGTTTAGTTCAAAAGCAGGAAAAACGAGAGTAAAATGAGGGTTAAAATATTCATATCTTCTGTCGTATTTAGAACGGAAAGACTGGATAAGATCGAAATCCTCTTTAGAGATTTGGGGATAAGCTAAGACACAAAATGCATTCAAAAAATTAAGCCCTCCATATAAAAAAAACGGCGACTTGTTGGGTGAGTCGCCGTTTGGGGTTGTAAAACAAAATTATTTCACAACTGATACTTCATGAGCTTGGGGACCTTTCTGGCCATCAACAACAGTAAATTCAACTTTTTGGCCTTCTTCTAATGTGCGATATCCATCACCACTTACAGATGAATAGTGAACAAATACGTCGCCGCCCTTGTCACGAGTTACAAAACCGTACCCTTTTGTAGAGTTGAACCACTTTACGGTACCGGTTTCACGCTCTGCCATAAAAAACCTCCGTGAATAAATATGTTACTTAACTGAAAGCAAAGCGTTCAAATGCCACCGACCGCATTGGAAGTGTCGAAATGTAATGAAACGAACTGCTCTCTTACACAACTTTATGAAGAATTCTTCAAAAATCAAAATATTAATTTAATTTATTTTTGATTTTAGATTAAATTTTGTTTAGGAAGTTTTAGTTAATATCTTAAATTATACCGCAATTAAATTCAATGATCATTACTTCCTAACTTCAAATTACATTAATATACTTAAGAACTTAAGTATTCTTATCTATATATAATCCCTTCCTGTGAAAGAAAATATAATTTAATTATTTATATCTCTTCCTGTGTAGAAAGAGTAATCGGGAACTCTTCTTTTATATTCCTGAGTAACGAGAGGAGAAGAAAAAATAAAATCGGCAGAGGCCCTGTCGCAAGCTACGGGTATATTCCAGACAACTGCAATTCTTAAAAGGGCTTTCACATCAGGGTCATGCGGCTGGGGTTCAAGAGGATCCCAGAAGAAAATAAGGATGTCGATTTCACCGTCTGAAATTTTAGCACCGAGCTGCTGGTCGCCTCCAAGAGGCCCGCTCTTAAGTTTTTCAACAGGAAGCCCTAATTCGTCTTCAATCATTTTGCCTGTTGTGCCCGTTGCAAGAAGTACATGCCCGGCAAGCGATCCTTTATTATATTTGGCCCATTCAAGCAAATCGGTTTTTTTGTTATCATGCGCTACTAAGGCAATTGTCTTTTTTGTATCCATTGCTTTATCTTTAAACTTCATTTTTAAGCCTCTCATTTTGGGTTCAACATCTCATTTAATTTCTCATCGAATATTTTACGGGCAAATTCAATATGTTCTTTTAATGTTCTTATTCCCCCTATTACAAACCGTAATACAAAAATGCCGTTTAGTTTAGTATGCGAAAAGAATAATTTTCCGGCAGCATTTATTTCATTCATAAAATTTTCATTAAATGCATTAACTTCGTCAAGGGGCATTGATTTATCGGGTACAATTCTGAAACATACCGTGCCCAGTTCAACGGGAGCCATTCTTTCAAAGTATTTATGGTTATCTATCCACTCTGCAAATTCCTTTGCCAGGTTCATATGCTCACGAAGGCGTTCTTCAATCCCTTTCCTGCCGAAATATCTTAATATAAACCAAAGTTTTAACGAGCGGAATCTTCTTCCAAGCTGAACTCCGTAATCCATATAATTTTCAACGCTGGTATCTTCCGCAGTTTTTAAATAATCGGCAACCAGGCTGAATGCACGTTTAAGCACTTTCGGCTTCGAAGTATAGAATATACTCAAATCGAATGGAGTAAATAACCATTTGTGGGGATTGATAACTATTGAATCGGCCAACTCATATCCTTTAAATAAATACCTCTTTTCAGGTACAATAGCAGCAACACCGCCATAGGCACCGTCAACGTGAAGCCAGAGATTTTCGCGTTTGCATATTTTTGCAATTTCTTCAACCGGATCAATGCTTGCAATTGAAGTCGTGCCTAATGTAGCAACAACACAGAAGGGGAGGAAACCATTCTTCCTGTCTTCAGTAATTGCTTTTTCAAGTTCGGATGGAATCATTTTAAAATCTTCATCTGCTTTTATTAAGCGGGTGCCTTCCTTTCCCAAACCGAGTGTAATGACTCCCTTTTCAACCGATGAATGTGCATGTTCGGAGGTGTACAATCTTAATTTAGGAATGCCGCTTCCTACCAGTCCCTTTTCTCTCACTTTGTAATTTTCAATATTTTCTCTTGCCGCTGCAATTGCATGCATAGTACTTACCGAAGCGGTATCGTAAATTATACCCCAAAATTTTTCAGGTAATCCTATCATCTGCCTGAACCAAACAAGCACCTGCTGTTCCAATTCTGTTGATGCAGGGCATGTTTTCCAGAGCATTCCGTTTGCATTAAATGTGCTTGAAACAAGATCTGCTAAAATGCCGGGCGCACTGGCGGTTGAAGAAAAGTAAGCGTGAAACGCAGGGTGGTTCCAATGCGTAACACCGGGTAAAATTATTTTATTTACATCTTTTAATATTTCGGAAAAGTCCTCTCCTTCTTCGGGTGCTGCAGAAGGGAGCTGGTTTTTTATATCTCCCGGTTTCACTTTTGATAATACCGGATAAGATTCTATATTGTTAAAATAATCGGCCATCCAATCAACCAATTCATGTCCGTACTTTCTAAAATCTTCAACAGGCATGTCGCCATATTTTTGATTACTCATTATGCACCATATTAAGTTAAATTCTGAGTCCAAAATAGCAATTACAAGTTTTATGAGCAAAGAAGTAAACCGGCCTTAATAAAAATATATTGTTAAATTTATCTAATGCGGAGGGGTGGGTAATAAGGCAAACCAAAACACTGCCGGGCTCATATTTTTTGTTTTACTCTGATATTTAGAAAAAAAGGAAAGGAGAAATTTATGTTTTAGTTTCATTTTAACTAAAAAGAGCCTAATTTCGGGTACAACAAATAAGTATAATTATGCAGGATACGAACAAATATAAGATTGCCGTCTTTCATGCTTTTTTCTATGAAAAAGGAGGGGGAGAAAAATTAGTCTTCAACCTTAGGAATTATTATAATGCTCATCTATATGCGGTAACAGTAAATTTCAAGAAGTATAAACCTGACGGCGGCGATAGTTTTTCTAAAGAATTATTTAACCCTAAGTATGAACTGACTTATCTCTGCAAAGATAGTGAAAACCGTGTAATTAAATTTATTAAGAGGCTGTTTGTATTTACATTATCAAATAAAATTGAAGAACTGCTAAATTATGATGCCGTCATCTTCAGCGGCAATGTAATGTTTCTTCAGAGGCGATTAAAAAAACTGCGCGATAAAAGTTCAAAAACAGGAAAACCGAAATTTATTATGTACTGCCATACTCCTCCGCGTAAACTTACAGATTTGTTTAAATCTTTTATTGCAAATACTCCTTTTTTGTTAAGGCCTTTCTTTAAGTATGGCAGCAAATATGTTTTACACCATTACAGGAAAGATGTTAGAACAATGGAGTTGATCTTCACTAATTCCTACACTACTCAAAAAAGAATTACTGAATTCACGGGGCTTAATTCTATAGTAGTTTATTCTCTTATAGACGTAAATAAATATAAATTTATTGAGCAGGGGGATTTCTATTTATCCTATGCCCGGCTTGAAGACACTAAAAGAATACCTCTTATTATAGACGCGTTCGAAAAAATGCCCGATAAAAAATTGATCATTTGTTCATCCGGGCCGATGCGCGGCTGGCTTGAAGCAGAACTGAAGAAAAGAAATTTGCAAAATGTTGTATATGAAGGATTAGTCTCTGATGAAAGGCTGATTGAACTGATTGGCAAATGTTTTGCCGGAATATATATACCTATTAATGAAGACCTTGGACTTACGCAACTGGAAATTATGTCCGCCGGAAAACCTGTTATAGGAGTTAATGAAGGGGGCCTGATGGAAACTATCATTGACGGCAAAACAGGAGTTATGATTAAAGCCGATCCCGCAGTAGAAGATCTAATTGATGCAATAAAAAACCTAAGCAAAGAAAAAGCCTTATCAATGAAAGAAAGCTGTATTGCACAGGCCTCTAATTTTACACCCGAAATATTCTTTGAGAAAGTTAATAAGGAATTAGATAAGATTATTATGGGCAGGAAGGGTATTGAATAAAAAGTGGTTATCATCTTTAATCGGCTTAAGCATGTTTGCAATGATCGGGCGGCTGCTCGGATTTTTAAGGGAGACCCTAATTGCAGCAACTTTCGGCGCTACTGCCATTACAGATGCCTATCTAACAACACTTCTGCTATTTGACCTGGCTATAGCCGCTAATGTTTCATTCCTTCAGGGTTCCCTTGCTTATTCTGCAGGCGCCGAAAACAGAGATCAGTTTTTAACATGGCTGTATAAGTCGGGATATAAAATAGCACTCGGAATAATTCTATGCGCTGCGGTTTTATTCCCCGCAATTAAATATATAATGCCATTAATATTTACACATTCTCCCGAAGCAACGGAGACAATGACCATTTCTTCCCAGTTATTTTTATTCATGGCGGCATTCACAACCTCAAGCGGTTTATTCTCTGCCATTTTGCAGATAAAAGGAAACCTTACCAATCCGGGAAGGCTTATTGTTTATTTAAATACATTTTCTATTTTATTTTTAATTTTTTTTCACGGTACAACCGGCATTGCAGCACTTCCATTGGGCTTTTTAGCAGGCGCAATGTTGTTTTTCACTTATCAGATTTTCCTCCTTAGGCGCAAGGGCTTTAATCCTTTCGTATCTTTCAAAAATAAAACCAATTACTTGAAGGGCTGGTTTGCAGTTACAATTTTAATTTCCATCAATGCAATGATTCCAAGCGCCCTTGGATTAATAGAAAGATATTTTGCTTTGGGTTTTACTGAAGGTACATATTCCCATTATCAATTTGCGCTTAAAATTTTATTTCTTCCTTTTACAATTTTCACTTATGCAATAAGCGCTTCGCTTCTTCCTGTTCAGGTACAGTCAATAAAAGGAGGGGATGAAAAAGAATTTAATTCTTCATCCATGAATGGAATTATTATTTCTGTTATTACTTCCGCCTTCTTTGTTATGATACTCTTTGCTCTTGCCGAACCTATAATACGCATAATTTATATGCACGGGCAATTTACAATTAAGGACATGCACGAAACCGCATCTGCCCTTAGAATTCTTTCCTTAGGGCTTGTTCCATATTTTCTGGGCCCTATAATAGCAACAGTATTCTTTTCTAAGAATGCTGTAAAGAAAATCATAATAATTAATCTCTCTTTTATTATTGCGCAGGCATTATCTCTTACCCTTTTTTCAAAATTTGTACCCGGTATTACGGCTCTTTCAGCTAACTTTTCAATTATTGGCTGGCTGAATACAATTGTCCTTCTGTTTTATGTTATCAGGAAAAAGTATTTGTACATAAATAAATCAACAGTAATAAAATTAACCGCCGTGTTTATAATTTCATTTTTAGCAGCCTGCATATCATATGCTTTCTGCGCTCCATTTTTTGATGGTATAATTCTTCTAACCGGCAAAGTAATAATATGGCTTATTATTTCGGGAATTTTGTTCTTTCTTTTCTATTCGCTTCTTTGTTTTGCAATATTCAGAAAAGAACTTAAATCTGTGCTTAAAAGAAATTAAAATAGCCCCTTTTTGAACAAAATGGCTTAAAAGTCCCCTGTTTATTTCCCTTTTCCCCCCTCATTTCTTATCTTTGCAAATCTTTTTGAAATATGGATTCGGATTATTATGAAAATGGACAAATCTTTTATTCCTACACTTAAGGAAGTGCCTACAGAGGCAGTTATTACCAGCCACATTTTAATGTTAAGAGCAGCATTAGTAAGAATGGTTTCGGCAGGAATTTATTCCTACCTGCCCCTTGGATACAAGTCACTGCGTAAAGTAACCGACATTGTACGTGAGGAAATGAATGCTATAGGCGGACAGGAATGCCACTTCCCCGGTTTAAATCCAAAGGAAATTTGGGAAGCAACAGGGCGTGTTGAAGCTTTCGGCGATACAATGTTCCACATTGCCAACCGTGATTATATTCTTGCGCCTACTCATGAAGAAATTGTTGCATTCCATGCTAAGAGTGCTATAAAATCTTATAAGGATCTTCCTCAGATTTGGTACCATATTCAAACCAAATTCAGAAATGAAGCCCGTCCCCGCAGCGGTGTTATACGCGGAAGGCAATTTTTAATGAAGGACTCTTACACTCTTGATGTTTCTTTCGAAGCACTTGATACCGGTTATCAGCTTCATGACCAGGCATACAGAAAGATTTTTGACAGATGCGGATTAAAATATTTTATCGTAGGTGCATCAAGCGGTGCAATGGGGGGAAGCAAATCGGAAGAATTTATGGTTAAATCGGATGCCGGAGAAGATAACGTTGCATTCTGCGAATCATGCGGCTATGCTGCAAACAGCGAAGTTGCTACTTCCATTATTGACGGAGCTCCAAGGCACAAAGCAAGTGAACAGATAAAAGAAATTTCTACTCCTAATGTACATTCAATAGATGAACTATGTGAATTTTTAAAAATAGATGAAACACAATGTGCAAAATCTCGAATTTACATGCACGATAATAAGCCGCTGCTTGTACTCATGCTCGGCAATGACGAAGTAAATGAAACTAAACTCGGTTCTGTATTAGGCGGAACAGTCCGCCCATGCCATCCTGACGAATTGAAAGAAATATCCGGTGCGGATGCAGGTTCTATCGGCCCGGTTGGATTTAAACATAGAATAATTGCAGATAACCGCCTTAAGGATGCTAACAATCTATTCAGCGGTGCCAATAAAAATGATTTTCACATCGGCGGAATTGACCTTAAACGCGATGTAAAAGATCTTGAATATTTTGATTTGCGCAGTGCGGTAAGCGGCGAAAAATGCGTCCGCTGCGGACATAACATTGAAGTATTCAAAGCAATTGAGCTTGGCCATATTTTCAAGCTTGGTACCAAATACTCCGATGCACTCGGCGTTCTATATCAGGATGAAAACGGAAAAGAACACCCTGTAGTTATGGGTAGTTACGGAATAGGATGCGACAGGATACTTGCATGCTACATAGAACAAAATCATGACGAAAACGGCATTATCTGGAACAGTGTACTTGCGCCATATCAAATTCATCTGATAGCATTGAATATGCGCAAGGAAGCTGTAGTTGAAACATGCGAAAAAATATATAACGAATACACCAAAGATGGTTTTGATATTCTTTATGATAACCGACCCGATGCTCAGGCCGGCTTTAAATTTAACGATGCAGATCTCCTCGGTATGCCTGTACAGGTTATTGTAGGGGAAAGAAACGCAAAAGAAGGAAAAGTTGAAGTTAAAATAAGAAGAACAGGTGAGCGTTTTACAATTGCAACAACGGAGTTAAAAGATAAACTGAAAGAGCTTCTTGCAAAACTTTAATTCATCTGTTCTAATACACTTCCGAAAATTTAATAAGGGATCTGCAAAACAAAGCCGATCCCTTTCTTCAATAAATAAATAATTCGCTTATGAAATCTAAACTTTATCTAACGGCAACACCAATCGGCAATTATGATGATATTACTTTACGTGCCCTTGATGTGCTGAAATCGGTTGATTTTGTTATATGCGAAGAATTTAAAGAAGCGCGCAGGCTTCTGGCCCATTTTAAAATTGAGAAAGAACTCGTTTCATTAAATGAGCATAATGAAAAAGAGGAAGCGCTTGCAATCATAAGCAGGCTTGCCGAAGGAAAATCCGCCGCACTAATAAGTGATTGCGGCACGCCGTTGTTTTCAGATCCCGGGCATTATCTTGTGGATTTATGCATTGCTAAAAATATTCAGGTTGTTCCCCTTCCCGGTGCAAGTTCACTTCTTCCCGCACTCACAGGTTCGGGATTAAATTTTGAAAAATTTTATTACTACGGCTGGCTTTCTCCTAAAAAAGAAATAAGGCAAAAAGAACTTATAAAATTAAAAACACAAAAATCCGTTATTGTACTTCTCGATACTCCTTACAGGCTGGTTCAATTACTTGCGGATGTGCAGAAAACGTTCGGGCCTTATCAGAATATTGTTGTTGCTTATAATCTTACTTTGCCCGATGAAACATTTTACCGGGGAAACGTTTCTTCAATTTATAAAATTGCCGAAGAAAAGAAATTAAAAGGAGAATTTGTTCTCCTGATTGATAATAATCAATAATAATAGAAAGAGGGTTTTATGAAAAGTTTATTCATTAAACCGGATGCCGATGCAATTTTAGCAAGAGTAGGCACATTAACCGAAGATTCGCAGAGGCAATGGGGTTCTTTAAATGTATGCCAGATGCTTGTCCATTGCCGCAAGGGATTAAAAATGGCACTCGGTGAAATACGTATAAGGCGTACATGGATAGGATTGCTATTAGGAAGAAAATATATTTCACTTGCTACAAATGATATTCCTTTCCGCCAGGGTTCACCATCGGCGAAAGGATCAATTGAATTGATTACTGAAGATTTTGATATTGAAAAAGAAAGGCTTATACATTACATACATAAATTTTGTGACGGCAGTAAAGAGGGCTGTACCGATAATCCTCATTTTTTCTTCGGAAAGCTTTCGCCCACACAATGGGGAGCATTAATGCATAAGCACCTTGATCATCATTTAAAACAATTCGGAGTATAGAATTTACAATTTTAGGAAATTAAACCATTTTAGTATTTATAAATTATCAAAGGAAACAATATGAAAAGTTTATTCAATAAACCAGAAGCAAATGAAATTTTAACAAGAATCAGCAAGCTGACCCCATCTTTGGAAAGACAATGGGGGAAGATGACCCCGGATCAAATGCTGGCGCATTGCCGTTTAAGTTTTCTTACCGCTATGGATGAAATGAAAGCACCCCGCACCTTAATGGGCAAAGTAATTGGACGCTTCTTTAAGCAAATTGCCATTGGGGATAAGGAGTTTCAGAAGAATTCACCTACACATAAATTGTTTATAGTAACAGATAAGAAAAACTTTGAAGCAGAAAAAGAATTGCTTCATTCTACCGTTAAAAAATTCGCAGAGGGGGGAGAAATTAAGGTTACTCACGAACCGCATGCTTTTTTCGGTAATCTTACCCCTGCCGAATGGGGCATCTTAATGTATAAGCATATGGACCATCATTTAAGGCAATTTGGGGCATAAAATGTCTCATTTTGGGAGATACTGTCAAATGAAACAAAATTTTGGTATCTTTTGTTAGAAGAATAAATTGGAGAATATAATTATGTTAAAAGTACAGGATGTAGACCTTACTCCTAATCCCCAGGCATTGAAATTTATCTTGAGCGAAAAGATATTAAAAAAGGAAACACGGGACTTTAAAAATAAATTAGACGCAGCCAATGACCCTCTTGCAAAAGGCATTTTTGATATTCCGGGGGTAGTTTCTGTCTTTTATATGGATAAATTCATTACTATTGAAAAAGAACCTAATACCAATTGGGGACAAATTCAAAAACCTTTTGTTGAGTTCATTAGCAATTTCGATAAAAGCCTTATTCCGGCTGAAGAAGAACTGCCTCAGTTAAGCTCTCAGGAAGAAACAGAACTGCTTAAGAAAATTAATGAGGTTCTGGATCAGCGTGTACGCCCTGCTTTGGCAGGTGACGGCGGCGGACTTGAAGTACGCGGACTTGAAGGTTATACTTTAATGATTAAATATCAGGGTGCATGCGGAAGCTGTCCAAGTTCCATACGCGGAACACTTACTGCTATTGAAAATTTACTGCGCCGCGAAGTAAGCCCTTCTATTGAAGTTATTCCGGGATAATATATTATTTTAATAAACATAAAAATGCCGGCTCTTTAGCCGGCATTTTTATTTAATACTGCTTTATAAAGCAAATTAAGTAAAATTAGTGATTAAAATTTCAGTAATTTTTTCTCATCAAGAAATTCATAAAGATCAAATCCCAAACCGAGGAACAAGCCTAAGAATCCGTAATATTTTGCAAAATGGAGAAGGTGAATGTTAAACTGAATAGTAGAGATGTTGTAAATCAGCATGTCTATTATGAAAACTATCCAGAAAATTACTGCAAATATAACCAAAAGAATTAGGGCTCTTACAAATATAGGTATCTTATTAAATTTCGGCATGTATTTGAGGTAAAGCCAGAAAGATATGAATAGGCCGGCAATGATTAATACTTCAGAAATTAAAAACCTGATTCCGAAAAAATCAAGATGGAAAAGAATGTCAAGCACCAGTATAACAACAGCTATAATAATTTGCTCGTTAAATTTCCGGTATTTTTGTGCAGCATACAATATAGCTCCATATAGCCCGAATAAAAGCACTGCTGAAGAATAGAATATCATGCTTAGAATTAAATATACGACAAAGCCGAATACAACAGTTAAAACCGGTTTCATAAATTCATCTTTCATTTTATTTCTCGCTAATTAGTTAGTAACTATTATTTATTTGGAGAATTAAAGATTATATCTTTATTGAAAGAAGAACAGTATTTAAAAGAGCCTGGAGTTTTCATGCAAAATAATCCTAATCTTAGTTATAAGCAAGCATAATTTTGCCCTTTATAGGGTTAAATTTCCATTGCCGGCCTCCTGTTTTAAGTAATATATTTACTTTTTCTAATGCGTTTTTAGAAGATGCCATATATTTTTATTACGTTAATTAAAACTTAATTCGAATTACAAAACAATTCTTTTTATGTTTAGATAATAATTTATCCTTTTTATACGGAATTGCATTGAAAACATTTTTACTTCTCTTCTCTACAATACTTGGTGTGCTTTTCCCCTTCGCCCATTCATATTCTTTCCTTATTCAATATTGCTTAATGCTGATGCTTGTATTTACTTTTTTAAATTTATCATTGCATCACTCAATAATTAAGAAACAGCATTTTTATATTCTCGGGGCAAACATTCTTATACCTTTTGTTTTTTATTTTTTACTTATAAAAATTAATTCGGCACTTGCTTTAGCCGCATTTGTAACAGGTATTTCACCAACGGCAACTTCCGCACCCGCGGTTGTTTATCTGTTAAAAGGGAAAGTTGATTTCGTTTCCTTTTCAGTTTTGCTTACAAGTTTTGCCCTTGCTTTGATTATGCCGTTAGTACTCCCCTATTTAATTGCTTCAAATGTATCAATTTCATTTACTTCAATTTTATTCCCGGTATTAATGGTATTGGGAGTGCCTCTTATTTTAGCACAATTGATAAAAAAATTTTGCACCCGGTTATTTGAATTCCTAAATAGCAAAAAGGATATACCATTTTATATCCTTACATTCAGTGTTTATCTTGCTTCGGCCAAATCGGCACACTTTATAAGAGAGGAATATTCCGGCCCGGTTCAAATTATTTATTACATTGCTATTTTATCTGCCATAATATGTGCATTAAATTTCTGGCTCGGCGGCATTTTGGGGGGAAAAGAATATAAGCAGGAAGGCATGCAGGCTTTGGGACAAAAAAACAATTCCCTTAATATGTGGATTGCCTTAACTTTTATAAATCCTCTTACTGCAATGGGGCCGGTATTTTATATTATTTACCATAATATTTTTAATTCTTTCCAGCTATACAATAAGCGCAGCAAATAGAAAAACTGCTGCGCCTATCAAAATTAATTCTGTTATGCTAAAGGTTATCTCACACTTTGATTTCCAACCGGCCATATCCATGCAGGTTTTACTATTCCCGTTTTCGTATATTCTTTTCCGTTTATAGTTACTTTAATTGTATAATTACCCGGTTTAGAGCGGCTTGTATCCCACACTACGTTTTGCAGCCCTGCTTCTTTTTTACCTGTAATAGTCCTTATTGTTTTTCCGGAGGAATCAATTATTTCAAATTTAGGCGCATCCGCAATGTTGTTCTTTAAGTAATAATTAATTATTAATCCGTTTTCTAAATTCGGAGTGGCAAGATGTTTACCCCCCATCAAACCAAGATTTCCCCACATTGACTGCTCTGAATAATTTTTCTGCGGTTTTGGAGCTATATCAAAAAGATAAAAATCATTGTCAAAGAATTTGTCATTCATAACTTTAAAGGATGAAATATTTGCAGTGTAAATTCCCCTGCCGAATGTTGCAATTAACAAGTCGTTTTCTTTCTTCTGAATCTGTATATCCTTTACGGGTACCTGCGGAACATTAATAAAGCGGATCCAATTTGAGCCTCCATTAATTGTAACATATGCGCCCGCATCTGTTCCTGCGAATAAAAGAAGAGAATTGTCTTTATCTTCGCAAATTACATTAACGGGCTGATCAGGAAGGTTGGAGGAAATATTTATCCATGTTTTACCGTAATCAGTTGTCTTGAAAATGAAGGGTTTGAATATATCTTTTGAATAACCTGATTTTGTTACATAACAAACAGAAAGATTATTATTCGAAGCAAAAACTCTTGTAACCCAATAATCTTCAGGACATCCCGCTTTTGTAAGTGCGGCAGTACAATTATTCCATGTTTTTCCTCCGTCGGCTGTATATTGTACTTTGCCGTCGTCGGTTCCAGCCCAAATTACTTCTGCACTAATTGGGGATTCACTTATTGTAGTAATTGTGCAATATTTTATATGTCCCCTGCCGTTATTTTTTAGTGAATCATTTGTTGTTAGGTCGGGGCTTATAGGAATCCATGTTTCACCGGCATCTTTTGAACGGAGTACCATCTGAGCACCGGTATACAGAATATTATTGTTATGAGAAGAAATAATTAATGGTGTTGTCCATGTATATCTATAGGGTGGATTACCTTTAGTTTCTTTAGGAACAATTGGTTTTCTTTGCCCCAATAACATATCGGTTTTCAAATGCTGGCCGAACTGCCCGGTTGAATATGCAAATCTGTTAGTTGAATCAACTTTAACATACATGCCGTCTCCTGCACCTATGATAGTCCAGTCATCAAGAGGTATATTTCCGGCCCATCCTTCGGAAGGTGCACGCCATGCTTCATGATCCTGCAGTCCGCCGTAAATATTGTACGGTTCGCTGTTATCAGCTTCAACAGAATAAAACTCGCCAGCTGCAATATTATAAAAATGTTCAACTGAAACACCGCCGTCATAAGAAATATAAAATCCGCCGTCACTTCCTACCATTATATGCCTTGAGTCCTTGGCATCAATCCATAATGTTCTTAAATCACCGAACATATTGGGGAATAGATTTTCATTATCGCGCCCCATGCCTTTCCATGTTTTTCCTGCATCATTAGTATAGAATAAAGATTCTCCCAGTACATAAACTCTGTTTTCCATATTCGGATCGGCAAAAATCTGATTAAAAGAATAGGCCGCTTTACCGCTGAGGTTTGTTTTACTGTCATTCATTTTTTTCCAGGTTTTGCCGTAATCATCGGAACGGTAAATTTCCCCGCCGATTAATTGATCATAATAGTTATCCCTGTTTGTATTCATCATTCCTGTTTTACCAACCGGTTTGCTTGGATCTTTCGGATTCAGGTTTTCAAAAAGTGTATAGATAACTGAAGGTTTTGTCCTGCATATAGAAACACCGATTCTTCCAATCCACCCTGTAGGAAGTCCGCCTGCGACCTTGTTCCAGTTTTTGCCCCCGTTTGTTGTTTTATATAATGCACTTTCTGCACCGCCGGCTTCAAGATCCCATGGTAATCTTGTTTTTTCATAAGCAGCAGCGAAAAGAACTTCAGGATTTTCAGGGCTCATTACTAAATCAATTACTCCAACTTTATCATTTATATAGAATACTTTCTTCCATGTTTTACCGCCGTCAGTGGTTTTGAATACTCCTCTTTCCTCATTCGTTGAATACAAGTGCCCCATAGCGGCAACATAAACAATATTATTGTTTTTTGGATGAATAACTATTCTTGCAATGTGTTGTGAGTCTTTTAATCCCATACAAGTAAATGTATTTCCGCCGTCCACTGATTTATATATACCGTTCCCCGCATATGAAGAACGTGCATTATATGAATCGCCTGTTCCAACCCAGACAATATTCGGATCGCCTGGTGATATTTTTATTTCGCCAATTGTATTTACTCCGTAGCCGTCAAATACCTGAGTGAATGTAACTCCGTTATTTATTGTTTTCCATACGCCGCCGTTTCTTTCACCCACAAAAAAAGTGTACTTATACTTTTCCCCGGGATTTTCAGGCGCTGCAACTGAACTTACCCAGGCACCAACCCTATGTGCTCCGAAATTTCTAAATTCAATTGTGCTTAAAGTTTTTTCATCGAATTTTACCTGCGCATTAATGCTTATGACTAATGTCAATATAAACCCTAATACTGAAATCCTTCTCATCGAAATACCTCGGATTAATTTATATATAAATTTACTACAGATTAAAGAATAAATTGCTATAAAAATACCATTTCTAATTTTAACCTTAAATAGTTCCATCTTTAAATAAAACACCTATTGAGTTTAATTAAAAATCTCTTATTTTGCATTATAATTAAAATGAATGAAGGTAATTAAACCTTTTTATATTCATTACTGTCTAAAAAACATAAACTAATATTAATAGGAGATAATACAATGTTTCGTAAAATTGGAATCCTTTCTTTAGTAATATTCATATTTGCAGCAGTTTCAATTTCAGCTCAAGGACAGGGCAGACAGCAGATGACATCAGAACAGCAGGTTAAAATGCTTACTGACACATTAGGCCTTACCGCAGATCAGGGTGTTAAAATCAAGAAAATTATTGATGATAACATGGCTGAAATGGCAAAACTGAGAGAAGAAATGCAGAATGGCGGCGATATGCAGGCTATGCGTGATGTTATGACCAAAAACCGTACAGAAATGCAGACCAAAATAACTGCTGTTCTTACAGATGACCAAAAAACCAAATATGCAGCTTACCTAAAAAGAGAACAGGAACGCAGACAAAACAGGCAGCAAGCTCCTCGCCAGCAATAAAGTTTCACTTTCATAATAACTGCCTACCCCCTCTAAACCCGGTTATGCCGGGTTTAGTTTTTTAAAAGCATTTTACAAATAAAAATATTTTATTTATTTTTTATTAACTTTAATTGGAGGTTACATGCTTAAAAAATTGTTTTTATTGGCATTTGTATTCCTTTTCATTTCCACTGCTTATATCAATGCACAAAATAGGCTGCAGCAGTTAAAAGCTTATCAGGAAAAAGTTGAAAAGCAGATTAAAACCCTGAAAGATACTTTATCACTTACAGACGACCAGACAAAAAAAGTAACCGTTATTATTAAAGACAATAACAAGGAGCTGATTTCAATTGTACAGAAAGGTAGAAGGTCTGATGATAAAACTGAAATGAAAAAGGCAGTACTTAATAATCTGATTGATCTTGATAAAAAAATTGAATCCGTATTAACCGACCAGCAGAAAGAAAAGTATGCAAAGTATAAAAAGGCAAAAATGGAAGAGCGGATAAAGGAATATATAGGAAATAATTAATTTTATATAACTAAAGTCGCTAAATGCGGCTTTGTTTTTTAATCCAGTTTCTTTCTGAACCTTAGTGTGCTGAAAGATAAAATTGACACCCCCATTACCAGCAATATCAACAGTTCCGGCCAAAGATCAGCAATGCCTATACCTTTTAATATTACTCCCCTTATTATTACCATAAAATAACGGAGAGGTATGATATAGGTAATTAGTTGTATTGCCTTAGGCATGTTTTCTATTGGGAATGTAAATCCCGACAGGAAAATCATAGGCATCATTATTACAAAAATAGCCAGCATCATTGCCTGCTGCTGTGTTTTGGAAATTGTAGAAACAAATAACCCTAAGCCGAGTGTTGTTAATAAGTAAATAAATGTTGATACGAATAAAAACACAACACTTCCCTTTACGGGAATACTAAAAATTACATTCATTGCAGTAAGAACTATTATAACCGAAAGAAATCCAAGTATGGCAAATGGTATAAGCTTCCCTAAAATCATCTGGTAAGGTTTAATTGGAGTAACTATTAACTGCTCAAGGGTTCCGATCTCTTTTTCTTTAACAATTGCCAGAGAAGTTAAGATAAGAGTAACAACCATTAATAAAAGGGCAACAATACCGGGAATCATAAACACTCTCGTTTTTAATTCTGGATTGTACCATACACGCGTTTCAGCATTTACAGAATTTACAGGTGTAATAACCTTCCCTTTAATCTGCATAAACTCAGTACTTACGTTTTGCGAAAATAATTTCGTAACACCAACTGCATAACCTGCTGCGATTGATGATGAATTTCCATCCGATGCGTCAAATATTGCCTGCACTTGTGCCGGTTTGCCGCTGTATATGTCTTTTTCAAAATTCCTGTCAATGATTATTCCGGCAAGGACTTTTCCTTTATCTATTAGTTCGGTCATTTCTTCATAAGTGCTTACATAATAATCCACTGAGAAATACCCGGTACTTTTATAAGCCTCTATATATTTCCTGCTCATTTCAGATTTGCTGAAATCGAGCACTGCCGTGTGAACGGTTTTAACATCGAAGTTAGCCGCATAACCCAGCAAAATCAACTGGAATACGGGAGCAATTAAAATAATACCGAACATTTTAGGATCGCGCCGGAATTGCAGAAATTCTTTTTTTATAAAGTGAAGAATTGTTTTCATTTATGCACTAAGCTCCTTTTTCCTTTGAACCACATACGCAAGAATAAGGAATATTGTTGTAAACAGGCATAAATATACTATTTGCGGCCAAAATGTTTCAAGTCCCACACCTTTAAGAATTATTGCACGTAACACTATTATAAAAAACTTAACCGGAGTAAGATTTGTAATAAGCTGTATTATGTAAGGCATGTTGTTTATAGGAAATACAAAACCTGATAATAGCATTGAAGGAAGCAAAGTAATAAATGTTGCCACAGAAAAAGCTATTTGCTGTGTATCGGCAATTACAGATATAAATATACCAAGCGAAACTGCCGAGGAGAGAAATATTAACGTACTGAATAAAAGAAGAATCAAACTGCCTTTTACAGTAACGTTAAACATTAAATTCCCAGCTATGAGTATAAACCCCGCATTTATGAGTGCTATTATAAGATATGGAAATGCTTTACCCACCAGCAATTCTATAATTTTAATTGATGAAACATTTATCTGCTCTATTGTGCCCTTTTCTTTTTCCCGCACAAGTGAAAGGGAAACGGTCATTGCGGCGGTAATAATTAATATCATTGCAATTAAACCGGGAATTAAGAATTTAGTAGTATCCAGATCAGGGTTATACCAGAATGTCGGGCGGAAATCCACCGGCATGGATACTTTGGCGCCGGTCCGGGATAAAAACTCTGTCTGAAAATTTTGGTTGTAATAATTTACAGCAGCTTCGATGTAATTATTTATTATCATTGCGGTGTTGCCGTCAACACCGTCAATCAGAAATTGAACATTTGGCTTGTCTTTAACAGTATATAGCTTTTCGGAAAAATCATGAGGGACAATAACAATTAACTGCGCCTTTTTGGTATCAAGCACATCATTTATTTCCGAATCTGAATTGAGATACTTTACGATATTGAAATATTTGGAACTTGTAAAAGTATTAATAAAATCGCGGCTTTCTGCAGAATGGTTTTTATCATAAACTGCCAGTTTTATGTTTTTAACATCGAAGTTAACCGCATATCCGAACACGACAAGAAGAAATACCGGGAAGAAGAAAATAACGAAAAGCATTCTTTTATCCCTTAAGAGCTGTTTTATTTCCTTTTTTGCCAGTGCTTTAATACGGTGAAACATTATTCCCCCTTCTTTTCAAGAAGGTGAATGAACACGTCTTCAAGGGTTGGAATAATCTGCTGCATACTTTTAATTGTTATTTTATTGTTTTGCAGGACATTTACAATCTGGTCATTATTCAGGAAATTATCATTTACGCTCATATGAATTGAATTGCCGAAAATAGCTGCGTCTTCAGTAAAATTTTGTTTTTCCAGCAATTCGAGGGCGTCAATTACCGGTTCACACGTAATTTCAAAAATTCTATGTTTTATATATTTCTCTTTCAACTCTTTAGCCCCTCCTTCGGCTACAATTTTTCCTGCATCAATCAAAATGATATTGTTGCAATATTCAGCTTCTTCAAGATAATGTGTAGTTACAAATACCGTTATACCTTGAGTGGATAGTTCATATATCAGATTCCAAAAATTTCTTCTTGATATTGGATCTACTCCGCTGGTGGGTTCATCAAGGAATACAATTTTAGGCCTGTGAATTACGGCGGCACCGAGTGCAAGCCTCTGTTTTATTCCTCCGGGCAGAGAGCCCGTTAGAATTTTCTCCTGTCCCTGTAAATAAGAAATATCAAGCACCCATTTTTTTCTTTCCTGAAGTTCTGCTCCCGAAAGCCCGTAGATGCCTCCAAAGAAATTTATATTCTCTTCCACCGAAAGATCATTGTATAATGAAAACCTTTGGGACATATATCCTATGTTCTTTTTTACTTTATCCGGGTCTTTCACAATGCTGTAACCTCCAACCATTGCGTCGCCAAAAGTGGGTTCAATTATACCGCACAGCATTCTTATTGTAGTTGATTTTCCGGCTCCGTTAGCGCCAAGGAATCCGAATATTTCCCCCTCTTTTACATTGAAAGAGATATTATCAACCGAAACAAACTTTCCGAACTTCTTTGTTAAATTATTTACTTCTATAGAGTGCAATTATTATCCTTTTTGTTTAAGATGCTTTCTTAAGTACTACTGGAAATACCCGGCCGTCACGAACCACTTCGTGACTGAAGAAGTAAAAGTAATTTATATTATTCAATAGGTAATGTGCCTTATTGCTTCCGTTATGAAGTTGACTGTCTAGTTGCGGAATGGTCCGCGGCTTCGCGGGAAAAACAAGTCCTTTTACAGACTCCGCATAGAAATATGTCGGGCACAATGGTTTTTTCTTCATATTATTTTTATTCTTTGATTAAATACATTAAAACATTTTCAAGAGACGGGAGTATATTGCGTGTATCAATAATATCTATTTTATTTTCTTTGAGAAGCAATGCTATTTTATCTACGTCAACATCTGCATCAATTAAAATATCCATCCTGTCCCCGAAAAGCTGTACATCAAACTGAGTCTTCGAATTTATAACATTAAATGCATTTCTTGCATCGGTACATACTACTTCGTAAATCCTTTTTCCTATAGATTCCTTCAATACCTGAGGAGTATCAAGCATCATTATTTTTCCCTTATTCATGAGTGCCACGCGGTTGCACCGTTCTGCTTCATCAAGATATGGAGTTGTAAGAAAAATTGTTATCCCTTCTTTAAGCAGGCTCGATAAGATTTTCCAGAAATCGCGGCGGGAAATAGGGTCCACGCCGGTAGTCGGTTCATCAAGAAATAAAACTTTTGGCTTGTGGATTAAAGAGCATGCAAGAGCCAGCTTTTGCTTCATACCCCCCGATAATTTATCTGCAAGCCTGTCGCGGAAAGGTTTTAATCTTGTAAAATCAAGAAGTTCATTGCGCCTTTCTCTATAATCTTTTACATCATGAATATCGGCAAAGAATTCAATATTTTCATCAACTGATAAATCCCCGTAAAGGCTGAACTTTTGTGATAAGTAGCCTATATTATTCTGAATAAATTTTCGTTTCTTTGTAATGTCTTCATCAAAAAGCTTTGAAGTTCCGGTGTCACTGTTTAATAGTCCGCAAAGAATTCTTATCGTAGTAGTTTTACCCGCTCCATCGGGCCCGACAAGGCCGAACATTTCCCACTTATTTACAACGAATGAAATTCCGTTAACGGCCTTAATATCGCCGTAACTTTTCGTGATTCCGTTTATTTCAATAATACTCATATAATATCCGGGTAACAGGTAATCTTATTGTTTAATTTTAACATCAACCGGAAGCCCTGTTTTAAGCTCTCCTGTTGTATTTGGAATTTCAATCTTTACTGCAAACACCTGTTTTGTTCTTTCTTCCTTTGTCTGAATATTTTTAGGAGTAAATTCAGCTTGTGGAGAAATAAAGATTACTTTCCCTTCAAATACTTTTCCGGGTAGTCCGTCTGTTGTAACTTCCGCAGTTTGATTAAGTTTTACAAGGGGCAATGCCTTTTCGGAAACATATATTACTACATCAACTTTGGATTGATCGGTTACTTTAAGAAGGGAGGACATCATCGATACCGTTTCCCCAACTTCAATAAATCTTTTAATTACTACGCCATTGATGGGTGAAATAACAAAACAGTCTCTTACATTTTTCTGAAGTAGCCCAACGCTTGCATCTGATTTCAGGTAATTAGCTTTTGCCTGTATAATTTCTTCCGGACGTGCAATATTTTTGATCTTTGTATAATTCTCTTTAGCAGCTTTTAACTGCGAACTTACCACATCATATTTTGTAACTGCATCATCATATTGTTTCTTTGTAACAGAACCGGAACTATAGAGACTTGCCATTCTGGCTTTATCATCATCGGCTGATTTAAAATTTGTTTCTGCCTGTGCTAATTGTTCGCTTGCCTGACGTATATCTTCTTCCCTCGATCCTTTAACAAGCAGGTCAAGCTGGGCTTTAGCAATCTCCTTGCTTGCAATTGCCTGTTTTAACTGGAGATCATATAATTCGTGGTCAATTATAATTAGTGTGTCCCCTTTCTTAACCTGAGAGCCTTCATCATAAAATAGATTTATAATTTTACCGGATGACTGGGCGCTTAGAATTACATCGGTTGTTTCAACTGTACCCGATTCATCGGCAACAATATTTTTGTTGTTATCGGAACATGCCGATATTATGAATGCCGCTGCTGCAATTAGAATTATTTTTTTCATATAGATTCCATTTTTAATTTTTTATATAAAGCTTTTCCTTCATCGGTAAGAATACCGTTGATGAAAATAGTAAATGTCATTTGCCCTGCCTGTGTAATTGAAAAAGAATTTTTAATAACGAATTCCGGGGTTACTATTGCCTGAACAGATGCTACAAGCATTTCTACAATTATTTCTTTAGGAACGTCAATTATATAACCTTCCTCCTGCCCCTGAATAATTACTTTACTTATATTAGCATAAATTTGCCTGGCACGGAACTTTTCAATCTTATTCCAAAAATGAGGTCCGAGTTTTTTAATATCACTTAACATATCAAAGTTTACACGGGCAGCTAAAGTGCATATATGATTAATAAGTTCTGCTAATTTTTCCACCGACGACTTATCAGAGTTGATAATCTTAACTATTCCATTCCGTGCCGTAAAAGCAATTCCGGAAAACATGAGGTTAAGAAGATATTCCTTTGAGGGAAAGTACTTATAGATAGTCTTTTTACTAATTTTAAGTTCAGCGGCTACTTCATCCATAGTGGTCTTATAAAATCCCTTATGCATGAAATATTCGGTTATATTGACAAGTAAAGCACGTTTTTCTTCAATCATACGTAGGAAACTATTTTTGTTTTTTGCGTTTCCAATATATGCTTTTTATCCCTTTCTGTCAATACCGGTGCAAAAGTTTCCCTTTTTTTATATTTTTACATTATAAAAAGGTGATTTTTTTGGTAAATGTTGATAAAATTATTATTGTAGGGGACAGGCTTCTGATTAAACCTCAGGAGGATTCTGAAAAATCGCACGGCGGATTGTACCTGCCTCCCAGTGTTGCCGAAAAGGAAAAAGTTCAAAGCGGATATATAGTTAAAGCGGGTCCCGGCTACCCAATTCCGGTTGCTCATGATGAAGATGAACCCTGGAAAGAAAAAAAGCAAATCCGTTATATTCCTCTTCAGGCAAGAGAAGGAGACTATGTGTTGTTCCTTAGAAGAGATGCAATTGAAATCGAGTTTGAAAAAACACAATTCCTTATTATCCCTCAATCTTCTATTCTTCTTATTCACAGGGATGAGGATATAGTTTAATAATATTATCCGGCTGCGGTTATTTTAAAAATATTTTTAGCTGTCATTTTTATTTATGGGGAGTAAATAATGGAAAACGAATTCAGAAAATTTTTATCCCGCTATGAATCTAAAGTCGTATCATTGTCTGAAAAATTATCAATTGCTTATTTTGACGCAACCATAAGCGGGAAGAAAGAAGATTATGCTCTTGCCGCCGATCTTCAATTTCAATTAAGTAAAATATATTCCGATAAAGATGATTTTGCTTTACTTAACTCTTTCAAAAAATCGAATGATATACAAGATCCATTCTTAAAACGCCAGCTTGAACTTATTTATAACGATTATGCTTCAAATCAGTTTGATGAAAAACTGATGGAGAAAATTATTAATCTCTCTACCAGGGTAGAAGAGAAATTTTCTACTTTCCGAGTTAATCTTTCAGGCAGGGAACTAACAGACAACCAAATAGATGAGCTGCTTATACAATCCACCGATTCGGGCGAACTTGAAAATGCATGGACCGCAAGCAAGGAAATAGGCAAAGTGGTTGTTGATGATGTAATTAAACTTGTTGAAATGAGAAATGAATCTGCGCAAATGCTCGGTTTCCCCGATTATTATGAAATGAGCCTCACATTAAGCGAGCAGAACACTCAAGACATGGAAACCCTTTTTGATGAACTGGATAATATGACACGCGGCGCTTATGAAATATTAAAAAATGAAATTGATGAATACCTTTCTAAACGGTTTGCCGTTCCTCAAAATAAACTTATGCCGTGGCATTATCAGGACAGGTTCTTTCAGCAGGGGCCTAAAATTTACAAAGTTGATCTTGATTCATATTTCAAAGATAGGAATATTGTTGAACTTACTAAATCATTTTACAACAATACCGGATTGGATATTGATGACCTTATAAAAAAAAGCGATCTTTTTGAAAAAGAGGGAAAATATCAGCACGCTTACTGCACTAATATAAACAGGCAAGGGGATATAAGGGTTGTATGCAATATAAAACCGAACGCAAGATGGATGAGTACTATGCTGCATGAATTCGGGCATGCTGCGTATGATAAATTTGCGGATCAATCACTCCCATGGGAGTTAAGAACACATGCCCATATTTTTACTACTGAAGCTATTGCAATGTATTTTGGCAGGTTCACCTCCAATGCACAGTGGCTTAGGTCAATGTTAAACATTTCATCCGGTGAAGCGGATAAAATTGCAGTTGACTGCTTTAATTCATTCAGGCTTGAACAGCTTGTGTTTTCGCGCTGGGCACAGGTGTTATTCCGTTTTGAAAAGAGCATGTATGCTAATCCCGGACAGGATTTGAATAAACTTTGGTGGGACCTTGTAGAAAAATACCAGATGCTTACAAAGCCCGAAGGAAGGAACGAACCCGATTGGGCATCTAAAATTCATGTTGCACTTTATCCCGCATATTATCACAACTATATGCTTGGTGAACTGCTTGCATCCCAAATAAATTACTGTCTGCTTAAAAACATTGTTCCCGGAGGAAAATATAATTTCTCCGACAACCGTCATGTAGGTACTTTCTTAAAAAATAATATTTTTAAGTACGGTGCGTCATTAAAATGGAATGAGCTTATCAAAAAAGCTACCGGAGATAATCTTTCTCCAAAATATTATGCAATGCAAATATTAGGTGAGAAGTAATATTTCTATTATTACAATTAAACAATCCTGATTGCGATACTTCAAAGATGGCGCCGGTTCATCTCATAAAATAAATATACCGCAATATCTGATTTTTTCAGCCCTTTTATTCCGTATGAGAAGAGCAGTGTCAGTAAAGCTACAGAGAAAAACACTTTGTACGCGGGATGAGTTCGGCTTTCATATAATAATATCAATTACTTAAAATCCTTACGATTTAATACCGCTGCCAATCTCTCTGTTAACAAATGTTAAATTAGGGTAAAATTTAATACCCTACTTATATTTCATGAAACCTGCGGGATTATACTGCGTCTTAAGTTATGAAATCGGAAATTGACAAAGATTCAAAGGCGCCTTTAATTTTTGTTTGTTCTTAAAAAACTTTAACAACAAGAACTCTTGAAAGGAGCTTGGCATGAAACGTTCATTTCTTCTACCGCTTTTTTTACTATTTACGCTGTTATTATCAGCAGAAACATTTGCAATGGGCCCTATTCATCTTATCGATACCCGCTATTCAAAAGAATTTATTGAAAATTGTTACCTTGAAGGATTGAAATCCGATAATGAAGGAATTAGGACAAGTGCTGCTTTACAGCTTGGCTACCTTAAATCCACAAAAGCTGTTATACCTTTAATGAAAATGATGCGCGATGAACAAAGCGATGCTACAAGAATTATTGCCGCACTTTCTTTAATAAGAATTGGCGATACCCAGGGCGCATACATGGTTGGCAGAACGGCACTTTACAACACCAGCGAAAAAGTCAGATTCTTTGCCGAAAAATTCTATTATGCTTACACACATAACTTTATTGATGACGTTCCCTATTACGAAGTTTATACAAATTAGCTTTATGCATGTGATTCACGAAGGGGCGATTGTTAGCGCCCCTTCCCTTGTTTAGTAAAGTAAATAAATCTCCATTCTTCCCCCCTTAGCCCGGCGGACTAAAATTGAATCTTAATTTTAGTCCGCTTTTAATTTTTTAATAAACCAGTCCGTCCGTTAAATTTTACCCGCCCGTGGCGTGGCGAACGGCAATAAATATACTTCTATTAAAATTGCCGTTGGCTTCAGCCAACGGAAGACAAGCAGCCAAACTCTCCGGGCTTTAGCCCCATCATCAAAAACATTTTTCACAAGAAGCGGGGCAAAGAGCCCCGCTTCGCTTTGTTGTCATCGCTTATTTCTTTGATTCTTTTTCAACTTCCTGAACTGCCTGCTGCCTAGGATTGGCAATAAGGTTAGTTAAAAAGGCAGAGAGTAACCCTCCCAAATTATCCCCGCCCTGAATTAAGAAATCAGGAGTAACTTTAACATTGCCGGCTGCAATCTGTTTCGCAATTTCAATTGCTGTAACACCCTGCTGGCCGACAGCTTTATTCTGCATTTCATAAGCTTTAGCAGTAGATTCACCCATAGCAAGAATCCTTTCTCCTTCAGCTTCACCTTTAACACGTATACCTTTAGCTTCCCCTTCGGCACGCAATCTGATACTTTCAGCTTCACCTTCTGCGGCTTTAATTGCTTTAAGTTTGCTTTGCTCTGCAATCTTAACGCCAATTTCTGCTTCAACAAGATTTTTCTGCTGGTCAGCTTCTGCGTGAGTTTTTTCAGTAGCAATTCTTGTCTGTTCTGCTTTCTGCATATCGGTGTACATATCCTGCTGCTGCTGGGCAATAATTTTCTTTGTCTGTGTATCCATTAATTCCTGCGGCAGGGCAATCTGGCAGATTAAAACAGAAACGCACTCAACATGATATTTTTCCAATTCGCCTTTAGCACGTTCTTCAGCTTTGCGCTGTTCATCCTGCCTGTCCTGCATAAAGTTCATTGCAGAAGTTGAAGATGCCTGGTTGCGGAAACTTGAATCAATCATTGGATGAATAACATGTAGAATAAGATTTTCTATTGAACCGATTTTTGCAACCATATAAGGAGCCTGATCAGGACGCACCCTTATTACAACTTTAACAGAAACATTGATAACAAAACCATCTTTAGAAATTACTTTTAACGGATCGAAACGTGTTTCGCCGGAATCATCCCAATCAATGGTAATGTTAGTTGTATCTACTATATAAGCAATATAAGCTCTGCGGTTAAGATAATAAAAACCGGGGCCTGCAACTTCCTGCTGAACACCTCTATATCCTTTTGGTACTACATAACGCTCAATACCTACATTCAATCTTTTCTCAATATCTCTGTATGCATCGGAACCCCAAATAGCATTTGCCTGTGTGGCCTGTTCTTCAATAGTTTTGCGTACTTGAACAGGTTCTTCCCCTACGTTAGAAACTACTACTGCAACCTGTCCCCTTTCAACCACAGCAACATCATCAAACTCAACTTTAAAAATCATTGGGTTGATGTAATAAGTACCCGGCCTTAGAACATCGAACTGCGGGCCGCGCTGGCCGCCGCTTTCAAGAAACTTGGATGCATCCTGAAAATCGCTGTGGCCGGTAACAGATTTGGCAACATATTCAGCTTCGGGCAATGGTTCGCCGTCAAGAGCGGTTACCAAACCTACTTTATTTGCAGGCACTACTGTTGCATCAAGAATTTCAACATGAAACAAATCTGTATTAATACGGTATGTGCCGGGGAGCAGAATTTCAATCTGCGGGCCCTTCTGTCCTTTATTATTTAAGAATGCTTCGCCGTTTTCAAAAGCTGAGTGCCCTTCAATTTTCTGTGCAAGCAATCGTCCGGTTGAGATTGGCTGGCCGTCCATAGATGTAATTACACCAATTTTCCCTTTATCAATAAATATGGCGGGTACTTTTCTAATTGTAAAAAGTACAGGGTTAACTCTATAAACGCCGGGAGGCAATATTTCAATTTGCGGTCCTTTTTGTCCTCCATTGCGCAGGAAGTTTTCTCCATCCTGAAATGAATTATGCCCTTTTACAACTTTAGCAAATATTTTTCCCGGAGGTACAGGGTCGCCGTCAATTGATTCAATTATACCAATTTCCTTTTCGGAAATAAATGTAAAATCATATTTCTTGGGTGCGTATAAAAATGGAATTAGAAAATGGAGCCCCGGGCCAAGAGTCCTTGCCTGAATACCAATTTCATTTGCCTGGGCAATTACTCTTCCCTGCGGCATCTTTTTGCCGAAGTATCTTCTTTCTACAACGGCAAGCTCGCGTCCCTTTACAAGAATTACTGATTTAAGAATTAATATCAGCACGAAGAAACCAATAATGTAAGGGATCAATAACGTTATAACCTGTGAAAAATTTTCCATAAAAGAAATTCTCCTTTTTTGTTTTTTTGTTTTTTGATTAGTTACGTTTTATTAATAGATAATAATATCCAAAACAGGCGTAACAGTAAATTAAATTATGATTAATTTTAGAAACGTAAATAAAAACAGGATTGGAAATTAGAGCCTAAATTCCGGGAGAAATACGCGAGGAAACACAAGCCAGCTTCCCCATAACAAAATGTGCTTTGTGTAAATCACCTGACAAATTTTTCAGGGTTTGATTGTCAGCAATGTTATTCGAAGATAAATCTTCTTGTTTTTTCATTTTATTAATTTGCGTTAATTATTTACCATTATTATAACGTGCCATTTTCATTTTTGTTCCAGACATACAGGATGCTGTGAAAAACCAATTAATTTCAATCTTTTTATACAAAAGCTTATTTTTTACTTCTTAATACGCCGTTTAATTTGAATTCGAATTAAAATAATTCATTGTAGAATCTCAGAAATGAATTATTTTTATAAAGTGTATTGCTGAATTAATACACTTTTAGAGGGTCTAAAAAACTTTTTAATTATACGAATAACTCATTGAGTTAATTCTTTATTTAATAGCCGGCAATTTTCATGTCCGGTTAATAAATATGATTATAAATTATGCTGCAGGTTAAAATGAAAAAAATATTATTACTCTTTCTATTTGTCTTTGCGATAAATTTAACAGCACAGGACATTTACAAAATTTACAAACCTTACTTTCCAATGAAGATTTTAGAATCTGATGCACTGACTACTGCAGCAGAAAATAATATTCAATCGGCTATTAATAATCATCCAAACCTCATTTACAGTTATTTTGCATATCTCGAAGTGTTATCTACTAATAAAGATTCTGTTACTGTAAATAAATTCTTAAATCATTACAATGAGCTTGTGCGCTACTATCATAAACAAAAGTGGGAATGGTTCAATGGTCTGCTAAAATATGCCGACAAAATAAGCAATATACTTGAGACAAAAAAAGCTTTCATAGATTATCTTACCGCTGAAAGAGATAAAATACCCGTTGATTTTAGCAACTCCTATTCTCAGCTGGCAATCGACACAAACAAAATAAACCATTGTGCACTTATTCTTTTTAATTCACGGAGCAATATTATTTATAATCCCAATGTTGATTATGGAATAGAAAGAAACGTTGAGGAAGAAAACATTATTAATGATATTAAGGATCATATATCACACCCTACAGTATGGCAAGATGAGACTGATTCAAAAGAATTACGTAAAAACATCAAATATTATTGGTATTTAATTGCTAAACTTCCTTTGGAACAGCAGTTAAATATTTTAAAAGGTTCATCTGAAAATAATTTTAATGTTCTTCCTTTTATTTCTTATTATATAGGCGGAGGAGCAACCACCAGCTCTATTTATAATTTTAACTATAATGAAATTTCTCCTATTGGTGCTCCATATGAATTTTCTGCCGATATTAATAGGACCGGGGTTGAATTTTTTATTGGATGTAAATTCAGATTGCTCCCTAATAGAGGATTGTTTTCATATGTAAAACTGGAAGGGGGAATAATATTCGAAGGCGGATCCAACAATTACAAACCATATTCTTATTATAAAAGTACTATAGAAACACTTGATACTGACGCAAAACACCAGACCGTACTTGAAATATACGATATTAACAAAAGCCTAACATTAAATAATGAAATAAATTTTTATTTCAGCTTCGGCGCACCAATATTTTTTATCGGCAAAAAATTTACAGCTGAGCTTGATGGTGCGTTGTACATGGTTTCATATAAATATTCAATAAATGCAAGCTACAACTACGTTAAAACTATTAGCGAGACCTATCCCGGGCTTTACCAATATCACATGGTATCTATGATAAATCAGAATCAAAACGTTATTCAGGGAAGTTCAAAGTTTGATATTAAGTTTGTTCCATTAATTACTCTTTCATACCTGATTTCCGATTCAATTGAACTCAGTTTTAGCGGGCTATACAATAATGCATCAATACGGCTGATATATATATTATGATTAAATCATTAATTAAATAAAAGCAATTTTAATAATTAGAAGGGCTATTGATATGAAACGACTACTGTTTGTTATTTTATTATTGTCTTCACTGACTTTAAATGCACAAAGCCTTGTACAAAAATTTAAATCTTATGTGCCTCTTAAAGCTCTTGAAACGGGCGAATACATTACTATGGTTGAAAATAATCTGCAAAGAGCAACTATTATTCACCCCGATGCTATTTATACTTATTTTACATTTCTTGAAGCTCAGATTGAAAACAAAGACCGCGAGCTCATTAATAAACTTTCCACCCACTACAGCCAGATTGTAACCTATTATCATAAGAAAAAATATGAATGGTTTAATTATTTAGTGAACTTTTCCGATAGCATTAGCGAAGATTTGGAGGTTAGAAAATTCGTTAAAAAATATTTTCTGGATGAAAGAGATAATACCCCAAGAGATTTTAATGATTCTTATTCTGCACTGCCTCTGGATACGAACAAACTAAATCACTGCGCTGTTATATTTTATAATCCTGAAAGCAATATCCTTTATGATCCCAGCCTCAATTATGCAAAGATCAGGACTGCAGAAGAAAATAAAATAATCAATGATGTAAGATTACGCCTTAAACACGCTGCAGAGTATAATGAAAACAATGACTCCGGCGAATTAAAAGACGAGATCTCACATTACTGGTATTTATTTTCGAGACTTCCTCACGCCGAACAATTAAATATATTTAGAGGAATTTTTAAGAAAAGCTTTGCTACTCCTGTGGCAAATTCCTTTTATGTTAGTGCAGCTTTCTCAAGAAATTCTAACTTCTCATATACATATACCGAAATGTCTTCAATTAACGAGCCTTATTCTTTGGCAGTCGATTTAAAAAATATTGCACTCGAGTTATCTGTTGGCTATATGTTACGATTTAAGGATATTAAGACTTTGCTTTCGTATGTTAAAATAGAAGGAGGCATATTATTGGCAAGCAGCTCCGGAACTTCAAATCCCACTTATGCTTTGAATGAATACCTGGACGAGACTCTTTCTCCCGGAACTACAAGAATTACAACCGCACAAATAAATACAATTAGCAGCGAAGTGACTATTAATAAGGAGCTTAATTTCTTTGCAGATGTAAGCGTACCGGTTTTTTACCTCGGTAATCATTTTACATTTGAAGCAGGTGCTGCTGTTTATTATAATTCTTATGACTATTCGGTTAATGCCAGCTATCACTATTTAAAAACGATTAAAGATAATACCAGCGGGATTTATATTACCACATATAACCGTGCGGGAACACATCTTGTATCCGAAACAGGCTCGATGACTAATTTTAAGGCTGTACCTATCATTAATCTATTATATTCTCTTTTTGATTCCTGTAACCTTTGCTTCCGGGGATCAACTAATAACTTTTCATTAAGGCTTCAATATCTGTTATAATTAATATTCACTTAAAGCGGGCTCCTGGCCCGCTTTAAGTACCGGCAAAATAGATGGATGCTTAACATGAAAAAAATATTATTGGCCATTTTATGGTTATGTACAATAAAATTATGTGCTCAAAATTTAACAGAGCTTTATAAGCCCATTTTGCCTTCACAAATAATTGATAATAAAGATAATTTATTGCTTGTAGAAAGCAGCCTGCAATCGGCTGCCAACACCCACCCTGATGCCATTTATCCTTTTATTCTTTACCTTGAAGCCCGGTCGTTAAATTCGGATAAGAATAAAATTGCGGATCTTCTTGCTCATTATAATTATGTTACAAAATCTTATAAGGAACAAAAATTCGTTTGGCTTAATAAACTTTTAAATAACTTAGATTTATTAAACAATGATCCCGAAACCCGGCTTCTCTTAAAAAAATTCTTAACTGAAATAATACATGGATTAAAACAGGAGCAGCCCGGCTCGTTTTCTGCAATTACTCTCGATTCCAATAAGCTTAATTATTGTTCTTTTATCTACCTTACAAGAGAGAATTATGAAATCTATGATCCTAACAAAGATTATTCGAAAGAAAGAAGCATCATTGAAAACAAGATAGTAAATAATATAAAAATTCTGGCCTCTGTTTCTTATCTGGAACAAAATGAAAACAAGAAAGAAGAACTTATGAGGGACATTCTTGAAAAATGGTATCTCTTTGCCAGGTTGGATGTGAGTTCTCAGATTGATATTATAAGTAATATATTTAAAAAACGTAATACACCAAAAAATGAGAAATTAACAGATGTTTATAAACCATTCCTGCCAAAACAAACTTTCGAAAACGAAAACAACCTTACAATGGCTGAAAATAATCTTCAACGGGCAGTAAATATTCATCCCAATGTAATTTATACTTACATTCTTTATATAAAAGCGCAGTTAGAAAACGGTGACAAAATTAATGTAGGTAATTTGTTTTCTCATTATAATTCCCTCATTACTTATTATACTAAACAAAAATATGACTGGCTTAATAAACTTTTAGACAATCTGGATAAAATAAGTGACGATTATGAAGTAAAAAAATTAATTAAAAGGCGGTTTAATGAAGAAATGGAAAAATATAAAACAAATTTACCGGGAACATATACTCCTTTAGCTCTCGATTCAAATTTGTTGAACTATTGTGCTGTTTCATTTTATAAAGGAACTAACGAAGAAACTTATAAGTCAACCACGGATTATGAAAAGGAAAGAAAAAAAACTGAGACCAAGCTGGTTAATAATATAAGAGATGCTCTTATGCTTAACACCGAAATGCAAAAGGCAAATAATGCAGATGATTTAAGCATTACAATTTTTGATCACTGGTATCTGTTTATAAACCTTCCTTTTAACGAACAATTAGATTTATTTAAAATGTTATATAAAAAAACATATACAGCACCGTCAAACAATGCTTTTGCCATTGGCGCCGGCTTTGCCTTTAATCCGGTTGATCATTATTTTTATTTTATTGACCTGCCTATGGGAAATCCCGTTCCTGTTAGCGGTGATTTACCTAATTCGTTTTTTGAAATATCTCTTGGAATGAAATTTCAATTAAAACCGGTAAATACAATTTTTTCTTATATCAGGTTAGAGGGGGGAATTGGTTTTTCTACCTCAAGTGTAAACTTTATCCCTGTCAGTTCAAATTATACAGTACAGGTCTCTTCAAGTGTGTTATATCCTTCTTATGGATATACACCTCCATCAAAGGTTGTTACCACCGATTATGAAAATATAATTACCAGCGAATTCACAATAAATAATCATTACGCAGTCTTCCTTAATATTAGTATGCCTTTATTATACTTAAGCGACAATCTTGTAACAGAATTCGGCGTTTCTGCTTATATGATTTCATACGACTACTCATTGTTCTGCGAATATGAAATAGGACATTCTGTGAAGAGAGGCTATACTGACTATAATGGAGGTTATGGCCCTTTCACTACTTTAAGCGATACTCATCAGAATGAATCATTTGAAAAAAACAACACCCAATCTGTTATAAAATGCATTCCTATGGCCGGCTTATTTTATAGTGCCTCCACTTCCTTAAATATTTGTTTCCGGGCAACTTATAATGCCGCTTCACTCAGGATTTTTTACTTGTTTTAATCCTTTTTAAGCAAATAATACGGGTTTTGAAAAGCCCGAGAGAGGCATTACCGCTTATTTGCATTTTCCTTAATTTCGGAGATAATTTACTCGAAATTTGCTAAAAATCGCATAATATCGGGTTCAATTTCCTTGCTTATTGCCCCTATGCTGTGTAGTTTTACTTATTAAACTCTATTTTTTATTGTTATTTAGGATTATCTTGCAGCAAAATTCATTTCAAAACATACCAGAGTAAATAAATGTACGACTTTATTTTTAAGCCATTTGAAGAAATGACCGAAGAGGATTATGCCCGTGTTGGTTTTAAATCGGGATTGGAAATTCATCAACAGCTATTGACTGAAAAGAAATTGTTCTGCCGCTGCCCGGCCGGCAAATACAGTCCCCTTTACGATGCAGAAATTTTGCGCCACATGCGCCCTACTCTTTCAGAACTCGGCGAATATGACGGTACTGCCTTAATGGAATTCAAAACCAAAAAAAATATTATTTATAGAATCAAACGTGAAACCGTATGTACTTATGAGATGGATGACACGCCCCCTTTCCTTATGAATGATCAGGCTCTTGATATTGCTATTGCACTTGGAATAATGTACAAAGCCAATATTGTAGATGAAATTCATATTGCCCGCAAACAATACCTTGACGGCAGCATTCCAACCGGATTTCAGCGCACTGCAATTTTTGCTCTGGATGGTAAAATACCTTATAAAGACCGTGAAATAAATATTGTTCAGTTATCCATTGAAGAAGATGCATGCCGCGAAGTGAGCGATCTTGAACATAACAGAATTTATTTAACCGACCGCCTGGGAATGCCTCTTATTGAAACCGTTACAGCTCCCGAAATGCGCACTCCTTTTGAAGTTGCCGATGTTGCAAATATCTGCAGCAAACTTGTACGCAGCACCGGATTGGTAAGGCGCGGCGGCGGAGCAGCGCGCGAAGATGTTAACGTATCGGTTACCGGCGGTACAAGAATTGAAATTAAAGGTGTACCAAAAATAGACCGGATTCCTCTGCTTACATATAATGAAGCGATGAGGCAATGGAATTTACTACGCCTTCGTGAAGAACTTAATAGAAGGGGAATTACTAAAGATACTTTCCAGGCAAAGGATTATGATGTAACAAGCCTTCTTAAGAAAACACATTACCTGCCCATTAAAGATGCACTTGAAAAAAAATCGAGAGTATGCTGTGTTGTTTTAAAGGGATACCGCGAGCTTTTACGCTGGCAGACTCAGACAGATACATATTTTTCAAAAGAAATTTCGGACCGTGTACGCGTTATTGCTTGCCTTACCTGCATACCGAATATTATCCACAGCGACAGCAAAGGGGAAACTCTTTTATCTTCAGAGTGGCAAAAAATCAAGAAATTCACTGAAGCCTCAGATGAAGATACAATGGTTCTTGTATGGGGCAGTAAAACCGATACGGAAACTGCCGTAAAGGAAATTATTATTCGTGCAAAGGAAGCAACTATTGGAATTCCTTCCGAAACACGACAGGCACAGAGCGACGGCACAAACGGGTTTGAAAGAATCCTGCCCGGTGCAGACAGAATGTACCCCGATACCGATCTTCCGCCAATGCAAGTTACACAACAAAGAAGGGATCATCTCCGTTCATCACTTCCTGAACATTTCTGGATTAGGGAAGAATGGTATAAAAAGTTAAATATCCCTAAAGATATTATAGAAGATCTTTCTGTTTCTAAATTTGCATCATTATTTAAAATGCTAGTAAATGAATGGAAAGTAAATCCGGTTCTTGCGGCTGTGGCTCTGATTGTTTATCCTAAACGGCTGAAGAAAAAAGGAATAAATCCTGACTTCTATACAGAAGAGTTATTCAAAGAAATATTTATGGTTTATAAGGACGGGCTTTTATCAAAAGACGGAATCCTCTCTGCAATGGAAGAAGCCGGAAAAAACGGCAAGTTCGATATTGAGGCATTAATGCCTAAACTTGGTAAAAAAGAATTAGAAGAAGCAATAAAAGAATGCACACACAAAGTTAATCTTATGAAACTTATAGACGAAAAGAATAAGAAAACACTTGCAATGGAGTTCCTGATGCGTAAGGTTGGAATGAAGATTGACGGCGTTTCGGCGGCAAAACAGATCGGTTTAATCAAGGAGGCAAAATAATGGCTGACGAATCATACAAAGGATATAAAGGTGAAGCATTATCCACGCTGAAAAATTTCAATGCTCTTGTATGGAGCGATGTTACGATAATTACAGACGAAGGAAAATATACAGGTATTATTTTACCCAGATCTGAAACTGCTGACCCTTATCATATAGTTATTAAAATTCGTGTAGGTTATAATATTGGAATTGCAGCATCAAAAATACGCGATATTAAAATTGAAGGTAGAAAAGAAGCACATTATAAAATTCCGGAAAAAGATTTTCCTTACGATCCTAAAAAACCGCGTGTAAAACTGCTTGGCACCGGCGGCACAATAGCAAGCCGTTTGGATTACCGTACCGGCGCTGTTATTCCTGCATTTTCACCCGGTGAATTGTACGGCTCGGTTCCCGAACTTGCTGATTACTGCAATCTTGAAACAGAAAAACTTTACGGCGTTTTCAGCGAGAATATGGGCCCCGAACAATGGATAGGTACCGCTCAGGCAATCGGCAGGGAAATTGAAAAAGGTGTTGAAGGAATTGTAATTGGACATGGAACAGATACTATGCACCATACTGCTGCTATTCTTTCATATATGGTTCAAAATTCCCCGGTTCCTATTGTTATGGTTGGTTCGCAGCGTTCAAGCGACAGGCCTTCTTCCGATGCTGCGCTTAATTTAATGCACAGTGTTAAAACTGCTGCCGAAAGCGACATTGCGGAAGTTATGGTTTGTATGTTCGGGCCTACTTCCGATTACTACGGACTGCTTCACCGCGGAACACGCGTAAGAAAAATGCACTCAAGCTACCGTTCTACTTTCAGAACAATTGGCGATATTCCTATTGCTCAGGTTAGCCGCGAAAAAATTACTCCACTACGGAATGATTATAAACGCAGGCGCAGAGACAAGGATGTAATTATCAATACATCTTTTGAAGAAAAAGTAGCAATCGTTTATTACTATCCGAATATGCAGCCCGATATTATTGATTCACTAATTGATAACGGTTATAAAGGAATTGTAATTGCAGGCACCGGATTAGGCCACGTTAATAAACCCCTGTACCCTGCACTTAAAAGAGCATTTGATAAAAATATTGCTGTCTATATGACGGTGCAGACTCTCTGGGGCTATGTACAGATGTATGTATATGATACCGGAAGGGATATGATGGAAATTGGAGTTATACCGGGTGCAAATATGCTCCCAGAAGCTGCATATATGAAATTATGCTGGGCTTTGGGACAAACCCAGGACCGTGAAGAACTTCGGAAAATTATGCTTACTTCTATTGCAGGGGAAATTACCGAACGCGAACCAAGCAATGGTTATCTTATTTTTCAGGGAGGCATTCCGGAAGTTGAAGAATTTATTTCAAAGTATATAAAATAATTTTTACATGGCGGGTTTGTAAGTTTACTTACAAATCCGCTAAATATTTTAAACTGCCTTTCTTACCCGCATTCATTTAAGCTTGTATAATCCTTTCAGGATTCTCATTTTTAGTAATTAAATATAATTACAGCAGTGTCATTTTACTTAATATAAAAAAAGAGGCTGCGTGTGCAGCCTCTCGTAAATGTTTATATTAGCTTTTTAGCTGAAACAACTCCATTACCTTGGTCAAACTCAAATCTAACTACTTTTTTATTATCATCTCTTTTAAATGTTACCTTAATTGGAGCACCCAGTATTTCAAATTCGTCTCCTTTAAGGTAGGATAGTTCTACAGTTTCCTGTCCGGAAACTTCGGCAGTTAATTTTCCTTCATGAAGGGAAATAATAATAGTTGTCTGGCCGTCAAAATCATATGAACCTTCATAATCTTTAAGATTTATATTTGCGGCTGTAGGCGATGTAAAAACAAATACATTGTTCTTCTTATTTACATCGGGTATATTATTTGCTCCAAGTTCTACTCTTACAACATTTTTAGATGTTTTAATTTCGGCTGTAAATTCCCTTACATCATTTTTCCATACAATTGCACTTTTTGAAATTGTTTCGGAAGTATTATCATCAAAAATAAATTTAACAACAACGGGAACCGGGAGAATTCCTTCTCTGTAAATTATTGCTTTATATCCGTCATCTACTTTTTTAACATCTTTAATTGCAAGATCGGCATAGCCTCTTTCAAAGAACCAAGGAACCCAGTACCATTCCAGATTTTCCCCCGCAACATCATTAAACGTATAGAAGAAATCATAAGGTATAGGATGTTTGCCATGCCACCTGTTCATATATTCCTGCAGGGCTTTCTTAAATAAATCTTCACCTAAAACGCCGCGCAGAAAATCATATGCAACTCCCGGCCTTGGATATGATGCAACCTCATAACCCATATTATTGCCGGCTAAAAGAGTTGAAGGAATAATAGGAGGCAGTTCATATTCAGATCCGCCGTAAGAAGAAAGAGTATATCCGTCTCCATCGCGTGGATTACTGTTAGGTGCAAGAGCTAACTGGCAATCAAATGTAAATTCAGTTGCCCATCCTTCATCCATCCATGCATATTTTCTTTCATTGATTCCCATATAAAAAGGCATATAGGTATGAGAAATTTCATGAGCAGTAACTCCAATATTTCCTACTGAATCTCTTCCAACACCGTCATTAGCCATCATAGGAAATTCCATTCCGCCGCCTCCGGGCCAGTTAAAGACTGTCATATCGGGCCATGGGTATGCAACACCGGGAAGATTATTAGAATAGAAATCAATAATTTTTCTTGCGTAACGGGCTATGTTTTCGCAATTCTTTGTGTCTTTATAATTAATTGAAGAAATAAAAACGTCTTTACCATTAGGCAGTTTAAGCATTGAAGCATCCCAAATCATCTGGTCGCCTGTGGTAAAAGCAAAATCAGGAACGCCTTCGGCAATAAAATGCCATGTATGTTTTGCATCTGAATTTGTAATATTTCCTTTTTTAAGATCATCGGCTGTAATAATATTAATCACATTATCTGAATTGCGGGCTTTTTCCCTTTTATCCCAGATTTCAGATGAGAAAATATCTTTGCCGTTTTGAAGTTCACCTGTAGCCCAAACGACAAATTTTTCGGGAACGGTTATGTTAACATCATAGTTATTAAAATCGTTATAAAATTCTACTGTGCCTTTGTACTGAGTCATATCCCAGCCGTCAACATCATCATAAACAGAAACTTGCGGATAGAAGTATCCAATATGGAAAGTATTCGGGTTATACATACCGTTTCTGTTTCTGTTAGTTTGAGAAATTGGGTACGTCCAGCTAACTTCTATTGTGTTGGAAGAGTTTGGTTCAATAGGTGTCTGAAGAACTGTAGACATTACTGTGCCGTTAATTCTTGCAGAGTATGCTTTTTTAGGATCCAGTTCAACAGGATTTCCATTAATTACAATTTTATTTATTGTAACCCCATCGGTTAAATCTTCAGTACGCGCTACATCATCACGCGAACTTTCTTTCTTCAAAATATTCTGGTAAAGGCGCATAACAAGCTGGTAAAGTTTACGCGGACTATTGTTCTTGTAACTAATTGTTTCTGTACCCGATATAGTAAATTTATCGGGGATAAGTTCAATAGAGATTTTGTAATCGGAACTGTTCTGCCAGTATTTTGGTCCCGGTTTACCATCTAATGAACGGGTTTGGTTATCGTACGCCTTTTTCTGATTAAGAGGAATATACATCCTTGATGTCTGAGCAGAAAGCAGGCTTGGCAATACAATAACTGCCAAAAGTAAAAGAAATTTTATTCTCATTTTACATCCTTTATATAATGTTAAAAAACTATCCGGCTTTTACTGTGCCGTGCTATTTAATTTATTCAACTGAAAATAATATTCTGATTATTAGACAATTTAACCGGTAGATAAGTAAACTATATATGAATATAATTATTATCTTCATATAAAAATTTGAATAATTGACTAAAAGCTGCAATACAGATTGTCCGCCGGGGCAGCCAAAATGGCAAAATTATTCATCTTCCGGGAAAAAACAGAGAGGAGACGTTTCAAGAAAAAATACCCCTTTAAATAGTCACCTTTTAGACGGATAACTATAAAAAGGGGTTTCAAAAAATTAAATTTTATTTAAAGCCTGTTCTAAATCGTCAATTATATCCTGATAATTCTCAATACCAACAGAAAGCCTGATTAAACCTTCCGTAATACCTGCCGATTTCCGCGCTTCTTCTCCCATTGTAAGGTGAGTCATGCTTGGCGGATGCTGTATTAGTGTTTCAACGCCTCCCAAACTAACGGCAAGAATACAGAATTTAACGCTGTTCATCAATATTTCACCTGCCTTATAACCTCCTTTAAGTTCAAAGGAAATCATGCCTCCCTGGGCAACGTGCTGTTTTTGGCAAAGTTCATACTGGGGATGGCTTTTTAATCCTGGATAACGCACCCATTCAACCTTAGGATGTTTTTCAAGAAATTCTGCAACCATCTGACCATTAAGAGTATGCTTTTCCATACGAATAGCAAGAGTTTTAATACCGCGGTGAACAAGAAATGAATTAAATGGATCAATAACACCGCCTGCCTGGTTTAAAGTCTTTCTCATAAGAGAATACATTTCTTCATCTTTAACAATAATAATACCGCCAACTACATCTGCATGCCCATTCAGGAATTTAGTCATGCTGTGAAGAATAACATCAACACCAAATTTAAATGGCTGTTGAAGAACCGGGCTCATAAAAGTATTATCAACAACAACAACTGCTTTATTTTTGTGTGCAGCCTCGGATACTTTTTTCAAATCGGTAACGGCAAGGGTTGGGTTGCCGGGAGTTTCAATGTACACAACTTTGGTATTGGGTTTTATTCCTTTTTCAACTTCTCCGTCTATATCGCTGTCAACAAACGTTGTTTCAATCCCGAATTTTCCGAAAATTGTAGCAAGCAGAGTTGTAGTAGGCCCATAAACAGATTTCGAACAAACTACATGATCGCCGCTTTTAAGAAGAGCTGTAAAAATTGTACTTATGGCGGCCATACCGCTTGCACACCCGAGTGCTTTGTACCCCCCTTCAAGGTCGGCAACTGCATTTTCCATTGCTTCAACTGTCGGGTTTTTCATTCTTGTATAAATATAGCCGTTCTTTTCCCCTTTGAATAAAGCTGCGCCATGGGCGGCATCTTCAAATTGAAAAGTGGATGTCTGGTAAATTGGAGGAACTACAGGTCCAAATTCATATTTTCCTATTCCTGCATGAACACATTTAGAATCCATATTTTTAGTTTTTATGTGGGACATATATCACCTTAAATTATTCAATAATAAAAAACACTGCTCACCCGCAAACATTATTGCCCTTAAAACAGTATATAAATATCCGAAAAATATTTATGAATTAGTAAATATTTTAGGAATAAAAATAAAATGTCTCTTTTACTAAAGAGAAGGTAAAATATTTAATTTTGCTGATAAACAGATTATTGCTAATATTATGTTAAAGTTATTCCGGAATTTAAGCTATGAAGAAGTTATTGTTTATTTTTGCTTTTCTTTTAATTGCGGGATGCCATAAAAAAGAAAACCAGGAAGCCTCATTTAACAAACTTCCTATAATAAAACTTCCAATTGATATCTCATCGGTAAAAGACGCATTCGTTCCTGCCGATACTTTAAACTTAGATAATTTTTTAAAGAAGATTACCCCGGCCGGACTTGAAATTGCAGGCAGGCTTGATGCAAACGGAGAGTATAAAACACTTATATTTATAAATAGAAGCTCATCCTATCAACAACCATATTTATATACTTTATCAAAATATGGAGAAAAAATTGACAGTCTTGAGTTATACAAAATAGTTTGCGGTAAGAAAGATGATTATTGGGGCGTAGCCCATGCATATATAGGCAAAGACCTAAAAATAAATTTATCGGATACAGCAGCGATATATAAAAAAGAGAATAAAAACAAAATGGTTAAAGATTCTTTAAATACTGCATGGGATAAATATATTTATTCAATTGATGATGAAGGAATAATTCATAATATACTGTGTGAAGGGAAATAACTCTTCAAAATATTTGCTGCTGCCTGTCACAGTCTATTAAGTATAACTACGGATAAATTTTTTATGACCAAAAAAAGACCGAAAGTGCTATTTTCATCAAGTTTCTTGCTTTTTTAAATTGGCCATGTTGTCCTTTTACTCGAATTTAAATAGTAATAATACGGATTCATTTTTGACTATGGAATTTTATCTTTATATGGGAATTCTATATTATTGTAAAATTTTCGATAATAAATAAAAATTAAATCAGAGAAGAAAAGACACTAATGGGCGGCCTTCAAGCATATAAAGACCAGTTTTTCTCTTTTAATAATCCTGTTTTTTTTGCTTTAATATTAAGCACGGCCATCATTATAATATTAGTAATTATTTTCATTAAAGTAATATACCCTCTTCAGAAAAAATTCGTAGCCGAAAACCAAAGATACCTACTTGAAAGGGCTGAGTTGATGGCACTCTTTGCGGAAATGGATCCGGACCCTCTTTTAAGAGTGAACTATAAAGGGGAAATTGTACACACTAATGAATCTTCAAGAAAAATATTTAAAAATTTTGATCTCGCAAAAGCGAATATAAAAGACATCATCCCTGCATATCAGAACATTGTTGAAGTTCAATCTGCAAGTTTTACAGAAACCATTGAGGGAAAAGTCTATACTGTAAATGTAAAGAATGAAACAAAACTTGGTTTCAGCAATTTTTATCTGCATGACATCACAACAATTAAAGAATATGAGAACAAACTTGAAAACTATCAGAAAAATCTGATCGCTTTATCGGCAGAACTTGACAGACGGTATGAAGAATTGAAATCCGATTTATCTTCCGAGCTGCATGACGACCTGGGACAGAAAATGATAGTACTTAAATTGAAAATAGGGAAACTTGCCAACCATGAAACTAAAGATATTATTCAGGACCTTGAAGGTGTATATCAGAGAATAAGGGAAATATCACATACTCTGGCACCGTTAAATATTTCCAATCTTGGAATTGAATTAAGCATTCAAAGCATTGTTCAAAATATTACACAGGCCTCGGGCATAAAGGGCAAGTTGGAAATATTCAAAGAATATGATAATATTGATACTGCCCTTGAGCCGGGTGTTGAACAATGTATTATTTATACGGTACAGGAAGCATTAAACAACATTGTTAAGCATTCACATGCTAAGGAATTTTTAATTACAATTACTTATGAAGATGTACAAATTATTGTTGTTATTTCGGATGATGGAATTGGCATTAAAGAGGATTTTAGCAATTTTACAGTCTCCTCCAATAAGGGGATAGGGCTTTTTAGAATGAAAGAAAGAATTAAAAATCTTGGCGGTGAATTTCTTGTTACCGCTACCGCAGATTATAACTGCAATATAATTGCAAAAATTCCCAGGGGAACAGGTTATGCAGAAAAAAATAAGACTCCTAATAGTTGACGACCATACTATCCTAAGACAAGGCCTTCTTGATATTCTTAGAGGCTATCCTGATATATGCGTGGTGGCTGAGGCGGAAGACGGCAGTTCAATGATTGTAAAGTATGATATGTTTAATCCCGATGTTGTTCTTACAGACATTGAAATGCCCGTAGTAAGCGGGCTTGCTGCTGCAAAAAAAATAATGCAAAAAGATTCAAATGCAAAAATATTGTTTCTCTCAATGCATTACACTGATGAATATATTTATAAAATCGATACTACCGGGGGTAAAGGGCTTGTTTCCAAAGAAATAATTAAGGATGAACTGGTTAATGCCATAAGAACCGTTGCCGATGGTGAAAGGTATTTCATGGGCAAGACGGAAGAAGAAGTTAAAGCCATTAGAAGAAGATATGATGAAATACTAAATAAAAACGACCAGGAAAAATCTACACTTACAAGAAGAGAGAAAACTGTTTTAACCTATATTGCTAAAGGGCTTACAAGCGAACAAATAGCCGAAAAACTTCACATAGGGAAACGCACCGTGGACACTTACCGCCAGGGTTTAATGGATAAACTTAATATTGATTCATTACCTCAATTGATACGATACTCCATCCAGTTTGAACAGAATGGTGATATTGAGTAAACTTTTTAATACATTTTCCTGAAATAATATCTTTCGGCTTGTATGCCGGAATAATTTTATTTATGTTAAACTTAGTTTGCTGTATAATTAATTTATAACTTTTTTTATTTTTAGGAGTAATATTATGGCGGTAATTGGGAAATTGTTTAAAAAAAGCGAGGCCGATGCTTTATTCGGCGCTGTAACTGCATCCGCTGCAGTCAACTCTGTAGATTTAGCTGCTCTAATTGACCAGGCCGGTAACGATATAATGTTTAAACTTGTTAATGGTAACCTTATTGTTCTTGGAGAAGGGAGAAAAGTGCTTTATCCGGAAGGAGCTGTAGTTTCAGATTCTGATGTTTTTGCCCGATTCAGTTCATCTAAAGCTTCTGAATTGCTGTCAACCGGCGTTGATGACAATGTCTATGTTGAACAGCGGGGAGATACGACAACTATTAATTATGGAGATAATATATTAGAAGATGGGGTTAATTGTCCGCCAATTTGTTGGTGACAAATTTTCTATTTATTAATAAATGCTTTATTCAATTAATATTATATGATTTGGAATTTCCGCAAATATTGATTATTTCAATTTTCTATAAATATATTATTGTCAATATAGCTAATTGATGAAATCAATTCTTTTCAATTATATTGAAAAATTGTTTCCATTAAATGAAATATTTGGATGTTTTATTTATATTTTAGCATGTATTAATAGATAATTCAAAAAAAACTAACGGCCGCTTAGCATGAATATTAATCAAATTGCCATAGTAATTTTTGTGATTTCAAGTATTGTGTGGCTAATACCTCCATTTAAACAGAAAGGAACGGAATACTTTATATTCTTCTTTATTTATGCCATACATGATCCGTTAATTGTTTTATTACTTAAAATATTAAAAATAAGAGTCGATCTTACTCTGGTATTTGTAATTACTCTTGTTATTATCTCTATTATGAAGTCTAAAACCTATGCAACAATTTTAATTTCAATTTCTTTTACAGCAGCCATTCTAATTATGTTGTATGAGCTGTCCGCTACTGCCATACATGAAATATCCATTTTCCTATATTTCGCAATGCTGTGTATAGTAATATTGCGGGTGGCAGAACAATTTATGAATAATAAAACATTAAATTTATTTCTTATTATATTGATAGCATATGTAACGATTTCAATGTATAGACATTTGGCGGCGTCGATAAATCCGGATGTGGGAATAATAGGATATTATTTAGGCTTAGCCATACAAATATTATTCGGCATTGCATTTTCGTTTATTAATATAAATACTAAAAATTTTAAGCTAATTAAGGAAGATAAATATTAATAATATATTGAATACTGAATAAGAGTGGTGGCTATTTTCATTTTATTTATTATCATCTATTTTGTTCATTATTTTGTTTATTGCACAAATTTGTCTTTGCTTTTTGTCCGCGCCTGTAATGATATAATGTTTAAACTTGTTAATGGTAACCTTATTGTTCTTGGCGAAGGGAGAAAAGTCCTTTATCCGGAAGAAACTGTAGTTTCAGATTCTGATGTTTTTGCCCGATTCAGTTCATCTAAAGCTTCCGAATTGCTGTCAACTGCGGCTGATGACAATGTATATTTTGAATAACGGGGAGATATGACAACTATTAATTATGGTGATAATATTTTAGAAGATGGATTAGGCTGTCCCCCGTATTGCTGGTAAATGTAAATTTGTATTGAAAATAGTAATCTGGTTTGCATTTAAGGGTAATCGACATTGTTAAAAATTCGGAAGTAAAGCTTATTTTTAGGAATATATGATTATGCATTGTTACTTTTTCTTAGTATAAATATGTTTAATATTGATATGGAAGAATGCCCATAAGCAAGCTAATTTTACATTTGATTTGTAAAATTAGCGGCAATATTGTTTTGAAATAAATACAAATTCATTTTCAAGTTAATATTTTATATATTTTAATAATAAGCTTTTTGAAAATTATCCATATTAAATGGTTGAATAACAATGCAAGTGCCTCTAATTATTAAAATTATAACTATAATTTCATGCATTGCATGGAGTATACCCCTTTTTAAACAGAATAAAACCATATATTTTTATTTTTTCCTGATTTACGCTATTAATGATCCTCTTATGCTATTAATTTGGAGTATTTATAAGGTGAAATTTGAGGTGTTGGCAATTTTAATGAATTCTTTATTAATTACCACATTAACTAAATCGAAGAATTACAGAATCGTTATAATATCGGGCGCATTTGCTTCTACACTTTTAGCTATATTTTACAATATTACACTTGTTTCTATCAGAGAAATTTCCATTATACTGAATTTTGTAATAGTTTGTTTAATAGTGTTAAGAATGTCTGATCAATTAATACTGGAAAAATCTATTAATGTCTTTTTAATTGCCTTACTTGTTTATGAATCGGTTACCATTTTCAAAAAGTTTGCTTATGCAATTGACCCTAATTTGGGGCCTATCAGCTTTTATTTTGGTACTGCCATACAAATATTATTCGGTATTGCATTTTCGTTTATTAATATAAATACTAAAAATTTTATGCTAATTAAGGAAGATAAATATTAATAATATATTGAATACTGAATAAGAGTGGTGGCTATTTTCATTTTATTTATTATCATCTATTTTATTCATTATTCTGTTTTTTTGCACAAATTTGTCTTTGCTTTTTGTCCGCGCCTGTAATGATATAATGTTTAACTTGTTAATGGTAACCTTATTGTCCTCGGAGAAGGGAGAAAAGTCCTTTATCCGGAAGGAGCTGTAGTTTCAGATTCTGATGTATTTGCCTTATTCAGTTCATCTGAAGCTTCCGAATTACTGTCAACTGCGTCTGATGACAATGCATATGGTTAATGCCGTTAAAAAACAATATCTTTTCCGGATTGGCTGTACTTTTACTTTTCTTTTATTTTCATTAGTTTGCAGGGCCAAATATTAACAAACTATTGGATTTATAGTAAAAATTGAATTGGTTATCGCTCCCCCTAAGTATTTACATAATTGCAAATATTGCATGGTTTTTCCCTGTTTTTAAACAAAGAAGAACTGATTATTTTTATTTTTTTTTGATTAATGCTATTAATGATCCCCTGTTATATTTCATCAATCATATATATAGCGTAAGAACATCCGTACAGTTAATTTTCATTAATACATTATTGATAACATCATTATTAAGGTCGAATAAGTACCATTATTTTATTATTTCCGTATCATTTGCCGGGACTGTTTTAGCACTGTTCAGTTTTATGCCAATAAATTCCAACCATGAGATTGCCATTTTAATGCAGTTTATTATAATGTGCATTGTTATCGTTCGTATGACAGAACAATTTATGCACAATAATACCATTAATTTATTTATGATCTTACTAATTATTAACCAGGCTATAATAATTCTAAAACGGTTAGCTGTGGTTATGGATCCGGATTTAGGGGTAATAAGTTTTTATTTAGGCGGTGCAATATTAATATTCTTCGGAATTGCCTTTTCGTTCATTAATATACATACGAAAAATTTTAAGCTTATTAAAGCGGATAAATATTAAGAATAATTACTTATCGGTTATTTATTATTGTAATTTATATATTCATAAACAAACCGGTGATTTGTTCTCCTGGTCTTCTGATATTACATGAAATGACAGCAATATTTAAACGTTTTGCCGTCTTAATGTGTGCTCGAGTGGGAGTAATTGATTCATACTTAACAAATAATTCAAATATTTATTAGAATGGCTTTTATATTTATTTATCCGGATAAAAAAATATCTGCATTCTTAAAACTTGCAGATTAAAAAAGGCTGTTCATATGAAACAGCCTTTTTACGAAAATCGTTATTATCTGTTACTTAATTCTATTAATGTGTTATACGCCAATCTTGCAGCGGCAGCAAAAAGAGGTTGATTTAGTGTTTCCGGCTTATCTGTCGGCAAATGAAGATGTTTATAACTGTTGGTAGTCACAAAATAAAGTGTGGGAATTCCGATTTGAAAGAAAGCTTCTGCATCTGCTCCACCGCCGTTTCCGGTAGATGATACAAGAAGTTTATCATTTTTTGAATCCATTTCTTTTGCAATATTCCATAATTCCGGAAAACTATTTCCACCGCCGACCTGAAGACTGTCGCCGAATCCTATACAATCCATATTGATCATTGCTTTAACTTTCTCCTTTGGAAACGGAAGATTCTTGGCCAGAAAACCGGAACCATACAATCCTTGTTCTTCACAAGCAAAAAATGCAAATACAATTGTACGTTTTGGTTTTATATTATTTCTTACACATTCTCTTGCAATTTGCAGTAATGCAGCGGAACCGGAACCATTATCATTCGCTCCCGGGAAATAAACTTTATCTGCCTGGCTTCCTACGTGGTCAAGGTGTGCGCCGATAATAACATATTCATCCTTAAGAAGCGGGTCGATGCCGCGGATAACGGCCACTATATTTGATACAGTCTGTTCTTTAACATATTTTGTATGGACTTCAAGATCTGCCTTGGTTGTCATAGGTACAGAAGACGGTCTTTTTTCATCATCTATTTTAGTCTGCAATTGTTTTAAAGTGTAACCGCTGCCGTCAAATATAAAATCTGCCACATTTAAACCAACATGTATTTCGGGGAAATTAGTCATTTGTTCCCCTTCTCCATGAATAGTGCTTCCAATTGGCTTTTGAGGATCTGCATCATTGGGCTGTGATACAAACAAAATCCCTATTGCGCCGTGTTTAAATGCTACAATAGCTTTTTCGCGCGGGTTGCCATTTGTAAATGCTTTGTTATTTAAATTCCATTTAGGATTGTACTTGAATGCCATTACAATTTTTCCCTTTACATCAATACCGGCATAATCATCATAGCCAAGTTCGGGCTGTGACAATCCGTAACCGCAAAATACCACGGGTGCCGTCATTTTCCCTGCTCCCGTAAAGGCACGGTAAACATAATCGGGCCCTAACTTGAAATAAGCTTTTTTGCCATTCTTTATTACAGCGAAATGTTCCGGTCCCAGTACGGCATTATATTCAACCTTGAAATTTTGAAAATAACTTTTAAATAATGGTTTAATTTTATTAAGCTCAAGGTTATTTACAATAAATTTTGTTGCCTTGGCATAACCGATATCGCCGGGCAGCCTGCCGCGGAGTTCTTTGCTTGCAAGATAGTTAATTGTTTTCATAAGGTTCTTTTCATTAATCTGCGCAGATGCAGATGAAAGAAAAACGAATATGAAGAGTATTGTAATATTAATGAGTCGCCGGGCCATTTAATCACCTCTTTGTATGTTTTTAATATATGTCTGATTTTCAATAATAAAAAATAATCAATTCGTAGTGCAAATAATGATTTATTTTCTTTAAGTTTTTATATTAAATTCCTGATTAATTACCCTTAGTGTTTTTATTTAAAGATAAAAGCAATATTTTAAAATCATTAAATAATATTTGCAGTAATAGCATGTTATTGAAATCATTATTTCTGTCTGAGATAAAAAGAGAAATTGGAAAATATCAGGTCAATGAAAAAGAAGTATTTACAGAAGAAGAAATAAAGAAACTTCCGTTGCCGGTACAGAATTATTTTTATTACACAGGTTTGGCTGGTAAAAATAAACCGATTAATTGCAAAATAATTTGGAAAGAAGCTTTTCTTAAAAATAAAAATGACGGTAAATTTATTAAAATTAAATGTTCACAATTCAATTCCCTACCCGAGCCTGCAAGAATTGTATATATGAAAGCAAGATTATTTAATTTAATTCCTTTTGAAGGACGTGACAAATGCCAGGACGGCAAAGGAAACATGCTGATTAAAATATTGAAAGGAATAACTGTTGCTGATGAAAAGACAGTAGAAATGGATATATCTGCACTCGTGACCGTCTTAGCCGAAACTTTTCTTCTTCCTTCTTATGCAGTACAAAAATATATTGAATGGTATCCTGTTGATTTGTATAAGGCAAAAGCTATATTAAGATATGGTGGTGTTAAAGCAAGCGGTGTCTTTGAGTTCAACAACAAAGGTGAGTTTATCGCCTTCTCATCGGATGACAGGTATCAATCTAAGGGAAGTAATTGTTACTTTCGAACTAAATGGTCTGTTACTGCTTCAAATTATATTGATAAGAACGGATATAAATTTCCTACTTTTGTAACGGCAGCCTGGATTCAAAAAGATGCTGATTTCATTTATTTCAAAGGTTTTATTGATAATATCATATATGATATCAAATCCTTCTAAGAGACAGTACAATTACACTATTAGAATCCTTTTATCTTTTTTAGTAATCGTTTAAAACAAATTGTACCTGCATAATAATACTATTTTATTTTTGAATATCTACTTCCGCAAATCTATAATAGATATAGCGTGTGCTTTAAATCAAATTTACTATAAAGAAATTGTTATTAATGTACTTATTATTGACACAAAGTAAATATTGAATTATATTGTATTGTATGCTAAGAAGTTTATACAGATAATATTTTTGTGCTACGGAAAGTAAAAATAGTTCGGATATGAAATAATAAATAAAAAGTTCTTTAGATTTTGCGATATCTATTACATTTTTTGTTTTTGTATTTATCATCATATCCGGTAATAACTAATTTGGTTAATTCGATTGTTTATTATAATAAAAAATTTTAAATAATAAATTATTTTTGCAGGAATATTGTTTATTAGGCATACGGATGAAAAAAGAAAGGAAAGATATGTTTGTTACAATCGATCAAGTAAAAGATAAGGCTGCAAAAGCATATTCCAAAGGGGATTATAACCGTTTGAAAGAACGGAGTAAAGTTGCAGTTTTTATTCGCCCGACGCCTTTGAAGGCAGGAACAGCTCTTCCTATTGGAACTCATAAATATAAGGTTGAGCAGGATTCTTATCTTGTATATATTGATCTCTTGCACGAAAGCAAAACAGCTCACCCTGTTATGTATGAACTGCATAATACAAATAACGGGTTTATTAAAACTATTGAAGAAGAATCATTAATAAGCGATCCGGAATTGCAGGACAGTCTTGAATCGTTTATTTTGCCGGAAGCAGAAAATTAATTTTTCAATAGTGCGTTGTAAGCTTCTCTTTATGAATCGGGGGAAAAATTTGAATATATCCCGATGATTTTTTACAGGTTTTATTAACAAACAGCCATTAGTCATGGCTGTTTGTTTAATAATAATATTTATTTTTCTTTGATTATCAAAAGCCATCCTTTTCCTTTCTCTATAGGAAGCATATCATCTATATTAATGTTTTTGGCATGCTGGAAGTTTTTTAACTCCGGTGCGTTTACAACGGCTTTAGATTTATCTATTCCAAGTTCTTTCCAATCTATCAAAATTTTTACATTAACATCCGTTTCTGCCCAGCTTGCAATTGAAATCATTGCTGAACCTTTTTTCTTATAAACTGTTGCCAGCACGTTTACATTATCAATTTTAACGGGACACTTTGCCACCCAGTAACCGACCATTTTACTCCCTTTTATTCCGAACTCATCCCATATTTTCCATAGAGGCCTCGGATCAGCATCTTCAGTCCACGGCATTCGGTTGGTCATTCCATATATCATACCACGCCATGCATTGCCTCCATCCTGAAGCATTTCCCCCATTAGTCCGAAAGGTATTCCACTAACTTCGGTAAGGAAAAAATCGGGTGAGTTTTTTTCGTAATCGAAATATTCACCGAACCATAAGCGGTTAAGGTATGGAAAGTGTTCCATGTAAAGCATCGCACTGTTCTGGAATCCGTCTCTTTTATTATATTGGTTTGCAGAGTGAAGATCAATAATTCCGGGATGATTATCTGACGTAAGCACCCGTTTAACCCTTTTCATAGTAACCCGGTCGAATGCAACGTCATCAAGATAAATACCGTCTATACCTACATTCTTTACAAGCCAGTTCATTCCTTCAACATAATAATTATGCCAGCGGCTCATTCCGCTGTTTATAATTGCTGCATCTTTCAGGCCGGGTACGAACCAAGCGGCAATATAATTATCAAAAAAATGTTCCTGAAGCCATGCAAAACCGCCTCCATTTCCTACTGAAAATATTTCTTTCCCCAAACTCTTAAGCGGGAATAATTCATAAGCTCTATTGGAAAGCTCTCTAACAGTATTATAAATTTTTACTTTAAGCCCCTTAGCATGAGCTTCATCTATGTACGATTTCATCTCCCTGAACGCAATGAAAGGATAATTTATATATGGATTTATTTTTGTGGCATGATGAATATTTATTACTGTTGCACCTGCTTCCTTTATGGTTTCAATTGGCGAATAACTATGATAAAACCTGTTTGCCCACTGGAATTCAGTATTGATTGTATGGAAAGGGGTTATCAGCAATGTAAAATTGAAATGTAACGTTTCCCCTTTTTTAATTTTTCTGCTTCCGCTGAAATTATTTACAAGAACCGTATTCCCTTTTTCTGAAATTGAAATTCCTCCCTTTCCTTCGTTGCCCCATGAGCCGGGAAGATTTAGCGGTTTTTGTAAATAGAAATTTGTATTAAGAGGGCGGGAATAATTTTCGGCACGTAATGTAAATTGCATTCCCGCATTTACATCTCCGAGCCATGCACCATCCTGATTTTTATTTGCAACATCCCATTTCCAATTGAAATTGCCCGGACGGAGCCCTCCTTTTTGTCCAAGCCCCATCATATATTTTGAGGCATCTTTATTATATGGAATTTCAAGGCGAATATCATTTAACTCCATATCCTTATCAGCAGTAACGGCAATTTCAACAAAAGCATAGCCGTCAAATTCAATAGAACCTTTAACAGACATATTAATTCCGTCAGCAATGTTTTCTGATGTCCACTTTATTGTGCCGGGCTGTACATCGGTAAATTTTAAATTCTTGTTTTTGAAGTCAATTACACTCTTTCCATTCTCGATTACGAAATTAAATGCACCCGCGGTTATATTTTTAGGCTTAGATGTATATGAATCCATCTCCTCAGTGTAGTAGGCGCTTATTTGCCAGGGAAGGCCAAAATTATTTAGCTCTACTTTTCTGCCAAGGAGTGAAATCGTTTTATTTTTCAGTTTCAAAGGAGTGTATGGGGCAATTACTTCATTTTTCTGTGCCAGTGTTGAATTTAACCATTTAAGTCGTGTCATATTTTGAGGAAAGCTAATTCCTCCATCGGAAAGCAGGGTGTTATTTACATCAAGTATTATATCTATTTCTTTTGTTTCAATGCCAGCGTTTATAATTGCTTTTCCTCTATATTTGCCGGCGGGAATATTTGCAGGCACTGTTATCTGATTCCACAAGGCTTGAATGCTGCCTGCTTCGACATTAATTTCTTTCTTAAATGGAATAGCATCATAACTAATGCCTTCAAGGTTGAGACAAGTAATATCTTTCTTAAGTATTTTATTACCGCGCCCATCAGTAAGATCGGTAAATTCCAATTTTATATTTTCTAATTTCTTTACTGCATAAATCCCGAGCTGGAATGAAAAATATTCTCCTTTGCAGGCTTCGGATGAAAATGTGTTTTTCACCCCCTCTTTTATCCATTTATATGGAAGATCTTTTTCCATTTTAATGGGAAACTCCCTTGTCTCCGGAAAAACTATGAAAGAGGTGTTGCCGCATGATTTAACAAGTGCTGCTGTCTCATCTTTTGTTGCAATAACTTCCATAGGATAAAAACTATTAAAATCATCTACCGATTCTATTGAAACACACATTGCATCGGGAAGCTTTTTCCCGTCAATTAATTTAAGCCATTCCGGAGATGCGTGAGACGATGCTTCGAGATAGACGCCTTTAGGGTAATTTGATTTCTTTTCATCCTTGTAAGGCATGTAATAAACATAATATTTACCGCTTCCTGACACAGGTTCAAAAATTATCTCACCGGTCTCCCTGTTTATGTTTGCTGTTTTATAATTAGTTATAATTTTTTCTGTCTTGGAATCAATGACAATAATTTTCTTCTTTTCGGGATTCTGGTCTCTTCTCCGCCACGGAATAGTAACATGAGCACCATTGCCTGTTCCATTAAAAATGATTACTGCGCGATGGTTTCCAAGTGTATCCGGATTCCATTTGCCGGTTCCATATTGCGCTATTCCGGTTTGAGCATTTATCAATTCCGGTATAATAATACATGCTAATAATATCATAAACAAAAAAGGTTTCATTAATCCACTCGCTTTATTTTGTATTGATAGTTTCAATTAATTCTTTTACTAACTTAAAATCTCCATCGCCCGGTAAGGGATTCCATAATTTATTATAATCCGGTCCCGCCGCATTTAGTAAAACATTATTTGCCGCTTCTTCTTTTCCGTTGAATATGCTTACCGCCCATTCGGATGCAGGCGCTTTGTTTATATTGTACCAGTTGTATAACAAATCAATTCCCTTTTGTTTTAGAGCACTGTCTTTAAGAGCGTAAGCGGAAATGAGCAGCCCTGAATTATTCAACTGTCCTGTTTTTGCTTCTGTATAGTTAATAATGCTTTCAAGCATTTTTTGGTATTCTTTTCCTTTATTAAGTTTTAAGTAACATAATGCTTGAATATACTCCTCTATTCTTTGATCCGGGTCATACGGTTTTCCACTGCCAAGCCTTTCCGGCCATTCTTTAGCTCGTTCGGCATATTTTACAGCATCCGAATATTTACCGGATTTGTATTTCTCAATTGCCTGCAGTACCATAGCTTCACGGTAAACCGCCCTTCCGTAACTTGCTCCTTCAAATGGCAGTATTACAAGTGTATCCAGCATAGGAATGCATTTATCAAATTTGCGGTTGTAAAGAAGCGTACGCGCTAAATCAAATTGTATTATGTAACTGCTTTTGAATTGATTTGCTGCTTCAGTAATTAAGCCTAATGCTTCACTTAATTTATTCTTCTCAATTAAATAGTTGTTAAATAAATGATAACTGCGCCACGAAGAAGGATCGAGTTTAATTGCTGTTTTGTAGTCTGTTATGGTTTTAACAGTATCGGTTTGTTCAAACAATGAAATACGCGATAAATAAAATGGTGCGTAATCCGGAATGTTTTTACATTCATTAAAATATTTTTCTGCCTGGTACTTGCTTCCGAAATGAAGATATAACAACCCAAGATAATATTTGTTTTTCCATGAATCATCACTATCAACTGCCCAAGTAAATAATTTTACTTCTTCTTCCCTGAAAGGAAATACAAGATATGGACTGAATTTAACTGCACTGACCAAATGTTCTTTAGCTTTTAATTTATCTTCTTTTGCTGAATAGCAATATGCAAGCCAGTATTCGTTCATTGCGTTTGATTTTTCTTTTTCAAGCAAAGCTATTGCATCATTATACAAGCCAAGATCATAATAAAACACTGCTATTTCCAGAACGGATTCAGAAGCCAATTCTGTTTTTATCGCCGACCTGAATTCCGTATAGTCATTTTGATTTTTACTAAACAAATATTTTTCGTATTGTGCAAAATGATTCAGCGGATCAATATCAAGAATGGAATTCAAAGTAGAAATTGCTTCGTCATTTTTCTTTTCCATTCTCTTAATAACCGCAAGAAGTTTCATTGCCTGAATGTTATATTTATTATAATCAATCGAACTTAAAGCATAACCTTCCGCCGCCTGATAATCTTTTTCGCTGAAATAAATCTCTGCAAGCTGAAGAAAGGCAGCGCTTTTATATTTCATTGAACGGGCTGCAAAAGTAAACGCATCTTTCGCATCATATAATTTATTCAAGCGCATACTTATTAGTCCATAAATATAATTTGCATCGGGGTCATAAGTATCATTCTGGAGTGCTTTAAGAATGAATACCTGTGCTACCTGGTATTCCTGTTTGCGGCAGTACATTTCCGCTGCTCCAATTAATGCGGGAGAGTAAACGGCTTCTATGTCAAGGCACTGCAGGAATTTTCCAAGAGCGACTTCATAATCGCGCTGTCTTGCTCTTTCTATACCTTCTGTATATAATCCTTCAAGAGATTTCCAGTCGAATTCTTTATTTAATTCAACCCTGCGTGAAAGTATTTTATCTTCCACATTGCTATATTTTAAGAGATTATTTCCGAGAACAACTTCAATCTTGCCGGATTCTGTTAAATTAATTTTATCGCTAAAACTATTTAAGGGGGCAAGAGAAATCAATTTGTTGTAGGCCACCGTGTTATTTATTCTCACAACAAGGGTATCTTTAATAACACTGTTTGCTGAAATTCCAATTTCAAGAGAGTTGCCGTTTCTAAATACACCGAGTGTTCCTGTTTTATTTGCATCAGCAATGTTTTTAATGTTTTTAACCGGGAACCATGATTCTGAAAATCTTTCATCACTCCCCGGCAGGAAGAATGAATGCTTAAATGGGGTATAGGTGCTTGATGCGGCAGCCTGACTGTAGAATAAGCCTGTTTGTATCTCGGTATATTGTTTGTTGCCAAGATCGGGATTTGTAAGAATCGATTCCCAAATATCTCCCTGTCTTGATAAACCCCAAATCCAGATTTTCTTTCCCGGCTTCTCACTGTATAATGCCCAATGCCCGAACCCTGTTTTATTTGCTTCATACAGCCCGCCGAAAAAATCTGTGTATTCTCCAAGAACGTGATATGAATGTGCTCCGCCGTAATTACTATTTCTATAATAAGATATGTCTCTATCCGGAGTTAACATAGGCCAGTCTTTTGCGCCCCCGTCATGATCAATATAATTTGCACCCGGGAAAAAATAGTGTAATGAATCTCCCGCATCAGCAGCTGCGGTAGTCCAATTATATAATGAAGTGCTGAATGGAGTCGGGTTGTACCAAAAACTTTTAGTTTCAAAATAAGATTTATCTTTTTCCAATCTAATTTCAACGCGCCATTCAGTGCGGGAAGCAAGATCAATTGAACCGACAAAACAGCTTACACTGCCGTCTTTGTTTTCACGGATTAAATAATCTACAGGACATGCCGTTGATGGTGCATGTCCTATATCTCCGAAATTAAATTCGATTCCTCCCGAAGTCCACGGCCCGCGCATTGCAATATCTCTGAATTTAACAACATTATTATTGTATATAAATGCTTGTCCGTTTGATTTATCATATGCACCCCATACTTTGCCTCCAATTTCAGGAGCAACTAAAACTTTTATATAGGGATTTTCCAGAACTATCATTTTCCAAATTTGCTGTGATCCGTTTCTTGAAAATCCGTCAAAACGGAAATAAGGATATATGTTATTTATTTTTGCTATCGGGCTTGGATCACTATATGGATATGTAAGAATATTTTTATCCTGTATAGAAATTTTTGCGTTTTGTGCAAACAAGGAAAATGAAATGAATATATAAATTATTATTGATTTAAATAAATATGACAGACTCATTTACGCCACCACAAAATAATTAACATAAAAAATTAGGCAAATATTAAGAAAGTTTCTCAATAATGTTATTAAAAAGGAGTAAATATACTTAATAAAAGGTGAATGTTTTTTACCTTGAACTTTATTTAATCTTCCTCTATATTTTAACAGAATATATACGCCGCGATTAAAGAGGTGTTTTTTGCATGGCGGCCTGAAACCAATTACTATATAAGAAGGAAATATAATGAGCATCAAAGCATTAATTTTAATGTTATGTCTATGTGTAACCTTGATGTATGGACAAAAACCTGAAAAACCTGATAGCAGTGTTAGTGATTACAGGCCCGGAGATCATGAATTATTTTTTATGCCTACTGCTTATACTATGCCGGCGGGTAGAGTTTATCTTTCGGACTATGAATTGTTTTTTCTTAATGTAACGGTAAGCGTAACTCCTTCAACTCATATTGGAGCGTTTATGCTTTTTCCTGTAGTAACAGGGTTTTATAAGTCTATTTCTTTCGGAATTAAACAAAATTATATAAACACTCCTTATTTCCAATCTGCGGCTTTTGCATCTGCAGCCTTTGACGGGGGCTACTGGGTATTCGGCAATATTTTTTCCATTGGGCCTAAAAAGACAAGCTTTCATCTGGGAGTCGGCTATGCAAAATTTTCTGATTCGCCCGGATTTACTTTAATAATGGCGGGCATTAAGCTTAATATTTCAAATTCTGTTGCTGTTATAGCAGAATATAGCAATACAAAAGAATTGTTAGATGATAATTTTAACGGATTTCTCACAGTCGGCTTCCGTTTCATTAGTGATAAGGCATGTTTTGAGGTTGCCGGGATAAGGCCTATGACCGATTCGGACATTGGGCATTTGCTTTTGTTCCCCTATGTAAAGGCTACTTTTTACTTCTGATGTATTAAATATTGCTCGAAATATTAAGTTTTAGCCTCATAATTGGATTTTTATTGCAAAGGCAAATGCTATTTCCATATATTTGCCCTGATTGCAAAAATAATTTGATGGTTTATGTACGCACAGGTTGTATTTCCCCTTCCATTTAGAAATGCTTTTACTTATTCAGTGCCCCCTGACTTTGAAGACAGTGTCTTTACAGGCGTTAGGGTCGTTGTTCCATTCGGTAAAAGAATATTAACCGGTTTTGTAGTAGGTGTTTCTGAAACATCAGAAGTTGAAAATATAAAACCTATAAGGGATGTACTAGATGAAAACCCCATTTTTGACGAAGGGGAATTAAAATTTTATGACTGGATTTCGGAATATTATATAAGTTCTCTTGGTGAAGCTCTGCGCAATTCGGTACCATATGGATCAGATATTGAATCAAAAAGAAAAATTGTAGCCGACCCCGAATTTTGCTCTAAGCTTCTGGCGCAGGAAAAGAAAAAAACTTCCGTACGGGCTAAACTGCTTGAACAATTTTCTTTGAAAGAAATACACCGCATCAGCACACTGCAGAAAGAAATAAAGAAGAAAAATATTTATCTCCCTTTGCGCAAACTTGAAAGAGAGGGGGCAATATCAATATTAAATGAAGTTGAAGATGCTAAAGTTAGAATTAAACGGGTTAAAACTGTAAGGCTTGCAAAATCCACCGATGAAATTTATGAATTCATTCCTGAAATTGAACGCGGCTCGGCTAAGCAGGTTGTAATTCTGCTTGAACTCCTTTCAAATAAAACAGGCGGAATACAACTAAGTGAACTTCTTAAGAAAACAAAAACACATCAATCTTCGGTAAATTCTCTGGCAGCTAAAGGATTAATTGAAGTATTTGACAAAGAAGTTGACCGCGTATATTCCGAAGTTTATTCTGAAACCCATAAAGCTCTTGAATTAACTGCAGGACAAAAAAATATTGTTGATGAGATTGCCGTAAAAATAAGCGAGAGCACATTTCTCCCTTATCTGCTTCATGGAGTTACCGGAAGCGGTAAGACACAGGTATACATTGAGCTTGCAAAATTGGCATTAGCTCAGAATAAAAATGTTTTGATACTTGTCCCCGAAATTTCACTTACACCTCAAATCACTTCCAGGTTTATTAATAACCTTGGTGAAACTGTTGCCGTAATCCACAGCAGGCTTTCTTTGGGTGAACGGTACGATGCATGGCGCGGTATTATTGCAGGAAAATACCGGGTTGTAATAGGTGCGCGGTCTGCTTTGTTTGCCCCATTAAAAAATTTGGGACTAATTGTAGTTGATGAAGAACATGACAGCAGCTATAAACAATTCGAAATAGTACCCAAATACCATGCACGCGATGCTGCGGTAATTAAAGCACGGTTTAATAACTGCCCGGTGCTCCTTGGCTCCGCCACTCCTTCAATTGAAAGCATGTATAATGCTACAACCGGAAAATTCAAACTGCTTGAGTTAAAAGAACGAATTGACGGCGCCGAAATGCCCGACATTAAACTTGTTGATGTGACTATTGAAAAGAAAAAACAAAAAATGGAAGGTGTGTTTTCCAAACTGCTTCTTGAAGAAATAAACAACCGACTGCAGAAGAAAGAAAGTGTTATTATTCTCCAGAACAGAAGGGGTTTCTCTACTCAGGTTTATTGTCCGGACTGCGGTGAAATAGTTACATGCGATGAATGTGCTGTTTCAATGGTTCATCATCTGAACAGAAACCTGATGCAGTGCCATTATTGCAATGTTACGAAACCGGTTCCTAAAGCATGTCCCAATTGCGGATCTGTATCGCTTAAATTTATGGGAACAGGCACTCAAAAAGTTGAAGATGAACTTTCATATTATTTCCCCAAAGCAAAAATTGAAAGAATAGATTCTGATTCAATAGACCGCAAAGGAAAACTCGGCGCTATTCTTAATAGTTTCAGAAAAGGGGAAATAGAAATTCTTGTCGGTACGCAGATGGTATCGAAAGGGCTCGATTTTTCCAATGTTACATTGGTAGGGGTAATATCAGCAGAGACTACTTTATGGCTCCCCGATTTTCGTGCAGACGAAAGAACTTTTCAACTTTTAACTCAGGTTTCGGGACGTGCAGGCAGAAGTACATTAAAAGGGGAAGTATTAATTCAGACACAGAATAATAGAAATTTTGTTCTTCAAAAAGTTTTATTTAATGACTATGCGGGATTTTATGATAATGAAATTCATTTAAGGCAGACAGGAGAATATCCTCCGTTTACAAGATTGTGCTTAATTGAATTCAAAGATGAAAAGGAATCCGATGCACGCGGCGCTGCAACTGATTTCTTTAATTACCTTAAGAATTATCCGCATGGTTTAAAAATAAATCCTCCTAATCCTGCGGTAATATCAAGAATAAAAGGATTATACCGTTACCAGATACTAATAAAAAGCTATAAGGATAAAGATCCCGGCGGAAAACTTCTTCGCAATGCCGCGCTTAATTCGATGATAGCATTCAATCAGAAATCTAAATTCAGAGAAGTAAAAGTTATTATTGATATAGACCCGTATTCCGTTTTATAAATTGTGGCCGAAAGCCGGAACCGATTAGATGAATAGATATTTTGTAATCAATAAGCCTTACGGTGTATTATCCCAATTCACGGATGATGAAAAACGCCCAACCCTTGCCACATTATTTCAATTTCCTAAAGATGTTTACCCCGTCGGACGGCTTGATATGGACAGTGAAGGTTTGCTGCTCCTTACAAATGATAAAAATCTGGTTGATATTTTGCTTAATCCGAAAAATAAACATGAACGGGAATACTTTGTTCAGGTTGAAGGTGCAGTAACCGCTGAAGCATTAAAGAAAATAGAAAGCGGAGTTATCATTCAAGGGAATAAAACGCTTCCCGCTGGAACAAAAATTATTGAAGAACCCGGTTTTCCGCCAAGAGTGCCTCCAATTCGCTTCAGAAAAACCATCCCCACAAGCTGGATAAGCATTGCATTAACAGAAGGAAAAAACAGGCAGGTAAGAAAAATGACTGCCGCTGCAGGCCTGCCGACTTTAAGATTAGTAAGGGTAAGAATTGAGAATATTCATCTCGGCAATATGAAGCCGGGGGATGTAAAAGAAATCAATGCAAAAGAAATTAGTAAACTGCTTAATATTAAAGCATCACCCAAAGGATAATTATGGGCACAATTGATTATTACAATGAAAACTCAAAAGATTTTTTTGACAGGACAATTAATGTAGATATGTCCCCCATATATAACAGATTTGAAAAATATTTATTTCCCGGCGGGCATATATTGGAGGCCGGCTGCGGTGTGGGCCGGGATGTTAAGTATTTCTTAAGCAAAGGGTATAAGGTTACAGCTTTTGATGCTTCGGAAGAAATGGTGCGTATTGCAAAATCAATAAACGGCAATTGTGTTTCAAAGATGGAATTTAAGGATCTTAATTATAATGGCCTGTTTGATGCAGTATGGGCAAGTGCTTCATTGCTGCATGTTCCGAAAAAAGAAATAAATACGATTTTTAATAAAATTATTGATTCTCTTAAAGTAAACGGAATCTGGCATTTATCTTTGCAGAATGGCCCCGGTGAAGAATTCCGGGACGGACCGCTCTATAATGATTACACCATTGAAAGCCTTACCGCAGAGTTAAGATCATATAATAAATTAGAGCTGCTGGAAATATGGCTTTCCCCCGATAGGCGCACTGCCGCACCGGATAAATGGCTGAATGCAATAGTGAAAAGGGTAAAATAACCTTTTAGTATTTTACTGATCTATAATAAAAATTAATTAATAAAGTGTCACCTCTTCGCGGTTTATGTTTAACATACTTGTGCAAGTTATTATTTTTAGGATCTTAACTAATCATAATTATCTTAATAAATCTGCGGGCTATTATTTTTATCATTTTTCCCGCATAATCTTTTCAATAATTTTAATATATTTTCATAAGTAATAAGCTATATAAAGGGGAAATATATGAAGAGCGGTATAATATTTATCATTGCCTTATTCTTTTCAATTCAGCCATGCTTTGCACAAAAAAATAACATGTTCATCCCATTGAATTATAAAAAGGCATACACAAACAAATCGCGCACCTTGGAAGGAAAACCGGGACCGAATTACTGGCAAAACAGTGCAGACTATAAGATTAACGCCGAACTTATTCCCGAAAAATACCTGCTTAAAGGTTCTGAAGAAATTACGTATAAAAATAATAGTCCCGCTAAACTTACTTCTCTTGTTATTAGATTATATCAGGATATGTTCAGAAAGGGAGTTCCGCATGATGAGGATATTGACCCCGCCGATATAACCGATGGTGTGGCAATTCAAAAACTTGTTATAAACGGAGAAGAAATTGATTTTAACTCAAAGGGGACTTTTAAACCGCAAAGAAACGGCACTAACCTGAAATTAGTTCTTAAAAAATTTATTGAACCAAAATCAGAATGCAAAATTGAAATTGAGTGGAGTTTTACCATTCAGCAGAAGACACACGAAAGGATGGGTGCATACACTCCCAATTCTTTTTTCATTGGTTACTGGTACCCGCAAATTGCTGTTTATGACGACATTGACGGATGGGACGAACATCAATACGGAGGCCGTGTTGAATTCTATAATGACTTTAATAACTATGATGTTAATATAAAGCTTCCCTATAATTACATTGCATGGGCAACAGGAATTCTGCAAAATGGTAAAGACAACTTTACTAAAGAGCTTCTTGATAAAATTGATGAAGCCAAAAAATCCGACCGTATTATTAATATCATTAAAAAAGAAGATATTGAAAAAAACAGAGTTTTACTTAACGCTCCATATCATACATGGCATTATGTTGCAGAAAATGTACCCGATTTTGCATTTGCCGCGGGGGATAAAATGCTTTGGAACGCATCAACTGTTAAACTGCCCGACGGGAGAGAAACATTTGTTTCCGCCATTAATGATTCAAGCACACATTTCTGCGATGATGTAGCATATTATGCACGCAAAGCAATCGGGTTTTACTCAACAAAACTGCCCGGCATACCTTTCCCATATCCGTGCGAAACAATATTTAATTTTTCCGGCCCCGGGGGAATGGAATTTCCTATGATGGCTAATGACGGCATAAGCCCTGATATTAATAATAATGTAATGGTAACTGTTCATGAAATTGCACATACATATATGCCTTTTTATATGGGCATAAACGAACGAAAATATGCATGGATGGATGAAGGATGGGCGGTAATGCTTACTTATTACTCCGAAGCAGATATTCTTCCCTTACTTGATGTACGCGCAAATGACATAATGATTCTTTCAATGATGCTTGGGCATGATGATGAGCTGCCTTTAATTGTACCTTCATTTTTGACTGCGCCCTCAGCCAGAACTTATACCATCGCTTCATATCCCAAACCGGGCATGGCTTATGATTTCTTAAAAGATGCACTTGGCGATGAAACATTTACTAAAGCACTCCACACATATATGGAAGAATGGCATGGCAAACATCCAACTCCATTTGATTTCTTCAACTCATTCAGCAGAGGTGCGGGAGAAAATCTTGATTGGTTCTGGGACCCCTGGTTTTTTGAAAGAGGCTATGCAGATCTTGCAATTAAAAATGTAAACTTTGAAAATGATCAGTGCAATGTTACAATTTCAAGGGAGGGAATACTTCCGCTGCCTGTTATTGTTAAATTTATTTTTGCAGATAATACAAATCAAATTGTAAAGAACAGTACCTCAGTCTGGAAAGATGGAAACAGAGAATTTGTACTGCATTACAAACCTGCAAAAAAAATAATACGCATAGAACTTGGCGGAATTGATATTCCTGATGTGGATAGATCAAATAATAATTTTATAGTTAAATAACCTGTCTGATTGTTAATAGAAAATATTCTGATTTAAAATAGCAGGGCCGGAAGAAATATCCGGCCCGGTTATAACATTTTGATTTGAGAAATACTAATAACTATCTTTTGTAATTACAGTCTTTCCTCTGAAAACACGATAGATAAATATTGAATATGCTACCACAATCGGCATTCCAATTAGCGCAATGATTAACATTACAGTTAATGTATTTTGCGAAGAGGATGAATTATATATGGTAAGGCTTTCAGTAGCAACATTAATATTCGATGGCACCAAATTAGGGTATAGGCAAATGGCAGCAAGCCCTATCATAGCGGCAATAAGAACTGATGACGATAAGAATGCATACCCGTATCTTTTTGCTTTAACTCCCATTGGAATATAAAACATGCCTGCAAATAAAAGTATAAAGAGAACCCAGAAAATAGGATTCTTTAAAATTCCGACGAATAAATATTGAGCATTAAAGAATGCTGCAAGTGTCGCAATTAAATATATGATTACAAAAGCAATCCATGATTTATTTACAAGTGCCTCCATTTTTGCAAGCTGTGAACCTGTGGTCTTCATTGTTAAATAAACCGCGCCATGCATTAAGAAAAGTACAAGGCTTAATACGCCTACCAAAATCGGGAATGGCCTCAATAATCCTAAAAATGTAATTGATTCAACTACTTTCCCATTAATCATCTGCACAGGAAGTCCTATAAGTATGTTTCCTATTGCAACGCCGAATAAAATTGCAGGAAGTGTGCTTCCAATTGCAAATGAATATTCCCAAAACCTTTTTGCTTTAGGGGTTTCTGAATATTTTCTGAATTCAAAAGAAACTGCTCTGAAAATAAGTGCAGTTAAAAGAAGCATAAATGCAATATAGAATCCGCTGAATACGGTTGCATAAACAATAGGGAAAGCTGCAAATAAGGCTCCGCCCCCTGTTAACAGCCATACTTCATTGCCGTCCCATACCGGGCCAATTGCATTCATATTTATTCTTCTATCTTCATCGCTCTTTGTAAAGAGCTGAATAATTCCAACCCCAAGGTCGAAACCGTCAAGGATTGCATAGCCGATAATTAAAACACCGACTAATAAAAACCATATGCTGTTAAGGTCTATCATACATGCACCTCCCTGGTATTAACCGGTTCGGGACCGGATTTAATCTTTCTTACTAGCAAGTAAACAAATATTGATCCGAGGAAAATATAAATGAGTCCGAATAATATTATTGAGAAAAGAATTTCACCGGCAGCAACATTTTGCGAAGCTGCTTCGGACGTTTTCATAAGTTTATAAACAATCCACGGCTGCCTTCCTACTTCTGCGGCAATCCATCCGAACTGGCAGGCAATAAGAGGAAAAGGTATAGCCCATATTAGCAATTTTAACAAGAAATTCTTTTCATACAGTTTGTTTTTGCGAAGGTAAAATGCGGAAACAGCCATTACAAGAATGAACAAGACTCCTAATAATACCATAAGATGATATGATGCAAAAGGGAGAAATACAGGGGGCTGTTCTTCCTTTGGAAATTCATTTAAACCTTTTATTGATGCATTAGCATCGCCATAAGTCATAAGGCTCAACAAACCGGGAATGCCGAAGTTCATTTTTAATTCATGCGCTTCCGAATTTGGAATGCCGAATAATTCAAGTGGTGCATTGGATTGTGTAGTATAAAGCCCCTGCTGAGCGGCAAATTTTTCAGGCTGTGTTTTAGCAACCTGCTTGCTGTGCCAGTCCCCGAACGGGAAAACTTCAAGAAGAGCAACAATTAAACCGAATATAACTGCCGTTTTTAATGCTTTCTTTGATGTTGCAGTTTCTTTTTTCTTAAGAATAAGATAAGCTGCAATACCTGCAACAAGAAAAGCTCCAGCAATTAAAGCTGCATCCATTGTATGGAAAAAGCGGGGCATTGTGGAAGGATTAAATACTGCGCCCCAAAAATCGGTTAATTCCGCACGGCCGTTGCGTAATACATATCCTGCAGGAGTCTGCTGCCATGAATTGGCTACAAGAATCCAGAATGCAGAAATTGTTGAACCGACTGCAACCATGAAAATTGAAAACCAGTGAACTCCTTTTGAAACTCTTTCCCTGCCGAAAATATAAAGCCCGAGGAAAGTAGATTCAAGGAAAAAAGCAAAAACTCCTTCTGCTGCAAGGGGAGCCCCGAAAATATCCCCTACGAATTTTGAGTATTCGGACCAATTTGTTCCGAACTGAAATTCCATTACTATTCCTGTGGCAACTCCTATGGCAAAAATAAGCGCCAGAATCTTACCGAAGAATTTTCCAATAACCGCATAGGTTTCATCTTTCTTTTTCCAGCCGATAGCTTCTACTATTACAAGTATCCATGCCAGCCCTATTGTTAAAGGGGGAAAAAGGAAGTGAAATCCAACGGTCATCGCAAACTGAATTCGTGCAAGTACATTTGCATCCATTTAACGTATCCTCCGTTGTTATTTATTATTTTTATTGTTTATGAAAGTAAAATTAGAAATCATCATTTTTTTAAGCCTTTCTGTTAATGCATTTTCCTGATCTATAAAAAAGAGGTGGAACCGGCAGCTTCCGGTAAGGGCACAATCGTTATCGCTGCATAGGCATTGATTATACTTTACTTTAAACCCAATTGTCTGCAGCACTTCAAAAGCAGATATTTTTTTGGGATCTTTATTTAAGTAAACGCCCCCTGTTTTTCCCTGGGTAGTATTTATTATTCCCGCATGTTTTAGTTTATGTACAATGCGCGCGGCAAAAATTTTTGAAATGTACATGCTTTGTGAAATTTCACGAATGGAAATGTGCTCTCCCTTCTTAAGCGTTGCAAGCCTTGCCGTAATTCTTAAAGCGTAATCCTGCTCTCTGGAAATAAATGAATTCATTTAAACATTACCTGCCAAGTAATATATAGAGTAAAAATAATTTTAAATAAGAATAAAAGCAACAAAAAAATATGATTAAATCAGATTCGTTATTCTGTTATAAATAATGGGACTTGTTGGCTTATTTGGGGTTTATATATTATTGTAACTAAGCTGGCTTTTTTAAGCCCGTCATGGCCGCACATGACGGAAATAAGAGCGGAATAATTTCTAAGGTATCGTGAATTAAACCACACTTATTTCAATGAACAAAACAGGCAACAATCGGCAGGAGGAATCAGCCGCGGCTGACTGCCGAGGCGGAAAACGCACAGGCATGGCTTTTGATTTATTGGTTTTTTAAGTTGCTTCAGTCTGAAATGTGAACCTATTGACAATTTTATCAATTCAGATTAAATTTCAAAGAAAGAGACATAGGTTTTCAAGTGTGGATTCATAATAATTATTTTAACCATTTCTCAACTTCAAATAGAATTTTGGATCACGTAAGAGAATAAACTTAATGAGAAAATCTCATATAGAAAGAATAACCGCCCTAATAGAACACGAGGCATTAGACCCATTCGAGCCTTTACTTAAGTCGATCCTTGAATTGGGATTTGATGGTGGAATCAGGGCATTAAATGATTTAGGCTACAAACTGGGAGATGATCTCGTAGATAACAAGGCAAATGAATGTTTCAAGAATGGTATCTTCCTTTCTTTTGCACAAGCCCAATCAGTAATCGGGGTAACATATGCAGAACTCATGAGGAAAAACATTCAATTGTCTGATATGATTAAGCGTTTCCGAAGAGAAAAAAAAGACGGGGTCGCTGAGATTGAGGAGCAGAGCGAAGCAGTACAGAATAGATTAGTAATCTTAAAACGCCTTATGGATGGAATCCTTTGGGTTTTGTTGCCAGGACCATGGATTTTCGAACATCTCATCTTTCAGTCCCATTCTGGCACAAGCGATCCTGACGAGTTGATGAAGCTTGTTTCTATTGCAACAGAGCAAAACCAAGGAAGCAAAAGAGAACTTCATATCGTTACAGATCTCACTAATCTTGTGCAACTGGGTGATATAATAAGAATTCGCTGGGATGAAAACGGATTATTTCTAAGAGTACAGGAAATCAAGACTGGAAAAGTCAATGCTAAAATAGAGGACCTGATTTTTACGCAAAATGGGGATTTATCATTGATCGACCTTGATCGACTTGAAGTAGAGATTGGACCAAGCGCAAAAAAGCAGGCGATCAGGATACTTAAACAAAGAGAAAGGTTAAAACAGATTGATAAAATTGGGCAGCCCTTTATATTGCCCGAAAATAAACAGGGAGACAAAGTCTTACGAGCATTTGCAACGGTGGAGGAACCGCCAAGAATAAAAACTTACATTTCATTGTTACCGAGACTAGTAGCTGATGCAAGAAAATGTGGAATTTCTGTTCTTGGTGTTGATAGATGTCTTTTTCTTCTGGGAGTCTCTAAGGAAAGGATGAAGATGTTAGACGATGTGAAGCAATTGCCTCACTGGCTATTTCATCTTAAATATCCCGATCTAGACTGTACGAGAGAAGAGATTGGTTCCTTAAATAAAGAGTATCCATTAGTCAACCTCGTTACCAACAATATGAATTATGTGATGAGTCGGTCTCCTCTCATATGGTATCCGAAAGATCTGGTTCTGGATGTGGTAATGGGGAAAGTACTTGTTTATGCTCAATTTGATCTCGACATCTTTTTTCAAATGGCGGCAGATGTCAACATTCAGCTATCTCTTTTTACTGGAAAAAAAACATTGGAAGATAAACGCGGTACACTGTCACAAATATTAAAAAAAACGAATTCATATGGGGTAAAAGCCAAATTTTCAAACAACAGAGAATTGAGACTTAAATCCTCTTTGTTGATGTCTGTTTATACGCAACTTGTTGATCCCGCCGATGTGCTAAACCTCATAAAAACTTTTGATAAGATTCAACAAGGTGTTGAATGACTTTCAAGCCCGTCATCGCCACACCATGACAGAAATAAGAGCGGAATAATTTCTATGGTATGGTGAATTGAACCACACTTATTTCAAGGAACAAAACAAGCAACAATCGGCTGGAGGAAATCAGCCGCGGCTGACTGCCGGGACTGGCAATAATTATGGTTTATGTGAACTGCCAAGCCTCTTAAGAAAATTAAATATATTTTTGAAAATAGTGGGGATGTGGTAATAATAGTATTTAATATAACCTCGATACACGTCCCATCGTGAATACCGGTACATTGGCGATTTTAACAAAAATCTATCCATAGCCTTATTACTTATGTCAGTAAAAAACCATTTATAATAGATTTCATATATTTCTTTAACATTTAAATCACAATCTGTAAATTCAATGTCTAAGAAGTCCACCTCATCTATTTTTTCATCTATATGCAAATCTGTGTTTCTAAAATCCAATTTACGAATTCGAAATCCAAACCCCTTAGGCTCATCAAAAAGTGTTTCAGATATTTGAAGCACTTTTTTGTTTTTTTTATCTATTCGCAACATGATGAAAAAACTACCCGGGAATTCCCAACCTCCACCCTGCGAAGGTATTAGTGGAACATTATTTACATCTAAAAACCTTTTAAATAATTCGTTGAATCTTAGTTTAATAGGTTCAAAATTTTTTTCGTTTTCTTCCATTTTTAACTATTCCCGTTTAAGCCTGTCATGGTCGCACCATGACGGAAATAAGAGCGGCATAATTTCTAAGGTATAGTGAATTGTACCACACTTATTTCAATGAACGAAACAAGCAAAAATCGGCAGTAAGGAATCAGCCGCGGCTGACTGCCGAAGCCGAAAAGAACACTTTTATTTTATTATGCTTATTTTTAAATAGTGTACAGCCGTTTTTAACTCCATGTGCAAAATAATAATTTATTTATAAAAATAGAATGCATTTTTTTGTGCATTTAGCGTACGTGGCGGGATAGAATCTGCCGGGACGGAAAGTATTTTCGATTTTGCCGAATATATATTTTAATCTCCTTTTCCAGCTCCTCCTTTAACTACAGATATATTAATAAATTTTATTTCCCCGGCGGGAGTTATTTTATAATTACATATAACAGGCCTGTAAAAATATTCCGTTAATGTAGCCCCGTTGTTTATTCTGGGTTCTCCATTATACTCTCTTACAACCATATGAAGATTGCTGCTTAATGAAACTGTTGAATAATCTTTTCCCGTTTCGCTTGAAACACATACAGGCAGCGCTGAAATTAATTTGCCCGAATAATTAAAATCCGCCAGAACGCATTTTGTCATTTGTGCAATGGGCATGTAAGGGTCTTTCATTGTCTGAATATATAATAAAGAAATAAAATTACTGTCCGCATACAAAATATAAACAGATTTAATTACATCTTTATCAGTGTCTATTTTGTTTTCATTTACGGTTATTAAGTATGCAAGAATATCTTCTTTTTTGATAATATTCATTTTCACATTTTTCAGCTTTAAGAAGGATTCCATATTAAACGGCAGGCTGTGCATCTGAAATTGCGCAACAAAACTGCGGAATTTATTATCGGATATGCTATTCAATATTTTTTGCTTCTGTACTTCTAAGTTATTTGCAGTATCGATCGTAATAGAACTTGTTTTGTAAATTTCTTTTGCGGCGGCGCTTATATTGCATGAAAAAAGTGCGGCCAATAAGACAAAAAATATATTTTTCATATTATAATTCCTTAATTTCATTTACTCTATTGCTTCCGGAGTATCGTTTACTTTCAATTCCCCCTCCCATTTTGCCATAACTGCACTTGCAAGGCAGTTGCCTATAAGATTTATTGAAGTGCGCCCCATATCCATTATAGTATCAACGCCAAGAATTACAGCTATCCCTTCCAAAGGCATTCCAAAAGTAACAAGAGTCCCCGATAAAATTACGATAGCCGCACGCGGAACAGCCGCTACTCCTTTGCTTGTAAGCATTAAAGTTAACATAATCCATAATTGTTCCCCCAAACCAAGATGCATGCCCGATGCCTGCGCAATAAATATTGATGCAACTGCAAGATACAAAGTAGTGCCGTCAAGATTAAAAGAATAACCGGTAGGGAGTACAAAGGAGACAATCCTTTTAGGCACACCGAAGTTAATCATTTTCTTAAATGCTTCAGGCAGTGCAGCATCGGAAGAAGTTGTTGAAAATGCTATCAATGCAGGATCTTTAACAGCATTTAAGAATTTCTTAACAGGAATTTTTGCAATTATAGCAACAGGAAATAAAACACAAAAAATGAATACAAAAAGGGCAGCATAAAAAACAAGTATAAGCTTACCCAAACCAAGCAGCACTGATAATCCGGAACTGCCTACAGTATACCACATAGCCGCACCGATGCCTAATGGTGCAAACTTCATTACAATCCCGGTAAACTTAAACATTACCTCCGAAAGCCCCTCGCAGAAATTTACAATTGTTTCTTTTGGCTTCCCTTTAACCTGTGTTAGTGCAATTCCAAAAATAATTGCCCAGAATACTACCTGTAAAACATCATTTTTTGCGGCGGCATCAAAAACACTTTGTGGTACAACGTGTTCAAGCATTCCCTGTGCGGTTACTTTTTCGGCGGGAGCAGTCTGAACTATTGCGGCGTTGGGCGTTAATACAATTCCGTCACCGGGGCGGAATATGTTTACTGCCGCAAGTCCGATTACTAATGCAATTGTAGTAACGATTTCAAAATAAATTATTGAACGCAACGCAAGCCTGCCAATTGCTTTGAGATCATCGCTGTGCCCCGCAATGCCTACTACAAGTGTAGCAAAAAGCAACGGCACAATGACCGATTTTATCATTCTTAAAAATAAATTGGAGATTACTTTTATATCCTGTGAAAACTGCGGAAAAAACACTCCCAATACCAAACCGATAACCATTGAGATAATAATCCATTGAGTCATGCTTATTTTTTTAACTCTTTTCCACATACCGCCGCCGTTTATTATAAGAATTATTAGTTAACTGAAAATATAAGGAATGTTTTGAACTAATTTTAAGATAACTCAAGTTGACAGTTTAATTAATCTATAGTGAAAAAACCGTTGAAACGGTTATAAAAGATTATTTTATGTTTTTTAAGAGGATGTCTCAAAAGTCAGATTTTATTGTCATGCCTGCGTAGGCAGGCATCCAATAACTTAGGAAATAGTGTAGATTCCCGCTTTCGCGGGAATGACAAATACATAATAATTACTTTTGAGACAACCTCTTGATGAAAAAAAACAAAGGGAAAAACCGTTTTAACGGTTTACAAAAAATGCGGTCAAATTGAGTTGGATAATGTAAATATCATTATACTCGCTCTTAGCTTAAAAAAACGGGGGTTAAAATAGTTATAAATTTTATATTTTATCTAATAATATCCTTTCAAATTTTAAGCATAAAAATCTTTTAGCGCTGGTAAAAATTCCTTAATTTAAAACCGCTTTAGAAAAGATCTTATAATAAATGGAAGGGAGCTTAAATGAGAAAAATATTATCAGTATTTACCCTCTTTCTATTAATGTTTGTTTCCGTACAAGCACAGAAAGACCAGGTAGCTAAGAAAATTATTGAGATTGCGAAAAAAGACAATCAGGTTATGCAGCACCTTGATGTTCTTTGCAACAGATTCGGCGGAAGGCTTGTCGGTTCAGCCACATATACCGATGCCTGCGAATGGGCTGTTGCTCAATTTAAAAAATGGGGAATGGAAGTTGAATTGGATGAAGTAGGCGAAATGCCAGTCGGTTTTAACCGCGGACCATTTTACGGCAGAATGATAAGCCCGCAATATTTAGATCTCCATTTTCAAACTCCTTCATACACAGCAGGAACCAAAGGATTGCAGATGGGGCACGTAGTTATTGAACCTAAAGACTCGCTTGAATTTCAAAGAGTTAAAGGAAAATTAAAAGGCGCATGGGTTCTGCTTAATTCTAAAAACGAAGGGTGGCCTGTTGATTTTTACCGCGCTAAAAATAAAGTTTTATTTCTTCAGCAGATGAAAGAAGCGGGAATACTCGGCACTATCCAGGCTGCTGAAGTACCTATCCGCGCTCTTTTCGGTAAAGTTGATTCATGGGATAATCTGCCGACTACCCCCGATATTAAACTTGATTCAACTCAATTCAATATTATTAAAAAAGCTGTAATTGAAAAAAGAGAAGTACTGCTTGAATTTGATATTAGAAATCATTTTAAAATGGGGCCGGTAAAATTCTATAATGTAATAGGAATTATTCCGGGCACCAAATATCCCGATGAATATGTACTCATGGGGGGACATCTTGATTCCTTCGACGTTGCCACAGGCGCAATTGATAACGGTTCCGGCGCCACTCCTGCAATGGAAGCGGCAAGGCTTATAATGGCGGCGGGAGGAAAACCAAAACGCACAATTCTTGTAACACTTTGGGCAGCAGAAGAATATGGGCTTGTAGGTTCAACTCATTGGGTTGAAAAATATAAAGACAAACTTCCATACATTTCAAATATGTTCAACCGTGACGGCGGAACAAATGAAGCAGTGGGAATAAACGCTCCCGAAGCTATGATGAAAGATATGGAACAGATTGTAAAACCTCTTCTTGATCTTTATCCCGACTGCCCATTTAAACTCGATTTAAAGAAAGCAGGCAAACGGCCTAAAACAGCTGGCGGAACAGACAGCCAGGTATTCTCTGTTGCAGGTGTGCCTACATTAACATTCGCCACCAAAGATTATAGAGGATATAACATTAACTATGGGGAAACATGGCATACTGAATCTGATTATTATCAGAAGGTTGTCCCTGAATACCAGGAACACACTGCGGTTGTAACAGCTGTTGTTGTGTGGGGAATTGCCAATCTTGATCATCTCCTTTCACGCGACGGTTATTTCCTTCCTGATGATGCACCGGATCCTCAGCCGAAAAATCCTGTTCCTCCTGACAAAAAATAATTTTCTCAATAAGCCCCGGTACATATCGGGGCTTTTTAATTTTAATTAATAGTACACTGATTTTTTATGATGGTTATGATTTTTTAAGATCATGACCAATCATAATTATCTTAATTTATCAGTGTATAATTTCCCCTAATCGATTCTCACAATTCAGAAATGTATGATAAAAAATGATTCTAAAAATGTGTAATTTATTACAATTGAATTAATTAATTAGTGTTTAACAAACATGAAGCATGCTATGACAAGAACAAAAATTTTATTTTTATTTTTGCTGCTCTTTACGGCAGTAATATTTGCTCAGGCAAAAGATGAAAAGCAGCAGATTAACACCGCCAAAGGGGTGCTTGAGAGAACGATAGGCAAACAAGCAGATGTTTTTACTTTTAAAATGATACCTTCCGAAAACGGATTTGATGTTTTTGAAGTCAGCGCTATAAACGGGAAAGTTGAAGTTTCCGGTTCAAGTGTAATTGCAATGGCGCATGGTGCGTATGAATATCTAAGGCAAGCCTGCCATTTTGAAGTTACATGGACAAGCAGCAAAGTCCCCATTCCAAAAGTCTTTCCTGATTTTCAAATTTCTAAAACATCCACTCCCTATAAATTCAGGCTCTATTATAATGTGTGTACTTACGGCTACACTACTGCATTCTGGGGATGGGATGAATGGCAAAAAGAACTCGACTGGATGGCTCTGCACGGCATCAACATGCCTCTTGCTATGATAGGGCAGGAAGCAATATGGCAAAAAGTATGGAAAAGCTACGGAATAACGGATAAAGACCTTGCCGAATATTTTACAGGGCCCGCTTTTCTTCCATGGCATAGAATGGGTAACGTTAACAAACATGACGGCCCGCTGCCTCAATCTTATATAGATAAAAGTATAACTCTTCAAAAACAATTACTTGAAAGAATGAAATTGTTGGGAATGACCCCCGTTGTTCCTGCATTTTCCGGGTATGTTCCTAATGCAATTAAAAGAGTTCTGCCCGATGCAAAGATTATTGACATGAAAGACTGGGCCGGATTTAAAGGAGAATACGGCACTCACCTGCTTTCTCCAATTTCTCCTTATTTCAAAGAGATAGGCAAAAAATTTATTGAGGAATACAGAAAAGAATTCGGCGAATGTAAATATTATCTGGCAGATGTATTTAATGAAATGGATGTTCCTGTTACAAAAGAGGGAAGATATAAAGAACTTTCCGATTTCGGAAGTGCCGTGTTTAATTCTATTAATGCTGCTGATCCAAGCGGCGTTTGGGTTATGCAGGGATGGCTTTTCTATAACTCAAGAAATTTCTGGGATAAACCTTCTGCCCAGGCATTTTTAAAGGATGTCCCCAATGATAGAATGATAATAATTGACCTTGCCACAGAATCATTTAAAGGGTGGCAGTCCCATGATAATTTTTATGGTAAGGAATGGATTAACAGCATTATCCATAACTACGGCGGAAACAGTTCATTATTCGGCAACCTTGAAACGTATGCTAAGATACCCGGTGAAATGCTTGCTGCCAATTACGGAAATATGGTGGGATTTGGAATTTCTCCTGAAGGAATAAATCAGAATGAAGTTGTTTACGAATTATTAACCGATTTGATCTGGACAAACAAAGCAATTGATGTAAACACATGGATTGAAAGTTACTGTAAGTTCAGATACGGAAGCTGCCCGCCCGAAATGAAAGAAGCATGGGATTATCTTATAAAAGGTACTTACAGTGAACCGGTATTTCCGGGACAGTTTGTTTATCAGTCTGTGCCGGGCACTAAAGTTTCTGCTAATTTAGATAATATGGAAAATTATAATAAAGCTGTAGAACTTTTTGCAGCTTGTTCAAAATATTTTTCAAAAAGTCCGTTATATTTAAATGACCTGGTTGAAATTACCGCTCAGTATGCCGGATGCAGAGCAGATTATTTAATTGCTAAAGGAATGGATTTCTTAAATAAAGGAAATAGCAAAGAAGCAGATAAATTATTTAATACAGCCTTCTCACTTTTAAAACAAGTTGATGCCCTCTTAAACACAATTCCCGAAAGAAGAATTGAAACATGGATAAACTTTGCAAAGAAATGGGCGAAAGATACAAAAGAAGCGGAATATTATGAGATGGATGCAAAACGGCAGATAACCGTCTGGGGCGGCCCCGATTTAACAGAGTACGCGTGCAAAGTATGGAGCGGCTTAATACGCGATTATTACATTCCGCGCTGGCAGACATTTATAAAATCTGTTGAGACAAAATTGAATACGGATATGCGCGCATGGGAAGAAAAATGGATTTCCACCCCCAATGATGTTTCCAAACCGGAAAAGGTTAATGATGTTATTTCTTATGCTAAAAAACTTATTAAGAATTCCGAAAATGCCGTAGCCGGTTATATGAATTACATTGCAATTAAGAGTGATAAAAAATCTCCCAATGAATTTATTGTAACTCTTTCATCAAAAAGAAAAGATTTAAAAATATCTTACTGCATAAATGAAAAATATATTGATTACTTAAAACCTATCAGTGTTAAGGCTCCATGCACACTTAACGTACAAACTATGCTGAATGGAAAAATATTCGGTTCACCATTAAAAATGGATTTTGCATTGTCATTAAACAAACCGGTTAAACTTCTTATTCAGCCGAGCGATAAATACAAAGCAGGCGGTTCCGCAACTATAAACGACGGCATATTCGGTACTGAAGATTATAAGTCACATTGGCTTGGATTCAACGGCGATGATTTTTCTGCAATAATCGATCTTGAAAAAACTTTCCCAATAAACAGCATTGCAATTAGTTATCTGTCGCTTCCCGGATCATGGATTTTTCAGCCTGTTGAATTTAAAGTTGAAGTATCCGATGACGGAATTAATTTTACGCCGGCAGATTTGACTAAACTCGACGCATCGAACTGGAAAGCCGTTGAAGGAACAGGAAATTATTCTCATAATTTCAATGGAGTATTTGGCAGATATATTAAGGCAACTGCAAAGAACAGAGGAGTTTGTCCTCCCGGGCATACAGGCGCCGGAAACAAATCATGGATTTTTATTGATGAAGTAACAGTAAAATAGATTTGGGAAGTGGATAATTTATTTAAAAGGGGCTGTCTTGCAGCCCCTTTTTTATTTACTTAATTACTCATTAACTTATTAATAAATTGAAGGTTCTTTGAATTTGCATTCGAAAGAATAATTTTAATGATTGCCGTAAGCGGAACCGACATAAACATTCCTATTATTCCCCATGTATAACCCCACATTAAAAGAGAAATAAGAATAAACATAGGGTTAATGCCAAGCTGGTAACCGAATATTTTTGGTTCAAGTATGTTGCCTATGATATTCTGTACTACAATAAGCACAATTAGAATAACCAAAGTATAACCGATAGAATCATATTGAATAATTGACATTAATACCGGCAGCATTACCGAGAATATTGAACCGATGTTGGGAATAAAATTGCACATAAAACTTAATGCGCCCCATACAATTGCATATTTTATTCCGAATAGGAATAATATAATTGTAAAAAGAATTCCGCTAAAGAGATTAATAAGAAATTTAGTAACGATATATTTTTGTGCCTGTCCTGTAATATCTTTAAATGTCTGTTCAATTTTTTCGGCGCGTTCTTCTTTAATCCTCAAAATTTCTTTTTCCTGTTCCGCTTCCGGCTCTTCTTCCATGTGCAAAGAAAGAATTATATTTTTTTCAACAAATCTTTCTTTAATTGCTTCAAATATTTTATCGTGTCCGCCGCTTATAAAAATAAAAAAGAAAAGCACCAGCAGTGAGGTGGAGAAAAAGGAAATTGTAGTTGAAAAAACTCCACCGGCAACCGTAGTATAATCGAGTTTTGCAAACAATGAATTTAAGTCGAAATTAAGCACCGATGGATCTGATACCTTCCATGATGCTGCGGTTGTTCTTATAAGAGAACTGATTTTTTCCGTGTACTGAGGAAGCTCGCCCCCCATTTTCTCTACTGAAGAAATGAAAACATGAGATATTCCCCAGAAAATGAGTATTAAAATAATCAGGTCTGCAAGTACATAAACAACATGGGGAATTTTTATCTTTGCAAGCAGTTTGTTAACCGGCTGAAAAACAAAAAAGAGAAAATATGCAATTGCCAAAGGAATAAATACAAACTGAAATTCTTTTAGAACAAACAAAATAACTACCAGCCCAATAACTGAAATAAAGAAGCGAATTACCGGGTCTGTTGTAAATCTTTTCATAATAGCCGCCTATAATTTTTTACCAATCATTAATCCTGTGCCGAACGAAGTATCTTTTCTTTCAATATTCTTAAATCCCGCATCAATCATCCATGAGCGTATTTCGCTTTCGGTATAAGTACCGCCTGCGCGGGTATTAACGAGCATGTTCAGTGCAAACATTGTTCCTACAGCCGGTTCAGTCCTGTCTTCGTTCATTATATGATCAAGGATAACAAGCTGCCCGCCTCTGTTAAGTGCATCATAGCTTTTCTGCACAAGATTTTTATTTTCTTCAAATGAATTTATATGAATAATTGCAGAAGCAAAAATAAGGTCATAATCTTTCCCGTAATCATCATTAAGATAATCTCCTTTTATAAAGCTCATCTTATTAAGAACACCATCTTTTTCGGCATATTTTTTAGCAATTTCTACTACATCGGGAATGTCAAGAATAGTTGCATGAACATCATTATTATTTTTTATAAATGTGATGGAAAATGCGCCGGAGCCGCCCCCCAAATCAAGGGTCTTTTTAACACCTGTAAAATCAATAAGCATTGAAATAATTTTAGATTGCGGTACCGCCCTGTAATGCATTGCGCCTATAAACGAATCAAGATGATCTGTTTCGCTTTCTTCGCGCTTGTGAACTGAGGTGCCCGCCTTAACTGCTTTTGTTAAAGTGCTCCAGGAATTCCATAAATGGTTTGTATGCATAAGGCCGGAAATATATTCGGGCTTTCCTCTAACAAGGTATTTAGATGATTCCTCGGTATTAAAATATTTTCCGTGTGTTTTATAAACAAACCCGATTGCTACCAAAGCGTTTAGAAGTTTATCGAGTGCTTTTTCATCGGCATGCAATTTTTCCGCAATAGAAGCTGTGGTAGTAAGATGGCCGTCAAGCGCAGTGAATAAATCCAGCTCATAGGCAGTAAGCAGCACTCTGCTTTTCTGAAATGCAATTGCCATTTCCCTTATAGAAGCAGGATTAAACAAAACGGGTGTATTATCTTTATTCATTATATTCTCCTTCTAAATCCCTTCCCAAGAACTTCGTGAACATTATGAATTATCACGAAAGCCTGCGGGTCTATTTCTTTTACAATTTCGTTCATTTGTGAAAGTTCGCGCATTGGAACCACTGCTAAGATCATTTCCCTTTCCGAATTTGTAAAAACGCTGCGTGTTTTAATTGCAGTTATTCCGCGCCCCATTTCTTTCATAATGGCCTCTGCAATTTCTTCCCCCTTGTCAGAGATAATATACGCTGCACGTGCATAATCGAAACCATCTATTATAACATCTATAAGCCGGGATGAAATAAAGAGGAGGAAAAAAGCATATAGGGTTAATGAAAGAGCCGGTTTATCGGGGGATAAATTTTTCATTCCGATTATAATACCTGCAAATGTAATTACGAAAAAATCGGTGAACATTATTGCCTGCCCCGGTTTTGTACCGAAACGTTTATGCATAATTGATGCAATAATATCGGAACCTGCCGTAGTACCTTTGAATTTAAATATTATTCCGAGCCCTACACCAAGAAGTACGGAGCCGATTAAAATTAAAAAGAGAAAGTCATTATCTCTGAGGTCTTGTATTGCAGGCAAATCCTGAAGCCTTATAAAATTAAGCCCCGGAATATCTCCGCGGAATAAATCTATAAATAACGAGTTAAGTGAAAATCCGACGAATGTACGCATGGCAAAATTTTTACCAAGCTCTTTTAGTCCCCATAGAAAGAGAGGGATGTTCAAAATCCACATCAGCACACCGACCGGTATCTTATTCCCCGAAAGGTAATGAAAAGCCATTGCAAGGCCGCTTACTCCGCCGGGAACCACTTTTGCATCAACAAGAAAAACACCAATGCCCATTGCCATCATAGCGGCACCGAAGGCAATTGCCAGATATTCCATAACAGGATGTTTAATATTAATCTTTTTTACCACATTAATCCTTTTTCACTGATTCAAATTACATTCATTTAACACTTTGTCAAAGAATATACAAAACTTGCAAAGCAGATATACAAAAATACACTAAAACGAGTATCTTTTAAAGATAATTGGAATAGAAAAGAGTGAAAACCGCTAAAAAGAAATCAGATATAGGCAATGGGGATTTAAACCGGTTTTCCGTTTAACGTTAATTATTTATATGATAAAACAATGGAATTTCATCTTAAATTTTATAAAATTTAGAAACGATAAAAATTATTAAATTTTATTCATAATCAAAAGTAATGAATTGGGAAAAGCGGGAATATCAATTGCATGAGGTGTCAATTTTTTTGCCTAAAACTAAGGTTTAAATATATGAATATTCATGAAAGCGAATAAATATATTACCAATAATAAAGATGTAAAATGAAAAATGGGTTAAAACTTATCGATAATTCTTCCAACGAATACTTGCTGGGAGGCGTTCTAAAAGAACTTATTGCCGACAATTCCTACTCTGAAATTTCTATAGCTACCGGTTATTGGGATTTACCCGGCATGGTAGAGCTATATGATAACATAAAGGCTTTCCTGGAACGAGGGAATACTACGATTCGGTTATTGCTTGGAGAAGAACCTTCAGTAAAAGCATACCAGGTCAAAAATCCGGCTAAACAGGACCCGGACTTTCCGGAAAAATACCTGAAAAAAGATTTAGAGGATTTGCAGCTTAAAACTGAATTCCAAAAAGTTGTCTCATTATTGAGTAAATATCTAAATGAGGAAAATACCGGTAAATTTCAAATTAAAGTTTATCGTAAAAACTTCCTTCACGCTAAATGTTATATTTTGGGAACCGATAAAGAAAATGCTATAGGAATTATTGGCAGCTCCAATTTTACACAGCATGGGCTTTTTGGAAATCTTGAACTGAATCAACTTGAAGATAACAACGCTGCTGTAAACTTTGTACGTAAAAATATTTCACAACATCCATCACATAGAACCTGGTTTGAAGACCTCTGGAGTGAAAGTGAGCCATGGTCAAAAATTTTTAATGAAGAAATACTTTCCTTGAGTAAACATGGAGAACTTTGCTTTAGTCCATACGAAATGTACATTCATGCACTATACTGTATCTACGGACAGGATTTACAGGATGAAAAAGACAACAAAGTTGATATTGATGACCCAAGTACAGGCAAACCACAGTTATTAAAATTTCAAATTCAAAATGCAAATAGCATAATTAAAAAATTGGAACGGCAGGGTGTTGCCATGCTTTCCGATTCTGTGGGGCTGGGTAAAACCTATACAGCAATAAAAGTAATTGAATATTATAAACGTGTTTTAAACCAAAGAGTTGTTGTAATTGCTCCCGCCGGATTAATTGAACAGTGGACTAAAGCTTTTGGTGATTTCCGGATGACTCATATACCCGAAATTTACAGTTTACAGAATATAGATAAAATTGAAAATGTAAAAGAAAATTTGAGGTCTATACCTGTTGGTTTGTTTGTTTTTGATGAAAGCCACAACTTAAGATCTACCGGAGGGCAGCGTTTTGATATCTTTATTAAATGGCGGCAGGAAAATGAAAATGCTAAAACTTTAATGGTAACTGCTACTCCCATTAATAACCAATTAGCCGATTTGACAAACCAAATCATGCTAGGTACGGGGGGTAATATATATGGGTTGGGCCGATTTTATGACCGTGGCCGGCAAAAGTATTTTACTCTTAAAGAACGGCTGGAATTGCTTCAAGCTGATATGCAAAAACAAATTCGGTTAAACGGATTTATTAATTATCAACAATTAAAAGAACAACTGACTCCCTTGTTAAACCGTTTTATTGTTAGAAGAACAAGGCAGGGAATTGAAAAAGAATATCCTGATGGTTTAGAGATAAACGGTAAATTGCAAAAGTTTCCGGTTTCATACCCTGATAATTTAGATTATAAAGTACCAAATCAATTTCAATCGCAGCTTCTTAAAATGGCGGAAACAAACAAAGAACTAACCAATGCTTTTGGATATAATATTACAAGTTTGGCCGAATTGGAATATCTGGCACATCCTCTGGACTTGTTTGAACATTATATTCTTAGGACTGAACCAATTAACTCCTCTCTGGAAATAATTTACACAGCCCTTCTTAGTCTGGGTTTTCCTTGTTACCGTTACCATATTTACAGACATGCTTATTATGGCAGAAAACGCGGAGAGTTGAAACTGAACTCCGATGAAAACCGGGAATTAAGCAGACAGATAGGTATTTACGGTATTTTTAGAACGGTATTCTTAAAACGTTTAGAGTCTTCTCTTTTTTCTATAAACAAGTCAATTATTAGTTATGAAAAAAAACTTGAGGATTTTAACAACAAATTGAATAAATACAACAAAATTATATCAGTGAAGAATCTTGCTAAACTTAACAAGTTTCTTGATAATTATAATGAACAAGATGCTGATGAGGATGAATTAGATTTTGACATTGAATCATTTGAAGAAACAGAACAGGGATTTGTTTCCGAACCGGCTGATGAAGGTGTGTTTAATATAGTTCAATTGAAAAACGACATCGGGAGAGACATTTCTATTATACGGATTTTAAAGAAACAGATTGGTTTGTTAATTGAAAAAGATGATAAAATTCAGGAGCTGGCCAAACACCTGAACCAAAATGAAGACCGAAAGGTTTTAATTTTTACTTACTTTGCCGATACACTGGCCTACCTTTCTGAAAATTTACCTCAATATTTAGTAAAGAAAAAAAATATTGAATTCGCCCTGGGCTCAAAAAGCGATATTGAAAATTTTGCAAAGCGCTTTGCGCCGGTGTCTAAAAAATATGAATTAAAACAAAACGATAAAGAAATTGATTTTCTTGCGGCTACCGACAAGCTTTCTGAAGGGCAGAACCTACAGGATTGCGATATGATTGTAAACTATGATTTACACTGGAACCCGGTAAGAATGATTCAGCGAAACGGAAGAATTAACAGGCTGGGAACAAAATTTGATAAAATCTTTATTTTTAATTTCCGCCCTACAGAACAATTAGAAAGCTACCTCCAACTAGTGCGTAAACTGCAAACAAAAATAGACTTGATCAGATACACCATTGGAAGTGACCAGAGTATTTTAGACGAAGAGCCTATTCCGCAGGATTTTACGGAAGATTTATATAGCCGTGACGAAAAGAAACGGCTTGAAGCTTTCAGGAAAATTTTTGAAACTTCAGAATTGTTAGCTGCCGAAGATTTGTTTATGGACGATCTTAGAGAATTTGACAGAAATGATAATTATGACTCTTCTTACAAAGGCCAGATTAAAAACTTACCCAAAGGAAAATGGGGTAAAGTGCAATCGCGCAAAGAAGATGATGATTATTCTCATCTGGCACATATTGTTGATGATAAAAATGAAGCCGGTTATTTTATTGCATACAAAGACAGTAAAGGGGAGCTTCTTACTCCGGTAGAAGGTTTATTATCTATACAAACCTTTAGTTCAAACAACGAAAGATTTAAAGATCCTTTTAAGAACAAACCACAAATTGAATCTGAAATTATTAACTATATTCAATCATACCAGTTTCGCGAGGGTGATTTCGTAAATTCTTATAACAAAGCACAAGAAGCTGCAATTGCATTTATTAAAAATACAATGTTTGAATATCAATATTCTTATGATGATATTATGCAGGTAGAAAATTGTTTATTATATTCTCTTAATGCATATTTAAATAAAGAAAGTATGAAATTAGTAAGGTTGGTTAACCGTATGCTCCGCAATAACAAACATGTTGGCAGCGACATAATAGATAAGTTTATTGCACTTGCAAAACAATACAAGCCCGGCGAAACCACCGATAAAGCTCCATTAAACGAAATAATTCAGATATTTGAATAATATGGATATAAGCAGCATAAATGATATACTGACACGTTTGAGTGCCGATAAAGAAAATGCGCGCAACCACATTATAGACTTGGCAGCCGCTCTTATTGAGTGGATGGGATTTCCTTTTGTAGAAAACGGCAAACCCCGTTTATTGGATTTTCAAACTCTTAAACTTAAAGAAGCTCTTGCCCCGGCACCTATTACAGGGCAGGAACAATTGTATAGGATTACCGCCGAAGGTTTGCCCCTATTTATCCGTTTTGCAGTTCTTAAAAAATATGACAAAAAGATTATTCACTATCTTGTTGATAATAATGTAGGCTTAAGAAGTTATCAGGCCAGTATGCGCGGTATGAAACAAATTGAAGGCCGCGAACCCTTTATTGCCCAACAGCCTTATTTTATCCATTTTATTACTACCGCAAAATATGACAGATTGTGGGCCGTTTTTAATGAAGGAGATCAAAAAAGAATTTTAGTTTTCCGTAACAGGCTTACTCAAACTCAATTTAACAAAATTCTTCCTGCATGGCATAACATTTCGGGCAAACCAAAACCCGAAATGGCTAAACTGTTCTGGTCTAAACTTGATGTTAAAGAAGTCAATAAAGATTTTTATAAATATATTAAAGAACAATTTGATTCTCTTTTAAACATTGCAAAAATTCAGGCAAAGGATGTTAATGAAGATATAATTAAGCAATTTGCAGTAAGGTTAATTGGCAGGTATATCTTTTGCTGGTTTTTAAAAGAAAAAGAAATTATTCCCAATGAGCTTATTTCTTCCAAAACTATTGCAGAATATAAAGATTGTTATTTCCAAAAATTACTTACTAAATTATTCTTCAAAACTTTAAACGCCGAAGTTACCGACTCTGCCCGCACCGATACCATTACCGGGCTTGATCCTCTTTATAAAAATATACCCTATCTTAACGGCGGTTTGTTCGATTGGCACCCGGAAGACCAATTATTTGAAAAACTTGATTTGAACGCATGGCTTATCGGTTTTGTTAAAGTTCTTGAAAGCTTTGATTTTACGGTTGATGAAAGCAGCAGCCAGTATCAGCAGGTAGCTATTGACCCCGAAATGCTTGGCCGAATCTTCGAAAACTTATTAGCTACACAAAACCCGGAAACAGAAAAAATTGCCAACCAGCGCAAAGCGTTCGGCGCTTTTTATACTCCGCGCGAAATTGTGGATTATATGGTTAATGAAAGCCTAAAAGCATATATGGAATCGCAGCTTTTACCTTCTTTGCCCGAAATGCCTGCCGGTGCAAGTGAGCCGGAAGTTGAATACAGCGGCACTCTTTTTCAGGCTAAGGAACCGCAGCAAATACTTTTTACTTTTGATAAAGGCAAAAACGCAGAAATTGAGCGGGTGCGTACACGCATTAAAGAAAAAATTGATAAACTTTTTGCCGCTGACTGTATTGATAACCCTTTTGATAAAGATGAAACTATACTGGCAAAAAAAGCCTTAAGCGAAATAAAAGTTCTGGATCCCGCATGCGGATCCGGTGCCTTCCCTATGGGAGTTATGCTCCGTTTAATGGAACTGCGCCAGATTATTGGCCACGGCTACCGTAACAACTATGATCTTAAAGAAGCAATTCTAAGCAAAAATATTTTTGGTGTTGATATTATGCCCATGGCTGTTGAAATTGCACGCCTTAGGGCATGGCTTAGTTTAGTTTTGGAATCTGATTATAAACCCGCTGACCATAAAAATAATTTTGGTATTGCCGCGTTGCCTAATCTGGATTTTAAATTTGTTTGTGCAAACAGTTTAATTGACAGCGGGTATGATGATTTTCTTGAAAAAATTAAAAAATTAGAAAAAGACCTTTTCAAGGTGGCAACTCTTTTCCGCTTAGACGGCGAAATACAAAAATTAGAACAATTGCGCGATGCTTATTTTGACCCTAAGGGGGATAAAAATAAGAAAGATGAATTACAAAAAGAGTTTCTGAATACCAAAGAATACATAAAGAGTGAATTTGTAACTTTAAAGAAAATCTGGAACCTTGATAGCTTTTTAAATAAAGTTGATGACTGGAACCCGTTCGATGACAGTAAACCATCTTCTTTTTTCTCTCCTGCATGGATGTTTGGCATTAAAGATGGTTTTGATGTTGTAATTGGTAATCCTCCGTATGTGCAAATGCAAAAAGATAATGGAAGATTGGCTAATCAATTAAAAAATTCGGGTTATTCAACTTTTGAAAGAACGGGCGATGTATATGCTATATTTTATGAAGTTGGTTTTAATGTTCTAAAAATAAATGGTGTCCATGCTTTTATTACTTCAAGTCAATGGTTAAAAGCAAATTACGGAAAATCACTGAAGAAGTTATTTCTTTCTAAAAATCCGTTAAAATTTATTGCGTTAGGACCGGGAGTATTTGAAAGCGCGGTTGTAGATACCAATATATTAATTTCAGAAAATGGAATTAATCGGAATATATTAAAGGGCATTATAGTTACCAATGCCGAACAGCTTAATGCACTTAATTCCTTGCCTTATCAAGTTATGTCAAATATAACAGTGGAAAATTGGGCAATTCTTGATTCTGTTAAAAATTCCATAGCTGAAAAAATAAAAGCAAAGGGCAAGCCATTAAATAAATGGTTAATAAGTATTAACCGCGGAGTTTTAACCGGCTTAAATGAGGCGTTTATTATTACTGAAGACAAACGAAATGAACTTATTAAGGCGGATCCCAAATGTGAAGATATAATTAAGCCTATTTTAAGAGGCAGGGAAATTGAAAAATATTATACAAAATGGGACGGAGATTATTTAATTAATACTCATAATGGATTAAAAATAAAAAATATAAATAAAATAGATATAGAAAAATATAAGCCCATAAAAAAGCACCTACATTTGTTTTTTGCGCAATTAACCAAGAGACTTGATCAAGGCGATACACCATATAATCTCAGAAATTGTACATATTTAGACGAATTTTCAAAAGAAAAAATTATTTGGAAACGTATAGGTTCACAGCTTCGTTTTACTTATTCAAAAAAAGAAATCTATTGCCTTGACAGCACCTGCATAGCTACCGGTGAAAAAATAAAATACCTTACCGGCCTGTTAAATTCTAAACTTTGCCAATATCAGCTTTTTGAAAATGCCCCGAAAACGGGTATGGGGGATTTAATAATAAGTGTACAGGCTTTAGAGCCTTTATTAGTTTATTATCCAAGCGATAAAGAACAAAATATGATTGAAAAATTGGTTGATCAAATAATCAAGATTAAAAAATCAGGGCAAGATACAACATCATTAGAAAAAGAAATAGATGTATTAGTTTATAAACTATACGATTTAACTTACGAAGAAGTTAAAATAATAGATCCTTCTTTTTGGTTAAGTAAAGAAGAATATGAAAAAGTAACCGTAGAAAAATAATAGACCCACTATAAATTAAAAGAGCCGCATGAAGCGGCTCTTACTGAATAAATTAATATTTATATCTGATCCATTTAATAACTTCGGACCATTTTGGTTTTGTGCCTGATCTTAATATTCCTACCCTGTAAATTTTGCCTGCCAATGCCGAGACAAAATAAACTGTAAGAATATTTACTACAATTGTTACAAGAAGCTGCCAGAGAGGTACATCCACCATGGCATATCTTGCAGGCATAATAATAATGTTTGCAAACGGGAACAGGGATGCAATCTGAGCCGCTGCAGAAGTCGGGTTCTGAATCATTGAAATTGCCATGAAATAAGGAATCATAATCAGCATCATAACGGGGAATAATCCCTGCTGTGCATCCTGAGGTGTATCGAATATAGCGCCTATTGAGGCATACAAACCGATAAAAATCAGCAGCCCGAATAAAAATGTTACAAGCAGATAGATCATGGGCCCAATTGTAAGCGATACTGAAATAAATTTGGGAAGTGTAAACATAATTCCGCTTGATGCAAAGAAAACGGGTACAAGCCATATAAACATCTGGAACAAACCGCAGATAGTTGCCCCGACGATTTTTCCCATAAGAAGTTCCTGCGGTTTTACGGATGAAAGGAGAATTTCAACAATTCTGTTTGTCTTTTCTTCAATTACCGATTGAAGGGTATAGCCCCCCATTACTGTTAAGCTTAGCAGTAAAAATATCATGAAAACATATGCAAGCCCTATATTGCCGTAGCTTTGCTCTGTTACACCTTCCTTTTCAGTGACTGTAAATCCGTTAAAATCAACACCGCCGCTTGCAAACTGAAGTTCATTGGCGGATAATCTTCCGCGGAAATAACTGTTTACAAGTATTTTATTAATCGGCGCGTTTAATTTTTCCTGCATTGAAATATTCGGTGTCTTTGCGTAGTATTCAATTTTTTTATCATTGAACGCTGAGCCGGGGATATAAAGCAGTGCGGTTATTTTTTCATCTATAATTTCTTTTTTAACCGAATTTAAATAACCTTTGAATGCACTTTTATCGCAAGTATAATATTTAATTGTATATTTGCCGCTTTTAACAAAACTGCACGAATCAAGTTCTGCTTTGAAAGCTGCTGAAAGTTCAGGAGTTTCCGTTACAATTGTAATTCTTGAATGCCCCTCGCCCCACTGCATAAAAAATGTAGAGCCGGCACCCAATGCAACCATTAATAAAGGCATTAATACTGTAAGAATAATAAATGCCTTGGAGTGGAACCTCTCATTAAGTTCCCTTTTAATTACTGCAAGAACTCTTTTATTAAGCATTGCGCACCCCCTTATTAAAATTAAGGTCATCTTCTTTTCCGGCAAGTTCAACAAAGATTTCCTGAAGCGATATATCATTAGCATCAAATTTCTTAATTATAACGCCTCTTTCAATAATTAATTTAAGAAGCTCCTGCATGTTTTTTTCGTCTTTTACTCTTATTCCGGTGCTGTTTCCGAAATCGGAAATTTTTTCAACAAACGGATGCCCGTTTAGGAAAGATATATCCCCTTCATGTATAAGAGTAATATTTTTCTGGGAATACCTTGCTTTAATATCCGACAATGAACCCTGCAGAATAACTTTACCGTGATCAATCATGGCAAGATGATCGCACATTTTTTCCGCAAATTCCATTAAGTGTGTTGAAAAGATAATTACTTTTCCCTCTCTTTTCTTTTCAACAATAATATCCCGTAACATGTTCGTATTGATAGGATCAAGCCCTGAAAAAGGCTCGTCAAGAATTATAAATTCGGGGTCATGAAGAATAGTGGCAATAAACTGAAGTTTCTGCTGGTTGCCTTTGGAAAGTTCTTCAACTTTTGTAAAGCGCCTGTCAAAAAGTTCAAAGCGCTTTAAATAATCCATGGCGCTTCTTTCAACATTTCTGCCTGTTTTTCCCTTAACTTCGGCAAAGAACAAAAGTGTTTCAAGGACTTTCATTTTTTTGTAGAGCCCCCGTTCTTCAGGCAAGTAGCCTACTTTGTCCTTAAATTCCTGCCCAACCTTAACTCCGCGTAAAGATACTTCGCCGCTATCCGGAAGATAGATGTTCATCATCATGCGGATAGTAGTTGTTTTCCCTGCCCCGTTCCTCCCTATTAAACCAAAAATAGAGCCTTCCGGCACAGAGAAAGATGCATCATCAACGGCTTTAATAGAGCCGAAGGTTTTGCATAGATTTTTTACTTCAAGAGCATACATTTTTTTATCTCTTATTATTTAATAATGGTTAACATATTTTATAATCAAAATTGCCTTGGTAGTTTTTTGTGTCTTGGGGACTTAGCGGCATTAAAAAACTTTTCCGCCGCCAAGCCTCAAAGAAAAACATTTTAAAATATTACCAAATCTTAACAATATCTTTATCTGCATTGCGCATTGGATCTCCGGGTTGAACTCCGAATGCATCGAAGAAGAAAGGAAGATTCTTAAACGGTACGTTTACTCTGCTCTTTGCAGGTGCATGTTCATCAATCTTTATATATAATTTAGCAGTTTCGGGCCTGATGTTGGTTTTCCAAACCTGAGCCCATGCAAGGAAAAATCTCTGTGCAGGAGTAAAACCGTCTATCTTTTCATTCTTTTTAAATTGCTCTGTTTTAGTGAAAGCGGTATATGCAACAGTTAATCCGCCAAGATCTGCAATGTTTTCGCCAAGTGTAAGCTGCCCGTTTACCTTAAATGTATCAATAACAACAAAGTTATTATATTGTTCAACAAGCCTGTTTGCCTTCTCGGTAAATTTAGCGGCATCTTCTTTTGTCCACCAGTCTTTTAAATTACCTTTTTCATCGTACTGCCTTCCCTGATCATCAAAGCCGTGTGTAATTTCATGTCCGATAACTGCGCCCATTGCACCGTAATTTATAGCATCATCTGCATCTTTATCAAAGAAAGGAAACTGTAAAATACCGGCAGGGAAAACTATTTCGTTCATTGTAGGTTCATAATATGCATTAACTGTATGCGGAGTCATTAACCATTTTTTCTTATCTACTTTCTTTCCTATTTCATTTATGCTTTTAACGGTGGCGAAATAACTTCCGCGCATTACGTTTGCAAAATAGGTATCTTCAATAATATCAAGCTTCTTGTAATTAATCCATTTATCGGGATAACCTATTTTAATTCCGAACTTGCTCAATTTATATAAAGCCAGTTTCTTGGTTGCATCGCTCATCCAGTCGGCAGCTTTAATTCTTTCGCTCATTGCAACAAGAAGGCTTTTTACAATTTTAAGCGCACGTGCTTTTGCTTCAGGAGGGAAATTGTCTTTTACATAAAGTTTGCCTACCAGTTCACCGCAAATACCGTTGGTAGTATTCAGTACTCTTTTCCATCTTTCGCTTAATACTTTGGAGCCGTTAAGGAATTTACCGAAAAATTCAAAGCGTTCGTTTACAAACGGTTTACTTAAATAGGGGGCTGCTCCTGCAAGCAGGTTCCATTTCAAATATACTTTCCAATCGTCAATGGAAGTTTCTTTCATCATTTTGCTTAGCCCCGCAAAAAATTCAGGCTGGCCCACATTCATATCGCCCGGATTTTTTAAACCGACCGATGTAAAGAATAATTGCCAGTTAAAATCCGGCGCAAGTTTCATAAGCCCGTCAATTTTCATTTTGTTGTAATTCTTTTCCGGGTCTCTTAACTCAACGCGTGTGCGTGAAAGTTTTGCAAGCTTTGTTTCAATATCCATTACTGTTTTTGCATATTTCTTTGCGGTTGCATCATCAACAGCAATAAGTTTAAACATATTCTCAATATGCTGAACATATTTTTCTCTTATTTCTTTAGAGCGCGCATCATCGCCTACATAATAATCGCGGTCGGGAAGAGTATATCCTCCCTGTCCTAACTGAGCAATACACATACTGCTGTTTTTAGCATCTGCTCCTGAACCGAATCCGAAAAACGGAGAAGAAATATTAAGCTGAAAAAATGCAGCTGCTTTAATAAGGTCTTCGTTGTTTTTAACTGCATCAACCTTGGCAAGAATCTCTTTGATAGGATTATAGCCTTCTTTATTTATTTTAGCTTCATCCATACCAAGACGATATATCGTTCCAACTTTTTGTTCATCGCTTCCTTTAACCGCTTTTTTATTTGCAGAAACAGATTCAAGAATTGTTTTTAAAGTATTCATGTTCTGTTCGTAAAGGGCTTCAAAACTTCCCCATGAGGAATATTGATCAGGAATAGGATTGTTTTTAAGCCAGTTACCTATTGAATATTCGTAAAAATCGGATTTAGGATTTACTGAATTGTTTAAGCTATTTAAATCAAAACCGGGTTTCTTTTTACTCCCCGTGTCCTGTGCCTGAAGAATAACGTTTGCAAAACAAAACGCCATAATAACCAATAAAAAAAGATGTTTCATTTGTACCCCTTGTTGTTTAAAATATGACTACTATTTGACGCACCTGAACATTTAACTGTTCCAATATTAAGCGCTATTTATTTAATTTATTACGATCTAAACATGAAGTAAACCGCACCAATCATACAGAAACAGGCATAAATATAGTCCATTTTGAATGATTGTTTCATATAAAAAAGGGCAAAAGGAATAAAAATTGAGAGTGTTATAATTTCCTGCATTATTTTTAGCTGGGCAAGGCTTAATTCGGAATATCCAATCCTATTAGCAGGGACTTGCAGTAAATACTCAAAAAGGGCAATTCCCCAACTTACAATGGCGGCAATGTACCATTTTTTATCCGCAAGGTTTCTTAGGTGCGCATACCAGGCAAAGGTCATAAAAACATTAGAAAGAATGAGTAAAAATCCCGTTTTTACAATAACAGGCAGTCCGGATAAGAATTCTAACATAACAATACCTATATATATTTTTTATTTAACCGGTACAAATTTAAGAAAAGGGATTAACATGATAACGAACCAAAATTGAATATAATACTCCCGGCTTCAATGAAAATATTCATGTAAAAAGTGAATTATGTACTCTTGTTTGTAATGACAATAATTTATAATTTAATATAATATGTAACTTTCCTTTTATAGAAACTGATATATGAGGGTCAAATTGGGTCCGTGCATATTGAAATAGTATGCATGGAACGGGTTTTTACTTTTTTTTGTTTTTCTTTTAAAATATTTGTTCTTGCAATGTGCATCAAAACAATTCTTATAAGTAATGAATACGCAAAATAAAAATGCTTTAAGAAAGAAGGGATAGTATTCATGTTAGACTCGAACAATTATATCAGGAATATTCTGGCAGAAAAATCCGCACGGCCAATTGAGATGCAGGACCATAGGATTCAATACCTTTTGCAGGTTTTATATGAATGGGGCGGGCTTAATCTTACTGAAATTAAACTAATCGGCGCAGGGGAAAAAAGAACTTCCGTAAAAGGTGTTTCAGATGCGGATTTATTCGTTTCAGTCGATTCCGATACTGAAGGCTCAATTAAAACCATATTCGCTTCCCTCAATTCGTTTCTAAGATATAAACGCATTGAAACTAAAATACAATTCAATTCAATAAGAGTAGTTCAAAACGGATTGCTTTTAGATATTATTCCCGGAAAAATAAGTACCGAATATCAGTTTTACCATACTCTATATTTTGCAAGACGAGACACTCAGGCCGATACCAACGTAGATTTACATGTAAACATTGTCAGGGAATCTAAATTACAGAATGAAATTAAAACAACTAAAATCTGGCGGGACAATAATAATCTGGTATTCCCTTCTTTTTATCTTGAGTTAATTGTTATTGAAGCACTGCGGCACAGAAGAACCGGGCATATATCGGATGATTTCTTTTCCGTACTCCGCTTCTTAAAAGATGAATTTTTGAACAGGGCTGTATTTGACCCTACCAATGCTATGAATATTGTTTCCAGCGATATTAATAGCGCCGAAAAAATGGCAATTGCACAAACGGCTGCAAACTCTTGCCAGCATCCTTACTGGGAAGATATTTTGTGGTGAAAAATAGTTTTACCGGAATTTTATTTATTGTCATTATAGCTTCAGTATGCTACTACAGCGTAAAAAGAACTAATAATAATGAAGAATGCATATCTAAAGATGAGTATACTATATATTCTATCATAACTGACTCTACATTTTTCAGAAAGAGGTTCTATGATCCTGAAAAAGATTTTGTAATTGTTGAATCATTTACAAAAACAAATAAGCTTGATTCTATCATAATGTATAAACAGAATAAAGTAATTGAATACGGCGATTTAATACCTGTTGACGAAGGAAGCAATATTATTCCTGATGAAACTGCTAATTTGATAAATTACTTTGAACTGGAAAATGATTTTAATAAAAACAATGCCAAGTCATACAGGATAAGACCCGAATTGTTCAGTATAAATCATAAACTTATTTGTTTAACGGCAAACCAGTGGAAAAATTATTTTTACTATAGACAAATACCAGTAAATTATGATACACTTAAATATCCTTTGAAACGATTTCTTTGTTTTGCAGCCTTTTCAAGGGCGGGATTTAACGTGGCTCATGATCAGGCTATTGTAGAAGTAAATCGTTCTTCTTTTGGTGGTTTTGCTACTTATCTATGGTTTTTTATTAAAATTGAAAATATATGGAATCAAATTGGTTGTGTTGGGTTAAGTATGGGCATATAGCCCTATCAGTGGTATGAAAAGGTAATTATATGAATAAAATAATTGGCAAAATACTGTTAATAATAATGTTATTTAGCGGTATTACGCTTTACGCACAGGGAATGAAAGACAGTACAAACATTAAAAAAGCTATTGAATGGATGGAAGTTACAGAGAAAAGTGGCTGCAAGCAATGTGTAAAATTGCTTAATGAATATTTTCTTAGAAGCCCTGAAATATTCTTTAAGTGTATGCGTAAAAACGAAATGGCATTTTCAATATGGATGTACCATCTTGATGAAGCGGTTTTTTCAGAAGAAATAGAAAACGAAAATGAAATTAAAGATTGTAGGAAAAGATTTGATTCATTGAAAGATAAAATGCTGGCACAATTGAAACCTATTGCTCAGTTGCATTTGTACAAATTTATGGCAAGGGAGTTACAGGAAGAATTGTTTTTGATTGATTACCGCTTTGTTTATTTAAAATTTCCCGAAACTGAAAAATCGGCAATAATTGCCAAGATAGATTCCACAATTGCCGCGTGGGGAAAAAGCGATGGCGAAATGTATGATGTCTATGTTCAGAAGCTTAATGAGTATTTTTTGAAATGCGATTCTTTGTTTTTTAAGTCCATGTTGGATAAAAAACAATATTTTAATAATTGGTTAAACAGACTGGGCAATGCAGAATTTTGGAATACTGCATATGACGATTTAGATAAAAAAATAATTACCAAAGATCTGGATAAACTTAAACAAAAGATGATGACGCATGCAAAGAAATATTTAAAACATCCTCAATATGCTTCAATGGCTGGTAAAATTTTTGATTATTTAAAAAAAGTAAAATATACCTGGTGTGATTAATTTGTTCATTACCTGAAAATTATTTCTTGCTATTTTAATACTTACATCCACTTGCCTGATTATTCATTAATTCCCTATTCTCCCCAATCATTTCTCCCCCTCCTTGTTCATTATTTGCATTTAACACTTTAACTTAATATAGAATAAATTATTATATTGCTTAGGCATAATTTATTCTACAGGGGAAATGATTATGGAAGTGTTTCTTGTTTTATTCGTTATACTAACCATTGCAATCTGGTTTTTCTTTAGTGAAAAACTGCGCACGGTTAAATTCGAAATGGAATTAAAAATTAATGATTTAAGAGACCGTATAAAATTTCTTGAAAGAACCATCCATGACCTCATAGAAAAAGAAACCAAAATTAAAGCCAGAGGCGAAACAACAAAAGAGACGGTTCCTGCTGCAGAAAAACCAAAACCACTGGAAGCTGCTCCAGCGCCTGCCGCACAGCCTAAGATTGAAATAGCTGGATCATATAATCCTCCAAAAGAATTAGAAGGTTATATTTCTCCTTATGGACGTAAAAAAAGAGAAGCTAAGTTATCTGCAAAGCCCGGCATTTGGGATAAACTGGAAAAGCAAATCGTAGAAAACTGGACAGGCATTATAGGCAGCATTATAATGGTAGTTGGAATCGGTTTTCTTGGCGTTTATGCCGCTCTTAATATGGAACCGTTTTACCGCTTTTGTCTTATAATGGCATTTTCGTTGGTGCTTATAGGCTTGTTTGCCGTTTTGAGGCCGAGAGAAAAATGGCTCAAGCTTGCATTATGGCTAAGAAGTTCTGCAGGCGCAACAATTCTATTTGCATGCGTAGGAGCCGGAAGTATAGACGGGCTTAAATGGATTGATAATTCATTCTATGCATTAATAATGGTCGTTGCGGGAATAATTATAAATTTATATTTCGCATATGCGGGAGGAAATCAGGTATTTGCATCGCTTCATGTACTGCTTAGCCTTGTAGCACTTGCTATACCGGTGCAGACCAATACACTGTTTATCGTAGGCACAATTGTTACACTGTTCGGTATTGCTTTCACCTACCGTGAAAAATGGAATTATCATCTTCTCTTAACAATTTCTGCATATTTCATATATCACCTTTGGTGGAATTCAGTAAATATTGATGCTGTATATATAGATACAGTAAGGGTAATAGGAATTGTTTGTGTTGCTCTGGTAGGTGTTTCAGCTTTGCTTGTCCACTACCTCCAGGCATATCACAATAACAACTTTGACTTGCTTCCCTTTACTGTGCACTTATTTAACTGGGTATTTTTCGGAATAGGATTGCTGATGCATTCGGCCGGTTCAAAAGCAAAAACATTTATACTTGCAGCGGGTGCAATTGCAGCTTTCTTTCTTGCACGGAAAACGAAGAACCATCAGGCACGCTGGCTTTATTTAACAGACAATATAATTGCATTGATTGTTGCATACCTTGTAATATTTTCTTTGAGAATATGGAATGTGGGTGCAATGCACATGCTCTCATTATATTTTATAGTCACTCTTTTATATTCACTTATAATGTATTTTGAAAATGAGGAACTGCTATACAAAACAGGACTCTATCTATCCAATGTGTCAATTGCAATTTACTTTTTCTATACCGGGGTCAGAACATTTCTTGATACCGGCCTGCCTAAAACCGAATTTACTATTTCTCTTTTAATTGTATTTTTTGCAGGAACATTTTTCCACATTTTTGCAGTCAGAAAAATAAAAGATAAATTTTTTGTTGCAGACTTCTTAGAGAAAGGGTTCACTCTCTTTTTTAATGCAATATGTACAGGTTTTCTCCTTTATTTTGTTTTCTATCTCTGGCGCGACTGCAAATGGCCCGAATATTTGATGTTTATGCTCGTCCCCTACCTGATAATAAGGCAGAAATATCAATCACTGTCTTTTGATTTTACCGCTATTCTTCTCATAATACTTTTTAATTTAACGGCATGGGGCCAATCATTTATTAATTACTATATCAGCATTGACCTGCTTGCAAGAACACTTCATATATTGCCTCAAATAATTTTACCTGTATTTATAATGTATTTATCTTATTCGGAACATTATAAAAGGCATTTTAGATTTATAGGGCTATATCTGTTTTTTATAAATCTATGGATTGCAGTTTATTTCTTATTCAGCCCGCAGTCAATATTTATTCCCGGCGTTTTATATCTGGCGCTTTCAATTATATTCCTTATGGCTTCAATGTTTATTAACAAGAGGGATAATTCACTGCTTAAGATCAATTTTAATCCTGAGCGGGCTTTCTTCGAAGGTGCGGTCATATCCCTTATTCTTATGTTTATATTTTATTTTTCATATTATTTTTATTCTTCTCAAATGCTTTTCACTATTCATACAAGGCATATTGTCTCCGGTTTTGGAATTGCCGGGCTGCTCTATTTCGCAATGTGCAAACCGGGAGAAAGTGATAAAAGCTATGCCCTGCGCAATTACCTGCTACCCCTTTTTCTTGAAGCACTCTTTGCATTTTGTATAATACTTATTTTCCACGAAGCCGATATGTACTGGTACACAATCATTTTAATTGCATTTGCCTTTCTGTGCCTGCTTGCCGGGAAAATATTACCCGTTTATTATTCCCGTTTAAGGTTATATGCGCTTCTTGGTTTATTTATTACCAGTTTTGAGATTGCTTTACTCTCATTCAACTCATATACTGATGGTACACCATGGAATCTGCATGTAAGATTCACGGGTGCAATTTCGTTTGCCGCTTTAATTATTTTTGTAATTATATATTATAGAATGCATCCGCTTAAAGATGTGAAACTGCCTTTTGAGAATGTACCTTTCAACAAAATGATTCAATCATTAGACAATAATATTATTAAGTGGCTTTTATATCCGTTATTTATCTGCGGTGCGGTTTACATTTTTAACACATTTGATAAATCTGTTTTAACTCTAATGTGGGCAGGAGAAGCATTTGTAATATTTACGCTGAGCATTTTCTTCCTCGATAAATCTTTCCGGTACACTTCACTTATAATTATATTTATGAGCGTAATACGCCTTGTGTTCTACGATCTCTCCAAAGCAGATACACTCATGCGTGCAATTGTATTCCTCGGTGTGGGAATATTAATGCTTATTATGAATAGTGTGTTTAATAAGTATAAGGACAGGTACTCTAAGGAATAAATATTAGTGTGTTAATATTTTCATGCTTTTCAAAGGTATGTTGAGTGGTTTTATTTTAATTATAGATTTTTACACACCCCTGATGAACGGCTGAGCCGTTCATCTTCCCCTCTCAAGATGGGACGCGTTTCTCATTATATTTTTATTTAAATTATATTTTACTACTCCTTTACATTAAAGAGTTAATAAACTCTATTTCTCTTTAATGCTAAGAAGTGCGCTCAAGCTTTTAAATTACACTCTGAAGAGAAAAGTTTTCCCCTCTTCGAGAGGGGTGGACGTCCGTTAGCTAACGGACGGACGGGGTGTGTCTGTTTTTCTTTCTCAAACAAGCATACGTAATAGATACAATATTTAAAACAAATCAGCCCGATGTTATTCACCGGGCTGATTATACACGTAAATATTATTTACTTTCTATTTATTCGGATTCAACACTTTATCAATTGTTACCAAAAGATCATCAAGATGGTATCTTGTTACTTTATCAGTTGCTTTCGTTAACGAGGAACTGATTTTCTTTTTAAGTTCTGTCAATTTTCCGCGTGCAATAGGGCGCATATCCGTATTGTCGTTTGCGGAAGCTGCTGCCATCTGCGGAGGAATATTGGCGGCTGCTGTAACCGGTTTAGGATTTAATTTCTTATCAAGTTCATCAATATATGCGCGCTGTAATTTTCTTCTGTAAGGGTCAACAACTATCTTAGCCTGGTTTAATTCGCTGAATAAACCATTTGTAAGATCGGTCATCATTTCATCAACTGAATATACTTTTTCTCCCTTTTCCGCTTTCGATTCAATATCAACCATTCTTTGAATCTTGGCACTGCTTATTAAACTTCTTATCAAAGCAATCTGGCTGCTTGTAATTTGATCGATATATCCTTCCGGATAAAGCAAATCAATGATTTCTTTTTTAATGAGCATCTTAGGAGTAATAAAAGCTTCGCTATTTAGCAGGTTCATTGCATCTTTTTGCTTTGCATAAGTTTCGGGATAGAATACCGGTCCTGCCTGCCCAATGTGTTTATCTTTTTTAATAACACCGCCAATAACAAACTGAACGTGCCCCATTTCCCTGAAAAATTGCTGAAGGGTTCTTGTATATATAAGGCTTAGAAGGCTGTAATCATCCCCTTCTTTCTTTGTTGTTGCGGGAATTAAAATATCCATTACACGCTGAATGTTTTTTAGTCCGAGTTTGGTAGCTTCCACGCCGTCATTACTCATATCTTCCGATTGTGCGGTTGGATCGTAGCTTGAAAAATTGCTGAACTCAAGGAACGGATTTGTATCCTGTCTTCTTGCAATCTTATCAAGGAAAGGTTTTTCTTCATCGGATGTTTTTGCCTGCGGAAACGGTTTATATCCCCATTCAATTGCAAAATAATCATATATACTTACTTTAGGATAAAGCCTTACATTATCTCCCGGCTGTGCTACATAATTAAACCTGCCGTAATCCATAATGGAAGCTTCATTACCATATTTTTCCGTAAACGCTTTGTTTCTAAGACTGTCAATCGGGAATGAAGAACTGCCTCTGCCATTATGAGGAAGTCCGAGCGAGTGTCCTACTTCATGGGAAACAACATACCTTATTAATTTTCCCATTAATTCATCGGGTAAAGGCAATGTCTGAGCCTGCGGATCAAGCGGGCCTACCTGTGTAAAGTACCATGTAGTAACAAGGCTCATTACGTTATGATAAATTTTTATATCGGCATCAAGAATTTCGCCTGATCTTGGGTCGGCAATACTTGGGCCGTAAGCATTTTCAATAGTGCTCGGAAGCCAGCTTACTGATGATACTGTTGCATCTTCAGTACTCCAGTTTGGATCTTCTTCAAAGGTAGGAGCAAGCTTGCCTACTATTGCGTTTTTGAATCCCGCCTGTTCAAATGCAGGAAGCCAGTCTTCAATACCCTGTTTAACATATTTTTTCCATTTATCGGGCACGCTTCTATCAACATAAAACACAATTGGTTTTACAGGTTCAGATATTTCTGCATTCGGGTCTTTCTTTTCAAGGCGCCAGCGGGTAATAAACGATCTAATTTCTGCACGGTGAGAATCATAGCCGTAATCTTCCTGTGTAAGGGAAAAATATCCAACGCGTGAATCTGAAAGCCTTGGCATCATAGGGGTTTGCGGCAGGTGAACCATGCTGTAATGCATCATTACTGAAACAGCGCTGGCAGAAAAATCGGCAGGAGTGCCGTCAACTTCCATTGTAAGCACTACATCTGCTTCAACATTTTCTTTAAATGGAGTTACTTTATCAATATAGGTGCGTTTAGGATCTACCCTTCTTGCATTAAAAGTTTTTTTAGGAATTAATTCTAATTTATCTGCCGTAAGAAAATCGGTAACATCAATAACCAACGAGCTGTCTTTACCGAACGTTACAATATCAAATGAATTAATTATTGTGGGAAAGGATGACGCTTCAACTGCATTGTAAACGGAATTTTTTTCTTCGGAATACAATATGTACTGCATTTCACGCAGCATTATCTGGTCATTTCTTCTATCCCATTTTACTACCTGACTGTTATAACCTACACTGCCGTAACCGATATGTGTAGGACTCTTCTTAATTGTAGATACCCAAAGGAATAATCTTCCAAGTTCTTTCTGGGGAATTTCATAATACCATTTTCCCGCTACTGAATGAACCGTAAATACCCCCGCAGCAGTTTTAGCTTCTTTAGTAATTACTTCTTCATAAGATTTAAACTTAGGTTTTTTTGCATCCGGTTTATCTTTCTGTTCCGGTTTCTGATCCTGCGCAAAAATTCCCGCGCTCAAAAACGAAACGGAAATAAGGATTGCAAAAAACTGTAAAACCCGTCTTTTCAATTGCATAATACTTACCCTTTCTTGTGATAAAATGATTTCAATTATAATTGGTTTGATAATATTGTGAAAGATATATTAAAGTTTTCAAATTTGAAATGATAAAAAGAATCCGACATATTTAATAATAATAATCGATTTATTTTAATTGATGAAACCGGACGGATTTTCATTATTTAATTATAAAATATCAATATTGAAAGAGATTAATTGTTCACAAATCTTAAATTTTTGTATCTTCTTATTATATTTATATATTATTATTAAATCTAAAAACGGAGATGAAGTTATGGATAAGAATATTCTTATTATATTAATCGGCAAAAGGAAAGAAGAAGCCGTAAAAGTGCAGCAAATTTTAACTGCCTGGGGCTGTATTATTAAAACGCGCCTCGGGATTCATGAGGGGGTTCAGGATAATTGTTCAAACCAGGGGCTTGTAATATTAGAATTAGCGGGAACAAAAGAGCAGATTGAGGAGTTAACAAGGAAAGTTTCTGTTCTTTCAGGTGTTTCTGCACAATTGGTTACTTTGAAATCCCCCGAATAAATTTTTTGCTCTCTCCCGGTCCCGCGGCTCAGAAATAAGAGACGCGGGCGGGAGATACTTTATTTTCTACCCGCTAAAATTTTTCTTCTCTGCTGCGAATATTGAATTGCCGCTATAAACTCTTCCGGTTTATCTGTTCCTATAACAACGGGCATAGAGCCTGTCCAATAAACCCTTACCCCCGTTTTTCCGTTTAGAATATATCCCGTTTCTTTTCTTAAACGGGAAGCACGCCTGCCGTAACCGCCGAAATCCGTCATTGGGTTAAATAGAATTTCTTCCGCTTTTGAAATATCTTCAATAGGAATATTTAACGGAGCAAGAGGGAAAAGCTCAATATTCAGGGACTCATAATCTATTGTTACCGACATTCTAACACCAAGAAAAATAAAGAACTCGCAGGAAATTAATAGAAAAAGCAGGCAGGCAGCTATTATTATTGCCGCAGTGCCGGAATTAATAATTAAGAGAATGAATAATATTAATATTGTAAATGAAATTGTAATACTAATAATAAGGTAAAACAGGTCTCTTTTTAATTTTTGTCCGGAAGAATAAATTGGTTCGTTCATTTAGGTATTTTAGATATTCCAGATTTCGTATTCAATCCAGCCTTTATCGGCATTATCAAAATATTTATTGCTTCCGTATGCATTTTTTTCAAGATCGTAAAGATTTTTTTTCATCTCCAGCCGGCCCCCTTTTTTTAACAGGGTTTTTGAAAAATAAGAAGATGGAAACGAAAATATCTGTTTAGCACCGGAATGATCTTTTATAGTTGAAAATATTTTTTCCGGAATGTGGCGCAAATCTGAATGTACTTTGTTGAGAGGTTTAAGATATTCTATAAGAAGAATATTTTTTTGTCCGGTAGATATAAAACTTTCTATAATTTTTTCTATATCATTTTTGCTTAAAAAATAGGTAACTCCCTCAAGAAGAATTATGCATGGAATATCGTCATAATATTCATGCACCATTGTTTTTAATACTGCAAGAATGGATTTTGATGTTATATCGGCAGTAATGCATTTTATTTTATCGGCCATTGCGGGAAAGAGGCGGCTGTATAATTCCTGCTTTTCATCCATACCGGAAATATCAATTTCAATAACCTTGTTTACTTTATCCCAGTGTTTGTTTAAAAGTTCAAGCGCCATAGGGGATTTTCCCGCGCCTGGAATAATAATTAAATGCTCCCCAACGGAACTAGCGAGTTTTTTATTCAGGTAATCATTAACAAATATTTTACCGTTTTGCACAACCTGATTATACCAACTGCAAATTTCATTGCATTTATCGTAAAGGGTTTTTCCTGCTGTAAGGTCAAGATGTTCTAAATACTTATTAATAACATCTGAACTGAAAGCATTTTTGCCCCATTGAATCATTAGAGCAGCAGTCGGTTCAAGTTTAATTTGTTTCATATGTATTTAATTATAACTTTAGGTTTTTAATCTAACTTGAATTTTATTGTTTGTCAACTCTTTTAAAGCATCTTTAGCAATCCATTTAGCTGCCGGATTGTCGTTAAAAACCAGTTTTTGGGCAAATTCTATTGCCTTTACATTAAGAAACTTATTCTTTTTTCCAATTTGCCTTAACGCCCAATTTACAGCTTTTTTTACAAAATTTCTTTCATCGGCAGAGTGTTTTTCTATCAAAGGGAAAAACTTTAAAAAATCATCATTATCTAATTCTTTTCTGTGTACAGTACATGAAGCAATTAATGCAAATGCTCCTCTTTTTACAAATTCTTTCTTAGAATCGTTCCACTCAAATATTTTTTCCTTATAAAACGGGGTATAAACGAATAAATTGTTACAGCATTGGTCGCACACATCCCAGGAATCAAAATCATTTGCCCACTTATTCATTAATGCCGGGGACATTTTTTCCGGTTCTGCAATCATACTGCATAAAATACGTGCTTCATGATAGCCGGTTTTCCATAGTTCAACAGCTGCATTGTGATCTTTTCCTATTTCTTTTGCAAGCCCTCTTAAAACCGGAATAGAAATGCCGAATGCTTTGTCGGTTTCAATTCCAAATCGTGCCATTCCTGCAAGGTTTTTTTTATTTGTGTGTTTCTTAAGTTCTTTAAGTATTTGATCGGCTGTCATTTGCTAGCTCCAGAATTCGAGAATATCTTCCAATGTTTCTCTATCACGTAAGACGAAAAAATCATTCCAGTTGTTACAATATCCTATAACTTTTGGAATTTGTCTGCTATTATATCTTGACCACATACTTAAGGTATAAGCACCTACGTCATGTATAATAAGATAATCGCCCGTTTCTATTTCCGGCAGTTCAATATCTTTTGCAATCATATCTCCTGCAAAACATAAAGGCCCTCCTATCACATATTTATTTTGTGCTGCGGCATATTTAAACTCTCCTTTATTATCCATTACCGAAATATCATGATGCCATACTTCAGGATTAAAAGCCCGGCGCAGTAAAAAATCGGCACCAAGGTGGCTTATAACGGTGGTAACCCCCTTTTGCTTTTTTATGTTATCTACGCGGCTTATTGCAAAAGCAGCGTTTGCATAATAATATCTGCCGAACTCCGTAACAAGCTTAAAGTGATCTGAAAACAATAATGGAAATTTTTCTTTAATTGCACCTGCATAATCTGAAATAGAAAGCGGCTTTTCCTCTTTTCTGTAACTTACTGGAAAGCCGCCGCCGATATCGAATATCTCTATTTTCCTGTTTTTACTCTTTGATTTCAATGTTTCATTTATTTCAATAGCAAGATTATACACGGTTTCAATTCCTTTAAGCATCAGCTCCTGAGGACATCCCTGCGAGCCGGAATGTAAATGAATTCCGGTAAGCCAGTTATATTTTAAATAAGCCTCAATTATTTCACTCCGGAATTCTTTTACCGGTACACCGAACTTTGAATATTCGCCTGCTACGCTTGTAATTGAAATCTTGCCTAACCCCGATTGCGGATTGACCCTTAGCCCAACCGGTGCATGCACACCATAAGCCTGTATTGCTTCATCGATAGTTTTTAGTTCATCAAGGGAGTCTGCATTTATTAATACACCGGCGCTAACTGCGTATTTTATTTCTTCCCTTGTCTTTGCGGGGGAATCAAATACAATTTTCTTTTTATCATACCCGGCCTTAATTGCCATGTACATTTCAGGAAGAGATGCAGCTTCAAGCCCTATACCCCAATTTTTAATTAACTTCAAAACTTCAATAAGGGGATTTGCTTTTATGGCAGAAGTATTCAAAGCGCCTGCAGGAAAAGCGCGTTCTGCTTCTTCAATTCGTTCCTTTAAATAAGTTAAATCATAAAATATTAATGAGGTATCATCAGGGTTAATGATATTTTTTTTCAGGGCATTTTTGTATACTGCGCTTATATCGCCATGTTCAATTCTTTCTTTCAATTATTACTCCCAGTCATCTGTTTTGTTAATATTTTCATCGGAACCGAATAAAACAAGAATATCATCTTTTTCAAAAATATATTTGGCATCGGGTACAATTATATCGCTTTTGTCGTCATAAATTGAATTCGGTTTTTTAACCATAAGAGCTTCAAGCCCGTATTTGTTCCTTAGCTTTAGCTGAAGAATTGTTTTACCTGCAAATTCTTTTTTAATTTTCCTTTCAACAATTGAGTAGCCGTTTGCAACATGAGTAAGGGAAGTTTTATTGGCCGTTTTAAGCTCCATTGCAAAATTTTCTGCAAGGTTATTTTTAAGGTTTTCTTTGTTGTATGTAGCAATAACATCTTTTTTTAATATTGCCCCGACAATATTTTCAGGATTTTCTATTGTAACTACAGGAAATTCATCAACATTACTGCAATCGAAAAGCATCATAACATGGTCAAGCGGGTCTGTATTGAAAACAGTTACAACTTCTTTTCTTGCAACATCGCGGGCAACAAGAAGTTCACGCACCTGTTCATATTCAGTAATAATAGGGCGTATATCGTCTTCAGTAATCGTACCGGATAATTTTCCATCTTTATTAATGGTATAAAAAGTATGGTGCTGACTTTCAATAAGGCAGTTCAATAATTTTTCAAGGGAAATATCTTCGGGCAGCAGAACTACTTCTTTGCTCATTACCTCGTTGACTGTAATTGCTTTTAAAATACTTGCATCTTTTGCTTTAGAAAACTTATAACCGAGCTCCCTAAGATGCTGCATGTGAATAGATTCCTTAAAGAAGATTTGAACAATTATAGTTGTAATAACAACCGCGAGCATCAAGGGAAGTATATAAGAATAATCTTTAGTCATTTCGAATATAATTAATATAGAAGCAATTGGAATGGAATTCATTCCCCCCAGAAATGCACCCATAGAAATAAGTACAAACGCAGTTTTATCAATTTGGAATCCGAAAATATTTTCCAACACGGAGGCAAAGATAAGGCCAAAGCAGGCTCCCATAAATAATGCGGGGGCAAATGTACCGCCGAATCCGCCGGAATTAATTACCATCGGTACCAGAATAAATTTCATTGCCAGCAGAACTATTGCAGCCTGCCATAAAATTGAACCTGAAAGTACAGAATTAATTCCGTGGTAGCCAATACCGAAAATTTCTTTATAAAAATAACCGCATACCCCAACCGAAAGGCCTACAATAGTCATTAATATCCAGCGGGGTACATAATTAATTAATTTTTTATTAAATAATTTATTAATACTCTTTGAATAAAAAATAAACCCGATTGAAATAACACCTGCAAAAATACCGAGTATAATATATAGATAGAAAGTTTGAAATGAACCAACCGATGGAGAAGTAAAATTAAAAATAGACCGGTTCCCAAGCAGCTCTCTTGATACCGTACTGGCAGTTACGGAACTTAAAATTAAAGCGGAAAAAGTTGAAGCCTGAATATCGTTGAATAGTATTACTTCAAGGGCAAAGAATATTCCGCCAAGCGGCGTATTAAAGATAGCGGCAATTGCAGAACCCGCGCCGGCGGCAGTAAATACCCTTCTTTGGGAATCGGTAAGATGCAGGTACTGTGTAATTTTGCTTGCTACTCCGCCTCCTATTAATGCCGCAGGGCCTTCCGGGCCGACTGTGTTACCCGAGCCGATACATATTACAGGTGCAATAAACTGGAATATGGTTGTACGGAAACTTATAAATCCCCCCCTAATTGAAACCGCTTTAATAACTTCAGGTACTCCTTTCCTTTTAGCAAGTTCCGGGAAGGAAAAAATCATTATTGCCTGAATTATCATCCCTATTGCGGGAATAACAATAACTGCAAAAGCTCCAAGGAAATAAAATCCTGCAGCGGTTTTTTCAAAAAATACTTTATTGAAAAATTCTATTGAATTATGAAAAAGTACGGCGCCAAGCCCCGTAGCTACCCCAATTATTTGTGAATAGATTATTATCTTCAAATAATCAGGGGTTTTGAAATTTTTAAGATAGTCAGTTTTCAAGTTCATAAGATTCTAATAAGTAAACTATTTTCAAGTAATAGCTGTAATAAATAGAAAGAGCAAAGTAAAATTAAATTTACAGCAGGGATTACGGGTTTGTAACAATCTTTTATATATGGAAATAATATCATTGAATAAAAAAAAATATTTGTTTTATAACATGCAATCTTATCGGTAAATAATCAAATAATATCTTTATTATTCAACAAAATAGCAGCAGCCCGCACCGGGGAGCCGTCCGAATCTGAAATTTTGAGAGGCAGGCAGGAAAAGAAGAAATCTTCTTTAGGAACAGGAAGCAGGCTGGTTAAATTTTCAATTATTATTTTTTTATGCGACATAAGAATTTTATGAATGGGCAGATTTTTAGAGTTGCAGCAATCGGCAGAAATTGTATCCATTCCAATTCCTTTAATAGGGAAGCTGCAAAGCCATTCGGCGGCATCTGCTGTAAGAGTGGGATAGCCTTCAAAATATTTTTCGTTGTTCCAGTATTCGCTCCAACCCGTGTTCAGCAAAATAAAATCAGATTTTTCAATTGATGATTTGTGGCTTTTAACCAATTCAAGCCCTATTTTACCATTTTTAGAATCTATTGCATCAATTTTGCATGCGCTCCCGAAAAATTTGCAGATATTAATCTTATCCAATGTTTCATAACCTTCCAGGATATGAGCCGGGGCATCAATGTGTGTACCCACATGGGAAAGCATTGTAATTTTCTTTTCGGCGTAACCTTCTTTTTCAATGGTGGTTGCATTTATGATCTCCGGCTGTTCTGTTCCGGGATAGACAGGCATATTGTTGCAGATTAAATGAGATAAGTCAAAAACTTTCATCGGCCATTTTTTATTATAAGTTGAGTTAAATTAAATAATTAATTTAATAATGTGAAGTGATTTGCAACAAAACTAAAAAATTAATATCGCGGAATAAATTTATTTTTTATTTATCTTAAGCAGCGAAAGGCTGGGAACAAATTGAAGTTATATAAAGGAACTGTTTTTAACTAATAATATATGTGCTCTTCATTTTTATATATTCAGATTAATTTATCGGGTCTGTTGAATAATTTAAATATGTCCCTTTTTAAGAGTAAAATAGAAAGAACTGCCGATATTTTCTTCGCTTTCAGCCCATATTTTTCCGCCTAATTTTTCTACAAATTCTTTGCAGAGTACCAGGCCTAATCCCGTGCTTCCTTCTCCTTCCGTCCCGTTACGGTTTACTTTCTCCTCAATCTTAAATAGTTTTTTCAATAAATAATTCGGAATTCCGATTCCTGTATCAGATATACATATTTCAACCATATTATCATCTGTTCCCTTAACACTAATTGAAATTGTACCCCCTTTATGAGAAAACTTTATTGCATTTGTTACAAGATTATTAAAAATAGAATTAAGCATAGATTCATCGGCAATAACTATTTGATTTTGCGGAATGTTTAGAATTATTTCAATACCTTTCTGCCGCGCTCTTTTAATCAGTAAATCAATATTCTCTGAAATTGATTCAGATAAAACAATTTCCTGAAGATTAAAACTTATAGTACCCTGCTGTACCTGGGCCCAATCCAATAAATTTCTTATCAGCCTTATAAGGCTTTTTGCATATTCGTTTATTTCTTTGCTCATATGTGATAATTCAGTCAGTGAGAAACTGGTAATATCCTGGGCCATAATTTCAGTTAGTCCAATAAATCCCTGAAACGGGCTTTTCAAATCGTGTGCAATTATTGAGAATAATTTATCCTTGTTTGCATTCAGTTCCTTTAATAAAGCATTGTTTTTTTGAATCTCCTCTCTGGCAGTATGTAGTTCATCTATTTTTTGTTCTAACTGTGTATTAATGTTCTGGACATTGTAAAATAGCTGCGCGCTATTAATTGCGCCTGCCGCCTGTCCGGCAAAAATTGTTAAAAGGCGCAAATCATCTTCGGTAAACTTACGGGTTGTTTCTCCATATTCTTCTACTACAAGAACCCCGATAAGTTCATTGCGGTACAGCATTGGCACCTCTATCACAATTTTCAAAGGCGATCCTTCATAAACAGGTAACCGATAAGGCCATTTACTATAATCATCAATAATCATGGGTTCGCGGGTTTGAGCAACACGTCCTGCCATTCCCTGGCCAAGCTTTACTCTTGTGCCAACAGGTTTTATCGGATTAGTTGCAGCCGCAACAACTAAATCACCTTGCATTTTATCATAAAGGTAAATCCCTCCATCTCTACAATTAAGGAGCTTAATTGCGCAGCGCACGATAGTAAGCAAAAGTTCATTTAAATTAGCCGGCAGAACAGCTAAATCGCGGGAAGTTTCGTACAGATTTGTAATTTCATTTATACGCCGCCTTATCTCTGCTTCGGCCAGTTTACGTGCTGTTACATCGTGAACTATTGAGTGAAGGAGAGTTTTATCTTTTGCTTCAACTGAACTTGTGAAAATTTCTACATCGCGTATTGAACCATCTGCAAGCCTATGCTGGAATTCGAAATAAGATCGTTTGGTTGATTTAACTTTTTCCATTTCTCTTTTAATTTCCGCCGGATTTAGCGTATTGATATTTTGGATACTCATTTGCTTTAGCTGTTCAACAGTCCATCCGTAGAATTTCTCTGCAGCATCATTTGCATCAATAATTTTTCCTGTATCCGAATCAATTAAGAATTTAACAGCTACATGGTGTGCAAAAAGATTTCTAAAAAGTTCCTCGCTTTCCTTTAATGCCTCTTCCGCTTTTTTGCGTTCGGTAATAACATCGAACACAGCAATAAAATATTCTTTTTGATTGCTGTAAACAGAAATTGAAAACCACATATCCAGTGTTGGTAAATAACTTTCAAACCGTTCCGAATTGCCTGTTAAAGCAACTCTGCTGTAGATTTCGAACAGTTCCGGGTTAGATTCCTTAATGCCTGGAACTACTTCAGAAACTTTTTTCCCGATAACATTTTTTAACCCGGTTTGCTCTTCAAATTTGCTGTTCACGTCAAGGTATATAAAATCCTGCGGTGTCCCGTTTTCAAATAGCATTTTACAATATGCAAAACCTTCCAGCATGTGTTCAAAAAGAGAGCGGTATTTTTCTTCGCTTTGGCGTATTTCCGACTCGGCCTGCACGCGTTCGGTTATATCCCTGGCTGCAGCGAAGATTAAATTACCTGAGGGTTTAGACCTCCATTCTATTATCCGGTAAGAACCCTTTTTTGTCCTATAGCGGTTAGTAAAATTCAGTACAGGAATTTGTTCAGACAAATTTGAAATAGTGGTTAAAGTTGATTCAACATCATCGGGATGAACCAAATCTAAAAATCTTATTCCCTCTAGTTCTTCCAGAGTATAACCAAGTGTATTTTCCCATTCTTTATTTAACTTTAAAAAATAACCATCTGTGTTGGCAATACAAAAAAGATCCAGAGAATAAGTGAAATAATTATTAAGTTCTTCTGTTTTTTTACGAAGCTCATTTTCAATTTTTTTGCGTTCTGTAATATCGCGGGTAATACCTAAGAATCCAATTGGTTGATTGTTTTCATCTCTAAGAAAAGAGACCTTGTTTTCACCCCACATTGTTGTGCCGTCTTTGCAAATCTGTTCTAATTCAATTGTATAAATAGAATCAAAATCCGCTTTCCCCGCAGCTTCATTTGTCATCAATTCTTTATAAGTATTTTGAATTTTCTCTATAGATTCGGCGGTCATTACTTCAGTAATGTCTTGATTCAGTGCTTCTTCAACAGTATAGCCGCTAATTCTGCTTACTGAGGGGCTTACGAATTGTATCCTCAGATTCATATCCCGTATCCAAATGGCGTCTGCAGTATTTTCGGCTATCAGTTTATAATTTCTGTCTTTTTCACGTAACTCCTCTTCGGAATGTTTGCGCTCGGTTATATCTTGTATCATACCGAAAATAATTTTATTTTCTTTATCATAATCGGCAATTGAATGTATATCAATTATTTTATTATCACTAGTGCGGCAAATTTTGTATTCTACGTTATAGGGTATTCCTTTTGCAATTAGGTTATTCAGTGCTTCATCGAGCATATTTCCATATTGGGGTAATACTACCTCGCGCACTTCTTTTAAAGATAGCACATCCTTGTCCATGCCGTAAATAATTTTTGCTCCGGCTGATGGAATTATTTCTTTTGAACCCAACAATAGTTTCCAGTTCCCTATTTTTGCGGCTTTTTCAGCTCGGGACAAATTGTTTTCATTCTCCAGTAGCGCTTCCTGAGCCTGCCTTCGTTTGGTAATGTCAATGAACGAACAGACAACCTGACTTACTTTCCCATATTTGTTTAACTGAGGAATCGCATCAACTAGAAGCCATACACGGTCATGAGTTGCGGGACGGTAAACCCCCATAACAACATTTATAACGGGACGGTTTGAAGCTATTGCCTGCGGAACAGGATGGGTGTTGCCGGGAAAAGGGGAACCGTCTTCATGAATAACATTCCAATCCGGGTCGAAAGAAGTTTTACCAAGCAGCTGGTTTTCGGTTATGCCTAACAATTCCAATGCTTTGGGATTGCATAATAATATTTCCGCATGAGGCCCTTGAAGAATTATTCCAATTTGTAAATTCCAAACAAGATGCTTAAATTTTTCATCGGTTTGTTCTATCATATCATCGGCGGGCTTACCACCGCTTGAATCATTTTCACAAATTGTTTTGAGTGCTTCATTTTCTTTTTTTAGCTCATTTATTTCCAGCAATAACTCTTCTTTTGTTTTAACTGCTTTTTTCATAACCTGTTTAATTTATTATGATAAATAATAATTCTTCGATTTGTATTTTATGTTTCTTGACAATAAATAAAAAAACACACTTAACCAATAATACACAATAATGTTAACATTTCTAATAATTATCGTATTATTTAAGGTAAAAATTAGCGGAATTATCCGAAATATCCTGTTAAATTAAGGCATCAAAAACTTGCTGAAATTGTCCGTTTTTTGAAGAAAATAAAGAGAAAAGTAATGTGTATATTATTTTTCAACTTTTTTGTGCTATGCGCGCCGAACTTTTTTCAGTGTCTTTAGGATCAAATCCATTCCAAATCACTTATTTACCGGAAGGTTTATTGAAGTCGTAAATAAATTTTTCGACAGCAGGTCTGTTATATCGTATAGAAAACACCGGAATTCATCACTGTGGCTTTTACTTTTTTTTCTCTTTCCCGGCTAAAAATTCATAAACTGTTAAGGGAAGCAAACCGATTATTCTTGTCAGCAATACCATCTGCCAGGGAAACTGTATAATCTTTTTTTCTTTTTTAATTCCTTCAATTATGTAATCAGCAGCTTTTTCAGGGGAAATTAGAAATGGCATTTTAAAATTGTTTTGGTCAGTCATTGGTGTCTTTACAAAACCGGGACGAATATTTAAAATCCTAATATTATATTTTTTCATATCAAGGCGCAGTCCTTCAAGAAATATTGTAAGCGCTGCTTTGCTGGGGTTATAAAAACTTAATCCGTATGCTCTGTTGTCTGCAAGGCTTGAAGTAGCTGCAATGATCCCATCTTTTTTCTTAATAAAATCATTCATCATTGCTTCAATCCAATATACCACTCCGAAAAAATTTGCACCGAATGTTTTTTCTGCATACTCTGATTTAAAATCATCCGTTGTAACGGCAATACCCACTCCTGAGTTTAGTATTGCAATATCTATACTGCCGCCGGCCTGTTTAATTTTATCATAAGTGTTTTGCACTTCCTCTTTTTTACTTACATCGCATTGGTAAATATCTATTTCTGCTTTATTGCCATGGTGGTTTTTTATTTCATGGAGCAGTTCAATTCTTCTTGCTGTTAGTATAAGTTTGCAGTCATATTCAGCTAATTTCCCGGCAATTGCCCTGCCAATTCCGGAAGAAGCCCCGGTTATCAGAATTGTTTTTTTATTAAAGTCCATTTCTACTCCAAAAAATAAAATGCTTAATTTTTTGTTAAATTGCGCAAAATCATTATCTTAGCAAAAATCGTTCCGAAAATATGAAAAACAGTATTATAGAAGTTGAAAATATAGCGATAGTTGACACAATTTTCGAACAAAAGTTCGAATGTGACCTAAAAAAGTGCAAAGGTGCCTGCTGCACCCTTGAAAGCGACTATGGCGCTCCCCTTTTAGAAGATGAAATATCCGTAATTGAAAAATTTTGGCCGATATTCAAAAAATATCTTTCAAAAGAACATATTAAAGAAATTGAAAAAAACGGGTTTTATTACAGCATTGACGGCCACCTTATGGTGCGCAGTATAAATAAACGCGAATGTGTTTTTGCGTTTTACGAAAACGAGATTGCCTTTTGCGCCATTGAAAGGGCATTTTTAAATAAAGAAATTAATTATAAAAAACCAATTTCATGTCATTTGTTTCCTATACGTGTGGCAGATTTCGGCGGACCCGTTCTTCATTTTGAAGAATACAAAGAATGCGCTCCTGCAATAGAGCAGGGAGAAAAAAACGGGAACACTGTTTTTACATTCTGTAAAGACGCCCTCGAAAGAAAATTCGGAAAAAAATGGTATAAAACTGTTAAGGAGTATTTAAGAGGCACAAATGCTTAGTCCTTCCCTGCAACACAGATTAATGCTGCAGCAAAAACTTTCTCCGCAGCAAATTCAGTATCAGAAACTTTTACAGTTAAATACTCTTTCGTTGGAACAAAGAATAAAAACTGAGTTGGAATTAAATCCAGTACTTGAAGAGGAATATGAAATTTCACAGGAGCAGCTTGAAGAATCGCCCGGCGAAAGAGAAGACTCTGTTTCATCTGATAATGATGACGATGAAATTTACGATAAAGCTGAGGATGAGTTTGAAGTAGAAGACTACATGAATGAAGTTGATCATGATGTAGATAAAATGAACCGTTCCAACGATGAAGAAAAATTGCAGCCGATTGCACCATCGCGCCGTACTTTAAGAGAATCATTAAATGAACAGCTTTATATGCTAAACCTTTCAGAAAATGAAACTATACTCGGTGAATATATAATAGATAATCTGGATAAAGACGGATATTTCAAACAGGACCTTTCAAAAATTGTAAACGAACTTGCTTTGTTTGAGTATGTTGAATTTACTATTGAGAAAGCAGAAAAAATATTACAGAAAATACAGGGATTCGATCCTTCCGGAATTGCAGCGCGGAATCTTCAGGAATGTTTATTAATACAAATCCGGAATTCTTCTTTCGATCCTTATTTCTCCTACCTTGCCGAAAAAGTCCTTGCAGATCATTGGGAAGATTTCACCAACAAACGTTATGATGCTATACAGAAGGAAATGAATCTTTCCCGCGACACGTTAAAAGCTTCAATTGACCTGATTCAGAAACTTAATCCGAAACCGGGAGAAGGAAATATAGATTCGCAGGAAGCAAATCAGGTTACTCCCGATTTTCTTATAGAAAAAATAGACGACAATTTTATTATTACACTTAATGATAAATCCTCCCTTTCTGTTACAATAAGCCCCACTTATCTGGATATGATAAACTCTAATAAAAGAAAGAGAAAAATATCGGAAAGGGATAAAGAAACACATAAATTTTTACGCGAAAAATTCGAGTCGGCTAAATGGTTTATAGCTTGTATTCAGCAGAGAAGGGCAACACTGCTTAAAATAATGCAGGCCATTCTTGAAAAACAATATGAGTTTTTTGACGGCGGCCCTAAATTCCTTAAACCGATGATTTATAAAGATATTGCCGATATTATCGGAATGGATATTTCCACAATCAGCCGTGTTGTAAACGGCAAATATGTCCAGAGCCCGCAGGGAATTCATGAACTTAAATATTTCTTCAGCGAAGGGCTTTCAACTGAAAGCGGCGACGATATAAGCAATAAGCATATTAAAGAACTTATTAAAGAAATTTGCGATAACGAACCTAACGATGCCCCTTACAGCGATGATAAAATTGCCAGCATTCTCGTTGAAAAAGGAATTCATATTGCAAGAAGGACTATTGCCAAATACAGAGAGCAATTGAAAATTCCTATTGCAAGATTACGCAGGAAATTATGAAACTTGTTTTTGATATTTTTCTGATTGTACTTTTTTTTGGTGCTTTCGGTTTTATACACTCTTTTCTGGCTTCTGCAAAAATCAAAAAAAACATAACTGCACAGGCAGGAAATAAAATTGCGTTTTACAGGCTCTTTTATAATGTTACTTCAGTTATAACATTTATTGCTTTCTATGAACTTGCCCCCAAGCCGGACGGTTTAATATATGAACTTAAACCCCCTTATGATATCATTGCATTTATTATAGAATCAGTGCTTGTACTCATTATTGTCTGGGTTTTCCGTTATATGGATATTGCGGAATTCCTTGGAATAAGCCAGATTAACCGTTATTATAAGGGCACATACAATACAGATGCATTGGATGCTGTACAAAAACTTGAAATTAAAGGGCCATTTAAAATCAGCAGGCATCCGGTTTATTTTTTCTCTATATTGTTTTTAGGCATCCGTTCTTATATGGATGTTTTTTATCTGGTGTTCTTTTTATGCCTTACAGCATATTTTTACATAGGTGCTTATTACGAAGAAAAAAAATTGCTTGCACAATTCGGCGAAGAATACGCTAATTACATGAAAACCACACCGAAAATATTTCCAATAAAATTTTTACCTTTTCTGTGATAATTGCACTTTTTATTCGTCTAATAAAGTAGGAATTTAATAAAGTTTAGATTTGGAGGAAAATGAAAATCAGGTCAACAACAATTTTGGGGATAATCCATAACGGCCAGGCTGCTCTTGGCGGCGACGGCCAGGTTACACTCGGCAATACCGTTATGAAACATAATTCCATGAAAATACGTTCTTTATATAACGGCAAAGTTCTTTGCGGATTTGCAGGCTCAACTGCAGACGCATTTACGCTTCTTGCAAGGTTCGAAGAAAAACTTGAACAGTACAGAGGAAACGTAAGCCGTGCAGTGGTAGAACTGGCAAAGGACTGGCGCACTGATAAATATCTCCGCAAACTTGAAGCTATGCTTGCCATAATCTCGGAAGATAAATCTTTCGTCGTTTCGGGTACGGGGGATGTAATTGAGCCGGAAGAAAATATTGTTGCAATTGGTTCCGGCGGAATGTATGCCCTTGCTGCCGCAAGAATGTTAAAGAAATACAGCAGCCTTACTGCGGAAGAGATTGTGAAAGAAGCATTAAAGGTTGCTTCTGATATTTGCATATATACAAACGACAAAATAAATGTTGAAGTTATAAAAAATAATCCGGTTTAATTATGAAAAACGATCTAATGAAAAAACTTACACCTTTGCAGACTGTAAAGGAACTTGATAAATATATTATCGGGCAGGATGATGCCAAACGCGCTGTGGCAATTGCACTCCGCAACAGATGGCGCCGGCAGAATGCTGATGAATTAATAAAAGATGAAATAATGCCTAACAACATTATACTCATCGGACCTACAGGTGTGGGCAAAACAGAAATTGCACGAAGGCTTGCAAAACTTTCCGGTGCACCTTTTATAAAAGTGGAAGCATCAAAATTTACCGAAGTGGGCTATGTTGGCCGCGATGTTGAATCTATGATACGCGACCTTGTAGAGCTTGCTATAAATATGGTGCGTGAAGAGAAAACAGTTGAAGTTCAGGAGAAAGCAGACGCTCTTGCAGATGAAAGAATTCTTGATACACTCATTCCGCCTGTTAAAAGACATTCCGGCACATCGGATGACGGCAACGATGAAGTACTCCAGAATGAAAAGACAAGGGAATGGATGCGCGATAAACTTCTGCGCGGCGAACTTGATGAAAAAATGATTGAGTTCGACATTCAGACACCCGCATTCGGTATGCAGGTACTAAGCCCGATGGGACTTGATGATATGGGAATAAATCTTCAGGAAATTATGAGCAGTATGGTTCCCAAGAAGAAGAAGAAAAGAAAAACACCTATAAAGGAAGCAAGAAAAGCTATTGCCCTTGAAGAAGCACAAAAATTAATTGATATGGAAACAGTACAGAAAGAAGCATTGCAGCGTGTAGAAAATGCAGGCATTGTTTTTATTGATGAAATAGATAAGATAGCAGGTGTGGGCTCTAAAGGAAGCGGGCCTGATGTTTCACGCGAAGGAGTACAGAGAGACCTTCTGCCTATAGTTGAAGGCTCTACGGTTAATACAAAATATGGCCCGGTAAAAACGGATCATATATTATTTATAGCATCCGGTGCTTTTCATGTATCTAAACCATCAGATTTAATTCCCGAAATGCAGGGGCGTTTTCCTATCCGCGTTGAATTAAAAAGCCTTACAGAGGAAGATTTTGTTAAAATATTAACTCTGCCTAAGAATGCTCTGCTTAAACAATATGCTGCGTTACTGCAAACGGAAAATGTCTCAATTTCATTTAGTGATGATGCAATATTGGAAGTTGCCAAAACTGCCGCACTTGTTAATGAACAGGTAGAAAACATAGGCGCAAGAAGGCTTCACACAATTCTTACTACATTGCTTGAGGATATTCTGTTTGAAGTCCCCGATAAAATGCCGGAACAGGAAATTGTAATTACCGGTGCTATGGTAAACGAAAAACTTGATAAGATTGTTAAAGACAGAGACCTTAGCAAGTATATTTTGTAGTTTGTAAAGTTTAAGAGTTCATAAAGTAAACCCAATACTTTTATTCCCTCTTCCAATTAAGAAGAGGGAATTTTTTTATAGTTCCCGAAAATTATTTTTGATTCGTAAAACAGAACACACATTGTCCGTCCACCATGTATAGTGGGGAAAAGAAAAGTGCAGGTAAAATAATAATAAAATGAAACACGAGTCCCCTCTTTGAGAGGGGTGGCGGCGAAGCCGACGGGGTGTGTAAAATTAATTTCTCCTTTTCTCAAATAATTTTTTATAAAGACCCATTATCTCAAGCACTTCAGCCAGAAGGGGTGCCACGTCCGTTGGCTAATGGATCGTGGCGGGGTGTGTCGGCAATATGGAATTATAACCCTGTCTTTTTTCCGCCTCCCAGTCGGGGACGATGACTGGCGAAGCCGCCAACAAACAATTCTATTCTTTTCTAAACGGAATAATCAAATAATTTCGTAATTTAAACAAGTTATAATCCCATAAGCTTGGCAGTATAATAAATTTTCGATTATAGTTGCAGGAATATATGTCTAAATATCTTTACCTCTTCTTCATAGCTATTTCTTTTCTTTGCATTTCAGACGTGTATTATACTGCAGCAATGACAGACTCAATAGATATATCTGACAAGAAAACCGTAATAAATAATATTCCATACGAAAAAGAAATTGTGATAAATGACCATAACTTCAACGGAAAAGTTACATTAACCAGAATGAAAACATACCGCGCCTTCAGGCTTGAACTAAAAACAATGCAGGATTCTTCTCTAAGCTCGCTGATGTATAAGTATGACATTTACAGACTTGAAAAAGGAGATATAAATGGAGACGGCAGTATTGATGTACTGATTGGCATAATCAAACCTGCAAGATTTGACCCGGTTGTGAGGCGCAGGCTTTTCATATTACAGATTGATCAAAATACCCTAAGGCCCCTTTGGCTGGGAACTAAAATGTGCAGGGAGTTAGTTGATTTTACTGTTTGTAAAGTACACAAATTAGACCAAATAAAAACAATAGAAAAAGAAAGTAACGGGCTTTTTTGTATTGGCCTTTACAGTTGGAGCCAATTTGGACTATCTTTAATAAAATATTTAAAAAGCAACATTACATTAGTAAACGCAGAGGAGGAATTAAATCATGTCTGATAAGAAAAATAAAATTATTATTACTATTATTATCTGTTCATTATTAGTAGCAGCAATAGCATTTTTGTTAATATTTAAATTTCATTCTAATGATAAAAGTGCATTATTGGATTTAAAAAATGTAAATCCTGATTCATTTGGAGCCGGGTATGCTGTTAATTATGGAATGAATGATGATTCCCTTGATTATTATACTGCCGTAGTTGATAAAAAAACAAAATTGGATGAATACTGGAAATTAGATTATATAAATGAATGGTACAAAAAAAGAGTAAATCCTCCCGCATTTGATTTTAATGTTGACCTTACAAAATTAAGCGCTGTGCAATTAAGATTTTTGCGTAATGAAATTTATGCGCGTAATGGTTATTGTTTCCAAAACCATATGATGCGGGGTTATTTTTTAAAATATCCATGGTACCAGCCTCTTTGGGATATTAAGGATTTTAAGATAGAGCTTACACGCCAGGAGAAAAATTTCATTGATAAAACCATTGAACTTGAAAAAGAACTGCAGAAAAACAGAATTATCTCTCTTAATGGCAATAACTTAATCAATTATGATTTCGTAATTAATAAAGAACAATTTACTTCAATACCCGATTTAATGGTTCAATCTCTGCGCAGTAAAAATTTTGCAATAGTTCCCTCAAAAGAAGATCAGCTGTTTTATATTTATGATAAAAACTGTTACGATTATACGCCTAATTTTATTACAACCGATCTGTATCTTCAAACGCTTCACATGCATTTCAGCCGCCTTCTTCAAAATATTGAAAAAACATATTTTATCGGTTTGATGAAAAATTTACTTAATAATATGTATTCCGCTACCGGAAATCTATATAAATCAGCTCAGCAGAAGGATGTTAAATCCGGAGCGGCATGGGCAAATACATATTATGCAATTGCATATTCCCTTATTAACGGACAAAGGTGCAATGTGCCGGCAGAATATAAATCGGTATATAATTATGAGATGTCGAATCTGGAAAGCGCGCAGGGAGTAAATTCAAAACTCCTTGATTATAAGTTGTATGATTATTCAGCTGTAAAACCGAGAGGTAACTATGCTGATTCGGTGAATCTAAGACAGTATTTTAAATCCGTCAAATGGCTTATGACGGCTCCAATAGTTTTTGATAATAATAATGCATTTATTGGCGCAATTGTTTCTGCGCATACACTTTTAAATTCGGATGTGGATTTAAAATCCTATTATGCATTTAATAATACAATCAATTTTATTGCGGGAGATGAAAACAATTTATCTCTTCTTCATTTGATTAATATTCTGAAAAATGATTACAGCGGAAAGAGTATTAAGGAAATTATTACACCTTCAAATCTTGAAAAGATTAAAAAACAGCTTCTTGCAGTTAACCCGCGCAAAATGAAGCAGGTGGCGGGCAATATATTCGCAAAAGAACAATTTGACAGGCCTTATTTATTATTTACCGCAGGGCGATATACATTTGACGGTGATATATTATCAAGGCTGGTTCATTTGAGAGACAAGGGAAATGAACGCCCTATACCAAAAAGCCTTGACATTTTTGCTGTTGAAGGTAATGCTGCCGCAGAAAATATTTTAATTAATACGTTTAATGAAAATATAGGCTGGAAGCAGTATTCGGATACATTGAACTTTTTGAAAAATAAATTTAAAGACAAAAATGATTGGGATAAAAATTCATACAACAAGACTATGCAGACAATTTTGTCAATAGGCTGGAAGCAAACAGATTACCCTTTATTTATGCAGACAGATTTTTGGGACAGGAAAAATTTAAATACGTCTCTTGCCGCATGGACAGAATTAAAACATGATATGGTGCTCTATTCAGAACAGCCGGTAGCTGCCGAAGCCGGAGGGGGCGAAGACGGGCCTCCCCCGCCAATTCATCTCTCATATGTCGAGCCGAATATCAATTTCTGGTCGAAAGCTATCGAGTTATTAAGCCTGGAAGAAAAAATCCTCAGCGAAAATAACTTGCTATCTGCCGAAATTAAGGAAATTAATCAGCAGCTTATTGAAATTGCGCAGAATCTGCTTGCAATTTCTCAGAAGGAACTGAAAGGGGAAAAAATAACAAATATAGAGTTTGGCAAATTAAACGGAATTGGAGGTTCTTTTGAGTATTTAACTCTTAAAATTTTAGATAACGATCATATTCCCGATAGAGATAAACAGATTTCACTTATTACCGATGTTTATGCCTACAATGATTCGTTATTTGTAAACAGAAAATTGAATGAAGCCGTTGGACTTGGAGACGAAATATATGTAGTAACTCAAATAAACGGGTTGCCTTATATAACTAAAGGTGCCGTTTTTAGTTATTATGAATTTATTGACAGTGACAGATATACAGACGAAGAATGGCAGGCAAGAATAAGCAGGAATAATCTCCCTAAACGCCCGGTATGGATGAATGATTTAATTGTTCCCGTTAAATCATTAAAAACAAAAAAAGAATTTGGCTTTGATTAGCAGTTAACATAACCCGAATAATTCAAAGTTATCAGCCCGGTGAAATATCATCGGGCTGATTTGTTTTAAATATTAAAAATGATTTCATGAGAATAATTTTAAAACAGGTAATTCAGACATTAACAAACCCCTGATGACCGGCTTCGCCGTTCATCGTCCCCTCTCAATGTATTACTTCAGTAATTCGGTAACAGTATTAAGACGATTTAAAGGAGTAGTATAATCTAAAGCTCCATGTCGTCGTTGATAATTGTAGTAATATAGGTAATTATTAATTTCTGAAGATAAACTAT
>TBL_comb47_HYPODRAFT_10000073_pt1 | contig 122269 bp, 94 predicted proteins | sample TroBogypolimnion_40_FD_10682 | JGI IMG/M metagenome (IMG submission 10682)
TAAATAAGCTCAACGAGAGCTCCCATGTGGTTGTCGACATTGCGAGCAACAAAGAAGAAGCTATACGCTGCAAAGCGCTTTTAATAAAAAAAGAATCTCCCCTCCTGGAACTGGTTTTTCTTCCCAATTCCTGGGAAGTCGACGATCTGAAAATTGGCGCCAACTGCAACATGGCTATCGAGCACAAGGGACACACCGTGAACCTGATAGCACGGCTCGATAGCATAGCTGGGACCCGCCGTCTCCATTTTACCGCCAAGGAACCCGTCTCTCCGGAGTCGCTGCGCGATTATTTCAGAATATCCACCAACCTGCCGATTGAGGCAAGTTATATTGCCGGTCCCCAAGAGATCAACACCCAGACTTGGAAAATGAGCGGCACGACCATTGACCTGAGTGGCAGCGGCGTACTGGCGATGTTTAACGAAAAACCTCCCAGCAACAATCGCATACAATTGGTCATCACGGCACCAAACGAAGGAACACCTATTGTCTGCCTAGGCAATGTGATCAGAGTCTTCCGTATCCGTCAAAAGCGGTATCAGGTAGCCTTTCATTTTGACTCCCTCAATTCGGAGAACCAGGATAAGATTATAGCATGCTGTTTTGAACTCCAGCGAAGAAACCTGCGCATGAGAGTGCAAGTGCGGAATTAAAAAAATCATTAAATATCAAAAAATTGTGATTCTATTTTTTTTGTGACAGGGTGTGTTAGCAGTGGCCAGAATTGATGACATCTTAAATAAGCTCAACGATAACGCCCATGTTGTTGTAGATCTTCCGAGTAACAAAGAAGAGTCCATACGCTGCAAGGCGCTTTTAATTAAAAAAGACTCTCCTTTTCTGGAACTGGTTTTCCTCCCCAATTCATGGGAAGTCGACGATCTGAAAATTGGCGCCAATTGCAACATGGCTATCGAGCACAAGGGGAACACCGTGAACCTGATAGTGCGGCTCGAAAGCATAACAGGACCTCGCCGCCTCCATTTTATCGCCTGGGAACCCGTCTCGCCGGAGACGTTGCGCGATTATTTCAGAGTGTCAACGAGCCTGCCCATTGAAGCAAGTTACATTGCCGGCCCCAAAGAGATCAATGCACAAACATGGAAGATAACCGGCACGACCATTGACCTGAGCGGCAGCGGGGTACTGGCGTTGTTTAACGAAAAACCGGCCAGCAACAATCGCATACAATTGATCATCTCGATACCAATAGGAGAAATTCCGGTCGTCTGCCTGGCGAATGTGGTCAGAGTCTACCGGCTCCGCCAAAAAAGGTATCAGGTTGCCTTTCATTTTGAGAATATCTCCGTGAAAACAAGAGACCTGATCGTTTCGTTCTGTCTCCACGAAGAACGCCGTCAACTCCGAGAAAATGTCCGGACTGGGTATAGCGCTGTTCTCTTGCCGGACCAGAGAATACGGTGAATTCTTCAGCTCTCCCGGATTGAGCATGCGTACGCTAACGTCTTCGCTTGATTTTGCGCCGTTACCATGACGGCAACTCCTTTCTGAAAAAAAACGCAGGTTCTTTATGGACCCGACCAACATTACCACCCCTATCCTGCGTATCCAGCAGCTCCCTCCCTATCAAAGTGGCGGCCAACAGCAACGCACCCCTTTCTCTTTTGCTCAAGGCCAGCTGCTGCAGGGAATTATCAGCGCAAAAAGTGGGACCAACTTGTTCACCATCGATATCGGCGGGCGTCAAGTCCTAGCCGAATCAACAGCGCAGTTACAGGTGGGACAGAAACTTAATCTGCAGGTGGCAACACTAGCTCCGCAAGTTGAGCTTCAAATTGTGAGCAGCAACACGACGGTCAACCGCATGATTGGCAACGCCATTCACCTGATCGGCCAGCAGGCGGATATTTTTCCCGGCCTTACTGATCTTGCCGAAAAATCAGGCCTGTTACCGCAACTCAGTGCGAATTCCAAAGAAACCCTGCAGGTCTATGCCGACAGCATTGCCAACCAAACGCTAGGCACGGCGGCACCCAAGGTACAAGCTCAACTCAGTGAGCAACTCCTCAGCAAAACGCTTGAAGCCTTCGCAGCCCCCCAGAGCCTTAACACTGGAACAATATATAAAGAAATCGGCAACCTGCTGCAACAGCTATCACAGACCGCTGCCCTCCCCACCCAAACGGCCCAACAGGCCACTACGCTATCAGCTATTTTCACACAGATAAGCGCCCTGCAATCATCAGCAGGCATACCTCTGCCGGCAGGAGCAACGTCAACCGCTTTGATGACGACAGAGGACACCGTCTCCCTGCTGGATCAAATCGGCAAACTCTCCCAGGACAATCCACAGGTACAGAGCCTGATAAGCCGCCTCATCTCCTTACTTCAGGAGAATCCGGTTCTGCCGGCCACGACAGACCCGCTCCAGCAACTTATCACTTTGCTCGCCAAGGTGAATAGCGAGCAAACCCAACCTCAGCCCTTGCAACTGGATGGCAAACAACTCCAGAAATTCGTTGATCGGCTCGGCATCAACATGGAACAGTTACTAGCGGAAGGTAACTCGGAAAAAGCAGTGCAAACGCTGAAATTCGCATTGCTTGAGCTCACGCAACAATTTTCCGCAGGTAGCAAAAGTACGGTTCAGGCCGATCAAATCGTCAAATCCATAGAACTCTATCAAACGTTACAGATACGACTGGCCAGCGAATCGCTCTCTTTTGTACCACTGCCCTTCTCATTTCTTAATCAGGGATATCTCCTTATCGATGCCGATCGTTCCAAACAGGAATCGGAAGACAGTCCAGGGCAATCAGAGAAAACCCCGCAGCTCTATGAACTGCATCTGCAGTTAGAGGGTCTGGGCAACCTGCAGATTGACATTCGCCAAAAAGATGGCGGGGTAACCTTAAAATTCGTGACAGAAGATTCGGAGCGGGCAAAATTCATCGCCGGTTTCCGCAACGAACTAGAACAATGGCTGACAACGGCCAGCCTGCAATCGGCACAGTTTGTTACGGGTGCCAAAGAACCTGTGAAATCGCTGCTGGAAAGAATAATAAATGGCGCCACAGGTATGGTCGACACCAAAGCCTGACCCTAGCTAAAGAGATACGAGCCATGGCCATTGAACAAACAACAAAGAAAAAAGCGGTCGCACTGCTATATGACCAGAATAAAAGCACGGCACCAAAGGTGGTGGCCAGCGGTTCCAATCTCGTTGCAGAGAAAATCATTGCATTGGCTATTGAGGCTGGTGTTCACATCAAGGAAGACCGGGATCTGGTAGAACTGCTCGCCAAAATCCCTGTCGGCAAAGAAATCCCTGCAGAATTATACCAGACCATAGCTGAAGTTCTTGCCTTTGTTTATGCAATAAACAGCAAATATAAAGAAAAATTGGGGCCGTTAAGCAATAGTGTCAAATGAAATCGACCAAAATGACCAATTATTAACGGAAGAATGGTGAGTTATTAAATAGAGGCAAGTGTTGCCGCAACGAGTATTTCTCATTACCGGTACTGCTCTACACAGGTGAGAAATATAAATAAATATAACGAAAAAAAACCGCTTCATATATCATTTTTTCTGGCGTATACTCTTGATATCTGAAATGGAGTCGTAAAGATACCCTTGAAAAAATTGGTGTTTTCCTGATAATTCCCTCAGACACCACCCTGTGACAGCCGCTGGTTTCTTGCTCGCAGTAAAAGCAGCCACTATAAGTCCACCTTTAACAACCTATTGAACGCATACGAGGTAGAAATATGAACTACGGAGTTGTTAGCCAGGAACAACTTGAAAAAATTGATGAAATCCTGACTGAAAAGCTCATTAAGATCGGGGTTGACTGTGTCATCATCATCGACATGGCCGGCAACATAATTACCGCCAAAGACAACAGTACATCAAAATACGATGTCTACTCTTTCGCCGCTCTGGCCGCAGGTAATTTTGCTACCGTTGACGCCATGGCCAAGCTCGTTGGTGAACAGGAATTCTCTTTACTGTTTCACAAGGGTACGGAATGCAACATTCATTTCTCAAAAATTGATGACGAGCTTTTATTGATCACCATGTTTGGGAAAAGCATATCTCTAGGATTCCTTCGTCTCAACGTTGTCGAAACAATTGATCGCATTAAAAAAATCTGGGATCGCAAATAAACCGGTTTCGACCGTTGCAGTGTCAGGTCACTTCGACATTTCGTTACCGCTCGCGATCAGTTTAACAGGCAGCAGGAGAGTATCTTGAGCTTTATAAATCTCAGAGAAAAGATAGTGCAGGTGAAAATTGTCTATTATGGCCCCGGTCGTGGAGGCAAAACCACCAATCTTGAATATATCAACAGAAAATTTTCCAAACAAATCCAGTCTGAGATGGTCAGCCTGAAAACCCATGGAGACCGTACCCTGTTCTTTGATTTCCTCCCTTTCAACATGGGACAGATCAAGGGATATGAACTGAAAATTCAACTTTATACCGTACCAGGCCAAGTCAAATATAATGCCACCAGAAAACTTGTCTTGAAAGGTGTTGATGGCCTTGTTTTCGTCGCCGATGCCCAGGAACAGATGCGAGAAAAAAACATCAGGTCGCTCAATCAACTGCATGAAAACCTCATCGATTACAAAGAATCCATTTTTCGGATCCCATTAGTTCTCCAATACAACAAGGTCGATTTACGCAATCAGGGGATTCCCATCCTGCCGACCTCTGTTCTTGACAAAGATTTAAATAGCAAACTTAAAGTGCCGACATTTGAAGCCAGCGCTCTCACAGGGTATAACGTCCCTGAAACGTTAAAAAAAATAATATCATCAACGGTCATCTCCATTCAGCAAAAACTTATGTAAAGGAGCAATACCGTGGCAGCTAATATAAGAGTCGGGATATGAAAAAAAAGCAACATGACCCCGTTTATAAACTCGATGATTTCGAGGATCTGACGCTTTACGCCAACGAATCCTTTGATACAGAGGATGTCGATCTTTTCGAATTTTCGAGTGAAGAATCTTCTCCGTTGATGCAGCTCAAATCCATTATTCTTTCATTGGACTGGGAAATTAATGACGAAATCCTGCAAGAGCTCGCGGATGAATTGGAGAAACTGGAATCGTCATATCAGAGCGATAAGGTAGCAGAGGTCTATTTACAGGGACTCCATAAACTTGGCGGATATATCCGCACAAAAGGAGCTTATGCCCATCCCAACTCCATCAAACTGCTCCTTACGTTTTTTTATAACTTTGAAAAAATCATTTCCTCCCCAAATATCACCGAAGAAGAAATCACACAATTATTGACCGGTGATGTCCGCAAATTTAGAATTCTCCAATATCAAATCAACCAGACCGAAGAAGAGCCAGCTTACGGCTCTGGCAAAGAAATATCGGAGACTGCTGCATCATCAGTGGCCGAAGCAACTCTTCCTGCGCAAACAGGTCCTGCAAAACAGCTCAAAGCGGCTATTCTCAGCCTCGACTGGGAAGTGACCGATGAGAGTCTCAAGCTGTTCAACACCAACCTCGCCCCATTTCACGGGATGTTTGCCGATAACAAACCTGCCTTGGTGTTAGTCCAGGGGTTGCAGGTCTTATGTGACTATATTTCCGAAAAAAGGGCGGGAGCGCATCCCGAGGCGTTTCTCCTGCTGCATTCTTTTTACGAAGCGTTGGAACAGTTTGTTGCGGCAGGAGAACAGCCTCTTGATCAGAGCAAAATCCATGACCTTCTGGTTGACCGGGTCAATCGTATTGATAATCTCAAGATGCTTGTTGCGGCTCAGACGACATCTTCTCTTGATGCGCATACCATCGATAAATTTGTCGATGAGATCAGCTCACCGGTAGCAGTCGAGAAGGTTGCCAATCTGCCTCCTACCACACCAGATGCGCCGATTGCTCCAGCGCTATTTTTGCAGGCAGATTTAGCAAAAGAAACAAAACCTGGCGATGATCAGGCTGATGACTTGCTCGGGGATACGTTTGAAGCCGAAATAGACGCCCTTTTCGCCATGGACACAAAACCGGCAATGGAAACCGCCGATGTCCAGTATCCCGACGAAATCCTTCCCCCGGACGCTATTCACCCGGTTGACGATGAACTGGCCGACGATTTTATCGAGGCCAGTCTCAGCTCCAAGCGCGGCTTAATGCCAGCCCTCTCCGACACGGATGAGATCTCCGGTTTCAATGAAGCAGCCCAGCCTCTTGATCTTTCGACACAGCAGGACCTTGCGGATCAACTGGATTTTCTTTTCCCCGAAGCTGATACGGACACCGTAAACCTGCCGGGTACGCCACCTGCGATGGATTCCGACATTGCGAAGATATCGAAAGACGATGAAAAGCAGCCAGTAGCGGCCCTTGCAGACGTCATCCCAGAAGATGTGAATAACCTGAAAGAACTGGCCTTTAGCGATATGGAAGAACCTCTTGGTGACACCAAGCTCTGGCGTCAAGAATCGGAAATAGCTCAAAGTGCCCTCGATATCCAGAACAAACTAGACGACTTCTTTGCCGAAACGCCATCAATACCTGCTGAATCTGAAACAGCGACCAGGCTTTCGGTAGAAGACAATGAACATGCAATCTTCTTTGACAAGGAAAGCGGCATTGAATCCGCCCTCGCCGACAGCAATGAAAACCATGGGTTTTCGGAGGAGGAAGTGATTGCCAAGTTAGACTACACCCCAATGGGGGAAATTGAAGAAAAGCTGGATTTCTTCTTCGGAGCAGACGCGGACATCGAACCATTGGCAGCAGAGCTGCCTGAACCTGTCAGCGAAAACAAAGACACATCCGTCGCAAGCGATGACAGTTTGGACAAAGAACTTGAAGGCGCTCTTGATTTTTTCTTTGATGCGAATGAAGACGACGAGGAAACTTTCCAACCGGCTGCGGATGAACTAACGCAAGCGCTGGAAGCAACTATCGATAACCGCCTGGCGATTGCCCCCGCCTTCGCTCAAGAAGAACTGCGTGCAGCCCCCTTACCTGCTGAGACCAGACAGATACAGCTTGCCGCGCTTGGCGCTCTGCTGCCCGGCGTTGTGTTGACCATGTCCCGTGAAAAGGCCGCAGAATCCACCCAACTGATAGCGACACTGAAAAATTCAGAACTTTCTTCCGGACAACAAACCCTGGCACAATTACTCAATTCTGTTATCAGCCTGTTGGTCCGTCAACCCAAAAGAAACGAGGACGTCACGGAAAAACTGGTGAATTATCTCTACGAGCATCTCCTTGAGGACCGATGTCAGCCTGAGATTCTGTTGGAAGCGGTCAACCGTTTTACCGCATGGCTACTCGATACCTTTGCCATCATGCCACCTGCCCAGACCGATTCCGGCCAAGAAAATGAACCCCATTTTGAATACACGGCAAAGGAGCTGTATTTCGAGCTTTCCGAGCTGCGCGGCCATATTAACGAAGAATTCGCCAAGCTCCGACACGAAATACATCACAAACACTGACCAATCGCCCCTTTTTCCTTTTCTTGGGATCGGAGCGCAATGCTCCGATCCCTTTTTATTTCCTCGGATCAAAGGCCTCGCGCAGGGCTTCACCGATAAAGATGAGAAGGACCAACGTCCCCACCAGAACGATAAAGGTAGAGAGCGAAAGCCACCAGGCTTCAATATTACCCTTCCCCTGAGCCAGTAACTCGCCAAGGCTCGGAGTTGAGGGCGGCACGCCGAGGCCAAGAAAATCGAGGCTGGTCAGAGCAAGGATCGCCCCAGACATACGGAACGGCAGGAAGGTGATCACCGGTGTCATGCTGTTGGGCAAAAGATGACGGTACATGATGGTGACATTACCGACGCCGAGTGCCTTCGCCGCCTTCACATACTCCATGTTTCTTCCCTTCAAAAACTCTGCCCGGACATAATCCGACAAACCCATCCAGCCAAACATCGACAGTAGGAGGAGGAGCAGCAGCGTGCTCGGTTTGAAAATAGAGGCAAATATAATCAACAGGTACAACTCGGGCATGGAACCCCAAAGCTCGATGAACCGCTGAAAATACAGGTCGAACCGGCCGACAAAATAGCCTTGCAGGGCACCAGCTACAATGCCCAGCAGGCTGCCGACCGCGGTCAGGGCCATCCCGAAAAGAATGCTGAGCCGGAAGCCATACATCAGCCGTGCCAGAACATCGCGGCCACGGTCATCGGTGCCGAGAAGATTATCACGGGTCGGCGGCGCAGGAACCGGACGATCCAGCACCAGATTGATGGAATTAAAACTGTGGGGATTGGGCGGAAAGATGATTCTATTACCGTTAGTCGTCAGCTTGCCGAGAATATAAGGGTCGCGGTAATCGGTCTCCGTGGCAAAATCACCACCAAAAACCGTTTCCGGATAGGCCCGACACAGGGGGAAATAGTAGTGGCCTTCATAACGGATCAACAACGGTTTGTCGTTACTGAGAACCTCGGCGAACAGACTGACACCGAAGAGTAGAACAAACAGCACCAGCGAATAATATCCACGGCGGTTGTTCCTGAATCGCGCCCAGCGCTTGCGCCCCAGACTGTTCCCCCACTCCTTCCGACGAAACATGCTATTGCCTACCTTCAAAGCTGATCCGAGGATCGACCATCACATAAGAGAGGTCTGAGAGCAATCTGGAGACCAGACCGATGATGGTAAAAAAATAAAGGGTTCCCAAAACCACGGGGTAATCACGGTTCATAACCGATTCGTAGGCCAGCAATCCCATCCCGTCCAGAGAGAAGATAGTTTCGATCAGCAGGCTACCGGTAAAAAAGGCAGTGATAAAACTGCCTGGAAACCCCGTAATGATAGGAATAATAGCATTGCGAAAGACATGTTTGTACAATACCTGCCCTTCCTCCAACCCCTTTGCCCTAGCGGTGACCACATACTGCTTGCGGATTTCCTCCAAAAACGAATTTTTGGTTAAAAGCGTCATCACTGCCAGACTGCCAACGGTGGAGGCGGTCACCGGCAGGACCATGTGCCAAAGGTAATCGAGAATTCTGGCGACGATGTCCAGTTCATGCCAGTTGTCCGAGACCAGACCGCGTAAGGGAAAGACACTCCAGAAACTGCCGCCGCCAAAGAGAACAATGAGGACAATGCCCAAGACGAAACCGGGCACGGCGTAACCAACGAGGATGACGGCACTGGTCAGGGTGTCAAAGGTTGAGCCGTCACGCACAGCTTTGGCGATGCCCAAGGGAATGCAAACCGAATAGACAATGAAAAAACTCCAGAGCCCCAGCGACATGGACACTGGCAGTTTAGAAACGACTAACTGGGCGACGCTCATGTGGTGATAGTAGGAACGCCCAAAATCAAAGACCAGATACTGTCGCATCATGGTGACAAACCGGGTCAGGGGCGGTTGATCAAATCCATACAGTATTTTCAACTGTTCAACACGTTCCTGATCCAGCCCTTTATTCCCCTGGTACAACCCTCCCCCAGCGGTGTCGCCGCCGGTACCGTATCCGCTCAGCTGCGCCATCATCCGCTCAACCGGACCGCCGGGTACAAACTGGGTGACAACAAAGGTGATGAACATGACCCCGACCAGGGTCGGAATCATCAAGAGAAATCTTTTCAGTATATAGAACCCCATAAACGATACTCTTGTTGCCCTTATAACAGGGTCTTATGAAAAGAAGCGGGAGATGTTGAGGATTGCAGCAGTGCCAGGCATTCGTTTAACGGTTGTATCAGCCTCTTACGCCGTCAATCACCGACCTTCTCGTCGTATTTTTCTTGATCAGGATATTTTGATATCCCCGACACAATCCATCTCTTCCCTTGACCTCGCGCTTTTTCGCGGCCGATCAAAAATGCGGACAGGCTCAAGCTCCTCCGCCTGAATCTGCTCAGCAGCGATACTCTCGCGAGAAAAATCGATGGGCCGTGACTCAACAACGGGTGGTACGGCTATCGGCTCGATAATCCGCGGCTGCTCAATGGTGGCCTCTGCGCCTTCCAGCATGGGGCGCTTGAGGAAGACCAACAACCCATCCTGCAACAGGGACACGCTCACCAACTCCCACTCCTGTCCCCCCAACTCGTTGAGAGTCTTCTCCATCTCTTCGTCATCGACATATTTATCTCCCAACAGGCCATCTTTGGTGAATTCAAAAAGATTGGTCCGATATTGCCACAGCATTACGCTCTCCTTTCCTTGATTTTACTTTTTCGGTTTCGTCTTATTAATATAATAAGAGCAACACTATCTATTGGGACAAGGCCATCCCATCCACAGCTTCATGTTCCAGTAACGGATAAAATATATTAAGATCGTTATAGCTCTTGCTCATTGTTGCGGTTGATCTTCCCTGAATATCCCTTCATAACGAGTGTCATCGGCAGCAGTAAGCACGCCCTTGCCCTCACGCTTGCCGTTCATCCACTCCCCTTCGTATTTGGCACCATCGCTGTACTGCATGATCCCATGACCATGGGGCTGTCCCTTGTCAAAGGTGCCGATATAGGTCTGGTTGTCCGGCCAAGTTTGTGTTCCTTTGCCGGTCAGGACGCCCTTATTGAATATTCCGCTGAGAACAGCGCCATCAGCAGTGGTCAATTTGCCCTGGCCTTCATAAAGATTATCGTGAAAACCTCCTTCATAACGGGAATTGTCCGCTGATTCAAGCACGCCCTGGCCTTCGCGGCGGGTGTCGATGAAATTCCCGGTATATCGAGAGCCGTCCAGATAACGACGAACCCCCTGGCCTGCTGGTTTGCCGTCAAAGAATTTGCCCTCAAAGGAGGACCCATCAGCATAGAGCAATTTGCCCGTTCCTTGAATGACATTAATTCGAAAATCTCCGAAATATTCGCGGCCATCGGGATAGAACAGGTTGCCCTGACCGTTGAATCGCCCCATATCGAATTCTCCGGAATATTCCATACCGTTGGCATAGGTCAGGGTTCCCTGACCGTGAATCACCCCGTCCTGAAACGTCCCGAAATATTTTCTGCCATCCTTGCCCACCAGAGTGCCCTTACCGTTATAAAGGCCCTTAACGAATTGCCCCTTATACGCCGATCCATCCGGATTGATCAGCGTTCCAGCTCCCCAGAAATACCCACCCTTAAATTCACCTTCATAGACGCGACCGTCTTTGTCTTTCGATTTGCCAGAACCGCTCTGACAATCACCCTCCTCGCAGGCGGCAAAAACAGTACCTTGCAGCAGCATAAAACCGATGAATAAAGCAATGAGATGTTGCACGTCCTTTCCCTTATTGCTGAAATTTACGAAATATTTTACTGCCTTTAAAAAGCAATGATGCCGATCCTTGCCGCGTATCTTCCTTTCTTGGGGAAGCAGGACGACAGGCACTCTGTTCTCGCCGTAGTGGATTCTCCGTCTCAGGATGTCGAACGCATTGCAAAAAACTGACAGGGCATGCCGGAGGTCGCTAACACCACCTGGGAAGGCATCCCCTGACTTTTAAAACCATAAGCCCTGCAACCCCTGGGCTTACTAGGATCGTAAGTGATATAATAGTTCCTGCATTCCAGGCAGTTCGGCCCCTGCTCCTTTCTTTGTATTCTCACAGTCATACTATTTGCGACCTGATACCGAGACGCTACGATCAATTATCACGGAAAAAATAAATGGCCTTTATAGAGTATTCTTAGGAAAATCAAAAAAAAGCAAAGTGCTGTTACCCACGACAAGTTCTTGCCAGGAAGCAACGGGGAATTCCAGGGCGACAATGCCGCAAGTAGGTATGTTGTCAATGTGGAGCCTGCCAAGAATATTAGCAAGAGCTGTGCTTTCCGGATTGTGACCGACCATCATGACGGTGCCGCATTGCGGTTCTACATCGCGCAGCAAGGCGAGCAAGGCCGGCACCGTGGCCGCATACTGCTCTGCATTGATGCGTATCTTCTCAGGTGGATAGCCCAGCTGAATGGCGAACATTTCCGCTGTCGCCCGTGCACGGACCGCCGGACTGGCCATGATCAGATCTGGGCGTATCCCTCGGTGTTTAAGACGCCTTCCCATTTCCGGAGCATCCCGCTCGCCGCGTTTATTCAAGGATCTTTCTATATCGCTCAGCGCTGCGTCCTGCCAGCTTGATTTAGCGTGGCGACAGATCAGCAGGCGTTTGCTCTCAGGCGGCAAGATGGCTGCAGATTTCATCCCAAAGTCTCTCGTAGGCAAGGGCGGAGGTTGATCCGGGCAAGGCTGCCCCAACAGGCTGCCGATAGACGCCCATCCGTTCAACATCCGCAGAATAGGGGATAATGGCCTGCATAACCCCTCTTTTTTTGTGCATTGCCTGCATCATTTCCAGGTGCATCTTTTTCCTTCTTTCTGCCATAGAAAAGAAAATCAGTACCTTGCTCCGGCTCTGACCGATGTCGTCGAGAAAAGTGAACAACTGTTTAAGCGCCAGCAGAGAAAGCGTGGTAGGAATAACCGGCACCAAGATGTGGTCCGCTGCAAAAAATATATTTTCCGACAACAGGGTTATATTGGGAGGGCAATCAAGAAATATCCGATCATAGTCCTCCTGCAGGGGCTGCAGGATCTTGCGCAGCCGCTGTTGTGATTTCTTGCATTCATCGAGGGCGATATCAATATTGCGGTAGGATAAATCGGCAGGCAACATATCGAGACCGGGAAAATCGGTTCCCTTGATGTTCTCTTCAATATGCTTACCGCCTTTCAATAATTTTTTGCTGTTGAATTTCTTGGGTGCACGGATTCGGAAATAAAAAGAGGCTGACCCTTGCGGGTCCAGGTCACAGAGCAGGGTTCGACGCCCCTGCTTTGACGAGAGATAGGCGAGATTGACCGAGGAAGCCGTTTTCCCTACGCCACCTTTGATATTATACACTGCGATAATACTCATGGTATTTCCTGTTTACTCCGGAAGAGCTCGCGAAACAGTGCCGTGTTATCCGGATCACTGAATGGGGTGAAGGCCTCGGCAAAACACCCGCGAAGTTTCTGCTGTTCTTGGAAGAGACTCTGCATCAAGGCGCCTAAAGCGGCCACAAGTTCGTTATTGCGCCGCGCGCCGCGCAGCCCGTCAAGGGTGTGGCGGAGCATCTGCTGTTGTACGGAAAGGTCGTTGAAGGTTCCGAGAATATCCTGCAATCTTTTCAGCTGTCGGACTACCAGCTGTATTGCAGTTGCGGGATAGAGCGAACTGAAGAATTCAAGAGCGTAACGCAGCTTTTTGCACTGGATCCGCAAGCGGTGAATCACGGGGTCGGGGGTAGCGGCATCCAGGGCCTTGCCGTCGCGCATCACCCGTTTAAACCGACGAAAAATAATCTTCCCGGCCAGCTCTTTGGCTGGTATCCCATCCGAAGGACCGGGTTCCCGGCCCTTGGAGGCAAAATATCGTTTCCAGGTGTTGAGGATGGTTCTGCTCTTCTTGGAACGCAAGGCTCGAACCATTTTTCCGTGTTCAGCCCGCCTCTGGACAACAAGATCAGCAAAAAAAGAGGCCAGTCCTGGCTGCAGGGAAGCAGGCAACCGGGCAAGATAGCTGTCCTTTTTCAAGAGGTAGACATCGAGATCGCGGGTCGGACCTGTGATGCTCCCCAGCAGGCCGATATCTTTTTTGAATGCGTCGGCAGTCGCAGTTGGCAGGACATTTTTGACAAGGCTTAGTCCTGAACGTATTCGCCTGATCCCAACCCTAAAGTCATGGAGGAACTCGGTGTCCAAGTCTTCGAGAACACCAGGGATATTCCTGGAGACGGCTGTCAGTAGATGCTGATAAATGCGAGCCATGGCCTGCCCTGCCGTACTATTGGCATCGAGTTCCATGACAAATTTCGAACTGTAGTCAAGAGGCCGTCGACCAACCGCTTTGCATCCTTCCTCAAAGCCGATCAGGGGGGATGCTGGCAGGTTGACGCCATTTTCTGCAAGAATCCTGCGGACAGAGGCCAACTCCTGATCATAGCCACGGATACAGAAGAGGCGGAGCATACGAAAAACCGGCCCCGCACCTGCCAGACGCTGCTCCTCAAACACGATCCGGGCCACGGTTTTTTCGTCCCGATTGAGGAGACGAACCTGGCGGCCAGCCACCTGCACCGTTGCCAGCGGCAGCAGGCAGCGGACGGCAAGCAGCGGTTCGAGCTGCTCTCTGAGATACCCTGGCGGAAAGTCACGGACAAAGCAGGAGCGCTTCAGTTCGGGCCCGCCCTGCTGTACGGTCACCGCGCCGCTGTCGCCATGGTACAGCGTCCAGGCGCGGTCATGGCAGTGGAGAATGTAGCCCTGCTGAAACAACCGCCAGTCGAAAGAATCGGTATAGACCACGGTGGCCGAGTACTCCGGAGCGGCAACGGCTCCCAGCTCTCTGGCAAGAGCTGACAACAGCACCTCGATCTGAAGCGAATCAGGCAGGAACCAGGTGTCGGTACCGGGCTGTTGCATTGTTCACGCTCCTCAGCTTCGGTAGTCTGCGTTAATTTTCACATAATCGTAGGAAAAATCGCAGGTATACACCTCGGCTTCGGCGTTGCCTTCGTTGAGATCAACGGTGACGGTGAACTGCTTTTGCTGCAACACCTCAGTGGCGGCAGCCTCTCTCTCCGAGCCCAGAGCAAGCCCGTTGGCAACCAGCATGACCGCATCGAAACTGATCGAAACCCTTTCCTGAACAAAGTTGCAGGCCGATCGACCAAGGGCAGCGATGATCCGGCCCCAGTTGGCGTCCTCACCAAAAAAGGCGGTCTTCACCAGGGCGGAGTTGGCGATGGTCCGGGCGGCGTTGAGCGCTTCCTCCTCATCCCGCGCCCCGGTGATCCTGATAGTTACCAGTTTAGTGGCCCCTTCGCCGTCAGCAACAATTTTCAAGGCAAGCTCCTTAAAGACCCCCTGCAATGCATCGCCGAAGAGTGCCGCAGCCTGCGGATTGTTCTCGTCAACCCTGACGTTGCCGGCGGCACCATTGGCCATCACCAGCACCATGTCATTGGTGGAGGTATCACCATCAACGGTGATCCGGTTGAAGCTCTGGTCCACCCCGCTTTTGACCAGCCGGTCAAGTACCGGAAAAACAATCTGGGCATCGGTCACCACAAAACAGAGCATGGTGGCCATATCGGGCATGATCATCCCCGAGCCTTTGGCCACCCCAAGCAGGGAAACTTCAACACCGTCAAGCAGTACCGTGGCTGTGGCGATCTTCGGCATGGTGTCAGTGGTCATCATGGCACGAGCCAGTTGGTCAAAACCATCAGCGGATAGCTTCTCGACCAATGCCGGCATTGCCCTGGCGAACGGTTCCGTATCCAATGGCTGCCCGATTACGCCGGTTGAGGCCACCTGCACCAGTGACTCCGCGATACCAAGTCCCTGCGCTGCCATAGCGCTGGTCGCCAGGGCCACAGCCATCCCGTCTTTGCCGGTACAGGCGTTGGCGTTGCCACTGTTGACCAAGATGGCCTGTGCCCTGCCTGAACGCAACCGCTCCATATCTAAAAGAATCGGGGCAGCCTTGACCTTATTGGCAGTAAACGTGCCGGCAGTGACCGCCGGCATTTTGGAATAGATCAACCCTAAATCGAGCCGGTCAGCGTATCGTATTCCTGCCTTGATCGCAGCGGCTAAGAATCCTTTAACCCGCATAGAATGTCCTATGTTTCATTGAAGTTACCGAAATTAAAATGAGTGTCGATACTCTACCAGATACCGTGTAAAAGAAAAGAGTGAAGATATCTGCAGGAGGGGTATTTTTATTGACCATTTCCATGATTTCATGACACGTTACGGGTTCATGAAACAGCTCTTCCGGACGCCGAAATCTTGCGCCAATACAATCATACTCTTCCACAAAACTGTACGATGCATCAGCCTGAATCCACGACACATAACTCGATGCGTAACCTGAGTCCAGCGACTGCCTTCCTGATAAAGCATGGATAAGTTTACCTGGAGCCTGACCACCTCACTTTTTCTGGCCGATCTCGCCATCCGCATCGTCTTCCCCCTGCGGGTCATCATGCGCAAACGTGCTCCCAGCATCTCTTTTGCCTGGCTGGTAGTCATCCTGCTCTTTCCCTTTATTGGCGCTATCATCTATCTGCTGTTTGGCGAAAACAGACTGGGTGAACGCAGGGCCAACCGGCTGATAAAAAACCGGCCGGTCATCAAGGAATGGTCCGGCTCACTCCAAAACAAACCGACAATCAACTGGGATTCGGTCAATCTGGAGTGCCTCCCGCTTGACCGGCAGATCATCGCCACCACGGGTATCCCGACCATGCCCGGCAACAGGCTCGAACTCATCGAACACGCCGACCTCTTTTTTCATCTTCTGATCGATGACATCCGCAAGGCCAAATCCAGCTGTTATCTCGAATTTTATATCCTGCATGCGGGTGGCCTGGCCGATGAATTGATCGACACCCTGATAGAGGTGAAAAACAGAGGCGTTTCCTGCCGTGTTTTAATAGACAGCATCGGTTCTAAGTCCTTTCTGCAGAGCGCTCAGGCAGTAAAAATGCGAGAAGGCGGCATTCATCTGGTTGAGGCCTTGCCGGCGGGTATTATCCGAGCCCTGTTTATGCGTATTGATCTGCGTAACCACCGGAAGATTGCCATCATTGACGGCGAAATCGCCTATACCGGCAGCCAAAATTTGGTCGACCCTCGTTTCTTCAAACAGGAGAACGGAGTTGGCGAATGGGTTGACGCCATGGTCCGAATTACCGGACCAGTGGTGGAACTGCTGACCACATCCTTTATGTTTGACTGGCTTCTGGAAAAAAAACAGCGGCTGACTGATTATGCAGGAACCACGGATATTCATCCGGTCGCCCCGACAGGCAAGGCCCTGGTCCAACTGGCGCCATCCGGCCCCGGCTACGGCAGGGATACCATCCATAACCTGCTGCTGACTACCCTCTATGCAGCCCGAAGGGAACTCATTCTCACGACCCCCTATTTTGTCCCGGATAATGCCATCCTGGCAGCACTCAAATCGGCGGCGCAGCGAGGAGTTGCGGTCACTATCATTGTTCCCGAAAAAAATGACTCGCGCCTGGTCCATTACGCCAGCCGAGCCCATTACGACGACCTGGCACAGGCAGGAGTTCGGATTATGACCTTTTCTGGAGGACTGCTGCATACCAAGACCATCACGGTCGATGGTGATTTCTGCCTTTTTGGTTCCGTCAATCTCGACATGCGCAGCTTTTGGCTCAACTTTGAAATGACCCTGTGTATCTATGACAAAGACTTCACCAGACAGATCAGGGCACTGCAACAGCGTTATCTGCAGATTGCAACTTTGCATGATAACAACACGTTCCAGAACCGCTCCTACGGTCAACGACTTCTGGAAAATATCGCCCTGCTGGTTGGGCCGCTCCTGTAAGACGGTGCAACGTTAGAAAATCCTGGCTGACACCGCTATTTTTCCATAATAACCATCTGTTTCAACTTTATATTTTCGCCCGAGACCATTCTATATTCTGAACCCTATGAAAATCCTCCTAATCAGCGACATCCACGGCAACTATCCGGCCCTCAAGGCAGTCAGCCAACAGGTGCAAGAGCTTGCCTGCGAGCAGATTCTCAACTGTGGCGATACCACCGTATATGCGCCCTTTCCCAATGAAACCATCGACTGGCTGCGCCGACACAAGGCCTTCACCATCAGGGGCAACACCGACGACAAGGTCGTTAGACTGCTCAAAGGCAAAACATTTAAAAAACCAGCTAACCCAGAAAAACGAATCATGTACACGAACACGGCCGCAATGCTGTCCCCGCAAAACATCGAGTTTCTCCTGGGATTAAAAAAGAAGAAAATCCTCCACCTCGAACAGACTGTTGTCGGTCTTTTTCACGGTAGCCCCGCCGATCACGATGAATTTCTTTTTGCGGAAACAAAGGAGATCCGTTTTCTGGAACTGGCAAAGGAGACAACCTGCCAGGTGGTGATCACCGGCCACTCGCACTCCCCGTATTACAAGGTTGTGGGTGGTGTGCATTTCATCAATCCCGGTTCGGTCGGCAGGATGTTCGACGGTCGCCCCGAGGCTTCCTATGCTATCCTGGAACTGACACCGGGAGCCGTCGCCGTAACCCACCACCGCTGCCCCTACGATGTTGAGGAGGTCGCCCGAGCGCTGCGAGAGCATCAGTTGCCAGCCATCTACGCAGAGATGTTCCGCACCGCGACAAAACGCAACTGAATGAGGATACCGATGAGGTATCAGCCTCCGGCAGCAGCGCGATATGCCTCGTCGATCCGGGCCTCAACATACCGTATCCCTTCTTCGCTACAGGTTTCGAGATCGAAACAGAGGGCATCTTCACCCAGCAGACCTCCAGGCACAAAAGCGCCCTTCTCTTCCGGGTCACCGATCATGTCGCTGAAAAAACAGATAGAAAGCCATCGCGGTTGATCCTCGATGACATCGATCATCACGAACAGGGACCGTTTCTGCTGCGCATGCGATGCCCGTAAAGAATAGGTCAGCCCAGGACGGGAATGAAACGCCAAATCAACGTCGCTCGTATTGAGCAGCAGATTTTTTAGCCTGATAAACCCCTGCTTGTTCTGCTCCGGTGTGTCGTCCCACCTATCAAGAAATGCCTGTATCGCATCGACATCCTTTTGCATCAGTCACCTACTCCTTGTTTGCTTCCGGTCTCTTGTTCCCGGAAAAAGCTCTAAAAGAATTAATCACTACTTGTCTTGATTATTCAACAAGATATATGCTATCCTGCTCCATAGTTGCATACTCACTTCTTCCATCGAGGCTTGCTCCGGCCGGACACGCTCCCCCCTTTGTGCGATGGCCAGCCTCGTTGATTCCGCATCATCAACCATCATTACCAACCGCAGAGGACATGCATGGCTGACAAAAAAAAGAAAACCGAAGAAGACAAAGAAAAAAGACACGAAAACATCAAAGCCATCGACTTCAGGCTCCAGGAAGGGACAGCGTTGCAATGCAAAGATGAAAAAAAAGATGCCGACCATCTCGCGGTATGGGTGAGCAAAGAGACCCTTGCTTATGAAATGGAGTTAAAAAAGCTGCAGATTGAATTGATGAAGTTACAGCAGGACATGAAAAAAAACGGAACGCGTGTACTCACCATTTTCGAAGGCCGCGACGCCGCGGGCAAGGGAGGCACCATCAAACGCATCTCAGCATTTCTTAATCCGCGCAACGCCAGAATCGTCGCGCTGACCGCGCCCAGCGACAGGGAGGCGACACAATGGTATTTTCAACGGTATGTGCCCCACCTGCCTGCCGCCGGTGAACTGGTGCTCTTTGACCGCTCCTGGTACAACCGTTCGATGGTGGAGCCGGTCATGGGTTTCTGCACTGATGAGCAACACAAACGTTTCTTAAAGGATGTGCCCTTGTTTGAGGAGATGCTGGTCAAAGACGGGATCAAGCTTTTCAAATTCTATTTCTCGGTTTCCAAAGACGAACAGGCCAAACGCTTTGATTCCCGCAAAACCGATATTCTCAAGCAATACAAACTCTCACCGGTGGATAACCTGGCACAGACCTATTGGGATCAGTATACTGTCAAGAAATTCCAGATGCTCAACGAGTCGAACCGAACCTTGTGCCCTTGGACCATCATCCGCTCAGATAATAAAAAAATGGCCCGGCTCAACTGCATCAAACACATCCTCTCCCATCTCTCCTACGACAACAAACTCCCTGAGGAGGCCTTGGCAACCGATCCTAAAATCGTAATTTCAGGTATCGATGAGATCAAGCATATGGAAAAATATCTGTTTAATCCCGAACGACTCAGGGGCTGAAAGCCGCTGTTGACCGCATCCTCTGAGGAGGAAAAAATCGGTTTTGGCTCCTTGCAAGCCTGAGGTCAGACGCCAGCTCTAGACGACGGGGCTCAGTTGGTCTGGCCGCAGCATTTCTTGTATTTTTTCCCTGAACCACAGGGGCAGATCGCATTGCGGCCGATTTTGTCTTCAGCCCGCTGCACTGGTTTCCGTTCGACTTCTGCAGAAACCGTTCCACTGCTCCGTTTCGCCTCCGCCAGCTCGCGCTCGCGCTGCTGTCGTCGCTCTTCTTCCATCCGCTCCAGCTCGTCTTCCTGAACGATCTGGATCCGCATCAAATTGGCAAGGGTATGTTGCTTGACCGACTCCACCATGGTCAGAAACAGGTCATAGCCTTCCCGCTTGTACTCGATGAGTGGGTTCTTCTGACCATAACCGCGCAGCCCTATCCCTTCTTTCAGGTGATCCATATTCAGCAGATGTTCTTTCCACAGGTTATCGACCATCTGCAACAGCACCATCCGCTCGAGCTGGCGCATCTGCACCTCACCATTACGCTCTTCCTGAAGGGCATAACCCTGTTGCACCATTTCCTGCAGTTTTTCGATAAAGGCGGCGTGATCCAGTTCCTGCCGCTCTTCCGGTGACCAATCGAGCTGAAGATTGAACACCTGCGCAACCCGTTCCTCCAACCCTTGCCAATCCCATTCATCAACCGGTTTTTTGACGATGGCAAACTCATCGGCCACCTCTTGAACCAGATCACTGAGCATATCTTTGATAATCGGCAGGACATTGTCCCCTTCGAGCACCTCGCGACGCTGGCTATAGATGACTTCGCGCTGTTTGTTCATGACATCGTCGTACTCGAGCAGATGCTTGCGAAGATCAAAGTTATGGCCCTCCACCTTGCGCTGAGCATTTTCAATCGCCCTGGAAACCATGGAATGCTCAATGGGCTCATCCTCTTCCATGCCCAGCTTGTCCATAATGGTGCTCAACCGATCGGAACCAAAAATACGGAGCAGGTCGTCCTCAAGGGAGAGAAAAAATCGGGAGGAACCTGGATCGCCCTGCCTGCCTGACCGGCCGCGCAGCTGATTGTCAATACGGCGGCTCTCATGGCGGCTGGTACCCAGAATGTGTAAGCCGCCGAGCTCACGGACCCCTTCCCCGAGTTTGATGTCAGTGCCACGGCCCGCCATGTTGGTAGCGATAGTTACCCGGCCTTTCTGCCCGGCACCGGCGATAATCTCGGCCTCGCGTTCATGCTGTTTAGCATTGAGAACGTCGTGCTCAATGCCTTCCGCGGCGAGCATCTTAGAGATTTTCTCGGAGATGTCGATGGAGATGGTTCCCACGAGAATAGGTTGCCCCTTGGTGTGCAGTTCTTTTATCTCACTTACTATATTGCGGTACTTGGCTTGCTGATTTTTGTAGATGAGATCCGCAAAGTCCAGCCGGATCATCTTCTGATGGGTAGGGATCACCACCACATCGAGGTTATAAATCTTTTTGAATTCGGGGGCCTCGGTATCTGCGGTTCCGGTCATACCTGCCAGTTTCTTGTACATGCGGAAGTAATTCTGGAAGGTGATCGAGGCCAGCGTCTGGTTCTCCTTCTCAATTTTGACCCCTTCTTTGGCCTCCAGGGCCTGATGCAGGCCGTCTGAATACCGCCGCCCCTCCATGGTACGGCCCGTGAATTCGTCAACAATGACCACAGCACCGCTCTTGACGATGTAATCGACATCGCGCTGAAAGATAACATGGGCCTTGAGGGCCTGGTTTATATGGTGCAACTGGTTGATATTACGAGGATCATAGAGATTATCAACCTCCAGCAACTCTTCCCCCAGGGCAACCCCCTCATCGGTGAGCATGACCTGGCGCGATTTCTCGTCTTTGGTGTAATGTTCGTCCGCCTTGAAATGCCGCATAATTCGATCGACCTTGAGGTAGAGGTCGGTGGACATTTCGGCCGGACCGGAAATGATCAGCGGCGTCCTGGCCTCGTCAACGAGGATGGAGTCGACCTCATCGACGATGGCGTAATGAAAACCCCGCTGGCAAAAATCTTCCAGAGCGAATTTCATATTGTCGCGAAGATAGTCGAAACCAAACTCGTTATTGGTACCATAGGTGACATCCGCAGCGTAGGCCTCACGCCGCTCGATGTCGTTCATATCATGGAGGATGCAGCTGGTCGTCAGACCGAGAAAACGATAGACCTCGCCCATCCATTTAACATCGCGACTGGCCAGATAATCGTTGACCGTGACCAGATGCACACCTTTTCCGGTGAGTGCGTTGAGGTAAACCGGCAGCGTGGAGGTCAGTGTTTTACCCTCGCCGGTCTTCATTTCAGCTATCTTCCCCTCATGAAGGACAAGACCACCGATCAGCTGAACATCGTAATGTCGCTCGCCGAGGACCCGTTTGGCAGCCTCCCGGACCACAGCAAAGGCTTCAGGCAGCAGGGCGTCCAAGGTTTCCCCTTGGGCTAACCGATCTTTGAACAGCACGGTTTTGCCCGCAAGTTCCTCATCGGAGAGCGGCGCCACCGTTGCCTCAAATTCGTTGATCACCTTAACGATCTTGCGATACTGCTTGATCATTCTATCGTTTTTACTGCCGAATATTTTTGCCAGTACCCTTCCTACCATCATGCATCTCCCCGTAAGGACTTAAGCGCCCTCAGGATAAATAAAAAATAAAAGTCCGTTGCCGGATTATTGTTTTGGTTGAAATTCTCCGGAGGTGCGGATCAAGGCATCCTCGTCACAATCGGGAAACTTGGAACAATGGAGACAATCACTCCATATTTTATGGGGCAAATCCTGTTTATCCCGATCCTGAAAACCAAACTTACGAAAAAAAGCGGCCTGATAGGTAAGCACAAACACCTGCTTGATTTCCAAGCTCTGGGCCTCGTCCAGACAGGATTCGACCAGCAAGGCGCCGATGCCACATTTTTGCTTAGTCTCGGCCACGGCCAGAGAACGAATTTCCGCCAGGTCGTCCCAGCAGATATGCAACGCACAAATGCCGAGGATAGCGCCATCCTCCTCATACACTACAAAATCCCGCAGATGGTCATAGAGAGAACTGATAGAACGGGGCAGCATCAAACCCTTGGCGGCAAAGATGGTCAGCAGTCCATGGATGGAACGAACATCACCCATCCGAGCAGGACGGATTCTGCCGGTTATCTGTTTTTCTGCGATATCAGCCATGTAAACCACCTAACAATTGAAAAAAACGCTTTTGTACAACACAATTACAGACCGCCAAGACAGCATCATACAGGTTAAGGAAAAGTCCCCTAAATCTGCGGTTATGTATCACCACCAGCAAGTTTGCGATAAAAAAACCAGCTACCCTGACCGGTGGCAATGCCGACAAACAGCAGTAGAAGCGCACTGAACCATGCATCCGGCTTGCGCAACAGGACCAGGAAAACACCAATAGCCGCCCCATAGGCAGCCCCTGTCGCCAGGTTGAGCATCGTTGCGGACCAGAGAGGGAATTTACGCGCTAGTACCCCCACCGCAAAACGGGCCACCAAAAAAAAGCAGAGGTAGGAACTGAGAAGAAGAGCGGGGAAGCCAAAAACCGCCCAAGTCACAACCGTCTTATGCACCAACTGCTCTTTCTGCAACACACCCATCTTCATGAACACAAACGCTAACAGGAACAGGAGGTGGGCCAGCAAGAAAAGGCTTATCGGCGCCAAGGCAGGCGCATACAACAGCCTATTCTTTTTGACATGCTCAACAAAGGCCTTGTGCATACCCTTAACCAGGGAAAACCCCGTCTTTTGTACTACTCTATGATTCCTTTTATTTCTCATCCGTTGCCGCGTTATGGTCCTGAGGATCGTTGTTTTTCCTTAAGTGGCGGGACCTCTGCAGCTGTCTTGGCAGGCACCTGTTTTGATACCCCGCCGGATTGAGCAAACCGGCTTTCCTTTGACGGCAGAAGAATGGTTTGCCCTGCCCAGATACCTAAAAGAAACATCCAGAGAAACAGGCAGAAACAGACAACCACCAGACCAAACATCCCTCGCCAGCCGAGCTCAATACGAAAAGGTTTAGCTCGTCCCTCCTGCTGTGGAGAGGTCTTTTTCTTAAATAATCGCACAATGCTCTACGCAATGGAAGACTGGGGCAGCTTTGATCATCGGAACCCCCTACTGGTTGGAGGCAGTGCTTCAAACGGTACTGTGTAAGTATTCCACAAGGAAAAGCAAGCCTGAAGTCGCAAGGAAACCGCTGCCATGGCGCAACGCTGCCTACATGCTTTCCGGTGCGGAGAGGCCGACGAGGTGTAGACCATTACGGAAGACCCGCTTCAACGCCCCGCAGAGCAGGAGGCGCGCCTGGCTCAACTCCAGGTCAGGAGTCAGAACCTTGTGTTTATTGTAGAAACCGTGAAACTGCCCGGCAAGTTCCATCAGATAGAAGATCACCCGATGGGGTGCCAGATCGCTGGCAGCCCCAGCCACCAGCTGGGGATAGTCGGCCATAGTCTTGAGCAATGCGTGTTCCTCTGCCTCGACCAGCCGATGGAGCGCAGGGTTCGTACCAGCCACGACAATCCCCTGTTCTCCGGCTTGTTTTTCGATACTGCACAAACGGGCATGGGCATACTGTACGTAAAAAACCGGATTTTCTTGGCTCTGTTTTTTGGCAAGATCGAGATCGAACTCAATCAGATTGTCGGGTTTACGCATCAGAAAAAAGAAACGCAGGGCATCCGGGCCGACCTCATCCACCAACTCGTCAACGGTGACAAAGGTGGCTTTGCGGGTGGACATCTTCACCTGCTTACCCTCCCGCAATAGGGTGACGAACTGATACAGGACCACGGTGATCAGGTTGTCGTCGTAGCCCAGTGCCCTGATCCCGGCAAGGACATCGGGTACGGTGGCAATATGATCGGAGCCGAAGACATTGATCATCCAGTCGAATCCGCGTTTGAACTTATCGCAATGGTAGGCGATATCCGGCAGCCGGTAGGTAGGTTCACCGGTACTCTTGATAATCACCCGGTCTTGCTCCTGACCGAACTCGGAGGTTTTGAACCAGGTGGCACCTTCTTTCTCATAGACCAAGCCTTTGGCCCGCAGTGTAGCGACCACCTCATCGATCCGGCCGTCCTCATACAGGGTATGCTCGTTGAAATAGGTGTCAAAACCGATACCAATCCGCTTCAGGGTAGCGTCGATATCGGTAAAAATAGCCTGCTGCGCCCTCTCCTTGAAAACCGTGAACTCGGCATCTTTGTAGCGGTCGCCATCGGACTCGATCATCGAGCGGGCAATGTCGTAGATGTAGTCGCCTTGATAGCCGTCTTCGGGAAAAGTATTGGCAAGGCCGAGCAGTTCGAGATAGCGAGCCTTGGTGGATTCACCCAGTACACGCATCTGGCGGCCGGCGTCATTGAAATAGTATTCACGGTGCACCGAATAACCGGCAGCGACGAGGACGCGGGCGATGGCGTCACCGAGTACGGCATTGCGCCCGTGACCGACGCTTAAGGGACCGGTGGGGTTGGCACTGACGAATTCGACCAGGACCCGACGGCCGCCACCGATATCAGAGCAGCCAAACCGCTCGTCCTGCGCATAGATCGGAGCCAGCACCGTGGCCCAGATTTCCTTGCTGAGAAAGAGGTTGATGAAACCGGGTCCGGCTATCTCCACCCGTTCGATAAGCGGATCGTTACCCAGCAATTCGGCGAATTGCACCGCCAGATCCCGTGGTTTACGCTTGTCGATACCGGCAGCCACCAAGGCGAAGTTAGTGGAAAAATCTCCCTGTCCCTCGCGTTTAGGAACCTCAATGGTATACCGGCCCCCAGCGACATTGCTCCAGTAGCCTAGTTGGATCCCTTCTGCAAAACAGCGATCAACAATATCTTTGACTCGTGATTTTATCATGATGCAACGGGTTGAATAAAAAAAACAATCGAAACAAGAAAGGGCCTGAGGCCCAGGCTTGCACCAGTATAAAAAATTGGGGCCGGAGGCGCCGGAACTATCAGTCGACCAGCATCCTTTCGTTCAGTTGACCGAACAAACAGAGCACTTCATAACTGATGGTATCCATCCAGCCGGCTATGTCATCAGCGGATATCTCTGCACGCCCCTGTTTGCCGAGCAGGACAGCCTCGTCGCCGACGTGCACCGCATCACAGTCGGTGATATCGACCAGAGTCAGATTCATGGAAATCCGTCCGACTACCGGCGCCCGCCTGCCACCGATCAACACCTGCGCCTTGTTGGAAAGGCATCGCAGGTAGCCATCTTCATACCCCACCGGCAACACGGCAATGGTTGACGGCCGGGAGGTGGTAAAGAGGTGGTTGTATCCGAGACCACTGCCAGCGGGAACCTGTCGCACCTGGATAATCCGGGTCGAAAAACGCATAACCGGCTGTAAGAAAGGCTTCGAGGCCGCCGCTCTGCCGAGATGACCGTCCGGATAGTACCCGTAGAGCGATATGCCTAGCCGGATCATATCAAGCCGGGCTCCGGCAACATAAAATAATCCGCCGGAGTTAGCAAGATGCAGACTGCATTTCCCGGGAACAAGCTGGGCCAGAGTAGCGGTTACCTCGGCAAAGGTGGCGAGAACCTGTGCTGAATTAGGGGATACGCGGTCGTCGGAAAAAGGAAAGTGCGCCATGACGCCCTCAAGCCGCAGACAGGGTAACGCCTGTACCGCATGAACCAACGCAATAAAATCAGACGACAATGTCCCCTGTCGCCCCATACCGGCATCAAGTTTCAAGTGCAGGCCGACCTCGACATGACGCAATTGGGCCTGTCGTGACAGTTCGGGAAGAATAGCCTGATCAACGACCACCGGTGTCAAATGGGCATCCAGGATAGCGGGCAAGGTCTGAGGGATCACCCCCGCCAGGACAAGGATCGGCAGGGTGATGCCGGCAGCCCGCAGCTGCACCCCTTCCAACGCTTCAGCTACGCCAAGAGCGGCCGCGCCACGTTCGGCAAAGATTCGGGCACAATCGATCATGCCATGACCATAGGCATCGGCCTTGACCAAAGCCAGTACTGAAGCATCTCCTGCCAGTTGCCGACATTGATCAAAATTATGAATCAAAGCCGCCCGGCTGATTGCAACACAATTAAGCGATTTCATCGTTTCTAAACAGTATAAACCATTGCTGCCAGCCTAATCGGCTGGAAAGACACAGGGACCAGCCGATGGCACAATAAAGGGTGCCGATGAACGAGCCCGGTACGGTTAGTTTTCGCATGATTATACCGGAGGTTATCATCAGTGCCACCAGCAACCAGGATTTCCAGGAGTAGACAGCGCCCAGGCAGGTACCGTCCTTAAGAAGAATAATACGTTGGATGGACAGCCGTGCGACCTTATCAAGGATCAACAATGATTTAAGCGTACCCAACACTCCGGCAACCACCAGCAGCAACCGGCCGCGGTCCGGGGCGAGCCAGCCATAACCACGATACATGAGGAGACATCCCATAACGGTCCAGAGAAACGGTGCGGCGAAGAGATGAGCTGCCCGAGGCACTCCGGGCTTACACAAACGGATCAATGATTTCATCCCTGTCAGTAAATATTTCCGTCACAGCTCCCGCTTTCCCCCTAAACAAGATAAGCCCATCCCCGAAAAGGGATGGGCTTATCGATCGACCTAAATTTCTGATGAAATCAGACTTCAGTAACGGTGATAGCACTTTCTGGGCAAACTTCGACGCAGGTCTCGCAACCCAGACACTCATCGCTATTTACAGGCTCGGCTTTGCCGTCCTGCATCTCGAAAACCTGCGCAGGACAAGCATTGACACACTCTTCATCACCGGAACATTTATTTTTATCAACAATGATTTCCCACATGACACAACCTCCAAAAAGAATGAATTGAGAACAAAGAAACAGTGTTATTGCAACCTCGATTACAAGGCAAAACAATACGCGAAAGTCGTTTTCCTTTAAAAGACAGGCTATGGTTTGTCAAGTTAAAAGATTTTTCCAGGATGGCCCTCTCGGCCCAGTACCGCCCCAGGGCCGAGAGAAAGGCATGAAGGCCTCGTCTGGATAATCGAGCGATTTCTTGCAAAAGCCACCTGCTCTTTTTGATTTGATATTGACCAAAACAAAGGTAAGAAGAGCATGTCCAACTACTCCATTTTTTCAAGAGGTTCACAACACGATGGCAAAAAAACAACCCAAAAGCGGCAAAGCCGCCCCTTCCCCTGAAAAGGGTGAACAAGCCATGATCGGCGGCATACTTGAGGGTAGCCCGGATGCCGTGGGCGTTGCTGTTATCCGCCTTGATTGCGGATGCCGGAAAATGGCCGCAGTTGATCAATCCGGCGACCCAGCCAGCAAAGTTATCATGTACCGGGACCATGCCGAATCCATCTGCGAGCAGTGCAAGACCGATCACGGCGATTTCCTTCGGGTTATTAAACAGTTTATCAGTTGGAAAGCACCGGAACCGGATATCTATACCAAAGAAATGATTATTACCAAGGTTCTTGGAACGCAGGAATAGCAGACCAGCGGATTGTTTTTCGGCTTTTGCCGCGCAAAGCACCTCGCTCTTTTGCATGGGATGGCCACACCGCTTTCCTTTCACCTCCGCCTAAAACTGCGCCACCACACGGGTACCCTCTATTTTCCTCGCACACAGCAGCAACTTGTTGAAAAAGGCAAAAAGAAGTAAAGTACTCATTCAGGGATAAACCAGCAGATAAAGCACCCGTCTTTTTCCACAGCAAGGCAGCAGGGAACCCCTCTTCTCCCGAACCTCCTCAAGTAACGGCCGGATATGAAAAAAATCGTGTTCTCTCTTATCCTCCTGTCCGTATTTCTGAGTACTACGCTTCTTGCTGCGTCTCAGGAAATTATACTCGCCACACTTACCAAACCTGGTTCCCCCCAACGGATCGCTGCTGGAAAATTCAAGGAACTTATTGAGGCCCAATCCACCGGAAAATTCGTGGTGACCATCGATCCGGCCGGACTTGGCAGCAAAGAGGTTGAGGCCATTGCAGGGATCCAGACCAATTCCATCCAGATGGGGATCATCGCGGCCAGTGCGTTTGAAGACCTGGATCCCATTGTCCGGGTTATCTCTTTCCCCTTTCTCTTCAGCAACGAACAGCAAGCCGCCGCTATCCTTGACGGCCCTCTGGGGGCGGCAATTTTTCGCGATATCGAAACCATCGGCTGCAAAGGACTGGCCTTCTCCGAAACCGGATTCAGACACCTGACCAACAATATCCACCCGGTGAATGCTCTTGACGATCTTTCAAGATTAAAAATCCGGATCACATCCTCACCGCTGCAGGCGGCAATCTGGCTGAAGCTGGGGGCAAATCCAACCCCGAAGCCTTGGCCGATCTATTCCGACCTGGAACAGGGGTTTCTGGATGGCCAGGAAAACCCGTTGTGGATTATCGAGGCCTACAATATCTTTGAAGTCCAGAAATATCTGACCCTGACCCGGCACAGCTATGTCGCCCACATCGGTGTGGCCTCATTAAAATGGTGGGAGACCTTAACCCAGCAGGATCAGGACATGATCAGGGCGGCGATGATACAGGCTTCCCGATATCAACGGATGGATCAACGGGCCAAAGAGTCGGCCCGGCTGATTTTCCTCAAAGGCAAAGGCATGGTTGTCGAAGAAAAGCCCGACATCGAGGCCTTCCGCAGCAGGACAGCTCAATTGAAGGAGATGCCCATCTACCGGGAGCCCAGGGTGCAGGTACTGCTGGCCAAGATGCAGGAAGCGGCTCTTCTACAGCCGGAGCCTGTGGCAACCTCGCCAGAGATGCCTCCCGAAGCCCGCGGACCGATCGATAACACAGACCGACAAGGCGGGCGCCAACAACCTGCCGTTCCGGAATCCGACCTTATCCCGATGCAGACCGTAACAGAGGTGAAGTCTACTCCCATGGACTCCAAAGGGGAACCTCCTCTGCAGGATGCGGCGCAACCAAGAGAGGCAGAGCGCCAATCAACAGCCCTGGAACTGCTTGATGCACCGAACCCACCTGAACAACCGGTACAGATCATCCATGAAGGGCAGACCACAAGTGAGGGGGAAAAGCTACCGCCGATCATCGAAGAACGGATTCCCCCGTCTCCTGCTCCTGACACACAACCTCAGCCCGCCTCAAAGCAGGTTTCTGAGGCGCCGCCAACAGAGGCACCCCCTTCACAGACAGGACAATAGCAGCCCTTTTGCCCTGAAAAGGTACGCACTGCAGCGTTAGCAAAAATTTCTGACAGCCACACCAATCCAACATAATCTGGGGCAAACGACATTGACCGTTTCTCCCCTAAACAATTATACAACCCATAAAAACTCGTAAAAATGAATCGTTGCCAACCACCTTGCGCTAACAGCGCCCTGCTTCAACCCTACTCACAACATCTTTGCCCTGCCCTTCGATGCATGGTGAGGCATCCCCCTCATTCTCTCATCAACAGCGCTGCGGGCGTCCGGGCGGGGCGTCATGCCGTTTGAAGGGTGGCTCAAAAGCCTGCCGGATGATACCGTTCGCCACGTCCACACCGATCTCGAGGTGCTACACGCCACTCCATTCTCATTTTTACAAGACGAGCAGGTCGTCTACCAAATTGAACGCCTGAGTACGCATCTCGGCTCCAAACCACCTCTTATCCGCCAAGCAGCTATCAGATATTCCCTCTACGTCCGGCAACTCGATGCCATCCTGGAAAAGGGAAATTATATCCGCCAGATCTGCTCCCATGCCTGCCAACGTCCGCCAGTGGGATGCTGCAATAGCGAACACCATGTCATCCTGTCGCTGTCCGATCTCTTACTTGCCAGACCGACCCAGAACACCCTGCATCTTGCCCATGTTCTCACCGCTCTGCAACAACTGGAACATGCCCATTCCCTGGATCAGGGGCGCCTTCCCCAACCAAACTACTGCAGCCACCTGACCTCTACTGGCTGCACGCTGCGGTTATTGAAATCTCCCCGCTGCATCCACTACCTTTGCCCCCAGGTTTCCCTGGCAATGATAGCTACGCACGGTGACCAGGCGGCCGACTTTCTCGCTGCCATGCACGACTCCGGCAACCGAGTCATCCACACTATGAACGATTTCACCAGTCCTGAGGTTATCCAGGCCGCAGAATCCTTGTTTGCGTTAGAAACACCTGTCGGCAATTCCTAAAATTTCTTTGTTACCACCGGGATCATCGCTGCATGCCCCGATCCTGGTGGGTGCAAGAGTATTCTCAACCCTCCGATGAGGCTGTTTATTTTCACAAAATACATTTGATCAATCGTTTATCAGTATGATAATGATGGAAGACTCTACCCAGGCGTTCCAAACTGTTCCAATATCCGCGATGGCATCAATACTCTTGAATGCCTTCTTTTTTTGAAGGGATTCACGTTCCGGATACAACCATTGCAAACCTTTTTTCTAAAAATGCTCCCTAACTACCCTGAAACCGCAAAACTGACCCTGGAACTTCGGCCCTTGCTGCATCCACTCTGCCAGCATCTGCACGAAGGCATCTCCGAGTTCACTTTTGCCAATCTTTTCCTGTTCCGACGAAATCATCAGTATGCCCTTTCCTTACTGGCCGACACAACGATAGTCATCTTGGGCAAGGACAACTCCACGCCTTTTTTCATGCTACCCTTCGGGCTCCCCGAGCAACCGCTGCTGGATCGACTCTTTCGTGAACACGGGATGATGAAATGTGCCTCTAAAGGACAAGCGGCGGTTTTAACGGCAAGGGGGTATCACGCCCAAGAAGACCGGGACAACTTCGACTACCTGTATCGACGGCAGGATCTGGCCGAGCTCGGCGGCAGAAATTATCACAAGAAACGCAATTTGATTAAAGCCTTTGTCAATTCGCACACCTATACAGCCCTGCCGCTACGCGGGGAGTACCGTAGCGACGCCCTGCGCATCCTTGAGGATTGGTGGAAGGAGACGCAGCAATCGGGCGATTATGATGCCGCCCGGGAGGGGTTGGAAAAGATGGAGGGACTACAGCTGTGCGGCGGCATCTATTACGTGGAATCGCGGCCGGTGGCCTATGTTCTGGGCGAGGAACTGGCTGGAAACGCCAGCTTTGTCATTCAATTTGAAAAAGCGGTATCCGGTTACAAGGGGCTGTATCAGTTTATCAATCAGTCCTTTGCCGCTATCCTCCCTGAAATTTACGAAACAATCAACCGGGAGCAGGATCTGGGCGAGGAGGGATTGCGGCACGCCAAACTCAGCTACAAGCCAACCGGGTTTGTGGAAAAATTCAAAATTTATCCATCAACAGACCATACCGCTTCTCTGCCACTCCGATGCGTTAATGATCGGGAGCTGCCCTCAGAGCCATTTGCAGGTTGATTAACTGTCGCGGCTGTATTGGAGAATCTTACCGGCGAAGTTACGCGATTGCGCCTGCTGCTCGGTTGCCCGCTCGAAACTTGCGACAAAACCAAGTTGTTCCATCCGCCGGGTGAATTGTCCCTGTTGACGCCTGCCGGGATCAATGATGATCACCTTAACCGAGCAGCTGGAATGCTGATCGATGAATTGGGAGAGCAAGGCGGGATGATTAGGTTCGTAGAGGAGGTCGCTGCCGATGATCAGATCAAAGGGGCCCATCGCGGGCATGGCCTCGGCCCAATCACAGCGCTCAAAATGCAAGGGCGGCAATTCGTTCAATCGGTTATTTTCCTGCAGGAACTCATCAGCCAGAGGATGGTAGTCGCTGGCGGTGTGCTGTGCCCCCCGCTCATTGGTGATCAAGCTCGCAATCCCGAGGCCGCAGCCTACTTCCAGGATATTTATCCCCGCCACATCATAGTGGCTCATGATATCGGCCAGAATAAGACCTGAGGGCCAGACATTGCCAAACAGCGACCAGGTGGCCGAAGAGATGCCCATATTTTCCGCTGTCCCGTCAGGATCATGGAACTGCTGTTTATCCTGGAGAGAACGGATATTGTAGGTACTACCGCCGATGGCAAAAGTTTCGAATTTGACGTCATACATGGGAGTTGATTGCTCATACCGAGAAGGTTCGGGAGATGAAAGTGAGCAAATCAGGAGGCGGGTAGACCCGCGCACGAGGCGGGAGAAACTACTGCCGAGATGGACAGATCCACAGGAGTACACAGGATACCGGTTCCACCCGCAAGAAGATACAATAATCGCAAGCAGCGGGCAGATACGCATGGTAACGTATTTTTGTTTGCATGGGGAGTGTGTTTATGAGGTGCGGCGATCGACAAGAGCAGCCGAGGCTCTCCGCGGCCGACCTTTCCGCAAAGAACGGCCACCAGTCGGGTTTCGGCAATTTTAGGAATTGACAGGAGCAGCGATGTTCGACCTCAACCCCCTCGTACTCTTCAGCACGGCCTCGTTCCTGCTGGCTCTAGCCCCCGGACCGGACAATATCTTTGTCCTGACCCAGTCGGCCCTGAAAGGCAGACTGGTGGGAATCATCGTCACCCTCGGGCTCTGCACCGGTTTGATCATCCATACCAGCGCGGTCGCCTTCGGGATCGCCGCCCTCTTCCAGGCCTCGGCCCTGGCCTTCACCCTGCTGAAATTTCTGGGTGCCGCCTATCTGCTCTATCTCGCCTACGGTGCCTTCCGAGCCGGGGCCAGCACGTTTACCGCAGAGGAGGGGAAGGAAATAAGGCTGTCGCGATTCTACCTGCGCGGCATCATCATGAATGTGACCAACCCCAAGGTCTCCATCTTTTTCCTCGCCTTCCTGCCACAGTTTGCCCACCCAGAGAAAGGCGCTCTGCCGCTCCAGCTCATTATGCTCGGCACTCTCTTCATCATCGTCACTCTGATAGTATTCGGCACGATCAGTCTGCTGGCCGGAGTTATCGGCGAATGGTTCCGCCAATCGCCCAAGGCGCAAAAGGTGCTCAACATGACGGCCGGCGCCGTTTTGGCCGGACTAGCCCTGAAACTGGCAACGGCTACCAAGTGAAGGGTGACAACACCGTTGTTCAGACAAATGGCCACATCGGTTCAGACGAAATACTCACCAAGACAACTCAAACCTTTCGGAGTGGGTACGAGGGTTCTGCCCTTACCGCCGTTTTTCTGTGTGATAGATTACTTCACGCTGAGCAGCGACGCCCTCGTCCGCAAGGTAATCGTCAAACTGCATCATCTTGTCAATCACGCCCTTAGGCCCGATCTCGATAATGCGATTGGCCACGGTGGCCACACACTCGTGGTCGTGGGAAGCAAAGAGGATCACCTCGGAAAAGGCGATCAGGCCGTTATTGAGTGAGGTGATCGATTCCAGGTCCAAATGGTTGGTCGGTTCATCAAGGATGAGGGCATTCGCCCCGGTCAACATCATCTTGGCCAGCATGCAGCGGACCTTCTCGCCACCGGAAAGCACATTGGTCTTCTTCAGGGCCTCCTCGCCGGAAAAGAGCATCCGCCCAAGAAAACCACGGGAATAGCTCTCGCCCTCGTTCGGCGGCACGAACTGGTTAAACCATTCGACCAGAGTGAGTTTGTTGTTGAAGAATATGCTGTTTTCCTTAGGGAAATAGGAGGTGGTAATGGTCTGCCCCCAACGGAAGGTGCCCGCATCCGGTGCCATCTCGCCGACCAGAATTTGAAACAGGGTCGTCTTGGCCAGGCTGTTGGTGCCGGCAAAAGCGATTTTCTCCCCTTTATTGACCGAAAAGCTCAAATTTTTCAAGACATCGACCCCATCAATGGTCTTGGAAAGGTTATCGACCTCCAGGATGACGTTACCGCAGGGCCGTTCCGGCTTGAAGGATATAAAGGGGTATTTGCGTGAGGAAATCGGCATTTCATCAATATCGATTTTCTCCAGCAGTTTCTTGCGCGATGTGGCCTGCTTGGCCTTGGAGGCGTTTGAGGAAAAACGCTGGATGAACTCTTTGAGTTCCGCCACCTTGGCGGAGGTCTTCTTGTTCTCGTTCTGCCGCTGCTGCATGGTCAGCTGGCTGGCCTGATACCAAAAATCGTAGTTGCCGACATACACCCGGATCTGGCCGAAATCGATATCTGCCATGTGGGTGCAGACCTGATTGAGAAAATGGCGGTCATGCGAGACAATAATAACGGTATTGGTAAAACGGATAAGAAACTCTTCCAGCCAGGCGATGGACTTGACGTCGAGGTTATTGGTCGGCTCGTCCAGCAAGAGAATATCGGGATTGCCGAACAGGGCCTGGGCCAGCAGCACCCGTACCTTGTCGCCGCCTTCCAATTCCTTCATCTTCAACGAAGCCATCTCCTCGGCAATCCCCAGACCACTGAGGAGGACGGCGGCTTCGGCCTCGGCCTCGTAGCCGTTCATCTCACCGAATTCGATCTCCAGGTCGCCACAGCGCATGCCGTCGGCCTCGGACAGTTCGGCTTGGGCATACAGCGCCTCCCGCTCAACCTTGACATCGTAGAGCCGTTTGTGACCCCTGATGACGGTATCCAGCACATTTTCTTCGTCATAAACAAACTGGTCCTGTTGGAGCACGGCGATCCGTTCCTTAGGATCGATGGAAACCTCGCCCTTGTCTGCATCCTTCTGGCCGGCAAGGATTTTCAGAAAAGTCGTTTTACCCGCGCCGTTGGCCCCGATGAGACCGTAACAGTTGCCGTGGGTAAACTTGATATTGACGTCTTTAAAAATAACGCGCTTACCATAGGAAAGCGCGATATTGGTTGCCTGCAGCATGATTTCACTTCCTGTAAAAAAATGAGACTATCACGAAAATTGTAGCGTGACTTTGCCGGAATATGCCGGGATACTGCTGTCGAAAAGGGGGAAGCAGCGAACAAAAAAGCTAAAGACTTTACTCTGAAACCAAATAGAAATGAAGCGAAAAGTAACAGTATGAGCGATTTCTTACGCACCTAGGTAATAAAATACGCTATTTACGACAAATGGCTTCCGGGAGGCAGGGACCTGGACAGCAGCGCTCAATAATTAATTTTGGCAGACCGCCCCAGTCAGGTACAATAGACTTTCAAGGAAACGGAAGCATGGTCTCTGCCCAACCGGCGTTAACCAGAGGGGGGCTTATGAAATTTACACACGTTTGGGTGATGTGATGGATGTGACAATAGTCGGGGCCAGCGGTGGCTGCGGCCGGGAAATGGTGACCCAAATCGTCCAGCAGCGCTTGCTCGAAAACCATGAAATTCTGCAATTGGTCGGAAGTAATCCGCGTTCGAAACGGCCGCATCTGCTGCACGGGTTTCGGGCCGATCTCCAGGATGCGTATGCGGAGATCATCCCGGAATTAAATATCACCGACGACCCGGAAAAGATTATCGGTGATGTCGTCGTGATCACCGGCGGCCAGACCTTTTCCACTGCACCCTCGGAGATCGGCTCTGCCTCCCGTGACGTCCTGGCCAGGGCCAATGTTTCGGTGTTTGAACGGTTTGCCCGGTCGCTGGCGCAGACCCGGCGCGAATACCCGCCGGTGGTGATCATTGTTACCAACCCGGTAGAGCTGGGGGTGGCGATCTTTGCCAAGTACCTGCCCCGCACCCACGTCATCGGCATGGGGGCCTATTCGGACTCGGCCCGCTTCCGCTGGGAAATAGCCTCTGATCTCGGTATTCGTCGGCAACGGGTACACGGCTACATACTGGGCGAACACGGCACCGGCATGGTCCCTGTCTGGAGTTCGGTTCGGGTGCATGGCATGGCCGAGAAAGAATGGCAACTGGTGGAACCGCAACTGCGCCGAGGCCTAACCACCGAGGATTATCCGGCCGCCCTGATTGAATATCAGCGCCGTCTCATCGAGATGATCCGATCTGATCCCAGCAACGGGGCGATATCAGCCCTGCACTCTATACGCGACCTACCGCCCGATCTGCGCGTAGCTCTCAAGCCCTTTGCCATCCACTATACCGATGCCAAAACCCAGACCGCCACCGCTGCAGCCACGGTTGAACTGGTGAGAGCCGTACTTGAAGGTCGCCGTGTGGAGGTCTCGGCCCAGTATATGCACGAAGGAGAAAACGGTCTCTATGGACCCTGCGGCGGCCGTATCCTCCTAGCCGGAACGGTGCAGCGGGTGCTGCCTGACCGCGAGGAGATGACCGTCACCGAGCGCGCCCTGATCGAGCGGTCCGCGCAAGCGATCCAGGAAAAAATCAGACAATGGTGGCCTGATGACAAATGAAAGGGGGTTATGGCTGGTGGTGCTGACCACCAGGGATCATGCCGGAGATACAGCAGCAATCACCTCGGTTTTTTCCGGGCGGGGCATCCAGATCGACAGTTTTATTGGCTTTGGCGGCAACCCCCAAGCGAGTGGCGAATCGCAGGGCCGAATAATGATCACCTTCCATGCCTTTGCAGAGCGTTCCCGTGCCCTCTGTCGGGTGCTCGCTAGCCTGGAGGCCGTGGCTGGAATCCGCTGTTTCTCTGCAAACGATATTCCGACAGAACTTATAGAAAAAGCGCTGGCGGTAAAACGCTTGCTTGCCGCGCTTGACGGGTGAACAGCCCCTGATCAAGGCCATACCGTTCATGGCGTGTCGCTCTTGCCATAAAGGGCTGCCTTGATCAAGCCCCCCTAACGTTACAGGACAACTTTCGGTATGTTCTCCTCTTTATGAAGAGGTATTCTATTAATAGGAGGTGTCTATGTTACCAGGAAAGTATCAGGCCTTTTATCGCAGAATCAAGCTCTCTATCCCCCCGGAACGTCTCATCATTGACCCGCTCCGCACCATCACCTTTGGTACGGATGCCAGTTTTTACCACCTGATTCCCAAGATCGTCATCAACGTCCAAAATGAACAGGAAGTGCAGCGCATCCTGCGGGAAGCCGGTAAACTGCGGCTGCCGGTCACCTTTCGGGCAGCGGGCACCAGCCTTTCCGGTCAGGCCATCACCGATTCCATCCTCATCCGCATGGGCGAGGGCTGGAACGGCTACCGGGTTTTCGACAACGCCGGCAAGATCCAATTGCAACCGGGGGTGATCGGCGGCCACGCCAACCGAATTCTGGCCGAGTTCGGTCGCAAAATCGGCCCGGACCCGGCCTCAATCGACAGCGCCAAAATCGGCGGCATCCTCGCCAACAACGCCAGCGGCATGTGTTGCGGCGTCGAGCAGAACAGTTACCGAACCATAGATTCGATGCGTATTATCCTGGCTGACGGTGTTATTGTCGATACCGCCGATGATAAGAGCAAAGCCGCCTTCCGCCGCAGCCACGGCCACATCCTCACTGGGCTCGCCGATCTGCGCGACCGGGTACTGGCCGACCCGACCCTGGCCGAGCGCATCCGTCATAAATTCAAAATCAAAAACACCACCGGCTACAGCCTCAATGCCCTGGTCGACTGCACCGAGCCCTTTGACATCCTGCAGCATCTGATGATCGGCTCGGAGGGAACGCTCGGTTTTATTGCCGATGTGGTCTACCGTACCGTGGTGGAGCATAAACATAAGGCCAGCGCCCTGCTCTTCTACCCTAATATCCGCACGGCCTGCGAGGCGGTGATCATCCTGGGACAGCAACCAGTGGCCGCCGCTGAACTGATCGACCGCGCCGGGCTCGCCTCGGTGACCGGCAAGCCTGGCATGCCGACCTTTCTGGAAGGACTCGACCCGGAGGTGACCGCGCTGCTCATCGAAACCAGGGCCGAAGCCGCCGAGGAGCTGCAAGCGCAAATCGCGCACATCAAGGAGGGACTGAGCGCATTACCCACGGTCCGACCGATCGAATTCACCGCCATACCCGAGGAATTCAACCAGTTGTGGAAAATCCGCAAAGGATTGTTCCCGGCGGTCGGCGCGGTTCGCCGAACCGGAACCACAGTCATTATCGAGGATGTGGCCTTCCCTATCGAGCATCTGGCCAACGCCACCCTTGATTTGCAGGAGTTGCTCCGTCGCTACCAGTACAACGAGGCCATCATCTTCGGCCATGCCCTGGCCGGTAATCTCCATTTCGTTTTCACCCAGGATTTCTCTATCCAGACCGAGGTCGTGCGCTACCGCGACTTCATGGACGAGGTGGTGCGCCTGGTGATCGAAAAATACGACGGTTCACTTAAGGCGGAACACGGCACCGGCCGGAACATGGCCCCCTTTGTCGAAAAGGAATGGGGCGAAGCCGCCTTCGGCCTGATGCAAACCATTAAAAACATCTTTGACCCCAACGGTTTGCTCAATCCAGGCGTGATCCTCAACAGCGATCTGGAGGCTCATGTCAAAAATTTAAAGCCCCTGCCGCCGACCCATGAGTTAGTCGATAAATGTATTGAATGCGGATTTTGCGAACCGATTTGCCCGTCGAAAAACCTGACCTTTACCCCTCGGCAGCGCATTGCCGGACGGAGAGAAATCAGCCGAAGGCTCGCAGCCACAGGAGAAACAGCAGAAGTAAAACAGTTGATTAAAAGCTACCGTTATCCCGGTATGGACACCTGCGCCGCCGACGGTCTTTGCTCGACCCTGTGCCCAGTGGGTATCGATACCGGCAAGATGATCAAATCGCTGCGCGAGGAGGCCCACGGCCAGTTAGCCGAGACCGTTGCCCGCTGGACGGCTGACCATTTCGGCGGAGTTGCGCGGACCGCCGGCAGCCTGCTCAACTCCGTGGACCGTTTGCACAACCTCATTGGCACCCCGGTGATGGAATCAGTGACCCGGACAGCACACCGGGCAACGCTGGGTATAGTGCCGCAATGGAACCGGGAAATGCCGACAGGAGCCCCGCCCATCAAAGCAGCCCCAGCCAATCCAGTGCAGCCGCTGCGAATGGTTTATTTCCCAAGCTGCGCCAGCCGTGCCATGGGCGGCCCGACTCGGGCTGAGACGGAGCGCCAACCTTTGCCGCAACAGACCTTATCGCTGCTCCACAAAGGCGGGTATGCGGTAATCCTCCCGGATAATTTTACCCGCCTCTGTTGCGGTCAGGCCTTTGAAAGCAAGGGATTCAGACTGCAGGCCGACCGCAAAGCCGACGAACTGAACGAAGCCCTGCTCCGGGCCTCGGAAAACGGCGTGCTTCCGATTCTCTGCGACACCAGCCCCTGCCTGATGCGAATGCGCGCCACCCTGGATAAACGGCTGCAGCTCTTTGAGCCCATCGAATTTGTTCTCCAGTTTCTCAAAGATCGACTCCATTTCAACCGTAAAGTGGCGAAGATCGCCCTGCATGCCACCTGCAGCACCAGAAAGATGGGGCTCGACGGCAAACTCAAGGAACTGGCCCTGCTCTGCGCTACCGAGGTGGTCGTACCGGAGGACATCTACTGCTGCGGCTTTGCCGGAGACCGTGGTTTCAATTTCCCGGAGTTGAACCAGTCCGCGTTGACAAGCCTGGAAGAAAAGATTTATGGCTGTGAGGCGGGATACTCGACCAGCAGGACCTGCGAGATCGGCCTGGCGCTGCACGGCGGCATCCCCTACCGTTCGATCCTTGCCCTGGTGGATGAGGTGACGGCACCATTGGCGAAATAAAAAAAGGCGGTCCGAGGACCGCCTTTTTTATAAAAGACTGCAGATGTGAAACAAATTCGCTACGGTTTTCAGACCAGCAGTTCCAGCCCAGAAAAGAAGTACCCGATTTCAAAGGCCGCAGTTTCTGGAGCATCGGAGCCGTGGGTCGCGTTAGCTTCCAGGGACTCGCCAAACTCGCGGCGCAGGGTGCCTTCGGCGGCATTGGCAGGATTGGTGGCCCCCATCAGATCCCGCCATTTTTTGATGGCTCCTTCGGCCTCTAACACCATGACGATACAGGGACCGCTGGACATAAAATCAGTGAGCTCACCAAAAAAGGGTCGCTCTTTATGGACATAATAGAATCCTTCCGCCTCACGTTTACTAAGATAGAGTTTTTTCATACCGACAATCTTAAAGCCTTCGGCGTAGATTCGGGCGATGATTTTACCGGCGGTCCCTGCGGTAAAGGCATTGGGCTTGATAATGGCAAATGTTCGTTCCATGGCTAAACGTTCTCCTTGCTTAACGTAGTGTACGGGCAGTGGCTTCGCGGGATGGACACGGGAAGCTGATTGTTACGAATTTGTTGGTTCCTATACCATGATCCCGAATCAACGGCAATATCCCTAGGAGTTCTTTTCTCAGCGAAAGGAGTGCTCTTGCCGCACTCCACGATATCTCATTCCAATTCTAAATCAAAATGAGAATACGAAGGCAAGCGAGCAGCGACGAGACAGTACCAGTAGTACAGTGAGGAGCCGCACAGCGTAGCCGACAATGGTAACGTTTGATTTTGAAATGAAATCAGAACAAATTGGGGGATGCAGCCCAGTATGCTCCGGCCGTATCCCCCTTAAAAGAAAGTCCGCAGGTGCCTGATGGCCGCATGCGGAAAAAGGATGATTTATTTTTCCAGGAGCACGAACTGACCATCCTTGACGGTGAGCATGGCAAAAGCATCAATCCCCAGGCCACCGTGATCGGTCTCCGAAAAATTAAAAGTACCGGCTGTACCGATCAGGCCCTTCATGTTTTCTATGGCGCCCCGAACTTTTTCACGGTCATCACCGCCGACCTCAATGGCCTTGGCCAGAATGGTCATGGCGTCGTAGGTATGACCGCCGAAGGTGGAAACCTTCTCTTTGAATTTGGATTCATAAGATTTTGTATATTTAAGGAGGCAATCCTTCTGCGGGCCAGCGGGCAAAGATTCGGCAACCAACAGACGGCTAGCCGGAAAAATGATCCCTTCAGCAGCTACGCCGGCGGCTTCGGCATATTTGATATTGGCGAAACCGTGACTCTGATAGATAGGCACCTGCCAACCGGCCTGACGAATATTCTTGGCAAGGATGGATTGGGCCGGAACGATCGACCAATTAACGACCGCCTGAATCTCATCATTGGCCTTCAGCTTGGCGACAATCGCCGACAGGTCAGTTGCGCTCTTGTCATACACTTCTTCAGCGACAACAGTAATGCCAAAACTCGAGGCGTTCTTCGCCAACTGCTCTTTACCCGCCTTGCCAAAACCGTCGTTACCGGCAAGAACGGCAATCTTGCTGAGCCCCTTCTTTTGCATGGTCATAAAAATCTGCTGCGCGGCGTAACTGTCGCTCGGAGCGGTCTTGAACACATGCGGCGTCACCGGAGTGACAATCGATTCAGCAGCGGAACAGGAAATCAGGATGGTCTTGCCGTCCTCAGCGATCTTCTTGATATTGAGGCTCTCACCGCTGGTGGAAGGACCGATGATGGCGAAAACCTTCTCCTCTTCTATCAGTTGCTTGGCAAAGGAAACCGCCTTTTCCGGGCTACCGCCGGAATCTTTGACGATCAGTTCGATGGTTTTGCCGTTAATGCCGCCTTTCGCATTGATTTCATCGACCAGCATGTTCAGGGATCTGACCTCGGGGCCGCCCAAAAATGCCGCGGGACCAGTTTCAGCTAATATAGCGCCGATTTTGATCGATGCGGCGTGGACAAACGATGGCATCACCAGCAGGCTCAGTACAAACAGACATCCGGATTGCAGCACCCGAAGCGCAACACTTCCCTTTTTCATTCTTTCTCTCCTCAGTTATTGAAAAAAGCATCCGCCAGGCAGAATTTACTGGGTTGTTATGACAAATACTCTTCTCCAAGTCAATGAATACCGTTGATTACTCGGTTATTCAAAATTGAATGCAAGGACTCAACAACCGTTCTCCAAGGACAGGTTCCGGACAGGTGCTGATATTTTCAAGCAAAGGCATTTTTTTTGGTTGAGGACATCAATCTCAATCCTTTCCAGATAAAGAGGAGAACATACTGGATATCTCCATTACCCAGCAAGTTGTGCCGTGGCACACAGCGGTTGCGATAGGAAAAATGAAAACCCGTCAAAATTGTTCGATCCGTTTTTCACCACCAAGTTTTCCAGGCACGGCCTAGTGATCCTGGCAGTGGTACGGCCCTGTTAGTAGACAATGCAGAGACGGTGATTATTATCAGCTCCGCAATACGGAAACGATTCTTGTACCAGAATAACAAAAGGGGGAATCGACCACCAGGAATGGTGGATGTCCCCCCCTTTACAGAGATGATCCGATCAAGCCGCTTTTGAACTCAGGTTTTGCGCCTTTCTCGTTTTTTGCTTGTCAATCTTCTTAGGAATCAGCCCATTTGCCATGAAGGCCGTACACTGTTTACGTTTTTCAAAAGGGCAATCGGTGATATTCCAGCAAAGGGTATACTGCAGCAGCTTTTTAACGGCTGCGATGGAAACACCATGCCCGTGAATCATCTCGCGCAGACACTCGATCCACTTGATGTCATTCATGGTGAAGTAGCGCCACTTGCCTTTGCGTAAGGGAGTGATCAACCCCTCTTCCTCATAGATTCGCAAGGTCCGGGGATGCACACCAAGCATCTGCGCAGCAATACCGATGGTGAATATCGCTTTATTTTCGTCTATCATATCAACCCCATGTGTCGAACCCCTGACAGGCAAGCCGGAAAATTTCCAATCCAGTTTTGAGTCAACGCAGAGACGCTCAATGTGTCTCGTGCGCAGAAAAGCTCTTGCCAAAAAACCTTTCTCCCTGCAAAAAGGCGATGCCTGTAAACCCGATCCCTGCAAGGGCCACAATCCATTCGTAACCTGAAGGCGTATAATTGATATAGGTAGGCAGATTGTTAAAACCGGAATACTGGGAAACAATCTGTCCGGCGGTTACCATGTCGAGCCGAGCAATGAACATACCGACCAGGCTCATCAGGGCAGCGGTAGACATCGCGGCAAGGCTTTTAAACCGGGTCAGGAGCAGCAGAACAATTGGGGCAATTATGCCAACCCCGAGCTCGATAGTCCAAAAATTGAAAGCCAACGGGCCAGAATACAGTGCTTCGGCAGCAACTCGACCATCGCTGGATCCACCGACATAAAAAGACGCCATTTTCCAGAAGGAAGAAACCGATACCAAGATCAACATGAGCAGCAATACTTTACCGGCCGCTTGAACCCCCTCAAAGACATGCTGTTCCATCTTCCGTCCTCGGATGACATAGGCATAATGCGTAAAGAATACAGCGGCCGCCGCTCCAGAAAGAAAGGCACAGGCAAGAAAATAGACCGGGAGTTGCGAGCCGTACCAGAACGGACGGGACGCCAAGGTTGAAAAAACGCCGCCAAGACAGGTATTGGCGGCCACTTCGGCCAGGGCGCCGAGTATGCCGAGCGCCAGTGCCAAGGTGTAGTGTTTGGTGAGGATCAGCCAAAACTCAATCAGGATAAATCCGAGGGCAGCGCCGTACAGGGTTCCCATCCACCATATATTGGAGGTAATATTGGGCGAAATGACATTGTAAATGGCCATTCTCCAGGGACTTTCAATCTCCATACCAATGACGGTGAAACCGCTGAGGATGGTGATCAGTGAAATCCACACCATTCGGTTTGCCAACGGGGCGAGCTTGTTGCCGCCGAAAACATGGCTGATAGCGGCCAACAGGCAGAGTCCGGTAGAGGTGATAGCGAAAAAGGCATAGGTCGATATCAAAAGCCCCCAGGGGACCTCCCTGGTATTGTTGAAGATATGCTCATGGCCAATAAAAAAACCAGCAATCCCAACGCCAACGCCGACGATCAATAACAATCCAAATATTCCGGATAATGTTTTGACCAGAGAATTGGCCACCTCCGGTTCAGCTACAGCTGTCAGTGAAAATTCGTTTGCCATTTTAAGGTTCCTCCTGTCTATTTTGTAATAAAATTTCAATAAATTAGTATAAACTTGCCGGCTCAATCATCCGTTCTCTGTTCTCAGCATTCCCCAAGGATCCAAGGCCGATAAGAACAGCAATCGCCGAAAACGGTCCCAGAAGAAGGAAAAGGATAAAGGTCAGACAGAACCAGAAAGATTCCGCGATCTGGGCCAGATGTACCCGGATCCATGTAGCCAGAAAATGACCGCCATCATTCTCGGACTGGTTGGGTTGGTGGTGCTGCAGGATGTTCATGGTATTCCCCTTACTTGTTTTTCGCTGGTTGGAGCGTTTCGTTACCATAGATATCGCAAGGGATATGCCAGTACCGAAATTCGAAAAATGCTTTTAGGGGAAAAACAGGTAAAGGACTGAAGCGCCGATACTATTTTTATCTGCAAATGAAGGTATTACAGCCTTGCAACCAATAGCAGTTGTAAACATATTTATCGATATTGATCAAATTGCGCCCAGCAGTCATTTGCGGCATGGCGCATAATGCGCCATATTATTGAGAGCGGACATTGCCGATGAGGTGGCATGTTTTTTTGTAAAAATTTCGGCTTTTTGGGAAGTTAAAAAGATCCCCATGGAACAACCAAGAAAATATCCAGTGCTCCTTTCTTTTTAAAAATAATATTCCATTGGCATTTTACTGTTAAAGTATTTTTGCAATATCAATAAGATAGCACTTACAAGGGGCGCCAACGCGCAGTTTGAGCCCATTGGCCGGTGGACATCGGAAAGAGAGGCGTAGGCGCAGGCCAGCCGAAAAGACGTCAACCGGCCTTGAGCCGCAAACGAGATGTGTGCTGCCTTGCATTGTTGGCCTCAAATGAGGGCACGACACCCAAAGGCTTATATTTTCAGGGGGGAGTTGTATTAGAACTTGTCATTGTCAATATCTAGGGGGCAACGACAAGGCGGAGAACTGCTAAAAACTGGTAGGGGGGGGTGGGAAGGAAACCTTACCCACCCCCAGGAACAGAGAAGAAAAAACGGGTTATTTTTTCCCGTGCTTTTCTGGAGCGCTTGTCTCACCGGATTTCTCGAGCATCCGGCTCAGACCTTTCACGCCAATGTGGCAAGAGGTACAACGGGTGTCGGAAGCAAAAGCTATGTTGCCATTGTGGCAAACACCACAATATTTGCCGGCATAAAGCGCTTTCATGTTGAAGTTTTGCGGATGCTCTTCGGAGGCACCTTTGCGCATCTCGAAGGCCTTGTCATGGCAGCTTGAACAATCAAGGCCCATGTCTACATGCTGTTTATGTCCAAAAACCACAGCTTTCACTGGGCGATTAAAAATAACGGTGTCCGGTTGTTTCATGTCACTGCCGTGGCAGGTTTTACAAGTTTCCGGACCAGTAGTGTTGAATGCGGTTTTTCCGTCATGACAGGCTCCGCAGTATTTACCGGCGTCCAGGGAGGCCATGGTAAAATCGCCCTTGGCCTTTGCAGATCCCCGTTTTCGATTAAAAATATCGGGATGACAACTATCGCAGGTCAATCCGGACTTTATAACATGGGTATTATGGCTGAACATGCTTTTAACCGGATCCATGGCAATGATTTGGGTATTGCCGAAGGATTCGTATTGTTTTGCAGGTGCTGCACTAGCAGTTGAAGCCGCAACCGGCGCAGCTGCCGGGGTAGCTGCTTGAATTTCCAAGGTGAAAAACATCCCCACAACCGCGACCAGGCCAAGAGCTGGCAATAATCTTGCTTTCAATTTCATTTAATTCTCTCCTTCCGCCGGTTAGGCGTTCATGTAATAAACGTTTGGCAAAGCGCCGGTTTCAGGCCGCAGGACCCACACGGTTGTTTCAGGGCGATGTACCAATTGGTACACTTCGCTTTGAGAATCGCTGATATCACCAAATACCCTGACTTTAGCGGGACAAGCTTCCACACAGGCCGTATCTTTTTTCCCTTTGGAAAGACGGGTGTCTAAGCAGAAGTTGCATTTATCGACCGCTCTGACCTCCTCGTTAAAATAGCGAGCATTATAAGGACATGCCGCCATGCAGGTTTTGCAACCGATGCATTTTTTACTATCCATCACAACGATACCAGTGGTCTTGTCCTTGTAGGTCGCCACGGTTGGGCAGACACGGACACAGGGCGGCTGGTTGCACTGGTTACAGAGCACCGGCATGAAGATCGTTTCTTTTTCAGTTGGGCTCAGTTCCTTGGTCTGCTCAAGGATGGTGGTTCGCCAGCCATAGGACGGCACATGATTGGTCTGAACACATGCCTCCATACAGAGTTGACAATCGACGCAAAGATTTTGCCGCATGACCATGCTGTAATGAGGGCTGTATGGATATTTTTCACTTTTCGGCATTGAACCCAAGGCACTTTCGGCGTTGCGAACGGATACTAGAGACAGTATCGTTCCGCTCATGAACAATCCGGTAATGGCGAGTCCAGCGCGAAGAAAGGTGCGCCGCTCAAGTGAAGGCAGATGTTCTACCCCCTCATTGTCTAACTTTTCTAACTCTTTAATGTTCATTCCATACCCTCAAATAAAAAGTAACGAAAACGATATTGGCACGCAGTGCTACAATGTGTTGTTATGGCAAAAGAAAAAATCAAAATGAATAGCTACTCATTTATTTAAAAAAATCAAAGGGCAAACATAACCTAAAACCATGAGAAGAGCAAGTTTTCAAATATATGGTATAGTAACCGAAACATTAAAAAAAACCTCCCCTCTCCAGTGGAACGAATCCCCATTGTTCATGACAACAGGACCCCGGTTGCGCACCTCATATCGATGGCGACCTTGCAGGTACCATTAGAATTTTATTTTTGTTTAAACAGAGACCAGAGTTTACCGAGGGCGGCGCCCCAGATGAAAAAAAAGATACCTAACAAATCCCATAATTTTCAAGAAACCCTAGCGGTTTTTCACCTTAATCGTGATTGCCGAATTATCGGACTCAATAGAAATGCAGAGATTCTGACCAATCGACCTCTTGCCGAGTTATTCGATAAATCGATTGACGAAATTCTTGCTTTCAAGGAAGAAACCTGCTCACTGGCTTGCCTTTTCGAACAAACCGGCTGGGGAGAAGCGCTCACACGGCAAACTCTTCATTTGAACTTGAACGCCAACCCTAGCGGCGCACAAGTTGATGTACTGGTCACCGTCATGCCTTTGTGGGGACAAGACCGAGCGATATCCGGGGCTTTGGTGACCCTCGACACCAATAGCCAGTCCTATTACCACCAACTGCTGCTTGATTCCGTATCCGAAGGAGTACTGACCGTCAACTGCGACCTGGAGATCACCTCGCTCAACCGGGCAGCCGAACAGATCACAGGCTGGACTGTCGAGGATATACTGGGGAAAAACTATAAGGATATTTTCCCGCCGGAGTTTTGTGAAAATCAATGTCTGATCAGGCACTCCATTGAAAAGGAACAGTCATTCATTGCCCACACCGTCTTCACGACCCATAAGGACGGACATTTCTATCCCCTTTCCCTGACCTTATCGCCACTCTATGACCTTAATGGGAAGGTGATCGGCGGGGTGCAGACCTTCCATGACTGCTCCGATTCTCTCAACAACGCCCTAATACTTGCCTCGATTGCCGATGGTGTCTTCACCATTGACCATAACCGGATCATCACCTCATTCAACCGGGCAGCAGAAGATATCACCGGCTGGAAACATGACGAGGTAATCGGCAAGCCGTGCCGAGAAATTTTCCATTCTAGCGTCTGCGGTGACGCCTGCCTCTTGCAGATGGCGATCGACCACAATAGCACCTACATCGACCGAGCCATTTTCATCAAAGGCAAAGGGGGCAATTCTATTCCGGTCACTATCAGTTCGGCCCCGCTCCACGATGACTTCGGCAACATCATCGGCGGCATCGAGACCTTCCGTGACAACACCTCTTCCATTCGCGAAAATTTGATTCTCGATTCCATCGCCGACGGCGTTTTCACCGTGGATCGTAACTGGAATATCACCTCCTTTAACCGGGCGGCCGAGGAAATTACCGGCTGGGCCAGGGAAAACGCCATGGGGATGTCCTGCTCGGATATTTTCCATTCCTCCATCTGCGGCAAAAATTGCGCCATTGCCGAAAGCCTGTACCGCGGCGCACCGGTTGCCAACCGTTCCATCACCATCCGCAATACCCAGGGCGAAAGTGTCCCGATCAGTATCAGCGCAGCTCCGCTGACCGATCATGAGGGTAATATTATCGGCGGAGTTGAAACCTTTCGTGACCTGACCGCGATCACCACCTTGCGTCAACAGCTCAGTCAAAAATACACCTTTGATGCCATTATTTCCAAATCGGCTGCTATGCAGCGATTGTTCAATATTCTCCCGGATATCGCCCGCAGCCCCAGCACGGTCCTGATTCTCGGCGAAAGCGGCACCGGCAAGGAGTTGATCGCCCGGGCGCTATACAATACCAGCGAACGGAAGGACCAACCGTTTATCATCGTCAACTGCGCGGCTCTGCCGGAAACGTTGCTGGAATCAGAGCTGTTTGGTTACAAAGCCGGGGCCTTCACCGATGCCCGTAAAGACAAAATCGGCCGTTTCGCCGCTGCCCAGGGGGGGACGCTCTTCCTTGACGAGATCGGCGATCTTCCCGGCAGCGTTCAGGTCAAACTTTTACGGGTCCTGCAGGAAAAGGTTTATGAACCGTTGGGGTCCAACACACCGGTCAAGGCTGATGTTCGCATCATTACTGCGACTAACCGTGACCTGCAGGCCCTGGTGCGGGAAGGATTGTTCCGGGACGATCTGTTTTATCGGCTCAACGTGGTGAAAATCAGCCTTCCGCCCCTGCGGGAACGCAAAGAAGACATCCCGCTGCTCATCGACCATTTTATTAAAAAGTATTGCGCCCAACAGGGCAAAGATATCGTCGGTATTTCCAGCGGGGCGCTGGCTATACTGATGCGCTACGATTATCCCGGCAATATCCGGGAGCTGGAAAATGTCGTCGAATATTCCTTTATTCTCTGCGAAGGCGGCTATATCCAGCCACAGCACCTGCCGGAGCCGTTCGCCGCCGGGTTTGAGGAGGTAGCCCAGCAATCAGTTCGCAACGCCGGACCGCAAACACTTGAGGATATCGAAAAACAGGCGATCATGCTCAGTCTTGAACGAAACCGATGGAGAAAGATGGTGACCTGCCGAGAATTGGCGATATCAAAAGACACCTTGCGTCGAAAAATCGATCGCTACGGCCTCCAGAACCCCCTTGCAGACAATGACGCCGAGGACGAGTAATCTGAGGCGTCAGGCTGCTAACCAGGCACAAAAAAAGGTGCCCCGGATCATCCGGGGCACCTTTTTTTATTCGCAGGATTAAGGAGAACGTACCCATTGCGTCTCACCCTGGTTGTATCAACCAAGGCAACAGTTTACTAAACGCAGCAAGGTCGCCACAGGCCTTTGGCCCGTGGTCGCGGTTTTCCGGAAACTATCAACCGGAGGAACTGCGCTTTTTTTTTTGACCGGGCACTCCTCTCTTCTGCCGGTCACGCTCTTTGGCCTCCAAACTGGCGGCGATATCACCTGCGGGGTGCAAGGTCCGGGGCAAGGCACGGTCTACTTGGGCGGTACATTCCTGATGGATTGAAGCCGGACATCCGGCAACCTCCCAGCAGGGAACGAAATCCAGCAATTTTTTCAGCCCTGGAATACTGATCCCTTCTTCGTGGATGAAAGTGCGCAGGCAGGTGATCCATTGAATGTCGTCTGCGGAAAACATCCGTCGATTCCCCACCAGCGTGGGTTGCACCAATCCTTCCTTCTCATAGATCCGCAGAGTGCGCGGATGGACATTTAACAGTTTGGCCGCGACGCCGATCGGATAGATGGCCACATCTGAGCGGATCGCTTGGATTTCGGTTCTTTTTCTTGCCATACCGGTCTCCTAGCAAAGTGGGATGCCGGAGCAAGGCGGTGGGCCGTTACTGCGCACCGCCTTGCTTTGCGACACAGGGGCCATCAATGGTCTTCGGACAGATGGCCACGGAACATCCGTTCTCCCATCATGAACAGAACGCCGCAAAAGGTAAAACCGGACAGGGTAATGATCCACTCGTGCAGGGTCGGAGAGTAGGGCAGAATATGAGGCAGATCAACGATATTTAATTCGGAGAATCCCGGTATAATCTGGCCGACAATAACCAAGTCGTAGCGCATGACAAAGATACCGACGATGCTCATCATCGATCCCAGGGCCATGGCTGTCACATTTTTAGCCCGAACCGCCATAATGATCAAAAGAGGAATGACCAGGCCCATTGCCACCTCGCCATACCAAAAATTATGGGCAAAGGGACCGTTAAGCAGGGCCATAATCGCTTCGTATTTACCAGGTTGCTGCCCGGTATAACCGGAAATCATCTTCCAGGTGGTGAAAAACAAGATGACAATATAGAGCAGGGCTCCCAGTTTGCCCACCGAGTACAGTGAATTCTCCAACTGAGTGCTCATCTTCCAGCCGTTAATTTTGTATCCCAGCCAATGGAAGAAAATAACGGTAGCACAACCGGACATCATCGCCGAGGTGATGAAATAGATAGGCATGTAGGGTCCGTGCCAGAATTCGCGACCATTGAGCAGACCGAATACCGCGCCCAGATTGGAATGAGCGGCAACACCCGAAATAACCCCGAGCAGCCCGAGGATACCGGCGGTTTTGTGTTTTCCAGCTTGGAGCAGGGCAAACTCGATGAGCATGAAGAAAAGATAAGCACCGTAGAGAGTGCCCATCCACCAGATATTGGAACTAAGGTTGGGGGATATGACGTTGTAGATCGCCATACGCCAAGGGTTCTCAATTTCAAAGGCGATGACGAGGAAACCAGCCACAATAGTGGCAATGGCCAGAAAGACAGAACGTTTGGCAATAGGCTTAAAGGCCTCATAGCCAAAAACATGGCCGATAGACGAGACAAGACACAGTCCCGTTGAGGTGACGACAAAAAAGACATAGGCTCCGAGCATCAGGCCCCAGGGAACCTCGCGGGTGACGCTGTAGACATGTTCATGACCGGCAAACATGGCATGTATCCCGAAGGCAATGCCGACCAGGGTAAAAATCCCCATCAGGCCGATTACTCCATTATAAACCCCGGACCGGCTGCCTTCGAGGCCGCCTTCCTGCGGTAAAACCTTAGCTAAAATATTCTGCATGGCACTTTCCTCCATAATCTATGCAAGCGATCATGACACTCGCTCTGCACTCGTTGTTGATTCTTGTAGAGTATTCAATTCTAAAAACATGATCGGTTAGGGCAAATCGCTTTCTTCTCTGACAGACTGAAGGACCGGTTTGATTCTCAGATCAAACAGCGTATGGAGGACAGCACCACCCAACCAAATAACGAAAAACAATAAAGCTTCCATTTTGCGTCTCCTTGCTCCGGATTCCCGGACAATTGCGTTTCACCAGGGTTTATTGGCGGATAAAAACCTGGTTCTTTGTATGCGGTCCCTGCACCTCCTTTTTTTATGCGGCCATCACGGAAGAATGGAGCGGGCCAGGATTCTTCTAACAAAACTCTTTGCCTATTTTTTAGCCATAGACGCAACCACTGTCAAGGAAAACCAGTACGAATTGTACAAAATACTATAAATAACATGATCAGTTTAAGCCCAATAAAATATTGGTGCATTTATCAGAAATAACTATTTCCCAAAATCGTTCTTTATTTTATAAAAAATATCTCATAATTACAGATAAATAATAAATGCCCGTAAATTACTCACCCGTTAAACTCAAACCATGTCCTTTTAAACACCATGCTCATTTTAAGTCCACGATAAATACATCAGGGCTCATAATGCGGCACATATATCTCCCGCCTTTTCAGGCGTGAGATTCAGCAAACATTTTGGTAAACAAAACAAATACACGACTACAGCACGTTAACGCATCAAAGCACTTACCCAATAGACATCTTCTGGACCGGACCAATTATTGCTATACAGGAGAGCAGCTACTCACGTTCATTCGGATAACGAGCGAGCTCCCCCCCATCCCCTTCAAGGTGGCGGCCTTGAAGGGGATAATTCTTTGCACTACTCTCCATCTTTACCTTTGCTGCCATTTGTGGTAGCTCCTTAATGAATACTCTCGTCACCTCTGGTGATATCTGCAGCGTCACCATCCTGCATCACTTTGATATCAGCCGAATCACGAGACCTAATTTCTAGAATTTTCGTTTACTTTTCCCAGGAGCGTTCTGTGCAGAAATTTTATAAAAATCTGTCTATCTGGTTAATCGTTGCCCTTGCAGCACTTTTCTTGTTCCATTACTGCCAGAAATCACCGGATCGGCACCATGCTGTGCCCTACACGGAATTCCTCAAAAAAGCGGACAGCAGTTTGCTTTCCAGCGTCACCATGATTAACAACACCGTCTCCTGGGAGACCGCTGACGGCACCTTATATAAAACCGTTGTCCCCCAGGCCAATGACGCGCTCCAACACCTCCTTGGAAAAAACATCGCAATCCGCGCCGAAGAGCCCCCGCAAACCAACTGGCTTCTCCAAGCTCTCATTACCTGGTTACCCATTCTCCTCCTAGCCCTTCTTTGGTTCTTCTATTTCCAGAAAGGTGGCAATCAAGGCAGCGGTGGCGGCAAAGTCATGGCCTTTGGTAAAAGCAGGGCGCGGCTGATGAATCCGGAAGAATCGAAAGTTAAGCTGGAAGATGTTGCAGGGATCGACGAAGCCAAGGAAGAAATTTCGGAGTTGATCGATTTTCTTAAAAGACCTGAGAAATTTGTGGAAGCCGGGGCACGTATTCCCACCGGCGTATTGCTGTACGGAGAGCCCGGAACCGGTAAAACCCTACTGGCCAAAGCTATTGCAGGAGAAGCTGGAGTCCCTTTCTTTTCGATCAGCGGCTCCAACTTCGTTGAGATGTATGTCGGCATCGGAGCATCCCGGGTTCGCGACCTGTTCAATGAGGGCAAGAAAAAGGCACCCTGCATTATTTTCATCGACGAAATCGACGCAGTAGGCCGACATCGCAGTTCCGGGAGCGGCGCCGGTGGCAACGACGAGCGGGAACAAACCCTGAATCAATTACTGGTGGAAATGGATGGGTTCGAAGCCAATGACCATGTGATTGTCATCGCTGCCACCAACCGTCAGGATATACTGGACCCTGCCCTGCTGCGCCCTGGCCGCTTCGATCGCCAGGTCATGGTACCCCTACCTGATGTCGGCGGCCGAGAAAAAATCCTCAAGGTGCACGCACGCAATACCAAAATCGCCGACGAGGTGAACTGGCAGGTGATCGCCAAGGGGACACCAGGATTCTCCGGGGCGCAACTGGCCAGCCTGGTCAACGAAGCCGCTCTGCTGATGACCAGGAAAAATAGCCGAACGATCACTATGGAGATCCTGGAGGCGGCAAAAGACAAGGTGTTGATGGGCGCGGAGAGGCGCAGCCTGATCATCACCGATAGGGAGAAACGAATAACAGCCTGTCACGAAGCAGGCCATGCCCTGGTCGCCTGGATGCTTCCCGGAACCGACCCGGTACACAAGGTCACCATTATTCCGCGAGGCCGCGCTCTAGGGCTCACCATGCAACTCCCGGAAGAGGAACGCAATTCCCAGGACCGTACCTTTTTATGCAACACACTTTGCATTCTGTTAGGTGGCAGAATCGCAGAAGAAATAGTCTTTAATCAAATGACGACCGGTGCCGGCAACGATATTGAACGGGTGTCGGATATAGCGCGGCGAATGGTTTGCGAATGGGGCATGAGCGCGGCTATTGGCCCCATGACCTTCAGGGTCTCAAATCCGCTGAACGGGCAAGCCGGACCAATCATCAGCGAGCAGACGGCAATGCTCATTGACACTGAGGTGAAAAACCTGGTGCAAACGGCCTACGATACCTCCAGAGCTATCCTCATGGAAAAACGAACAAGCCTTGATGCCATCACCGCAGCTTTACTTGAACGCGAGACGTTATCCCGCGTCGATATTCAGGCTATCATCGCCAGATTCGACAACAGATAATTCCATGACCCCATTCCGAGTTTTCAGAATATAGCCCGACAGCAGGTTTTCACTCTCCTGCCCAGGTATCCTTGCCCGGCACAGGCAACCGCTTTCATGAAGGCCGGTTCTGCTGCGGAAATTCCGTTTATCCACAAACAACCCCTTTTTGCAAGAAAAGGGGTTCTACATTTGCCCGTCAACCGTTGGAGCTTGATCGAGCACTTCCCTAACCTTCCTGCCCAGACTGCTTGCCAAAAAAGGCTTTTCGAGAAAATTGATGTCAGATTCCAGGCCGCCATGGTGCGAGATAACGTCGGCGGTATAACCCGATATGAACAGAACCTTAGTTGCCGGCCGGATGACGACAATCTCCTTGGCAAGATTTCGCCCGTTCATTTCCGGCATGACCACATCGGTAATAAGCAGATCAATCGTTCCTCGATATTCGAGGACAAGAGCCAAGGCTTTGGCGGGTGAAGATGCCGTTAGTACCGTGTAGCCTCGCTGTTCGAGGATATAGGATCCAAGTTCGAGAATAGCAACCTCATCTTCTACCAGTAGAATGGTTTCATTCCCGGCATCCCTGGCCTTTTCGCTGCTAGCCAGTGTTACCGTAGGGCCAAACTGGACCTGTGGCAGGTAAATCTTAAAAACAGTTCCCTGACCAAGACCACTAGTTACGTCAATAACCCCTTTATTCTGTTTGACAATACCGTACACAGTCGAGAGCCCGAGACCAGTACCCTTACCTTCATCCTTGGTAGTGAAGAACGGTTCAAATACTCTGGACAGGGTTTCTTTATCCATACCGCATCCTTCATCGCGCACGCTTATCAAAACAAAATTGCCGGGAGTCAGGTCAAGATTGATGGCGCAATCAGCTTGATCGATGACGATATTTGCGGTCTCAATAATCAGATCTCCCGGCCCGTTGATGGCGTCACGGGCATTCACTGCCAAATTAGCTAGGATCTGACTGATCTGGGTTGCATCCATCCGTACATGCCAGAGCCCCTGCCCTGGTTTCCATACCAATTTGATATTTTCGCCGATCAGGCGATGCAACATCTTCAACGCTCCAGAGATTGTTTCGTTAAGATCAAGTACCCGGGGAGAAATCACCTGCTTACGGGCAAAGGCAAGCAGCTGCCGGGTCAGATCAGCCGAATGCAGGGCAGCCTGATGCACCTCATACATGCGTTTATAGAGGGGGTGATTGACTTCCAGTTCGTTTAGGGTCATTTCCACATAACTGCAGATTACCGTCAACATGTTGTTGAAATCATGAGCCACACCACCAGCCAGCCGGCCCACAGTATCCATTTTCTGGGCCTGGAGCAGCTGGGCCTGGAGCTTGCCCTGTTCCTCTTCCGCCAGTCGACGCTCGGTGATATCACGGCTGATTCCCCGATAGCCGAAAAAACGGCCTTGCTTGTCAAAGATAGGGGTAGCACTTGATTCGAAGATCGCCTTGCTGCCGTCTTTCCGGATCAAGGTTTGGCAATACTGGTTATAGGGTTTCCGATTAGAGAGACTCTTTGCAAAAGCCGCATTGTGCGAGTTAGCATCGTATGGACTCAGGAAAGCATCCCAGAATTGGCCAATGATTTCTTCCGGGTGATAACCGAGCATATTCGTCGCTCGCCGACTGACAAAAGTGAAGCAATAGTCGGGACCAGTCTCCCAGATCAGATCATTGACACTATCGACCAAGTCACTGTAGCGCTTGGCGCTATCCGCCCGGGCTTTTTCCATAGCCTTTTTCTTGGTCTGATCGCGAAACACCAGCACTGCGCCGACAATTTCATCGTTCTCATTCCTGATAGGGGACCAACTGTCGGTCACTGGACTGAGCTGTCCGTCTTGAGACAAAAGAAGAACAGAATTGCTCACCCCTACGATTTCCCCAGCTTCCAACACCCGTTCGATTGGCGGGGCGACGACCTCTCCGGTTGCTTCGTCGATCACCTGGAAAACAGTTGCCAAAGGTAGCCCTAAGGCTTCCCTTTCTATCCAGCCGGTAAGCCGTTCCGCCTCAGGATTCATCCGGGTGACCAAACCGCTCGCATCAGTGGCCATTACGCCGTCAGCGATTCCATACAGGGTGGCGCGAATCTCCTCCTTGGTCTGACTTCGTTCATGTTCAGCCTGCAACAAGGCCTCGGACAGGGCCTTCTGCCTCGAAACCGTGGCGAGTCGGACTAGGGCAGCTGTCGTGCTCATCGTCATGGCCAGCAGAAAGAGGATTCCAAAACCTTGAAAGCGTGCTTTGCTCAACAGACCGTCGGCATCAATTTTGGTGACCATAGACCAAGCTGTTCCCGGTATCGGACGCATATCAGCGAGGACGTTCTCACCATTACAATCTCTCCCTCGTGTCATTCCCGATTCACCGCGTACTGCGCGGACTGCTGGATTTTCCATATTCGTCAGCGAGAGACGAAGGCTGAAGGCAGGTGTCGGTGGGTATTGCAAAGGAGAAAGAAAAAGCACATTTTCTTTTTCTTTGCGGACCAAGAGGGAGGTGCCATGTGCATCAGCGTTTGCGCCGGGCCAGATCAGCGGCTCTGCGATAAAGGAAGGGCCGGGGAAACTCAGGAAGGGATCTTCAGCAGTGGTTTGAATATGGCCTTGCGACACCGGCCATGTCTGCAACAGGGGGTAAACGGAAATTTCCGGATTAGAGACCAGAAAGAGCACGGCTATGGTCGTATTGTCCTTATTGACAACCGGCGCCGCCACATTGATATGGATTCGATTGCAGGTGTGACAGTAATAAAAATCACCCAAGGTCGGCTGTCCCGATGCCAAGACTTGACTCAGCAGGGCCTTCTCATCCTGCTCAAGAAGTTCGTGTTGCCGGGGTCCGTTCTCCGAAGGATCAAACAGCTCGGTCTTGGCAATCAAAGAAACCAGAATTTTACCGCGGGTGTCAGCCAGAATCATATTATGGTAGCCTTCGTTTTCACGAAAGGTCTCCAGCCGGTCGGCAACGTTCTTCAACTCTTCCGGGTTGCCGGTCCTCAACCACTCGTTGGTAATGGTCTTGATCAGGCCGGAGGAATTCATCCGGGCATCGGCCAACCGTTCATAACGCCACGCAAGGAGTTGATCGGTTTTCATCCGGGCGATGGCATCGAGAACCGTATAATGTTCGCGAATAGACTCCTGCTCTAATGTGCTGACGAGCCAGTATCCACCCCAAAAAAAGCAAAGGATAACAAAGCAGCTTATACCTAGCAGGGAACAGACACGTTGATTCTGTTTACTGGATTGAAGAGGATCGGAGTTCATAGCGCAAACCTGCCTCTATTTCTAATGGGATTATCGCGCTGGTGCGCCCACGATGCCTGCCATGGCGGCAGACGTCTGAGATGTGAGAAAATTGAAATCAACACCATGGCACGCCTCAGACCTTAAATTTTTTCACAAGCAACTCTAACTGTTCGGCGAGTCCAGAGAGGTTCTGGGCATTCGTCTGCACCAGGCTTGAGCCTTCGCGGACTTGGCCTGACTGTTGGCTGATCTCAGCTATATCGCGGGTTATTTCCGCCACAACCACTGTGCTCTGGGCTACATTCTCATTGACCTCGGCAATCCCCTGGGAAGCCTGGGCAATATTGCCGGCAATTTCACTCGTTGCCGCTGATTGCTCTTCCACAGCGGTAGCAATCGTATTGATAACGTGGTTGATTTCAACAATCACTTCGGAGATTTTGGTGATATCTTCAATGGTGCCGTTGGTGGTGGCCTGCATCTCACCGATCTGGTCCTTAATGTCGACGGTGGCCGCTGCCGTCTGCCGCGCCAGTTCCTTAATCTCATTGGCGACAACCGCAAAGCCCTTGCCAGCCTCGCCCGCCCTTGCCGCCTCAATGGTAGCATTGAGAGCGAGGAGATTGGTCTGCTCGGAAATCTCGGTAATGGTTTCTGTCACCCGACCTATTTTCCTGGCCGATTCACCAAGTTCGGTCATTTTGACCGAAGCCTGTTGCGACTGCTTAACCGCTTCATTGGTGATGACTCGCGCCTTTTCGGCGCTTTCGGCGATCTCGTTGACGGTAGCCGTCATCTCCTCGGTTGAGGAGGCAATCATATTGACATTGCTGGTAGACTGCTCCATGGCAGCCGATACCGACTGGATATTGGTACTCATTTCTTCGGTAGCGGCGGCAACTACACCTGATTTATCAGCGGTGTCTTTGGCTGCCGAGGATAACTGTCTTGATATTGCAGCCAGATCAGTGGAAGAGAGCGAAAGACTGTTGACCCCATGGATAATATCCCTGATCATTGTCCCCAGTTGGCCAACCATGGCGTTCAGAGAATTGGCCATCAGGCCGATCTCATCGCCCTGATTGACATCAAGCTTGGAGGTGAAGTCGCCGCTGGCCATAACCTCGGCAAAAGCTGCAGTTTTGCGTACTGGTCCGGCAATAGCCCGGGTGAGAAAGAAGGCAAAGCTGATGCCGATAAAAAGAGCAACCAAGGTGCCAATCAACGTGGTGCGAATGGATGCCTTACTCGTTGCCTTGAGATTGGTTGCCAGCTGCTGCTGGTCAGCTTTATAGGTCTTGAGTATTTCGTCGACGATAACAGCAATATTGGGGCCGATACGAGCAAGGGTGTCGTTATAGATCGTGTCCCGACTGATGGTCGACTCGGCCAGCAGCTTGAATTTGACGATATAGGCCTTTGCTTCTTCAAGTGACTTCTGCACTTGGGCTTGACGATCGTTTTTGGTCGAAACCGCTAGTTGACCGAGGATCTCCTGAAACTTGGCATTCTCTCCTTTCACCAATTCGATGTCCTTCTCCGTAGGATTGGTAGAAAATCGTTGAGCACATAGCCGGGCCAGAATCATATGCTGGCCAGCCAGGCCGGATTTGGCAACGGCGTCAAGGTCCTGGTCATTCTTGGCCGCAGTCATGATCTCATCCAACCCCTTCTGCATGGAAGCCCCGATCACTCTCAGCTCATTGACAATGCGGTCACTCTTTTCGATATCGTTTACTAACTGTTCAAAGGCTTTTGCATAGGTGGCAACATCGGTATTAATATTAACGATCTTGGCCGCCCGCCCTGGATCTTTGATTATCCCTGTTGCATCGTGAAGGATTTTTTCCAGTATTGCCATATGCTCCTTGTATACTTGCATCGATTTCTCATTGCTGGTAATTACAAAGCTCATGACATTCATTCGTACAATCAACATGTTAGTCTGAATATCACTTACCATATTAGCGTTTTTTGATCGTCGATCGAATTCATCTTGCCCGACAGACATATTTGCCAAACCACGCCAGGAAAATAAAGCAACCATCAACAACAAGATCAGAATAAAACCAAATCCACCACCAATCTTCATAGATAGTTTTAATTTGTTCATAGCATCGACCATAATTGTTGAATTTTACAAGATTGCACTATTATTTTTTAAAAACACTATGTATATATTTTGAAACGTCATCAATGTTACTATCTAAAGATGCAATAAATCGAGGTGATATATTGTTAAACTTATTTTTTTGAATTTGAGATTCATCTTTTACTATTAAAATAATTCTAAACTCTTCGTATTCACCGTGCAAAGAACACAACTCAGTCATGTCTTCATCGTTATCTGCAAAAAGAATAAAAATATCGTTACTTCTTAAATGCAGACATGAAGGCGAAGAGAATCGAGAACCAGGAGGGAGAAATATGAATTCTCCATTGAACGACATATTGGCTAGATACTTTTCCACTTGCCGGTAGGACTGAGAATCCCTGGCCGCATACAGAAATATGTTGTGCATGTGTTTCTCCTAGGTTTGCGGCGAAAGCTCTGCATTGATACTAAGCTTACACCTTGTGTGGTTTCAAGCACGATACATGCCTAAAAAAAACCAACACAGCCTAATTATTTTTATTCTTTAATTTAATTAAGTTACAAGAATTCTCAGCGAGAATAAGGCAATCAGCATAGTGAAATACCTTTTGCGGGGTGACACCTGTCTCATTTTCTAGACAAAAATATCGTCTAATTTTCTAGACAAAACTGATGGTAACCATCATTACTTTGAAGTTTTCCAGACAGTTTGAGCTGAGGGTAGCGATCCCCAAAAAAAGAGGCGCGCCAGAGAGCGTAGTAAACCAGAGGGAGGGCTATTCAGGCAGCGCCCTGCTTTGCAGGGAAATACCATAAAGGTTAATCAACTGGTAGAGTCGGGCGCGGGAGAGTCCGGAAATACGGCAGGCTTCCTTTACGTTGCCCGCGGACATATCGATCAGCTGCTGCATATATTCTTTCTCCATTGCCATCTTGGAATCTTTCCACGACGACAGCGTGGCACGAACCGGTCTTGCATCGCCATACCGAATTTTGGCCGAATCGGATTGAATCCCCTCCAGTGTTTTGTGGACCCGAATATGGTCGGGCAGATGGTAGGCAAAAAAAGTCGGATGATGAATGGCATTGGCAAAAACCTGCTCCAGTGCCTGCTGGAGTTCACGGACATTGCCCGGCCATTCATAGGCCATCAGGTATTCAAAAAATTCATCGGCAATGCCTTTAGAGGCTATCTTGAGGCGATCGCACAAACGGGTTAAAAAATAGCGGGCCAGGGGCCGAACATCCTCTTTTCTTTCCCGCAATGGCGGCAAATGAAGAGAAAAGGAACGCAAGCGAAAGAGCAAATCCGAGCGAAAGGCCCCAGCCATGGCATCCTCGTCAAGATTGCGGTTAGTCGCAGCGAGGACTCTGAAATCACTATATTCCTCTCTGGAGCCGCCAATTGGTCGGTACCGGTGTTCCTGCAGCACCCGCAGGAATGTTTTCTGTATCCTTTCCGGCAGTTCGCCAACCTCATCAAGAAACAAGGTGCCGCCATGGGCCATTTTAACGAGACCGGTAACCGTTCTATCGGCACCGGTGAAGGCGCCCCTGACATGCCCGAACAAGGTGCTTTCAATCAAATTTTCAGGAAGCGAAGCGCAGTCGACCACCACAAAAGCCTGCTGTGAACGGTTTGAATTTTCATGAATGGCTCGGGCAAAAACCTCCTTGCCCGTTCCGGTTTCACCAGTAATCAGCACACTGGCATCGCTGGTGGCCGCCTTGGCTAGTTGATCGAGACAATTGAGCAGACAAGGACTCTTGCCGACAATCGCATCCCTTTTCAAAGCCACCGGAATAATACTGATCTTCTTTTTTTCCTCCCTGTACTGCAGCGCCCTGGTAAGCGGCAGCAACAGATTACGCAGAACGTGGGGTTTTTCCAGGTAACTCCAGGCACCGGACTGTATGGCTTTTTTTGCGCCATCGGGATCACCGGAACCCGTCATGATAATAATCTCTGGCCTTGATATCACCTCGGAAAAATGAGGGAAGGCTTCAAGGCCGTTGCCGTCGGGCAACTGCACATCGAGAAAGATGACATCAAAATCGCCCTTGCGAGCCTGGTCGATCCCCTCGGCCAAGGTCGCAGCAACCCCAGCCCGGTAGCCGGCGCGTGTAAGATGACCAGCCAGCATCTCTGCCAAAACAAGATCATCATCGACGATGAGGATGTTTGCTATCTTGGAATATTGCCCATCTGTACAGAGCGGCTGCGTCAGCTGCATTTCTTCCATCATTCAAGCCTGTTGGCCATGCTGTTCCTGCTCGGGAAGCAGCACCTGGAAGGTTGAGCCTCGTTCGCGTTGACTGGTGACAAGAATAGCACCATGGAGTTTTTTGACGATGCTCAGGGCCAACGGCAGCCCCAGGCCCCTGCCAACGAATTTATCGGAGTAGAACGGATCAAAAATATTGGCAATCTGCCGCTCGTCTATGCCGGCGCCGCTGTCATTGATTTCCAGACAACCGTATCGAGCCTGTAAGGGTGCCCATTCTGCAGGGAAAATATGGGCATCACAGATGTTCTTCGGATCAACAGACTTGACCCGGAAAACAATCCGTCCCGATGCCGTGCCGATGGTCTCCGCAGCATTTGTCATCAGGACCGCCAGGGTTTGCTCGAGATAGGACGGATTAGCGGCAACCACCAGCCCAGGCGAGGCGAAGTCTATCGATAATTCAATATGCTCTGGCGGCATAATCCTGCCCGAATCAAACAACTTTTTACAGAAATCAGAAAGATTGATTGGAGCGATGGCCTCGGCAAACTGTCCGGTATAGATCAATAAAGCATGCCCCAGTTCACTGGCCCTTTGGCAGCCTCCCAGAGCGTTATCCAACAGCGCAGCGATTGCCGAAGAGTGCGCAACATCGTCCAGGGCCAACTCCAGATTGCCGGCCACGATGGTCATCAGATTATTAAAATGGTGCGCCATGGCTCCGGCCATTCGCTCTAACCCTTTATTTTTGACCAGCAACTGCTGCTGTCGCTCAACCTGCAGACGGGACGAGATATCGCGGCTCACACCGAAAAAAACCTGCCGACCGCTCCACAGCCCCTCGGTAATATGGGTTTCCACCGGGATCAGTTTCCCCCCTTTGGTCACCAACGGTATCAGATTATGGTCACGTTTTCCAGCCAGCATGTCTGTTCCTACGGCAAGGACCTCTTCTTTGCAGTCCTCCGGATGAACAGTCAGGACATTCCTACCGATCAGTTCTGCCTGTTGGTACCCCAAACAGGAGGAGACCGCAGTATTAAGGTAAACGATATCACCATTTCCATCGAAAATGAAAACGAAATCCTGGATGGTATTGAATAGCGCTTCAAGGTTTTTCTGATGCTGACGGATAAGCGCTTCCTGTTCTTTCTGCACCAGAAAGGTGCCAATATGCGCAGCCAAACTCTCCAGGCCGAGACGATGAAATTTCGAGATCTCCTCATTCCGCCGGGAAGCGACCATAAGACAGGCTACCACCCTACCCTGGCAGGCAATAGGCACAACGCCTACAGCACGCAACCCATCATCATTTTCCAAGACGACACCTTGCACTTGCAGAGGAGAGCCGGCGCAACTGGAATAGATTGGTTGATTGCGGCGTACTCTTTGGGCAGGCTCCGAATCGCCGCGATAGCGTGAGGCTCTTTGCATGAAACTATCTGGGAGCCCTTGAGAGGTGGCCATCGAGAGGCTGCCATCGCTTGGATCCACCAAATAGAGACCGCCGCAATCAGTCTGCGAAACCTCAATGGCTTTTCCAAGACAGATGCGCAAGGTTTCCATAAAGGATGCTGTTGTGTTCAGGACAACATGCAGGTCACGTTCGACCCGCAACATATCTTTAGCCTGCTCCAGACGGGTAATGTCTGTGGCCGTGCAGACCACAAACTCGACGTTGCCGGCATCGTCGAGCTTCGGCGTTTTGGTGAAGGCCATATAACGCGGTTCGGCATGCCCGAGGTGTAACCACTGTTCATAGTGTAGCGCGGTCTTTTCGGCAAACACCCGTCGATTGCTGGCCAAGGCGGGCGTAAATATTTCCGAGCTGAGAATCGTTTCCAGTTTTTTGTGGGCGATATCCTTGGGTAAGCGGTTGAAACAGTCGGCAAAAGCCTTATTGACCATGCCAAAGGTCTCGGGGTCACGGAGGTACCAGACGCTGACCGGGATGGAATCCAATAACAGCCGTTGCTCTTTGGTCTTGCGCCGCAGATTCGTTGCAGACTCATCGCCGTCAGTAACATCCACGACCACCAAATGCGTCAAGGCTCGCCCTTGCAAGGATACGGAGACCGCATAGACATCCACCGTCCTGGTCGCCCCGGATTTCATTCGATGCTGATATCTACGGCAGAGCGGTTCCCTAACCAGGTTCCGTTGCCTATCCTTTTCAAGGTTTTCCGCCTCAATATCGAGCTCAAATAGAGTTTTCTTTGCGAATTCCTCGGTTGAGTACCCGTAAAAGCTCTGGGCGGCCTCGTTGCTTTTGACAATACTTCCGGTTTCCGGATCGATCAGCAGTTGCACAGCTGGACTTAATGCAAAAAGTTGGTGATACCGCCCTTCACTTTCCTTAAACAAATCGAGGCCCTGTAGAGTAGCTTGCTGCAGGGAGTGATGCAATTCCTTCACACGGGAGTTACGATCGCCGATCACCAGGCCGCCAAGACCTCCCAGGGAAAATGGGACAAAAAATCCGGCAACAGTCAGCGGCAGATGGAGAATAATCGTTTGCAAGGCGGAGAAACCACAGAAGACAAGGGCGCCCATAAGAAAATGCGGCAACCACACGGCAAGTCGGTTCGTCATAGCTTAAGCCGTTGCACTGAAAAAGGGCGGATGAAAAAGAGGAATATTGATAATAATTAATCAGATTGTTAACAGCTTACCAAAAAAACAGCTAGTGAATTGATCGCTATTATTCCGGACTAAAATCAAATTTTGTGGCACAAAGACTTGCGTGCACAACTCCCCATGCCCGACGTTGCCGCATTGGCACGACAGAGTCGGTTATCTACAAGACGAAAGCGTTCTTCGAGATGTGGAATTCCCGCCAGGTACAGACGCAGCTCCCTGATAGAGAACGATACATTCATGTGGTAACAAAAGGTGTTGTATAGGTGGTTAGGCAAAGCGCCGACTTAATTGGTTGACCATAGGTCCACAGACTATCAAACTGTTTTAAAATAATTTTCATTGACAAACAGTACCAAATTAAATATTGGTTGAACCAATTGTCAGATTTCAGGAGACAACCATGACAGCGATCGATCCCAGGGAAGAAAAGAAATACGCCTACACCGCCATCGTCGAACGGATCCGCGATATGATTCGCAACGGTGAGCTGGCCCCAGGTGACCGGCTGCCGGCGGAGCGGAAGCTGGCCGAGTCGTTCGGAGTTTCGCGCAACAGCCTCCGCCAAGCCTTCCAGACCCTTGCAGAGCGGAAGATCATCGAAAGCAGACAGGGTGATGGCACCTATCTGCTGACCTCGCTCGATGCTTTTTTTTCGAGTGACGCTATTTTTGATGCGATTAATGAACAGCGCAGTTTTTTGCAGGACATCATTGAGTTTCGACGATTGATGGAACCGGAAATCGCCGCCCTGGCCGCGAGAAGAATGCCATCGGCAACCCTCGACCGGTTGAAAATAATCGTTTGTGATCAGCAGCGTGCCCTGATGGCCGGCCGGATGGATGACACCTTTGATGCTGAATTCCACCGGCAGTTGGCCCAATGTTCAGGCAACCGGCTGATTAGCCAGGTGATGACCACCATTGCATCGATCATCAATGAAACACGGTCGACCTGGCTGCAGAGCAGTGAACGGCGTGATGCCTCTGTGGAAGGTCACCTGCGTATTATTGATGCCCTGGAGTCGGGAGATGCGGACGCGGCCTTCAAGGCCATGAAAAACCATATCGCTGAAATCGAAAACCATATTTTCGGCGAACAACCTGAACAATAATTTTTATGTATTTCCGGCGCAACCTATCCGAGGCGAATCGAGGCAGGTTGCACGGGAGCAGAACGGAGTAAAATATGTCTCTTGAAATTGCACTCATGTATCTGGCCGTGGGCTTGATTGCCGGACTACTCGCCGGCCTGCTGGGAGTGGGCGGCGGCCTGGTGATCGTACCAATGCTGATCTTCTGTTTTAGCAGACAACCGGAGATATCGAACGAACTGATCATGCATCTGGCCCTGGGCACCTCTCTGGCCAGCATTATTTTCACCTCGGTCTCCAGTTTCATGTCACACCACCGGCGCGGCGCGGTTGACTGGACCATCGTCAAACGGATTGTCCCCGGCATCCTGATCGGCACCTTTCTGGGGACCTTTGTCGCCTCCAGGCTTTCAACCGGTTTTCTCAAGGGTTTTTTCTGTGTGTTTCTCTATTCCGTCGCCACCCAAATGCTTCTCAACAAAAAACCGAAGGCATCCCGGGAACTGCCTGGCAATGCCGCAATGTTCGGAGTGGGGTCAACCATCGGGGTAGCCTCGAGCCTCGTCGGCATCGGCGGCGGCTCACTCTCCGTGCCTTTCATGCTCTGGTGTAATGTCGCGGCCCATCGGGCCATCGGCACCTCCGCAGCTATCGGATTCCCCATCGCCATTGCCGGAGCGCTGGGCTATATGGTCAACAATCTGCATGCCACGGGCCTGCCGGCCTACTGCATCGGCTATGTCTACCTTCCCGCCCTGCTGTTCATTGTCTGTTTCAGCGTGATGACTGCACCTCTTGGAGCTAAATTGGCGCACGCCCTGCCGGTGGATAAATTAAAAAGGATCTTTGCCTTCTTCCTCTATGCCGTGGCCACCAAGATGGTCTGGAGCCTGATCGGCTAAGTTTCGACCACAAATAATAGTTGTTCACTGAACAAATATTATGCTATCAAGACTTACGTATACGGTTGTCATTCTTGTTTATTATGACCGTATTCAGTACTCCACAGTACCAGCTGGTGATCAATCAACTGAAAAGAAACTACGATGGCCGACGGGAATACCTTTGTTGCTGCACTGAAAAAGGAGATCGAGTCAGAGCAGTTTACTTTGCCGATCTTCGACTCTGTATCATTGCGGATACAGATGGAACTGATCAAAAAAAATCCGGATTTTCATGCTGTCGAAAAACTGATAATCGCGGATCAATCGCTTTCCAGTAACCTGCTCAAGATTGCCAATTCCGCACGATACCGGGGTTTGGTCCAGACCTCGACCGTGAAAGCAGCCATCACCCGGCTAGGCATGACCGAGATCGCCAGAATAATCTCCATGGATATCAGTAAAAAGATATTCACCTCGCGCGACCTTCAAATAAATGCCATTATGAAGAAGCTTTGGCAGCACTCGATGGGGTGCGCCTTTGCCGCCGGCATGCTTTCTCATCGCCTCGATTTTGGGGTCATGCAGAACGAGGCCTTCTTCGCCGGTCTTTTCCATGATATCGGCAAGTTATTGATTCTTAAAGTAATCGCCCAAAAGAAACAAAAAGACGCCTCCATTACGATTCCCGACCACCTGCTTTTAAGTGCTATGGCCATACTGCATGCGGAACAGGGGTATCTGTTTATGCACCAAATCAATATGCCGCAGATGTTTGCTGTTATTACCCGAGATCACCATTTGCAGGATTATGACCGAACCGATTACCTGCTTATATTGGTGAAGATGGCCAACCATATCTGCCATCACATGGGAATCGGGCTGACGCAAGATGCCGCCATCGAACTTCTGGAAACCGAAGAAGCTGTTTTGCTCAACCTTTCACAAGCCGACTTGGAAGAGGTGGATACTTTTCTGCACAGCACTTCCGGCCTAATAGGTTGACGCTCTGCCTTTCGGTGCCTAAGGAAGCCAGCCGTTACGACCATGCTTTTTCCAAAGTCCTCAATAGACGCCCCTTCCCCCCGCATCTTAAACATTATCATTGACATTTCAAGAATGATTTCCCATTCTTTCATTGCATTATCAGCACTCACACCAACCCCATTGTTCCAAACCATCTCGACGCTCTAACTACAGGAAACACGGATTGATCCTTTCAAAAAATCGCCCATCCATGTCTTCCTGAAGGTAATTTTTCAGCAGCATAACAGCCACATCAGCCTGAAGCAGAGGGTCTTCTATGCAAAAGAAAAAAGTTTCCACGCAAAAACAGGAAGCGGACCAGGCCGTCGAACAGATGCAGAGTCTCGGCACCCTGATCGACGACATCCACCGTCACATTGTTTCCAATCTGGGCAATGAGGTCTACGGGCGCAACAAGTTCCACTATTTCAATGGGCTCGCCTACAGCATCCGCGATCGACTCATCAGGATGTGGCTCAACACCCAGCGCGACTATTACGACAGCATGACCAAGCGGGTCTACTACCTGTCGCTCGAATTCCTGCCCGGCAGATTCCTGATGAACTACCTTACCAACATGCGCATGGAGGAGGGTTGCCGGGTGGTTTTGGAAAAACAGGGTCTTGCCCTTGAGGATCTGGAAGAGGTTGAGTGGGACGCCGGACTCGGCAATGGCGGCCTCGGCCGGCTCGCCTCCTGCTATCTTGACTCCATGGCAAGTCTGAGAATTCCGGGATATGGGTATGGCATTCTCTACGATTATGGCATCTTCTATCAGAACATCGTCAACGGTTGCCAGGAAGAAAGCTGTGACAACTGGCGGCGACAGGGCAGTCCCTGGGAAATCGTCAGACGAGAGCATCTCTACGAAATCAACTTCTACGGCAGAAGCGAGACGTACCACGACGACGACGGTAATCTGCGTTACCGCTGGGTGGACACCGAAAATATCATGGCCATCCCCAACGATATTCTGATTCCGGGATACGGCGGGGTCCATGTCACCAACATGCGGCTTTGGGCCGCCCAGTCGAGCCGCGACTTCAACCTTGGTATCTTCAACCGGGGTGACTATTCGGGCGCCATGCACGACAAGGTTATGAGCGAAAACATTTCCAAGGTGCTCTATCCCAGCGACAAGGAGATGGCCGGCAAGGAGCTGCGCTTGAAACAGCAATATTTTCTTGTTGCCGCGACCTTCCAGGACATCATGCGCAGGCACAGAAAACAACACGGTACAATGGTCGATTTTGCCGATCACGTCGCCGTGCAGCTCAACGACACCCACCCTTCCATTGCCATCGCGGAACTCATGCGAATCCTGCTGGACATGGAAGGGCTTTCCTGGGACACGGCCTGGGCCATCTGCACCAAGACCTTTGCCTACACCAACCATACCGTGCTTCCCGAGGCGCTGGAAACTTGGCCGGTCGCTCTTATCGGCCATTTGCTGCCCAGGCATCTTGAAATCATCTATGAAATCAACCACCGCTTTCTGCAGGAAGTGGCAGCCAAGTATCCAGGGGACGAACAACGCTTGAGTCGGATGTCGATTATCCAGGAAGGGCATGAGCGCCGGGTGCGTATGGCCCATCTCGCTATTGTCGGGAGCCATTCGGTCAACGGGGTAGCGGCCCTCCATTCCGACATCCTCAAAGCAAGTCTGTTTGCCGACTTCCATCAGTTTTATCCCGGCAAACTCAGAAACATCACCAACGGGATAACGCCTCGCCGCTGGCTGCTGCAGGCCAACCCTGCGCTCTCGAAACTAATCACCGAGGCGATCGGGCCGGAGTGGGTTTGCGACCTGGACCGACTCAAGGGGCTTATTCCCCTGGCCGAAGACCCGCAGTTCCGCCAAAAGTTTGCCGAAGCCAAAATGGAGAACAAAAAACGGCTGGCCCGCTACGTGCTGCGCAGGATCGGTATGGGGATCAACCCGCGGACCCTGTTCGACTGCCAATTCAAACGAATGCATGAATATAAACGGCAACTCCTCAATATTTTGCATGTGATCACGCGCTACAACCGCATCAAGGATAACCCTGAGGGTGCTTTCACGTCGCGTACCGTGATGATCGGGGGCAAGGCCGCTCCCGCCTATTTCCAAGCAAAACTCATCATCAGGCTCTTCAACGCCGTGGCTGAAGTGGTCAACAATGACCCGGATGTCCGGGGCCGCCTGCGGTTGCTCTTCCTGCCTAACTATTGCATCTCCCAGGCAGAAAAAGTCATTCCGGCCGCTGACCTCTCCGAGCAGATATCCACAGCCGGCATGGAGGCTTCCGGGACGGGCAATATGAAATTTGCCCTCAACGGGGCGCTCACCATCGGCACCCTTGACGGAGCCAACGTCGAAATCATGGAAGAGGTCGGACTCGAAAATTTCTTCCTTTTCGGGCTCAAGACAGAAGAGGTGGATCACCTGAGAGGCACCGACTACAACCCTTATCGTATCTACGAAAACGATCCGGAGCTCAAACGGGTCATCGACCAGATTGCCACCGGCCTGTTCTCACCTGCTGAGCCGCACCTCTTTGCGCCCATAGTCGATGCACTCCTGCATCACGGGGACTACTTCCTGCTCCTTGCCGACTACCGAAGCTACATCGAGGCGCAGGAGAGAGTGGACGCGCTCTTCGAAAACAGAGATGAATGGACGCGCAAAACCATTCTCAACACTGCCAACATGGGCAAGTTTTCTAGTGATCGAGCGGTGTTGGAGTATGCAAGAAAGATTTGGAACGTGCAGCCGCTAGGCAAATAGGGATTTTGAGAAACCGGGAATTAATATTTGAGTAAAATGACCTTCATTCACCACGAAGGTGCTTCTTCGTGGTGAATGAATACAAGGTGGAACACCTTAGGGACTTTGATTAGACCCCGTTTAGCTGCGCGACGCAAAGAAACCATCTGCCCAGTTACGGGAAGCGGCGAAGGCATCCTTGACCGAGCCAAGATCCAGACACAATTTCTGGGTCAGGACTTCAAGTGCTGACCAATCAGCATCTTCCAGGCAATCGAGAAGCTCGAAGAGTGGCCGGTACTCACTGTCGGCATCGCGTTTCAGCGCCACTTTGAGCTTGGCTTCAAGCGGCAGCATTTCCACTACGTTCTCCATGGGCATGCCCAGAATAGCGTCCATCAAAGAAAACAAACCCACCAAAAAAAGCGTGCTCGGGTTGAATCCCCAATAGTCATATTCGGTAGCGAGCAACTCAAAAAACTTGCCGCGCTGCAGCGAGAGAGCAGCCAGTTCCTGCGGAACCTCGTCCTTCCCGGTCATATCGACCAGCAGCACCGCACGCAGCCAACTTTTAAGCTTGATCCAGCCCAACAACATGATGGCCTGGTCAATGGATTGAATATTCTGGCGGAATCCGAACGAGGCACTGTTGAGGAAGGAGAGTAGACGGAAACTGACGGATACGTCGGAACGTATGGCTGCAGCTAGATCTTTCATGTCCACTTCGTCCTCTTCCATGAGGCGAAAGAGGTTCAACCGGGCGACCTCATTGGAGCCGAGCTTGCGGTCGCGTACGCATTCGGGTTCCTTGAAAAAAGATCCCTGAAAAAGGGAAAAGCCCATTTCCCGCGTGGCTTGAAACTGCTCCAGGGTTTTGAGGCCGCGTGCCAGCATCAGTGCCGGATACTTTTCTATCTGGTCTAATGCGGCCTGATCAGGCCTTCCCACGCTGAAATCGAAACCGATAATGTCTGCCTGGGTGCAGATTTCGGCTGGGAGCTGCTGACCGGGAATAGCCTCAACCATGGTCTGATAGCCTTCACTCCGCAGCCCTTGCAGGGCAGCGCTGAGCCCATCCGTACGAAAACCAGGCAACACGCGCACCACACCATAGGCCGCTGGCAGGGCTTGCGGGAGTCCGGCCAGTATACTCAGATCATCAAAGCCTATCATAATCTTTTTGCCGCGATTCATGGCCTCCTGTAATCCTTGATAGGTACTGGAGCACAGGCCCGCCGCACTCTCCTGCTGGGGAAAGACCTCATAGATGTTCCCTTTCATCTCAGCCCCCAACAGTTCATACCCCCAGATGCTGCGCTTGGCGTTGAGTATGGGCTGTTTGGTAAAAAAAATCGAGGGTTGTTCCCGTGCAATCTGTTCTTCGGTCATAATATCCTCACATGTTGGGGGGGTAAAACCTCATAAGAGGTTTACGATTGCAGGATGCAGAAAGGGGGGAGGAAATAAATTTATTGTATCAAAATCAAGTGTGAATTTCACAAAAATTTTCCAATGACAAATTGTACCTGTTCATTGAAACTTTTGCAAAAAAATGAAAAAGTTTTTGAAGAACAACCCCTTCGGTTTTCCTCCACGTCGAGCAGGTGTGTCATTTCTTCACTACAATATTAATATGGTATCCTATCAAACCGCCTCATACCTAGGACAAAACACTGCCATGCTCTTGCTTTGCAAAAATTCCACCACCAGGGAATATCCGCCTCAACCGCCCGCCCCCTCCTCTTGATATTAAATTGATACCTTTGCCGGATATCCTGACACTATCTTGATGTCAAAAGAGTTACAAATACTGGCAGGAGACAAACCCACGGAACCACATCAACCTTCATACGTATGAAGAGGTTACAATGAACAATATGCTGGGAGTATCACAATGAATATCTACGATTGGCTGCAAACACTCTTTTTTTTCGCGACGCTGCTCCTCCTGGTCAAACCGCTTGGCACCTTCATGGCCAAGGTCTATCAAGGCGAGCGCACCTTACTTTCACCCATTCTTACCCCTTGTGAGAACCTGTTGTACCGGATCTGCGGGGTGAACAAGGACGAAGAGATGGGCTGGCAGCGCTACGCCGTCGCCATGCTCCTCTTCAACCTGATGGGCTTCGCGGCGCTCTTTGCCATGCTCCTCTTGCAGCACCTGCTGCCCCTGAACCCGCAGGGCCTGCCGCCCTTTACCTGGCAACTGGCGCTCAACACCGCGATCAGCTTCATCACCAACACCAACTGGCAGGCCTATAGCGGTGAGACGGCGGCCAGCTACTTTACCCAGATGGTGGGGCTTGGGGTACACAACTTTGTCTCCGCTGCCACCGGCATGGCCCTGGTCATTGCCCTGATCCGCGGTTTCGCCCGGCGCAAGACCTCACTCCTCGGCAACTTCTGGGTCGACATGAGCCGCGGAACCCTCTACATCCTGCTGCCGCTGTCACTGGTTGCCGCCCTCGTCCTGGTCTCCCAGGGCGTGATCCAGAACTTCAGCCCCTACAAGACCGTGCCTTTGGTCCAGGCCACCAGTTATGACAAACCCCTGGTGGACGAAGCCGGCAAGCCGCGCCTCGATGCCGCTGGCAAGCCGCTGACCGAAAACGTGGCCGTGGGCGAGGTCAGCATCCCCATGGGACCGGTCGCTTCCCAGGAGGCGATTAAGGAACTGGGCACCAACGGCGGCGGCTTCTTCAACGCCAACTCGGCCCATCCCTTTGAGAATCCGACCCCGCTCTCCCATCTGCTGGAGATCCTGCTCATCCTCCTGATTCCGGCCGGTCTCACCTACACTTTCGGCATCATGGTCGGCAATACCCGCCAGGGCTGGGCGCTGCTGGCGGTCATGCTCCTGCTTCTGGTGGTTGCCTTTGGCGTCCTCCAATGGGCCGAAACCAGCAGCACCCCGCAACTGACCCAGATGGGCGTCCATGGCGGCAATATGGAAGGCAAGGAGGTGCGCTTCGGGATGGCCGGCACCAATCTCTTTGAAGTGGCCACCACCGGCACCTCCTGCGGAGCTGTCGCCGCCATGCACGACTCGCTCACCCCCATCGGCGGTTTGATCCCCCTTTCCCTGATCTTGCTGGGTGAGATTGTCTTCGGCGGCGTCGGCTCCGGTCTCTACACCATGCTGGCCTTTGCCGTCATTGCCGTCTTTGTCTCCGGCCTGATGATCGGCAGGACGCCTGAGTACCTGGGCAAGAAGATTGAGGTGCGGGAGATGTGGATGTCAATCATCACCATCCTCAGTGCCGGGATCGTGGTGCTGATCCTCTCCGGTGTCGCCATGATTACCCCGTCCGCCGTGGCCTCCATGTCCAATCCCGGTGCCCACGGCCTTTCCGAGGTGCTCTACGCCTTTGCCTCCATGGCCAACAACAACGGCAGCGCCTTTGCGGGGTTGAATGCCAATGTCAATTTTTATAACATCCTCGGCTCGCTGGCGATGCTGATCGGCCGCTACGTTCCGGCGGTCGCCATCCTGGCCATGGCCGGCTCCTTGGCCAGCAAGAAGTACGTCCCGCCCAGCCTCGGCACCCTGCCCACCGACAAGGCCCCATTCGCCCTCTGGTTGACCCTGGTCATCCTCATCGTCGGCGCCCTGACTTTTTTCCCGGCCCTTGCCCTGGGACCGATCGTTGAACACCTGACCATGCTTGGAGGTAACTAAAGCCATGTCAAAACATATCCCAAAACCCAAATCGGCCTTTGACAAGGAACTGCTGAGGGGCGCGCTGCTCGAATCCCTTAAAAAACTTGACCCGCGCTCCCTGTGGCGCAACCCAGTCATGCTGGCTGTTGAAGTCGCCAGCTGCATCACCCTGGTGACCTTCATCCTCTCGCTCACCGGCGCCAACCGCGAGCCGGCCTGGTTTACCGGAGCCGTCTCAATCTGGCTCTGGCTGACGGTCCTCTTTGCCACCTTTGCCGAGGCCCTGGCCGAAGGACGCGGCAAAGCCCGAGCCGCAAGTTTGCGCAAATCGCGCTCTGATGTCACCGCCAAACGGCTTGCCACGCCTGATTTTGCAAGCCCTCAGACCACGGTCGGCGCCACCGAACTCCGCAGGGACGACTATATTCTGGTGGAAGCGGGTGAACTGATCGCCGGCGACGGCGAGGTCGTAGCTGGCGCCGCCTTGGTCAACGAAGCGGCGGTGACCGGCGAATCAGCCCCGGTAGTACGTGAGTCGGGAGGAGACCGAAGCGCGGTCACCGGTGGTACTACGGTCACGGCAAGCTCGATCATCGTCAAGATCACCGCCAACCCCGGCGAGACCTTCCTCGACCGGATGATCTCGCTCATCGAAGGGGCCAAACGCCGCAAAACCCCCAACGAGGTCGCACTGGAAGTGCTGCTGATCGCGCTCACCCTGGTCTTTCTCCTGGTCTGCGCCAACATCAGCCCTCTTTCCATCTACAGTGTCGCTGCCGCCGGTCAGGGTAGCCCGGTTTCGCTGACCATCCTGGTGGCCCTGTTCGTTTGCCTGGCCCCCACCACCATTGCCGCTCTCTTACCCGCCATCGGCATCGCCGGCATGGACCGCCTCTTTCAGAAGAACGTTATCGCCCTCTCCGGTCGGGCCATCGAGGCCGCCGGTGACGTCAATGTGCTGTTGCTTGACAAGACCGGCACCATAACCCACGGTAATCGGCAAGCGGTCGCCTTTGTGCCGGTGGGCGAGCATACAGAGCGAGAGCTGGCGGAAGCGGCTTTGATGGCCTCACTCAGCGATGAAACGCCGGAGGGGCGAAGCGTGGTGGCCCTGGCCAAAGAGAAGCATGGTTTACAGTTGGAGGTGCTGCCAGAAAACGCGGTGGTGATCCCCTTCAGCGCCGACACCCGCCTCTCCGGGGTCGATGTCGACAGCGTAATCTACCGCAAAGGTGCGGCCGATTCTATTGCCACCTTTGTCGGTAAGCAGGGCGGCAGTGTCCCCAAGGACTTGGAAGGGAAGGTCAATACCATTGCCCACGCCGGGGCAACCCCGTTGGTAGTCTGCCAGGGTGCTGAGGTCTTGGGGGTCATCAACCTGAAAGACATTATAAAAAGCGGTATCCAGGAACGCTTCCAGCAACTCCGGAGCATGGGGATCAAGACGGTGATGATCACTGGCGACAATCCGCTCACCGCCGCGGCCATCGCCGCCGAGGCCCAGGTCGACGACTTCCTGGCCCAGGCTAAACCGGAAGACAAGCTGCGCCTGATCAAGGAGAACCAGGAGGCTGGCTTCATGGTGGCCATGACCGGCGACGGCACCAACGATGCCCCGGCCCTGGCCCAGGCCGACGTGGCGGTAGCCATGAACACGGGCACCCAATCGGCCCGCGAGGCAGCCAACATCATCGATCTGGATAGCAATCCGACCAAGCTGTTGGATATCGTCATGATCGGCAAACAGATCCTCATGACCCGCGGTAACCTGACTACCTTCAGCATCTCCAACGATATCGCCAAGTACTTTGCCATCATCCCGGCAGCGCTGCTTTCCATCTATCCGCAACTGGGGGCACTGAACGTCATGCACCTGGCGAGTCCTTACAGCGCTATCCTATCGGCAGTCATCTTCAACGCCATCATTATTCCGCTGCTGGTGCCGCTGGCGCTAAAAGGTACCAAGTTCCGCCCGATGCCGGCCGAGAAACTGTTAATTTACAACCTGATGGTGTATGGGGTCGGCGGCATCATCGCCCCCTTTATCGGCATCAAGGCCATCGACTTAGGTCTCGGCCTGTTTATCTGACCACAACCAACGACCAAGGAGTCAACCCATGAAAGATATAAAACCGGCACTGCTCATGCTCCTCCTGTTCTCCGTTATCTGCGGCGGCATGTATCCCGCCATTGTCACCGGCCTGGCTCAACTCCTCTTTCCGAACCAGGCCCAGGGCAGTTTGATCACCGACGCTGCAGGCAAAGCGGTCGGCTCATCTCTCATCGGCCAACCGTTTTCCGACCCGAAATACCTATGGCCCCGGCCTTCGGCTGCCACTGATTTCGCCTACAACCCGCTGGGTTCGGGAGGTTCCAACGCCAGCCTCACCACTCCCGCCTACCTGAAGACGGTTGACGAACGCTTGCAAGTGCTGCGTACCGATGGGGCAAACGAGTTGATAGCCGCCGACTTAGTGCAGGCCTCAGGCAGCGGTCTCGACCCCCATGTCTCACCGCAGGCCGCCAGTGCCCAAGTTCACCGCATCGCCCTGGCACGCGGCCTGAAAGAGGAAAGGGTCGCCCGTGTCATCGCAGCCCATCAGGAAGACCGTCAATTCGGATTTATGGGTGCGCCGCGGATTAATGTGCTGGCCGTCAATTTGGAGTTGGAAACATTGAAGCCATAAGCTCCAAGCAGTATCAACCCGGAGCGACGCAGGTCGCTCCGAATCATCATCTCATAAAAAAAGAGAAAACAAATGAAAACGAAAAAATATATCAATTTAGCAATGGTGGCAGGGGCACTGAGTTGCCTGCAGTTAGGTGGCATCGCCCGGGCAGATGAGGATAAGCCCACGGCTGAGGATAAACCCACGGCGAACCTCGCGGTCAGCGCTCTGAGCAAATATGTCTGGCGCGGCTTTGAACTCAGCAAGGATAGCATCGTCCTCCAGCCGTCGGCAACGGTAGCCTATAAGGGCTTTTCCGCCAATGTCTGGGGCAATATGGATACGAACGTCTATGTACAGAACGCCGAAGGCGGGGGCAGCAATAACTGGACCGAGACCGATTTGACCCTGGCCTACGACTGGACCATAGGCCAGGTGGGCCTGACTGCGGGCTATATTTATTACAGCGTTATTGGTCCGGACACCCAGGAGGTCTTTGCGCGTGCGGCCTGGCACACTCTGCTGACCCCGACCCTAACCGTGTATCGTGATTTCGACCACCTTGCCGGCTGGTACGTGACCCTCGGAGTATCACATACTCTACCGATCACCGAGAAGATCGGTCTCAGCCTGGGGGCGCAAGTCGGCTATCTGGCGGCTGACGACGCCAGCTCCTATGCCAAGGTCAACACCACCGAGGCCTACAGGGGCTTTCATGACGGTTTACTGACCGCCTCCATCGCCTTTCCAGTAAATCAGTACATCACCATCACCCCGGTCCTGAATTACTCGTTTGCGCTCACCGAAAATGCCCGCGACCTGATTAAGGTCAATAGCCAGGAAATTCTCAACGGTGGCACCGGTGGCGACAGTAACTTCATCTACGGCGGGGTTACGGTTACAATGGCCTTCTAGTAGAAACTGATTAATCAATACCTAGAGAGTGGCAGGTTTACGGCTTGGTCTAAGCTTGAAACCTGCCACCGCCCTTCTCGCCACTCCCCTGCTCCATAATCCCGGACCTCGCCTGCGGTTTATCCACTTTCTCCCCAGGAGAGACCAAGCCCGATGAGGTGCCCCGGTAAATGGAAATACGACCTAAAAAAGACCACATCCAATGATCAAGCTCCTGCCCGGCAACTAAGGGTTAGGCAATCTGATCTGACTGGATAAAAATAAGCGCTTACCTTTGCTGTCTGGCGAAAAGCTAATCTTGCATGCGCTGGGTTGCATGCCTTGCGGAGAAGAGGAAACACACCATACAGAGAAGGAGGTGCTGTGTATCTTGCAACGAGGGGGCGAATGAACGCTCAGAGTATGCCAAATTGTTTAGAGTTTATAGGAGTTTAAAAAATGGTTTTATTCTTCAAAATTAAATCGGCTGGTATCTTGTTAACTCTGGTTTTCTTGTCAGTGTATGCTCCAGTTTGTCGAGCGTCCACTCTCCACACCATGGGTGAAATAATGTCAACTGAGCAGAATGTACATAATAAAACTGACAAGACTGCTGAGACGTCTCATCATCGTTCTTCCAGGTGTCTCTTGCGCAAAAAAATGGAAAAAGGCAATATCAGGCCGAGCAATTACGGCAAAGTCCACGGCCCCTCTCTTTCAGAACCCGAAGTCAGACAAGTTTTAAATAAAGCAGGCTTTCCTGCAAAGGCCATTCCCTCGATGCTTCAGATCGCACACTGTGAGTCTTCATTTTCTGCAACGGCCGAAAATATGAATCGGGATGGGTCAGTAGACTTTGGTCTCTTCCAAATCAATGAACGTAATTGGGGGGGATACAATGTAACCAAAACAGAACTTTCTGATCCCTACAACAATGCGAGGTGTGCTTATCAAATCTGGCAACGTCAAGGTTACGGGGCTTGGGGCTGTTATGTCCGCACATGATTTTATCTCTGAAGAAAAATGAATACTTTCGTATTGTTCATTGAACACCATCACTTGAAAGAATGACAAGAAGAAGCACGAATGGTTGGGGGCAACGCGGATGATTATTTGGAAGGTCAGATAACAACAATTTGAATTTTCAATATTTTTTTATTACGTTCTGGTCAGGGACGTTGGTTTCTTCTTTTCCAAAGAACCTTTAAATTCAAACAACGGAGGAAATGGGCATGCAGTTTCCCAATGGTAAGGGCCGAAGCACTATCATAGTGGGCGTCGGCATCGTCGCTGCATTATTCATCCTTGCTGTTATTGCAAAAAATCCTAGCAATTCCATACCAATAGAGGATACCTATAAAAATATCGTAGAAAAAAAAGAACTCCTCTCCCAGATGCGTATTCATCTCCATAAATCTGTTGAAATGGAGAAAAGCGCCGTCATGGCGATAACAGATGAGGAATCCCAGGAATTTGCCAACCAGTCGCTTGTTGCCTCAGCGGCAGTTGAACAAAAGCTGAAGAGCCTTCGCGCACTCATCGATACTGTCCCTTTGCAGGATGAAAAGAAGCTTGTTGGTGAGTTTACCAACTGTTGGACAGAACTCAGCAAGCTCGATCAAATCATTCTGGAACTTGCGGTGCAGAACACGAATCTCAAAGCGGCGAGCCTTTCCCAGGAAAAAGGCGGCGAAGCGATACAACGATTTGAGCAGGCCCTTGAAGGCATTAGAGCGTCGACTGCGGGGTCACCGGACGAAGGCAGGGTAACCGGACTTATATGCCAGGCAATGACCGCCGGGCTCAAGCTGTACAATCTGCACAGCCCCCATATCGCCGAGGCAAATGACGAAAAGATGGACCACATCGAGGCGAAAATGAAAGGAGAGGAAACCGAGGTCGCAAAATCTCTCGATGCACTAGCCGGGATTGTTGGAGAAGAGCGTCGTGAGGCCCTCTTGCAGGCAAAAACAGCTTTTTCCGAGTTCATGAACGTGACCGCCAAGGTCATCAAACTGTCCCGGCAGAACAGCAACATCAAGTCACTGGAGCTTTCGCTGGGCCGGAAACGTAAGGTTGCGACGCAATGCGATGAGATCCTTGCTGCTTTTCAAGAGGCCGTGCAAAGCAGAACGTTCAAGGCAACAAGGTAAGTGTTGTATTTTTCCCCTTTGGCATGGGCCTCGTTAGCAGGTCTCCAGGACGAGCCTAAGATCGCCACTCTGCTACCAACTCTCAACTTAGCTTTGGACAGTGCAACGCCATGAGTCTATCACATGAAGGAATGCGTCCTTCGCCGGAAGCCATGCTGAAAGCGGCACAGGCGGAGGAAAGAGGTGAAGAACGAGGAAAGCTGAAGATTTTCCTGGGTTATGCCGCCGGAGTTGGCAAGACCTACACCATGTTGGAGGCGGCCCGGCAGCAGCAACAGGCAGGTCGGGACGTGGTGGCCGCCTATGTCGAATCCCACGGAAGGGCAGAAACCGATGCCCTGCTCGAAGGGTTGGAAATTCTTCCCAAGGCCCAGCGTGAATACCAGGGCGTGCTGCTTCCGGAGTTGGATATCGATGCCGCCTTAGCGAGAAAACCGCAGATTGTGCTGATCGATGAGTTGGCCCATACCAACGTCCTCGGCTCCCGACACGAAAAGCGTTGGCAGGACGTAGAAGAGATCCTGGCCGCAGGGATTGATGTCTACACCACGGTCAATGTCCAGCATTTTGAAAGCCTCAATGATATCGTCACCCAGATAACCGGTATTGCCGTACGCGAGACCGTGCCCGACAGCATCCTCGACCGGGCGACGGAGGTCAAGCTGGTCGATATTCCGCCGGAGGAGTTGTTGCAACGCCTGCGCCAAGGCAAGGTCTATCTCCCGGAACAGGCTGCCTGGGCAGCGCAAAAGTTCTTCCGGCCTGGCAATCTCATTGCCCTGCGCGAACTTTCGTTGCGCCGCACCGCCGCCTGGGTCGACGATGAGATGCGGACCTATATGGAGACCCGCGCCATCCCCGGGCCCTGGCCGGTAACCGAACGGCTCCTGGTCTGCGCCAGCGGTAGCCCGTTCAGCGAAAAACTGATCCGCACCACCCGGCGGCTGGCCGACGAACTCAAGGCGCAATGGGTCACCGTTTACATTGAAACCCCCAGCCTGGCCCGGCAGCAGCAGGAAAACCGGGAACGGGTCTGGCATGATCTGCGGCTGGCCGAAAGCCTGGGCGCTGAGGTCGCGACCATCACCGCTACCTCGGTGGCCGAGGCCGTAATCGAGTATGCGGTGCGCCATAACGTCACCCGGATCGTGGTCGGCAAACCGGCTAAATCGAGGTGGATCGAGATTTTGCGTCCCCCGATCGTGGATCAGATTATCCGCCTCAGCGGCGCGATCCATGTCCATGTCGTCAGTATCAATGGGGCTCCTCAAAAAACGGAGCGCCAGATAGTTAAATCCAAGCAGGCTGTTCCTTGGTTTCAGTATCTGGCCAGTTTAGTGCTGGTGGCAGCGGCAACAGCGCTTTCCGGCTTGGTCATGCCCTTTCTGTCCCCGACCAATATGGTCATGATCTATCTCTTGGCGGTGGTGGTGGCCGCGGTCCAGCTTAGTTTGAAACCGGCAATGCTGACGGCCGCTTTAGGGGTGCTGGCCTTTGATTTCTTTTTCGTCGCACCCCGGTGGACGTTTACGGTGAACGATACCGAATATATCTTCACCTTTTTAGGGTTGTTCAGCGTCGGGGTAGTCATCAGCACCCTGGTGGCCAAGGCCAGGGAACGGGCAGAGGCTCTACGGGAACGTGAGCTGCAGACCGAAAGTCTCTACTACCTGAGTCGCGATCTGGCTGCCGCGGTTGACATGGGATCGATCATGGCAGCCGTGATAAAAAATATCAGCGAAACCTTAGACGCGCAACTGGCTATCCTTATTCCGCACGGGGAACAGATGGACATCGCGGCCATCAGCAAGGATCTGATCCTGGATAATAAAGAGTTAGCCGTAGCTGACTGGTCGTTCCGTAATCGCCGGCAGGCAGGGGTTGGTACCGAAACGCTCGGCTCGGCTCAGCTTCTGTATTTACCTCTGCATACCACAGCTTGTTTTCTTGGCGTCTTGGGCGTCAAACTGGAAAAAATAGCCGATTACCGCTCTCCTCACCATCGCCGCCTTCTAGATGCCTTTGTTACCCAGATTTCCCTTGCCATGGAACGGGTTCATCTGGCCCAGCAAGCTGAGCAGGCGCAGGTCCTGCAAGCACGAGAGACCCTGGAGCGAGCGCTGCTCAATTCAATATCCCATGACCTGCGAACCCCCTTGGTCTCCATTATTGGCGCCCTCAGCAGTTTGCGGGATGAGCATCTGCAGATTAATGACACCAGAAGTCAGGATTTATTGAATGGGGCCTGGGATGAGGCGGAACGTCTGAACCGGTTTGTCGGCAATTTGCTGGATATGACCCGACTGGAAGCTGGCGAGTTGAGAATTAATAAAGAACCCTGTGACGTGCAAGATCTGATCGGTTGTTCCTTGGCTGCGCTCGAACAGAAATTAGAGGGCAGGGATGTGAGCGTCAAACTTACGGAAGGCCTGCCTCTGGTCAGCATGGACATGGTCCTCATGACCCAGGTTCTGGTCAACCTGCTGGATAATGCCTTGAAATATTCTCCAGCGGATAGTTTCATAGAAATACGCGCGCAAACAAATACGAAATATTTGATCGTAGAAATGCTGGACCGTGGCCCTGGGGTTCCCGAGCACGATTTGCAGCGGGTTTTCGATAAATTCTACCGTTTACCCGTCCCTGAAGGGGTGAATGGAACCGGATTAGGTCTCTCCATCTGTAAAGGGATAGTCGAAGCCCATCAGGGAACCATCTTGGCTGAAAATCGATCGGGCGGTGGGTTGCGAATCACCTGCCAGCTTCCTTTATGACTAGGATAGAGATGACCAAGGAAACAAATCTGCCACGAATCTTGATTGTTGATGATGAGCCGGCAATCCAGCGTTTTTTAAAAACCGCGCTTGCCAACGGCGAATTTGCACTGTTCCAGGCGGAAAATGGTCATGCCGCCCTCTCGGCAGCAGTGACAACAAAACCGGATGTCATTCTGCTCGATTTAGGCCTTCCGGACCTGGATGGGGTTGAAGTGATCAAGCGGATCCGGCAATGGTCTCAGGTTCCAATCATTGTCCTTTCTGTCCGCGATCGTGAGGCGGACAAGGTGCACGCTCTTGACGCAGGCGCCGATGACTATCTGACCAAACCGTTTGGGGTGGGAGAACTGCTGGCCCGGATCCGGGTCATGTTGCGCCGTTCTCTGCAGCAGACGCCTGAACCGATATTCCGCATTGACGAGTTGGAGGTCGATCTGGCTCGCCGTTTAGTATTGCTGCGCAACGAGACCGTCGCGTTGACACCCACGGAATATGAATTGTTGCGTTTATTAGTTGCCAATGCCGGCAAGGTGATGACCCATCGGCAGATTCTCAAGCAGATATGGGGCGCTGTCTATCTGGAGCAACCGCACGTCCTGCGGGTCAATATCAGTAACCTCCGTCATAAACTCGAAAAGGATGCCTCACGGCCCCGCTATATCTTGACCGAGTCGGGCGTGGGGTATCGCTTCAGAAGCGAGTTTTGATCCTTCTTAAAAATCGACAGGGAGAGAAGATTTTAGTATCCTTACAGATTACCTTAAGCAGCATCGCACCATAAACGGGAAGAAGAGAGCACCTATGGAGTATGACACCTTGAAACATCGCCCACCCTATCCTTTTGCAACGATCGGTGTGGCAATGGCCTTTTCTTCCTCCAGGCTGGAAGATGTTTTGGCCGAGGCCAAAATCCTGGCTGAAACTTGTAATGCTCGTTTGCTGCTCATCCATATTGGTGAAAAGACCTTGGCCAAAGAGAACATCTTAAATGATATCCTGAAACGTTTAGGGTGCAACTCTATGGAAATACAAATAATCTGGCAGCAAGGCAATCCGGTAAAAACACTGCTGAATATCTGCAAACAGCATCTGGTCGACCTCCTGATTCTGAGAGCAAAACGTCGTGAAAAGGGGTTATCCTATTATCTCGGATCGGTGGTCCGGGGCTTAAGCAGAGCCGCAAAGTGTTCCCTTCTTTTACTGACGGAACCGCAGGTGAGCGGCACTTCCTTCAGGAAGATCATTGTCAACGGGGTGCAGAATCCAAAGACCATACCCACCATCCAAACGGTGAATTATTTTGCCACCCACGTGGGCGCTCGCGAGATTATTGTGGTCACGGAATCAGACCAACAGGGGGTGGCAATGGCCATGGCCTACGACAGTACGGCCACCCAAACGACCCTTGTGAAAGAACGACTCTCCAGCCAAGAAGCCCAACAGCTGCATGAACTCGTCAGTCTCTGTGGCCCCTGCGAGATCAAAGTCTCTGAAAAAATCGTCACGGGCAGGCCCGGATATGCCATTCGTCAGTATGCTGAACAAGCCAATGCCGACCTTTTGGTCATCAATTCGCCCGATGCAAAATACGGCCTCATCGACCGCATCTTTACCCATGGCATGGAATATATCCTGGAAAATCTGCCGTGCAACCTGCTTATTGTTCATTCCCGGGTTTCCTGATTCGACGGCGAGGCACTCCCCATGGCCAAGTTAACCCCTGACGATCTTGTTATCCTGCTGCTGGCGATCAGCACCATGCTGCTCCTTTCGCGTTTTGCGTCGGAACTAGGCAGAAAGGTTGGCCTGCCTATTGTCATGGGTGAGTTGCTCGTCGGCATTGCCCTCGGCCCCACCGTACTCGGAACCTTGTCCCCCACGATCTATAACACCATTTTTCCCTTTACCACCAACGCCCATGTGTCTCTGGCGCTCGATGGTCTTTTTTCCCTGGCAGTCATCATGCTTCTGTTTGTCGCCGGGTTGGAAATACAGCTGTCGCAGGTGATCCGTCAGGGGCGGATCACCGTCTTTGCAGGTTTGGGCAGCATGATTCTGCCCTTTGCTTCAGGATTTGCCGCTGCTTGGTTTGCCCCCCATTGGTTCAATATAGCAAAATCCGACCATTTTCTCTTTGCCTTGTTTCTCGGCACAGCCATGTCCATCTCCGCCTTGCCGGTGATCGCCAGAATCCTGTTAGACATGAAACTATTCAAGACCAAGGTGGGCATGGTCATCATCTCCTCAGCCATTTTTAACGATTTGATTGGATGGCTCTTTTTTTCCTTTATCCTCTCTCTTGCTGCTGAAGGAACAAACGATGGCGCAGGCGGTATTGTCTCTACGCTGGTCTATATTGTCGCTTTCAGTGTTTTCATGCTGGTAATCGGCAGGTTGCTCCTCAACCGCATCCTGCCCTGGGTGCAAACCCGACTCTCCTGGCCCGGAGGGGTCTTATCGCTAAGCCTTGGCTTTTGTTTGCTCTGCGCAGCCTTCACCGAGAGCATCCATATCCATGCTATCCTCGGCGCTTTTATTGCAGGTATAGCTATCGGCGATTCCGTGCATTTACGGGAAGAAGCCCGCGAAATCATGCACCAGTTTGTCACTAATTTTTTCGCACCGCTGTTTTTTGTTTCCATAGGCCTCAAAGTCGATTTCATTCAATATTTTGATGGATTCATTGTAGCGATTGTCCTGCTTATCGCCTGTGTCGGCAAGGTGGTGGGTGCTAGCCTGGGGGCTCGTTTGGGCGGGATGCATTGGCATCATGCGATGGCGGTCGGGTTTGGTCTCAACGCCAGGGGCGCGATGGAAATCCTCCTGGGCAGCCTGGCTTTTCAAGCCGGCCTCATTGCCCAGCCCATCTTCGTTGCTCTGGTGGTCATGGCCCTGGTAACCAGTATTACCAGTGCTCCAATGATCCGCTATTTTATCAAGGAAAGAGCCGTGCGATAGCCCTGTGTCGCCTAGCCTTCCTGTTCATGTAGAGAGGTGAAGCCCTATTCCCCAAAAGGCGAATCCTGTTCAAAATCAGGATTGTAACAGTCAGCGCTGGTACATTCCTGGACCCAGCCGTCGCTGAATCCTAACCGCTCCATGGCTGCGACGACCTCGGCGTATTCGTTTGCTAACAGCCGCCGGTTCAGGGGCGCCCTCTCGATCACTGCTTCAATGGGGCGGTACTGGGCCATCAGCGAGAGGGTGATTCGATTGGAGAGTTCGTCGGCAAGGAAACGGAGCACGGCCAGACTGTTAGCCACCGCCCCGGGTAGAACCAGATGGCGGACGATCAATCCCCGCTGGACCATGCCCTCATCATCAAGATGGAGGACAGTGCCCTTCTGACGGTACATCTCGCGGAGCGCTGCGGCCGCAACAGCCGGATAATCGGCCGCACCCGACCATTGCCCAGCCAGGACCGCATCCATATACTTGCAATCAGGCAAGTAGACATCAATCAATGCCTCTAACTGTTGCAAGGTTGCCACGCGGTCGTAGCCGTTGGAGTTGTAGACGATTACCGGCCGGTATCCTTGGCGCTGCACTTCCCTGATAATGGCAACCATCTGCGGTACCATGTGTGAGGGCGAAACAAAGCCCAAATGCCCAACCCCGGTATCGAGAATAGCGGTCACCTCCCCTACCACTGCCTGCAATGACCAATCATCCCTCTTGCCCCTGCTCTCGTTGCGCGAGATCTGATAATTCTGGCAATAAAGGCACCTGAGGTTGCAATGGCCGAAAAAGACATTGCAGATGCCTTTGCTGCCGCTGAGAACCGGCTCCTCCCCCCGGTGCAAACTCACTGCCGCAATGGCGTAACCGGCGTCGGTGCGACAGAAACCGGTGGAATCGGCGTTACGGTCGACACCGCATTGCCGGGGACAGAGACGACAGTTGTGCAGGGAAAGAAGAGATTGGAATAAGGGCGGTGATGATGTCATAAAAAGTTAATTTCCTGAGACCTTGAACCGCAAGGCTTTGGCTGTTGCTGCCCAAATAGAGTCGGCCAACCTGAAACGGGAAAAAGGGTTTGCTTGACGGTGAATCTTCTTCTTCGCAGCACTTTTTCCTTCATTGAATTCAGAGTAATGGATGCGCCCCAGGCGCTGATTCATCGATTGTATTAACAGCATTTTTACCGTAAATGAAGCCCATGGCTAGGATGTCTAGAATGCATACGATCTTTTTTGAGAAATCACACCCTCGGACGAAGCCTTTGCAGTGAAAACCAAGGTAAAACTATGCCAAAAAAACAGACCTATCGGGATGCCAGCTCGTATATATCCGATTTAAAAACCAAGGACAAACTTTTGTCCTCGATCCATAAAATCAGCAGCCTTTTAACGCGTCCTATCTCGCTTGATACAATCCTGACTTCAATCGTCAAAGAAACATCCCTGGTTTTCGGCTTCTCACGGCTGGCCATATTCCTGGCGGACAAAGACAGAGGCTTGCTTGAGTGCCGATATATCCACGGATTCAGCCCCCAGGATTCGGAAAGGGCCCTTCGTTTTCCGTATCGCCTAGATGACCATGACTGCGTTGAAACAAGAGTGGCCAGATACGGGAAAACCATTTTCGTCAAAGATTATCTGAGCGACCCCAAGGTGACCCCCGTCGACTTGAAAGTCAGCCACATTATGCGGCGCGTCTCCACCATTGCAGTACCGCTAAAAATCAAGAAAGACATCATCGGCCTGATAACGGCTGATAAAGACGACATCAAACTAAAATTAACCAGGAAGGATATCGACGCCTTTTCAACTTTTGCCAATCAGGCAAGTATCATTATCGAAAATGCCCGACTGCAGGAACAGAACCAAAAAAAGATTAAACAACTTCTGACCTTGCAAGAAATCAGTAAGAGAACGAGTTCCACCTTTAATCTCGATAAATTGCTTACTGTCATGAGCGCCAGTGCGCTTAAATTAACAAAAGCTTCGGGTTGCACGCTGTTTTTGCTGGACGACGAGAGTAAACATCTCCAGATCGCGTCTCAGAATGGGTATGAGCATTGGGCTGGAGAACAACACCGGTGCAACGTTGGTGAGGGAATAGTCGGTGGGGTAGCCCAAAGCGGTGCCCCAGCATTGGTTAGAGATGTGCGTCAGGAGACGAGATGCCAGGATGTCGGGACAGGGGTTGCATCGCAACTCGCGGTGCCCCTGATCAGTGAAAAACGTGTTTTGGGCGTCTTGAATGTTGAGAGCCACAAGAAGGCCGCCTTTTCAGAGGATGATCTCAAATTATTGATGATTTTTGCTGACCATGCCGCCAGTCTGATTAAGAATGCGCGGTTGTATGGCCAGGTCATGACGGAGAGAAATTTCAGGGAAGATATCCTCGAGAGCTCACCCAACAGCGTGGTTTCCATCAATTTAAAAAAAGAGATATCGTCAATCAATAGGAGAACCGAGGAAATTTTCGGTTTGAAGAGGAAGGATGTCCTTGGCAGAAAGGCCGCCGATGTCTTTGCAGAAGACATCACTCAGATTATCAATCGTGCCCTCGATAGCCATAGTGTTGTTGACTACCAAGAGATCAAAAAGAGCGGCAGAGAGGGAAGCACGGCCATTTGGGGAATCACCTCCTCCTTATTACGGAATCATCAGAAGAATCTGATCGGAGCGATGCTCATTATTCGTGACCTGACCGAGGAGAAAAAAACCGAAGAACTGATCAGGAGAATGGACAGATTGACCTCGCTCGGCCAGCTGTCCGCCGGCATTGCCCACGAAATCAGGAATCCGCTCACCAGTATCAACTTTAACGTGCACCTGTTAGCCAAGAAGTTAGTCGTCGCGGATGCCGCCAAAGGTCTGATCGATGACACCTTGGAAGGTATCGACCGGATTAAAACCCTGGTAAAGGGGATGCTTGACTTTGCCAAGCCGTCCCTGCCTTGCCTGAAAAGCGATTCTATCCTCCGGGTGCTCAAGGATTCGATCGCCCTGATCGACTCGCAACTCAAGAAGAAAGGCATTGATGTTATCGTTGATTTGAATGAAAATTTCCCTGAGGTTATTTTTGACTCCCATCAGATTCAACAGGTGTTTGTCAATCTTTTGCTCAACGGCATGGAGGCCATGCCCGAAGGGGGCGTTATCAGCATTACCAGTAGGATGGAAAAGGCACCTGGGAAACAGGGCGATCATGTAGTGCTCCATTGCACCGATGCAGGAACCGGCATTTCACGAGAAAACCTCTCTAAGATTTTCAATCCCTTTTTTACAACCAAACCGGAAGGAACCGGGCTGGGATTGGCCATCGTCTACAAGATAATGGAGCAGCACAATGGCTCGGTGGACGTCGTCAGTGAAGAAGGCAAGGGAACAACGTTTATTTTGAGATTTCCAATTCATCGGACCGAGGGGAAAAAAGATGTACCGCTATAAGATCTTGATTGTCGATGATGACCGGCTGTTGCAGAATTCCCTGAAAAACATCCTTTCCGAAAAATACGACCCCTTGATTGCCGGCAGCGGGGAGGAAGCCCTGCGTCTGCTCAAAAAGAATCCGATTGATCTGGTGTTGCTGGATATACGACTTCCCGGAATGGACGGCATCGCAACCTTGCAACAGATAAAGTCTGCCTACCAAGACCTCCTGATTATCATGATGACGGCCTACGAAGATATCCAGACGGTCATTACCTCCATGAAGATGGGCGCCCATGATTACCTGGTCAAACCTTTAGAGATTGAAATCTTTGAGTTGGTTATTGAAAAAACGCTGGAAAATCTGCGGCTGAAAAAGGAAGTTGAGGAACTCCGCCGCTTTTATCTCGAGAAATTCAATCTTGATACCATCATCGGCGAGAGTGAAGGGATCAAGAAGGTCATGGAGTTTGCGGACAAGGTGGCCAAAGGCTATGACACCACCGTCCTGATTGAAGGAGAAAGCGGAGTCGGCAAAGAAGTTATTGCCCGGATGATTCATCATCGCAGCAGCCGTTTTGACAAGCCGTTTGTGGGCATCAATTGCGGGGCGATCAACAAGGAACTTTTGGAAAGTGAACTGTTCGGCTATGCCAAAGGGGCGTTCACCGGCGGCCTCCAAGACGGTAAAAAGGGGAAGATTGAAATCGCCGACAGCGGCACGCTCCTGTTGGATGAAATCAGTGAATTGCAATCCTCTGCCCAGGTGAAACTGCTGCGGTTTCTTGAGGAACGAGAGTTCTATCCCGTCGGCGGGACCCAGAAAAAAAAGGTGGATGTCAGGATTATCGCCGCCACCAACAAGAGCCTGGATCTCCAGGTGCAAGCCGGCGCCTTTCGTGAAGACCTCTATTACCGGCTCAATGTCGCCCGAGTAGTCATCCCGCCTCTTTTGGAAAGAAAAGCGGACATTATCCCTTTAACCTTGTTTTTCATGAATAAATTCAACGAGAAATTCGGCAAAAACTTTCGCGGCATCTCCACTGAGGCAAAGAAGATGTTGGTGCAGTATCCCTGGAGAGGCAATATCCGAGAATTGAAAAACGCGGTCGAGCGAGTGGTTTTGATGGAAGACGGGGAAAATATTGAGCCCGCCCATCTCGCTTTTTTGGCCTACCCTTATCATGCTGCCCTGCCGCACGAAGACCTTGGCCTCAAGATTCCTCCCGAGGGCGTGAATCTTGAGGCACTGATTAAGCAACTCATCATCCAGGCCCTTGAGCTGAGTGGTGCCAACAGGACGCGTGCCGCCAAATTACTCGGCATTTCAAGGCCGACCTTGATTTATCGTATCGAGAAACACGGCATCGAAGTATAAGCCTTTGCCGAAACGACGCCCTGTAGAATCTGCCTGCAGCCCCACCATTACCGGCAATGTTTGGATATAGTGCAGCGATGCAGCATATCATTCAATCTGCGCAACTTGCTGTATCAATGATATTTCCCTGATCTTTTTATTGGTATTTCCTGCCCAGAAGAAGGCAAAGGTGTAGCATTTGCTTCAATGCCTCGACCCCACCCGCCTTTACCAAATCTTTTTATTTGATTTTTCAGCCAGTTAACTACTGCAGCCCAGAGTGGTACAGGACATGCAGTACTGGAGCTGCAGAGCCTGGATGCCAACAATCAGGGTTCTACGTGCCCCAGAGGGCAACGCGCATAGGGTTATTCTTTGTTTTTCCATGTAACCGACCGGCAAAAGGACATACTGTTGCTTAGGGGCATCTGAAAGAGAAAGAAGGCAATGAAATATAAAACGATTCTTTTCAAAAAAGAGAATGGCCTGGCCACCATTACTCTGCATCGACCCGATACCATGAATGCCCTGAACAGTCAGATTTTCGGCGAGTTGAGAATGGTCATCGCCGAGATTGAACGAGATGATGAGGTCAACGTCGTCATTCTTACCGGCGGTGATAAGTGCTTTGCAGCCGGGGTTGATATCAGGGAAATATACGAGATCGCAACACCTGCAGCTGCCCATCGATTTCTCAAAGAGGCTCATTGTGTTTTCGATAGTATGGAAGAGCTGGACAAACCAATTATTGCCGCGATCAGCGGGCTTGCTTTGGGCGGTGGTTGCGAGCTGGCCCTAGCCTGTGATCTCAGGATTGCTGCCGACAATGCAACGTTTGGCCAACCGGAGATTAAAATTGGGGTGATCCCAGGAGGCGGTGGAACCCAGAGACTGCCGCGCATCATTGGTATTACCAAGGCCAAGGAGTTTCTGTATACAGGAGACTTTATCAATGCCGAGGAGGCGTATCGGATTGGCTTGTTAAACAAGGTGGTTGCAGCCGCATCGCTTATGGATGAGGCAAGAGCAATGGCTTTAAAGATTGCCCATCAACCGCAAATTGCCTTGAGAGCAACCAAGCTTGCCATCAATGGTGGGCGCAACATGGATCTGAAATCAGCCATGGCGTATGAGGCACGCTGCTTTGAAATCCTTTTTTCAACAGAAGATCAGAAAGAAGGAGTGATGGCGTATATGGAGAAGAGAAAACCGGTTTTTAAAAACCGATAAAGCAAAAAAATCTACTACAATGTGATGGAGCGTCGGCAAACAGACCCCCCTCTGCGTACTATGCCGACGCTTCCATCCGTTCATCAATATCAGTTCGCAAGGAAAGAGGAAAATTATGCGAGAAGCAGTCATCGTCAGTGCCGTTCGGACCCCGCTCGGCAGTTTTAACGGTACCCTGGCCAACATAGGCGCCACCAAACTGGGCGCTCTCGTCATCGAAGAGGCCATTCGCCGGGCAGGAATTGCCAAGGAAGAGGTCAATGAAACGATCATGGGGTTGGTGCTGCCCTGCGGCTACGGTCAAAATCCGGCCAAACAAGCGACGGTTTTGGCAGGGATGCCCTGGGAGGTAGAGAGTGTCACTGTCAACAAAGTCTGCGGTTCAGGGTTGAAGGCGGTGATGCTGGCCGCTCAGGCTGTCCAGGTCGGCGATGCCGATGTGGTGGTGGCCGGCGGCATGGAAAACATGAGCATGGCTCCCTATTTCCTCAAAAAAGCCCGCTTCGGATTCCGCATGGGCGACGGCACCCTGCATGATTCTCTGCTCCATGACGGTTTATGGGATATCGTTAACGACTTCCACATGGGCATCTCCAACGAACTCTGCTGCGAGCGCTACCAGGTCAGCCGGGAAGACCAGGACCGCTACGCCGCCGAGTCCTACCGGCGTACCCTGGCTGCTCAAGCCGCAGGCAAGTTCACAAAGGAAATCGTGCCGGTTGAGATTCCGCAGCGCAAGGGTGCACCCAAAATTTTCGATCAGGACGAATGTTTCAAGGAGACGAGCTATGACAGCCTCGCCAAGATGAAACCGGCCTTCAAAGAAGGCGGGGTCACCACTGCGGGCAATGCCTCCATCATCAGCGACGGCGCTGCTGCTGTGGTGGTGATGAGCCGGGAAAAAGCCGAGGCGCTGGGCTGCACCATCCTCGCGACCATCGGGGCCCAGGCCTCGTACGGCATCGACATGAAATATGTGCTGGTCGCGCCTATCTGGGCCGTGCCCAAATGTCTGAAAAAAGAGGGGCTCAACAAGGACGAGATCGACCTGTATGAGATCAACGAGGCCTTCAGCGGTTCCACGGTTGCCGCACTCAGAGAACTGCAACTCGATCCCGCCAAGGTCAATGTCAATGGCGGCAGTGTGGCCCTGGGCCATCCCATCGGCGCCAGCGGTTGCCGCCTCCTGGTGACCCTACTCCATGAGATGCTCCGCCAGAACAAAAAACGGGGGCTGGTGAGCCTCTGTCTGGGCGGTGGTGAGGCCGTGGCCATGATTGTTAAGCGGTAGTCACTCGGTAAATGTTCGTTTTTCAAGAAAAGGCTAGGACAACCGGCAAACCTGGATGGCCAGGATTCCGGCAGAAGATTGAGATGGGGTCGGTTTTTGGAGGGCCAGTTACCCGCCTCGTTTAGTGATCAAGTAATAAAAGCCAGAACACAGCAACTTTGAGAAAAGGAGTATTGCTCATGGATTTAGACTTAACCGAAGAACAAAAACTGATCCAGGATACAGCCCGCGACTTTGCCAAGGCTGAGCTGGAGCCGGTTGCCGCCAAACTCGATCAGGAAAAGGATCGAGAGACCCTGCTGGCCAACTTAAAAAAACTGGCTGAGCTTGGATTTATGGGGCTCAACGTCCGGGATGAATACGGCGGATCCGAGGCCGGGGTCGTGGCCTTCAGCGTGGCCATGACTGAGATTGCTCGGGCCTGCGCCTCCACCGCGGTGACGGTCTCGGTCAACAACATGGTCTGCGAGGTCATCCAGGCGATCGGCACCGAGGAACAAAAAAATAAGTATATTCCCAAGATCTGCTCCGGAGAATATCCGGCGGGCAGTTTTGGTCTCACCGAGAACTGCGCTGGTTCCGATCCTTCGGGCATGTGCACCACCGCCGTCAAAGACGGGGATGCATATATCCTCAACGGCTCCAAAATCTTTATCACCAGCGCCCCCTATGCCGGCGTGTTCGTGGTTTGGGCAGTCACCGACAAAGAGGCACCCAAAGGCAGGGGCATCAGCTGTTTCCTGATCGAGGCCGGAACTCCAGGCCTGATCATCGGTAAAGAAGAGCACAAGATGGGGCAGCATGCCTCCGCCACCAACGAACTGGTCTTCGATAATTGCCGGGTCCCGGCAACCGCGCTGATGGGCAAACTCAATGACGGATTCCGCATCGCCGTGGCCGAACTGGCCGGCGGCCGCATCGGCATCGGGTCGCTCGGCCTAGGCATAGGACTTGCCGCCATGGACTATGCCACCAAATACGCCACCGAGCGGGTGCAGTTCAACCAGAAAATCAGTAATTTCCAAGCCATTCAATGGATGATCGCCGACAGCTACACGGAACTGGAGGCTGCCCGCCTGTTACTGATGAACGCTGCCCATCGCAAAGAGAACGGCAAGCCCTTTGCCAAAGAGGCTTCCATGGCCAAGGTCTTTGCCACGGAGAGCGCCAACCGGGCCTGCTACAATGCCATGCAGATGCTGGGCGGCTACGGCTACACCCAGGACTTCCCCATTGAACGGTTCACCCGCGATGCTCGCATTACCACCATCTACGAGGGAACCAGTGAAATCCAGCGCCTGATTATTTCCCGCGAAATTATCAGGGGCCTGACGGCCTGAACTTTAAGGAGGATTATATGAGCAGTGACAAACGCATTAGCCTGCAGCAGGCAGCCGAGATCGTCAAAAACGGCTCCAGTCTGACCTTCTCGGGATTCACCATCTGGCGGCGTCCCTTTGCCATTATCTTTGAATTGATTCGCCAGCAACGCAAAAATCTGCATCTGATCGAGGTCAACGGCGGCCCGCAGACCGAATTTCTGGTGGGGGCCGGTTGTGTCGATATCTGGGAATCCTGCTGGGTCGGCCACGAGTTGTACGGCAAATACGGAGCCAACCTGTCGCGTAAGGTCGGGAATAAGGAAATCCTGGTCGAGGACTACAGCCACGCCGAGATGCTGTTCCGCTTCACCGCTGCTGCCTCCGGTGCACCGTATGCGGTCACCCAGACCTCACTGGGCACCGATATCCACAATCCGGAGTACGACATGTTGGGTCGTGCCGGCAAACGGGACGGTAAACGGATTGCCAAACATAAATACATCTTCACCGAAGATCCCTTCTACGGTGCCGGTGCCCAGATCCTGATCCCGGCAGCCAAGGTCGACGTGGCTATTCTCTGCGTCCAGCAGGTGGGCGAAGAGGGCACAGTGCGGGTCAACGGCCAGCTGTACTCCGATCCCGAGGTCGCCCGGGCTGCCGACATCACCATCGTCATGGCAGAAGAGATTGTTCCCGAGGAGTATCTGCGTCGTAACGCCGACCAGAACACCATCGCCTCCTTTGAGGTGGATCACATCCTGGAATGCCCCTTTGGCGCCCATCCCACCGGCATGTTTGGCAAGTACGATGTCGACGGCGCCTTCCTCAAAGAATTTTATGCGGGGACCCGCACCCAGGAAGGATACGACGCCTTTGCCAAAGAGTGGATTTTCGGGCTCGATCATATCAGCTATCTCGAAAAACTCGGCTGGCCACGCATGCTGAATCTCCGGGCCAATACCGCCCTCAATTACAGACCTCGTGAACACAAGGGAGGGAAATAATATGAGTATCTACGCATCGCCTGAAGAATATGGATTGGCCGATCTGCTCTGCTGCGCCTCCTCGCGTGAGGTTCAGGATAACGAGATCGTTTTTGCCGGCACCGGCCTCCCCATGGTGGCCATCATGCTGGCCCAGAAGACTCATGCCCCAAATTTGAAACTGATTTTTGAGGCCGGGACGCTTGACGGCAGGCCACCCGAGCTGCCGACCTCGGTCGGTGACGCCCGCTGCGAATCCGGGGCTAGCCGTTCCTCTGGGCTATTCGATGCCTTCAGTATTGCCCAGCGTGGCTATGTCGACCTGGGCTTTCTCGGAGGTGCCGAGGTTGACCAGTACGGCAACCTCAACACCACCTGCATCGGCGACTATCTTAACCCCGAACTGCGCCTCACCGGCAGCGGCGGCAATCCGGACATCAACTCGTTTGCGGCCCGCACCGTTTTCATCATGGTCCATGAAAAACGGCGTTTTGTGGAAAACGTCAGCTACATTACCAGCCCCGGCTGGCGAGTGAAGAAATGGCCAGGCGGTGAATGGGTGCATCGTAAGGAACTGTACGGCTCCGCCTTCCGCGGCGGTCCTTCGGCAGTAATCAGCACCGCTGGGGTCTTCCGTTTTGACGAACAGGACGGCCACATGTACCTCGACACCTGCCATCCCGGTAAAACGCCGGAGGAAATCAAAGGAATGTGCCAGTTCGATCTTGATGTCTCGCGGGTTGCGGGCGAAACCATTCCTCCCACCCGCGAAGAGCTGCATTTCATCCATGACGTCCTCGACCCGGACCAGATCTTCATTCCCAAGGTGAAGAAAGCCTGATTCGGCAGTCGAATATCTGTAAGAGAACAGGGCGCTGCATGCCAATGCAGCGCCCTGTTTTTTTATACTTTTCTCAAAACCATACTCACCCCTTGACAAGTTTTGGTCACAGGGATAAGGAAAGGTCCGTCGATCCGCTTGCCTGTGGTGCATGCCAACGTGCTGAAAACCGTTCGCGCGCTCACCTTTTCAGTGGTATATTGTTTAGTTATCGTCGCTCTTCAGCCGTCGATCGAAGGTGCAACAATTATTATTCCCCCGATGCCAGCGTGAATTTTTACAGATGATGCAAGGGAGCCCTGCATGATACCGATGCCCACACAAAATAATCTCGAAAACATCCTCGCCGAATTTGGCAGGGAGAGGGATAACCTCATCCCTCTGCTGCAGGAGGTCCAGGAACGTCTTCAGTTCCTTTCTCCCGAAGCAGTCCGCCTGGTTGCCGACCATCTGGGGCTCTCGGAAAACGATGTCTACGGCGTTGCCACGTTCTACGCCCAGTTCCGTTTTGTCCCGCCGGGGCTGCACCATGTCAAGGTCTGCCAGGGTACCGCCTGCCATGTGCGCGGCAGCGACAGGATCATGGATGCTGTCAGCCGCAAAACCGGAATAGAGCCCGGTGAAACCAGCGCAGATGGCAAATTTAGTCTGGAGCAGGTTGCCTGCTTCGGGTCCTGCGCCCTGGCCCCGGTGGTGGTTCTGGATGACAAGGTCTACGGCCGGATGACCGCTGCCAAAACCCAAAAAATTATCGAGGACAAAGAATGAGTTTCTCGACACTGCAACAGCAGGCTGGCAGGCAATGGCAGGAATTCGAGCGGCCGGAACGGTTGCGTATCCTCATTGGTTCAGCCACCTGCGGCCGGGCCGCCGGGAGTCTTGAGGTGCAGCAGGCCTTTGCCGACGAATTAAACCGGCAGGGGCTGGCTGCGGCCGCCGATATCTACGAGGTCGGCTGTCTCGGCATGTGTTATGCCGAGGTCCTGGTGGAGATTCGGGGCAAAGATGGCAAACGGGTCCTGTATCAGGGCGTGGAGCCTAAACATGTGCCGGCCCTGATTGAGTCGCAACTGCTGCAGGGCGAGCCCTACCTGCCCTTGGCCCTGGCAGTGATGAACGGTGAGACGGATGCCAATACAAATATTCCCGCCTTCAGCGAACTGCCGATCATTGGACCGCAGGTGCGGATTGTGTTGCGCAACTGCGGCATTATCGATCCTACCAATATCAACCACTATCTGGCCCGAGGCGGCTACAGCGGCATGGCCAAAGCCTTGGCTTTGCCCCCGGATGCGGTGATCGACGAGATCAAGGCCTCCGGACTGCGCGGTCGCGGCGGCGCCGGTTTTCCCACTGGGTTGAAGTGGAGCTTTGCCCGCAATTCGACCAGTGACCAGAAGTATGTGATCTGTAACGCTGATGAGGGCGATCCTGGCGCTTTCATGGACCGCTCCGTACTCGAAGGGGACCCCCATGCGGTGCTCGAAGGGCTTTTGATCGCAGGCTTTGCCATCGGTGCCACTCTGGGTTACGTCTACTGTCGGGCCGAATACCCCTTGGCTATCGAACGGTTGCAGGGTGCTATCGCCCAGATGCGCGACCACGGTTTCCTCGGCGACAACATCCTCGGTTCGGGTTTTGGTTTTGAGATCAAGATCAAAAAAGGAGCCGGGGCCTTTGTCTGCGGCGAGGAGACCTCGCTGATGCAGTCCATCGAGGGTAAACGCGGCATGCCCCGCAGCCGGCCCCCCTTCCCCGCCGTTTCCGGCCTGTTCGGCAAACCTACCAATATCAACAATGTTGAGACCCTGGCCGCCGTGTCCGCGATCATGGAACGCGGTGCCGCCTGGTATGCTGGCTACGGCACCGAGAAGAGCCGGGGCACCAAGACCTTTGCCCTGGCCGGCAAGATCACCCGCACCGGTCTGATCGAGGTGCCTATGGGCATCAGCCTGCGCACCATCATAGAAGAAATCGGCGGCGGCGTGCTCGGTGGCAAACAGCTCAAGGCCGTGCAGACCGGCGGACCGTCGGGCGGCTGCATCCCGGCGCAATTCATTGATCTGCCGGTGGACTACGAGCATTTGGCCGAAGTCGGCTCGATCATGGGCAGCGGCGGCATGATCGTGATTGATGAAGAGTCCTGCATGGTCGATATGGCCCGCTACTTCCTCTCCTTCACCGAAAACGAGTCCTGCGGTAAATGTATACCCTGCCGCATGGGTACCCAGCATCTGCTCAAGATCCTCACCGCCATCACCGAGGGCCGTGGCACAATCGATCAGTTGGCGATTATGCGCAAGATCGGCGACACCATGAAAAACGCCTCGCTCTGCGGCCTTGGCCAAACCGCGGCTAACCCGGTGCTGACCACGCTCAAGTACTACGAGGACGAGTATCGGGCCCACATTGAGGACCACAAATGTCCGGCCGGAGCCTGTCGAGCCCTGATCCGTTTTGACATTGCCGTTGACCGCTGCACCGGATGCGGGGCCTGTCTCAGGGCCTGTCCGGTTGAGGCAATCAGCGGCGAGAAGAAACAACCGCACCAGATCGACCAGGATCGCTGCATCCGCTGCGGATCCTGTCGTCAGGCCTGTAAATTCGAAGCAGTGCAGGTTAGTTGATTTTGAGCAGTCCGGAACCGAGCCATCGGTTTTTTTTATCAAGGAGATTGTATGGGTAGTATCAGTTTGACCATTGACGGCCGCACGGTCGAGGTCGAAGCAGGCAAAACGGTCCTCCAGGCCGCCCGCGAGGCAGGGATTACCATTCCCACCATCTGTGACCACAAGGACCTCAACCCCTATGGGGCCTGCCGGATGTGCATCGTTGAGATCGAAGGCGTTCGCGGATTCCCCACCTCCTGCACCACCCCGGCCACACCGGGCATGCAGGTGACCACCCAATCGGAACGCCTCAGCACGCTGCGCAACCGCACCCTGGAAATGATGTTTTCCGGGCATCCCAACAGCTGCCTGGTCTGTGTGCATCGCGAGGCCTGCGAGCAATACCGGCCCAAAGTCACCAAGGCGGCACGTTCCACCCGCTGCGGCTTCTGCGCCAACCGCGACGAATGCGACCTGCGGGCCATGGCCCTCAAGGCGGGCACCCAGGAGCTGCATCTGCCGACCCTCTATGCCGCCTACAATCTCGAACGGGACGATCCCTTCATGGATCGAGATTACAACCTCTGCATCCTCTGCGGCAAATGCTGGCGAATCTGCGAAAAAATCCACGGCAAACCGGCAATCAGCATCATCAACCGCGGCAAATGGGCCCGAATCGGCACCGCCTTTCACAAGAGTCATGTCCATTCCGGCTGCACCTTCTGCGGAGCCTGCATCGACATCTGCCCCACCGGCACCCTCACCGACCGCTTTGCCCGCTGGCAGGGAAAAGCAGAGCAGGTCGTTCCCTCCACCTGCATGCTGTGCAGTGAAGGGTGTTCCGTCCTGGCCCAAAGCAAGGGCGGGCAGCTACTGGCCTACACCATGACCGGATTCGCTGCTGAGTCCAGCCTCTGTACCCTGGGCCGCTTTGGCGCTGCCCAGATCGTCAATGCCAACCAGCGCCTGATCCGACCACTGGTCCGAGAAGGAGAAGACCTGATCCCCACGGACTGGGAAGGTGCGATCCAGGCCGCTGCCGAGGGCCTGCACGATTGTGTCGGCGCGACCGTGCTGGTCATCAGCACCACCACCTCGCGGGAGGATCGTTTTTTGTACGCCCGCCTCGCCGAACATCTGAAAGGGCTGCTGGTGGTCCTGCCCACCTTGGCCGGCAGCGATGACCCGCAGATGCACACCTTGACTGCGGCGGTCAAAAACGGCGAATTGCGCGCGGTGATTGCCAACGGCGATCTGCTCAACGCCGAGATGCTCAAGGCTGCCAAATTTTCCCTGGTTATCGACGGCCTGCCGTCAACCGGTTCAGGGCAGGCCACCGTGGTGCTGCCTGCGGCGGTGCTGAGCGAATCGGGCGGCACCTTCCGCACCGCCGCCGGCATCGTTAAGACTCTGGCCGTCAGCAGCCAGCCCCCCGGCAATGCCCGGCCGGAATGGCAGATTCTGTGTGACCTGGGTCAGGCCCTTGGTTCCGAAGCCTTCGCGTTCAGCACGATTGAGGCTATCACCCCGCTGATCACCGACGACTTTGCCCCTGCCGTCTTTACCGGCAATCCTCGACAGGATGTCCGCCAGTTGCCGGATCGGTTCCGCGGCCATCTCCTGGCCGATGTCGTGCCGACGCTTGCGGCCTTCGGTCTGCCCGCCTCCCCGGTGGAGGTCAATGAGACGATCATGGGCGAAGGGTTTGCCATCCTGGAAAAACGAGAAATCGCCCCCAACATGCATTTCTTCAAAATCATGGCGCCGCAGGTGGCCAAGTTTGCCCAAGCCGGCCAATTTGTCATCCTTATGGCCGGGGAGAACTCGGAACGCTCGCCCTTTACCCTGGTGGACTGGAACGGTGCCGAAGGCTGGATTACCATGGTCATCGAAGAGGTCGGCCGCTCCAGCCGGGAATTGGCGTCTCTCAAGGCAGGCGGCCGGATTGCCCATGTCACCGGTCCCCTGGGCCTCCCGTTCCCGATCGAAAACAAAGGCACAGTGCTCTTGGGCGGTGGCTGCTACGGCATCGGAGCCATCTTCCCGCTGGCTCGAGCCCTCCGCCAGGCCGGTAACCGGGTCATCTGCGCTATTGAGGCTTCATCCGCCTACCTGTTGTACATGGAAAAGGAACTGGCCGCGGTCTGCGATCAGCTGATCATTGCCACCAAAGACGGCAGCCGGGATGTGCAGGGCGGCGTCCAGGAGGTGGTGGTGCAAATGGCCCAGCAAGAAACCATTGATCAGTTCATCGCCATCGGCTGTACCTTCATGATGCATATGGCCTGCAATGCCTCCCGGCCCCTGGGTATTCCCACCTTTGTCGCCCTCAACCCGATTATGGTCGACGGCACCGGGATGTGCGGGGCCTGCCGCGTTTCTGTCGATGACAAGACCCGCTTTGCCTGCATCGACGGCCCCATCTTCGACGGCCACGCGGTCGACTGGGAGGAACTGGCATCACGGCGCAGCGCCTATGCCCGCCAGGAAGTGCAGGCCCTGCCGCAGACCGTGGATCTAAACGCCCTTGTCCTCCAGCCCGACAGCGGCGGCTGCGGGTGCGGCCGCAAATAAGATCGATTTTCCGGAGTATTCGATGAAAACAACAAGTGAACCGATGCCAGAGCAAACCGAGGCAACTAAGGCGAAAGGAAAAGTAAAGGTTCCGCGCCAGCCCATGCCGGAACAGGATCCGCGCCGCCGCCGCACCAACTTCGAAGAGGTGCCCCGGGGTTACAGCGAGGAGACCGCCCGGCTTGAGGCATCGCGCTGTATCCAGTGCAAGAAACCCGGCTGTGTCGAGGGCTGCCCGGTCAATATCCATATACCGGCTTTCATTAAGTTGATCGCCGAGGGCCGCATGATCGAGGCCCTACTCAAACTCAAGGAGCAGACCGCCCTGCCCGCCGTCTGCGGCCGGGTGTGCCCGCAGGAGAGTCAATGTGAGGCCCGCTGCATTCTCGGCAAGAAAGGGGAACCTGTCGCTATCGGTCGCCTCGAGCGCTTTGCCGCCGACTATGCCCGTAAACACGGCGGCGTGCCCGATCCGGTCAAGGCAACGCCCACCGGCAAACGGGTGGCGGTGGTGGGTGCCGGTCCCGCCGGAATCACCGTGGCCGGAGAGCTAGCCCGCTGGGGCCATGAGGTAGTGATGTTTGAAGCCCTGCATCTGGCGGGTGGCGTGCTGATGTACGGTATTCCCCAATTCCGCCTGCCTAAAGAGATCGTCCAGTTCGAGGTCAACAACCTCAAACGGTTGGGAGTGACGATTCACACCGATTATGTGATCGGCAAAAGCGAGACCATCGGCCAGTTGATGGCAGAGGGTTTTGATGCGGTGTTTATCGCCACCGGCGCCGGCCTCCCGGTCTTTCTCGGCATTCCCGGCGAAAACGCCATCGGTGTCTTTTCCGCCAACGAGTTTCTGACCCGCGCCAACCTGATGCGGGCCATCGATTTCCCCCGCTTTGCCACCTCGCCCATCCGGCCCCGACGGGCAGTGACCGTGGGCGGCGGCAATGTGGCCATGGATTCGGCCCGCACCGCCCTGCGGCTCGGCGCAGAATCGACCATCGTCTATCGCCGCAGCAAGGCGGAAATGCCGGCTCGAGCCGAAGAGGTCCATCATGCCGAGGAAGAGGGGGTAGCCTTCCACCTCCTCACCAACCCGGTGCGCATTATTACCGATGCCCATAAACAGGTCACGGGGGTCGAATGCCTGCGCATGGAGCTCGGCGAACCCGATGCCTCGGGACGGAGGCGGCCGGTGGCCGTCAAGGGCAGCGAATTTGTGGTTCCGGCAGATACAGTGATCGTGGCCATCGGCAACCAGGCCAATCCCCTGGTACCGCAGACCGCACCCGAAATCAACACCAGCAAGTGGGGCACCATCATTACCGATCCGGTAACCATGATGACCTCCAAGCCCGGCGTCTTTGCCGGCGGCGATATCGTCTCCGGCGCAGCCACGGTGATCAGCGCCATGGGTCAGGGCAAGATTGCAGCTCTGGCCATGCACCGCTACCTCATGGGCGGCGATCCACCGCAGCCATAAAAATTTTCCAGTAATCTAAAAAATAAAAAAGCATCAAGGGTGGTTCATCCCTTGGTGCTTTTTTTATGCCGCAATGAACCTTCTGGGTCTTTGAGCTCTATCAGCTCGAAGATATTTGAGGAACTATAGCTTCTGAAAAGAGCTCGTTGGCAACGTGACGCCCTCGAAGAAAGAGGAATTCCATGGAGGCCATCTTCTCTTCCAGCCGAAGCAGTCAAAGTCGCAAAGCGGTACGTTCAATCCGGACAACCGGGAACGCATTCTGCCAAAATTCGCGGGAATAGAAAACTGATTGATCAGAATTCAAAATGTAACTGGTTACTTTGACAAGAAAGAGTCTACAAGGTACATAATAGCTGGTAACAAAATGAAAGAAGTACCTCTCTTAAAGTCCAGATCAACCCGTTTCGATCGATTCTCTGTCCAGGCTGACTGGTCGAACAGCTTGAAGACTCTCCCACTATTCCGCAAGGAGATCTCATGCATGCATGATAAGCAGGTGACGGCAAATGAGTCAGTATGAACATGAGGACTCCAGACTTGTAGTAAAACTTGTTTATTATGGTCCGGCGTTAAGTGGCAAAACCACAAACATCCTCTGCCTCCATGACAAGCTCCTGCCTGAGCTGACCGGCGAATTGATGACCATGGAGACCAAAAATGACAGAACCCTGTTTTTTGATCTCCTGCCCTTGGGATTCAAGACCGCCTCTGGCCTGTTGGTTAAGCTGAAACTCTTCACTGTTCCCGGCCAGGTGCAGCACGATTCCACCAGAAAAGCCGTGTTGTCCAGGGCCGATGGCGTCGTCTTCGTCGCCGACTCGCAGGCGAATCAATCGATCAACAATGGCGAATCCTTTCAAAATCTTGCCGAAAACGCCGCGCGGGTAGGGCTGGATTTTCAAAATTTGCCTCTGGTGGTCCAGTATAACAAGAGAGATCTTGCCAATATTCTATCGCGCGAGGAGATCCTGTCGCGGTGGGGCAAGGCGCCCTGGCCCCTGGTCTTTTCCATCGCCCCAACCGGTCACGGTGTTTTGACAACGTTCAGGCAGTTGCTGGTTCAAGTTTACGCCCGGCTGGACGATCAGCATAATCTGTCCAAAGACCATGGCATGGACTCTTCCCTATTCATCAAGGCAATCATGGGTGAGGTCTCCATACAGGAAACCGAACGTTAATTCATCGTTGCATTCAAGATACTTTTTTCGGCGCGTATGCTTCATGCGGTCGCAAACCGTGTCGTTATCCTTCCGAACGTATGTGAAAAATCTAAAGATTTCTCCTGGCCGCAATGCTCCCGCCTGAGCGGAAATGACCATCCGGGAAGGGGCAACGCGAAAACAAACCGGAATAAAAGGAGTTGTGATGCAAGCAAGTGGTCCATTCGACAGACAGCTGCAATTATCCGAGGTCTTCTCGGAAAAGGAACTGGACAGAATCAAACGGGCCCTGTCTCTTGTCCTCAACCGCACGGTTGAGATTGTCGAACCGGGAACCTCCCGTGCACTTGACTGTCAACGTGTTGAAATACCGTGGGCACTTGAACCGATAGCCTATCTGGAATCGCGGGATGCTACGCTCGATCAGCTCAAGGGATGCGTCACCCTTTTTCTTCTGCTGTTGAAGGAGGCCATGCGGTACCGCATGGCCTCTGAACTCCATATGGAGACGGTCGTTACCGATTATGAAGTCTTGCAGGAAAAACACGCGGAATTGAAGAAATCCGAGACACGGTACAGAGAGTTGTCACAACGACTGGAAGAAAAGGTGGCTGCCCAGGTCAAGGAGATAAATGACGCGGAGCGAAAGATATTCCTGTCGGAAAAGCTAGCCTCAGTCGGCCAACTGGCGGCGGGCGTGGCCCATGAACTCAACACACCCCTGGCCTATATCCTGAACAATCTCGCGGCAGCCAAGGACTATCTGCGCGACCTGGAGTCCTTTTTTGCAGCCGTCCAGTACGGCAAGGATCTTGAGTCCATGCGGGATGCCTGGCAAAAGACGGATATCGACTATATCCGGGAAGATTTCCCCGCCCTGCTTGGTTCCTGTCTCGATGGAGTGGCGCGGCTCTCGTCGATTGTCTCCGATTTAAAAATCTTTTCCACTATCAATCAGCAGCAGCAGAACCTGGATGATATCAACACCCGGTTGCTTACCGTGCTGAAAATGCTCAAACCCCAGATTGATGAACGAATCGAAATCGTGCTGGATTTTGCCGACTTGCCGACCCTTCTATGTTATCCGGCGCACCTGGGACAGGTCTTCTATAATCTCATCCAGAACGGTGCGCAGGCTATCGAAGGGAAAGGAAGAGTGGTCATCAAAACATTTGAGAAAAACGGGATCATCGGTGTTTCTGTTGCCGACACAGGAACAGGCATTCAAGAAGAATATATTCCTCGCATCTTCGATCCATTTTTTACGACCAAAGAGGTGGGGCAGGGAACGGGGCTGGGCTTGAGTGTCGTTCATGATATTGTCAAGGCCCACCATGGCAGGATAGAGGTGCAGAGCAAGCCGGGAAAAGGGTCCATTTTTACGGTTTTTCTACCGGTTGAAACAAAGAGGGTACAAGAGGGTGGATAATCATGGAAAGAGGGTTTCGCTATGGCTTGGAGAAACATCCGGCAAGTGCCGAAATCATCTGGCACCTCAAATGAGATTTGAACCATATGACTGATTACACATAATTTTTCACCGGAGAGAAAGACGCTGAACCAAAAACCGACGAGAGGGATGCTTCTTACCGCATACTGATCGTCGACGACGACCCCAATGTCCTCGCTTCGATGAAACGTGTCTTCCGTAAAGAGACGTATACGATAGAGACGGCTTCCAATGGAAAGGACGCCCTTGCCCTCATGCGGGACAATATCTTTCAACTCGTCATATCCGATCATATGATGCCCGGTATGACCGGGGCGGAGTTACTGCAGAAAATCCGGGAGCAGTATCCGGATACTATCCGGATCATGCTGACCGGCCATGCGGATACCACGGCCATAATGGGGGCGATCAAGGATGGGGCAGTCTACCGTTTTATCCTCAAACCGGCGCAGGATGACGATCTGCGGGTCACGGTGGCCCTGGCGCTGGAACAATTTGATATTATCAAGAAGAACAGGGAACTCCTCAGCGTCAACAACAGACAGAGCAAAGAGATGGAGGCCCTGTCGAAGATGTCTCTGGTCAGCAAAAGTCAGCTGCCGACCCTGCTGACTCAGCATGGATTGATCAACGAGCAACAGGCCCAGAAGCTGTACCAGCTCCACTCCTCCAACAATAAAAACTCGATGCTGCGCCTTATCCTCGATAAGGGTTGGGTGAGTGAGCAAAAAATTCATCAGCTTCTTAAAAAAGAACTGATGCTCGAAGAAGTCGCCCTTCCCGAGATCCAAGTCGACCCGAGGGTGACGGAACTGATTCCACGGACCTTCTGCAGACATCACCAGGTGCTGCCGCTCAAGTTGCAGGGCAAGAAGAAACTGCTGCTTGCCGCTGCCGACCCAACGGATCGGGACATGATCAATAGTCTCCGCTTCATCACAGGATTGCAGATCGAGATTGTACTTACAGACCTGGTGGCGCTGGAGAGCAAGATCACAGCGGTATACGGAGAGGAGTCAATGGCGGTTTCCTTGAGGGATGTCGAGACACTCGCCTCGTACACCGACCCTTTCGATGCCATAGAGATCGTCATCGAAGAGGAGGACGATCTCCCGCTGGCCGACCTGTTACGCAGTACCGAAGAAGCGCCGGCCATCCGGCTGGTCAATGCGATCCTCATCGAGGCGATCCGTAGCGAGGCCAGCGATATCCATATCCAACCGAGGGCGAAAAGCATTGTCGTCCGCTTTCGTATCGATGGCATTCTGGTGGACAAGATCCATATCCCTTTGGAATATCTTAGTCCGCTGGTCTCCCGGATTAAGATCATGGCCGAGATGGATATTTCTGAAAGGCGTAAACCACAAGATGGCAGGATCACCGTGAAAACGCCGTTGAAAATTGTCGACTCGCGTATTTCCACCATGCCCACCATGAACGGTGAAAAAGTAGTCATGCGGCTGTTGGATCGCAACTCCGCTATTCATAGCGTTGAGGAACTGGGCTTTTCCAAAACCAATCTGGGAAAAGTGCTCAATATCGTCGATATCCCTCAGGGGATTATTCTGGCCACCGGACCGACTGGCAGCGGCAAGACAACCACCCTGTATTCTCTATTGCAGCATGGGGTTACATCGGGAAAAAATTATATAACCCTTGAAGATCCTATCGAATATTATTTTGACAACGCCTCACAGGTTGCTATCCGGGAGAAGATCGGCCTGGATTTTGCTTCCATCCTGCGCACGACGTTGCGGCAGGACCCCGATGTCATTCTCCTGGGCGAAATACGTGATGCTGAAACGGCGAAGGTCGCTTTCAACGCCGCCTTGACCGGGCATCAGGTATTCTCCACGCTTCATACCAATTCAGCGATCGAGACGATCTCCAGGCTGATTGATCTCGATCTGAGGCCCTATATCATCGCCTCGGCCCTCAAGGGAATTATTTCGCAACGCCTGGTCCGCAAAATCTGCCTCCATTGTCGAGAACCGGAGGAAGTCGAGCCGGAGATGCTCAACCGTCTGGGACCTCTGTTCAGCGAAGTCAAGCTGAAGACCTACCACGGCAAGGGGTGTCAGCACTGCCATAATACTGGCTATTCCGGTCGATATCCGATCCACGAACTTTTGGTCATTACCGACCTGTTCGTCGAGATGCTGACCTCTGGGCAAAGTATCGTTAATCTTCGTAAGGCCGCGGTCCAGGAAAAGATGGTTTTCCTGATCGAAGATGCCAGAAACAAAGTGCATGGCGGCCTGACAACCGTTGCCGAAGTCCTCAGGGTACTGGGACCGCAGGTATAAAAAAATCAACTCGCCCCCCTCACCTCTTCTCAGTCCAGTGCCTTGCGTACTTTGAGGGCCAGCTCTTTTAAGGTAAAAGGCTTCTGGATGAAGTGCATCCCCTCATCCAGAACGCCATGGTGGGCGATGACGTCTGCCGTATACCCCGACATAAACAGGCGCTTGATATTCGGGTAAAGCGAAAGCAGTCGTTTGGCCAGATCGCGACCGTTCATCTCAGGCATCACCACGTCGGTCAGCAACAGATGAATCTCCCCGGCATGCTCCTCAGCCAGACGGATCGCTTCACCCGGCGTCTCCGCGACCAGTACGGTGTAGTCCAATTGTTCGAGCATGGCTTGAAACATTTCCAATAACATCGATTCATCCTCGACCAGCAGCACAATCTCCGGACCGCCCGTAGTTGATTCCGTTGGTGCCAGCGCCGAATAATCAGATGAGATCTTGTTTACATAACGAGGCAGGTAGATTCTGAAGATTGTTCCCTCCCCTGGCTCGCTGTATGCGTAGATGGCCCCCTTGTTCTGCTTGACAATACCGTACACCATGGCCAGGCCGAGACCGGTCCCTTTGCCGAGTTCCTTGGTGGTATAGAAAGGCTCGAAAATATTTGCCAGCGTCTCCCGGTCCATGCCACAACCGTTGTCACTCACCGCCAGCATCACATATTCTCCTGGCACAATGCCGAGGTGTCCAGTGCAATAGGCGACATCGGCAATTACGTTACGGGTTTCGATGCTCACCTTGCCAACCCCGGCGATGGCGTCGCGGGCGTTAGCAGCGTGGTTCATCAGAATCTGGTCGATCTGGATGGGATCGATCTTGATCTGCCAGAGATCAGAGCCCGGCATCCAGATCAGCTCGATGTCCTCCCCGACGAGCCGCTGCAACATCTTAAGCATTTTGTCGACAGTCTCGTTCAGATCGAGCACCCTGGGCGTGACCGTCTGCTTGCGGGCAAAGGCGAGCAGTTGCCGGGTGAGGTCGGCCGAGCGTTCCGCTGCCTTCCATATTACCTCTAAGTCAGCATGGACTGGGTGGAGAGGTTCCACCCGTCCAAGTGCCAGTTCCGTATGACCAATGATTACTCCCAGCATGTTGTTGAAATCGTGAGCCACACCACCGGCCAGCCGCCCTACGGATTCCATTTTTTGGGCTTGCAGCAATTGGCCCTGCAACTTCTCTTTTTCCTCTTCCGCATTCTTGCGCTTAGCAATATCCTCGATCACCGAGATGAAATAGGCGGGCTCGCCGGAAGCACTCCGAACAATCGAAACGGTCAGGTTGATCCAGGCCAGTAAGCCATCTTTGCGGATGTATCTTTTTTCCATGCTATACGTCGAGATCTCTCCAGCCAGCATTTGGCGAACATATTCAAGGTCAGCCTCCAGATCTTCTGGGTACGTAATCTCCTGAAACGTCATCCTGAACAGCTCATCCCGGGAATATCCAACAATATCGCAGAGCTTCTGGTTGACTCGCAGCCATCGTCCGTCCGGGGCAATATGCGCTATACCCACCGCTGCCTGTTCAAAGGTGGCCCGAAGTCGTTCCTCGTTTTCTTGCAGTTCACGAAGGAAGAGGACACTGCTGAGGCCATCGGAAATCCGGCGGCTGATCTCTTTAAAAAGTTTTTTCTCGTCCTTAGTCCAGATACGAGGATAAGAACACTGGTGCATACCGAACACCCAAGGCTTACCCAGCTTGGGATAAATGGCCACAAACATCTGGGACTGAACGTTAAATTGCTCGGCAGTAAGTTTGTTAATGGGGCTTTCCGTCCCAGCTGTATACGTCACCGGGCCATCAACCTCCAGAGCCTCCCGCAAATTCTGGGCTACGCTTGGGGGCATCGGCACGTCCACATTCAAGACCTTGGCGCCTGGATATTCAGGCCTGGCGATTTCAACGGGTACGCGAAATGACGGAGCATCCGGGTCACAGGGATAAAAAAGCCAGGCACGGTCGCAGTCGAAAAGCGTAAATACCGTCTGGGTAATATTCCACAGCATCTGCTCAACATCCATCTCCTGCTTGATCACCTGATCAACCCGCTCCAGGCACTCCAAAAAACGGATATGGGATTTGCGTTCCTCCTCAGCCTGCTTGCGCTCGGTAATATCGCGGCACAGGGTAAGAATCCGAAGGGTGCCTGATGAATGGAGTACGGTGGCGTTGATCTCGACAGGAATAAATTGGCCCGAGGGGGTAACGTAATCGATCTCCAGATTGCGAACGAAACCCTGATCGATACATTGGCGAACTTCCGAGGCGTTGCGTTCAAAGTCGTGCGGGGCGGTCCACTCCAGCACACTATGCCCGAGGACATCTTCCACCCCCTGCCGGCCGGTCAGATGGGCATATTCCTGATTGGCATCGATGACATGGCCTTGATCATCGAGGATCACGTAACCGGTGCCCGTCGTCTCGATGAGTCGCCGGTATTTGTCCTCGTTTTCCCGTAACTCCATTTCGGCGCGATTGCGCTCGGTGATATTGCGAATGATGCTTGAGAAATACTGAAGGACGCCGTCAGGGGAGCGGTGCGCCAGGATGACCTGCGATACGGGAATTTCCCGGCCGTTGCGGTGCAGGAGCGCCGTTTCTCCCTCCCAAACACCGGTCGCTACGGCTGCGGGCAGGCCTTCTGTTTCAATCTTCTTGAGAATCCTGAGCGTATGGAGATCAGCTATTACTCGGTCATCCAAAGATTCTTCCAGGCCCCATCCCACCATAGCTCGTCCGGCCTGATTGAGGTAGGTCAGGTGGCCATCCGGCGTGGCAGTGGCAACAAAGTCGTTGGTTTGCTCCAAAATCGCGTTGAGCCGAGCTTGGGCGGCCGCGTCCCTGACAATGGCACTATCACCGACGCAGGCGAGTGGCGCAGAAATCTCTTCCTGCACGTTGCGGGAAGCCTGAATCGCATCAACCGGCAATCCTTTTCCTTTCATGCCTTCATCGCTCCCACACATGTCCGCTGTTTCTGCCGGTTGTGAAATATCACCTTACAATTCACAATCATCTCGTACGATTCTCTTAGCGGCCATTATGGACACGATCATCGTTTTACGAGTATCTCATCAAAGAATCAATGCCACTATTGTAAAATAGGCCGACCCTTCATTTACCTATTCTTTCATTTATGTTGTTTTCCTGAATAAAAGCAAACAAGCTTGCTGCAAAGTTTGGTCGTCGACGGAGCTGGTAAAACACAGGTTGCGTCATTAAACTTTGATTTTGTCTAGCAAAAAAACCATAAAAAATCAAGAAGATATCACTTAAAATTACATACCACAAATGACAAAAAATCTCTTTTGGCACGACTTGTGCTTTACAACTATCAGGTTTCCTTGTTATTCGTTATTCCATAAATGAATAACGAAAAGGATAAAAAGCTATGACTGCAAAACAACGTACCCACACGGCGGATTCTCCCGTTCTCCAATATATGATCGGGTCTTCGGATACGAAGAACCCTGTCATTACTCTTCTTGAGGAAATCCATGTCTGCGGCTCGATCAATCAGGCCGCCAAGACAGTTGGCATGAGTTACAAAGCCGCCTGGGAGCGTATTGAAAACATCAACAACCTTTCCCCCAAACCACTGATCAGCCGCCAGGTTGGCGGCAGCGGTGGGGGCGGCACGGTGCTTACTGAGACAGGGCATGAGTTCCTCAAACGGGCAAACCTGCTGCAAAGAGAGTTCACCAGTTTTCTCAATTTCTTTTATCATTCCCCGGAAGAAGCCTTCAACACTCTGAAAACATTGAGGAGAATTGAAATGAAAATCAGCGCGCGCAATGTCTGGCTCGGCAATGTCGTTCAAATCGAAAAAGGGGCGGTGAACAGCGTGGTCACTGTCGCCCTGAAAGGTCAGGATACGATTGTGTCGGTCATTACCGAGAACTCGGTGCAACGACTGGGATTACAACCCGGGATGGAGGTGATGGCCATCGTCAAAGCACCTTCGGTGATGTTGGGGCTTGCGATCGACCGGCAAAAAATCTCCGCCCGCAATATTCTTGAGGGTCGGGTCAATCGGATTGTTCCAGGTGTGGTCAACGATGAGGTTGTTATCGACCTGGCCGGCGGCAACACCGTTACGTCCATCTTAACGTCGGCAAGTGTCAAGCGGCTGGGGTTGGTGCCAGGCATGGAGATAGCGGCCGTTATTAAAGCCTCTGACGTTCTGCTGGCGATTGCGTGACCGGTTTCCAAACCCCTCCGAATGACACTCCACATCTGCGCATATCCACTTGCCAACAGCCTCAAGTATCACTCACCACACTATAGGAGCAAACCATGAAAAAAATCAGTACCCTCTTTTCGTTGTTCGTCGTCAGCATGATGCTGGCCGTTTCAACCCCGCAGGCCGCTGAAGAGATCAGACTCTCCGGTCCGGCGAGCATGACCGACGCCTTAAAGGAACTAATCGTCCAATTCAGGGCCTCGGGTCAGCATCCCCAGGTCATCCCCAACTTTGGCCCATCCGGTGCAATGGCAAAACAGATCAACGAGGGCGCTCCCGCGGATCTCTTCATCTCCGCCAACCAGAAATGGATGACCTTCCTGCGCGATGAAAAACGGATTGAGCCGACATCGGAAAAAATCCTGACCGGGAACACCCTGGTCTTTGTCGGCAAAAAAAATCCTGCGGTCACCTCGATGACGGATATCGTCAAACTGAAACAGATTGCCATCGGCAGCCCCAAGAGTGTGCCGGCTGGTGAATATGCGGTCCAGGCCATGGAAAAGGCAGGAATGTACAAGCAACTCGAAGAGGGAAAACAACTGGTGATGGCCAAGGATGTCCGCCAGGCCCTGACCTATGCCGATCGCGGCGAGACCGAAGGCGCCTTCGTCTACAAGACCGATGCCCTGATGGCCGCCGAGGCGGTTATTTTCTTTGAGGTGCCTCAGAAATTATATGACCGTATTACCTATCCGATTGCTTTAACCGTTGAGGGCGTCCAGAAACCTGAGGCCAAAGCCTTCTACGAATTTCTCACTGGGCCAGAGGCCATGCAGGTGTTCTTGAAATACGGATTCAGCGTTACGAAATGACATTCTGGAACTCTCAAAACACACTGTAACGGCGACACAATGGTTTTTCTCCAGCCTTCAGATTTCCAAGCTATTCTTCTTTCCTTCAAGGTTGCCTGCACCGCAACGCTGGTGGCAACCCCTCTAGGAATCGGCATCGCCTATCTGCTTGTCTATACGCGCGTTCCCGGCAAAGCACTGCTGGAGAGCATCGTCAACCTGCCCCTGGTCCTGCCGCCGGTGGTGGTTGGGTATCTGCTGCTCGTCCTGTTTGGCCGCCATGGCTGGATCGGCTCCCTCCTGGCCCGCTTTGATATACAGATTATCTTCACCCTGACCGGGGCAATCATCGCCTCGGCCGTGGTCGGCTTCCCCTTGCTGGTCCGCTCCATTCGTCTGGGCATGGAATCGGTTGACGCTTCCTATAGCAAGGCCGCCCGAACCTTGGGGGCACGTCCCTGGGACGCTTTTTTCACTATAACGTTGCCCCTTTCCGGCAGGGCCGTCTTTGCCGGTATGACCCTGATGTTTGCCCGCAGTTTGGGAGAATTCGGCGCCACTATCATCCTGGCGGGTAATATCCCCGGTGTTACCCAAACCATCCCTTTAGCGATTTATGAATACACCAGTGCACCGCGAGGGGATCAGATGGCGCTGTCCCTCTGTCTGGTTTCCATTCTGCTCTCCTTTGTCGTGCTGCTGGTCAGTGGAGCCGCCACTAAAACCCTTAACAAAGGATGACCATGCAGCTTGAAGTCGCGATACATAAACAACTCGGCGCCTTCCACCTTGACACTGCATTCATTCTGAGTGGCCAACGGACAGGTATTTTCGGCGCTTCCGGAAGCGGTAAGTCGACATTGATGCATCTGCTTGCAGGTCTGCTAAAACCGGACAGCGGTCGAATCCAACTGGGAGAGGTTACCCTGTTTGACAGCACAGCCGGAATTAATCTGCCGCCGGAGAAACGGAGAGTAGGCGTTGTTTTCCAGCATTCGCACCTCTTCCCCCACATGAGCGTGCGTCGCAACCTGCTCTACGGCTGGCAGCGCACACCACCACAGGATCGTCATCTCCAGCCCGAGGCGATTATCGAAGTACTCAACCTTGGCCATCTCCTTGATCGAGGCGTCAACCTGCTTTCCGGCGGCGAACGCCAGCGGGTCGCCCTGGCACGGACGGTACTCACCTGCCCCCGCCTGATTCTTATGGATGAGCCGCTGACCGGTCTGGACGAGGAGTTGAAGTTTCAGATCATGCCGTATCTGAACACGGTGTTCGCAAACTTTGCGATTCCCCTGCTCTTTATCAGCCACTCTCTTCTGGAGATGCGGCTGATGACCGAACAGGTCCTGGTGGTCGAAGACGGTCAGGTGATTCGACAGGTGGCAACCGAAGACCTCGCCCAGTCAATGTGGGCCGCTCCGGGACAGAGCTATGCCAATCTGTTGCGGCTGGGGCGACCGGAACCACAGGGAGACCTCTGGGCCTATCAATGGGGGGATGTCCGTCTTGTGCTTACCGATTACGGCGAAAACGAAGAAAATATTTTTGAACTGGATGCTCGGGAAATCGTTCTCTTTAAGCGGCACCCCGAGGCTACCAGCGCCAGGAATCTGCTGTCGTGCGTGGTTCGCAGAATCTTTACAGTGGGCAACAGAGTCCGGGTTGAGTTGCAGTGCGGGTCGCAGCCCTTGATCGTCCAGATTGTGCCGGAGTCAATGCGCGAGCTGGAACTGGCGGAGGGGAAAGAGGTGGTGGCGATGATCAAGGCGTCCGCCTTTCGACGGTTGATGTAATCGGATTTTCTCTGCTGTCAGTCAGCGTGTAGAATAACGGCAAAACAGTTAAACAGCGCCCAGACAGGATCCCCCACCTTAAGACTCAGCGCCTTGCTGCTGCTGGTGGAAACCAGCGAACACAATTCCGTTCCGTCGCCGATGCGAACGACAAATTCTGAACTGACTTTCCCCCTGTTTATCCGTACCACCTTCCCCTTAAACCGGTTTTCAGCGCTGTAAGGCGTTTCTGTATCGCCCCGCTGAAGGATCACCCATGGTGCCTTGACCTCGGCTGTGACGAGCCAGCCAAGCTGCAAACCCAATCGTTCCAGACTGTTGTTGGTAATCATCGCAGTTACGGTATACCCGGCAAGATTAATGAGGCAGACCAGCGACTGAATGTCGCCGCGTTGTATGTCGATGATCTTGCCGAAAAAAGCATTCCTCGCACTGGTTTTCCGGGTTGATTCCCGTTCCACAAAGAGTTTAGTCACACGTTGCAGTTCTTCTTCGGAGAATGAAACATACGCCGTGGTCAAATTAGGCGTGGAATGTCCGAGAAGCTTCTGAACCGCCGGTAAGGGCATGTTGCTCTGCATCAACTCCACCGCCCTTGCCCTCCGAATCATTTCCGGGCTTCCCAGACGCTTCGGAAAACCACAGGCCTCAGCGCGTTCATAAAATTTTCGGCGGACAAAGGCAGGATCGACAGCAAAGAGATTGGTTAAGGAATCCCTGAAGAGAGGATCGGCAAGTGCGGTCTGGATCTCTTTATTCAGGTGCTCGGCAATGGTGATTTTTCGAATACAGCCTTGTTCTCCTGAATCAAAATCACGAATGCACACCATCTGATGATGGGCATCGATATCAACGAAAGGGTCAAGAGAAAGAATTTCATTCAGCTTGGCCCCGGTATAGCGGATAAGGAGAAAAACAATTAAAATCCGGCGGCGCGAGAGCTGAACATCCCGTCGGCGCGATGCATCAGCCCATAGCCGAAAGGATTGTTCCAGCTGGCTGAGCTGGACGGCATCCAGACAGGGACCGTCACTTGGATTTGCGATAATACCGCCAAGGTTAAGACCTGTAGACGGTTGTTGATCGGATTTTTTTGTTTGGGAAGTATCGGAGCTCATTATAGTCGTGAATACTATGTGGAGGAATATTGAAAGACGCCAAGAAATAGTATCACATTTTTTCGCTTTTGCGAATCTCCCCTCGCCACACGTACGGGAGCAGCGAGGGGAGGAGCACTGTGTTACGTTATAAATTTGCTGATGGTACACCCTGCTTCAGCAATGTTGTCGGCTGTAGGCCTATCACTTTTTACCGGAGGAGCGGCCTTTAGCAATCGCGGCACGGAGCATTTCTACGATATCAAGGTTATTCGCTTTCACCGCAAAGTCGGATGCAGTCACGCCATCCTTATTTCGCAAATCCAGCCCCGCTCCCTTGTCAATTAATAATCGAACGATATCTTTGTTGCCATTGATCGCCGCCACCATGATCGCGGTGTTGCCGTTTGTGGTTTGAATATCCAGCCTTGCTCCCTTTTTTATCAACATTCGAGCCGTATCAGCGTTATCGTTGGCAATCGCCGCTATAAGTGCGGTGTCGCCTGTTGCGTTCTGGATATCAAGCGCGGCACCCTTATCGATGAGCTTTCTGGCGATTTCGACGCTCCCCTTGGTGGCTGCCGCAAATATCAATGCAGTATAGCCATTCTTATCCTGAATATCCATCTTGGCACCTTTGCCGATTAGCTTACGACCAATTTCAGTGTTGCTTCTGGCTGCCGCAAATATCAAAGCAGTATCACCACTCTTATTCTGAATATCCACTAGGGCGCCCTTATCTATAAGTTTTCGGGCAAGTTCGGTGTTGCCTTCATCCAGTGCTAAAATAAGAGGGGTGTCGCCAACGGGACTCTGTGCGTTGATATCCTGACCGTTAACAATTACAGATTGCTGCTGGGGAACTTTTCCATCCTTCATTGCCTTCAATGGCGTTCGAGTGCAACCGTTCACTACCATAAGAGCCAAAATAGGCAGGCAAGTTAAATAACGAAAAACTTTGTTTGTCATTACGCACCTCTTTAAAGATTATCGATCAATTATGGGACCATCAAGGAACAGCAAGGGGAAATTCGGGTTGAGAATCATTAGGGAGAAGGATCGATATTCGCGGCCCTCCTGTCTATCAAAAAAATAGTAATGAAAAGCTATGGGAGTCCGATCCGAGGGGGCAAACTCACATCTCTGGTACCAGCCAGCTTAATTTTTAACCTGTTTATGTTGTAGAGTGAGCTCACGGGTTAGTATTTTTGCCACCTTGGCGATAAAATCTTTTGATGCGAAGGGTTTTTGGATAAAAGTTGAGCTCTCATCAATCACGCCTTGGGCTGCAATTATATCGGCCGTATACCCCGACATAAACAGCAGCTTGATCTCCGGATACAACGAGTGCAACCGGTCGGCCAACTCTTTTCCGTTCATGCCCGGCATAATCACATCAGTTACCAGCATATGAATTTCACCTGCGTGTTGATCGGCCAATTTTAGAGCCTCGTCTGGCGTGGTCGTGGCAAGCACGGTGTATCCCTGTGATTGCAGCATTAAAGTTGCCAGATCCAGGATCATCCGTTCGTCTTCCACCAGCAGGATGGTCTCGTGGCCCCGGCTGCCAACGGATTCCGTCGGAATTTCCAGTGGTGTCTGATCGGCTTGATCTCTATGCCGAGGCAAGTAAATCGAAAAAGTCGTTCCCAGAGAGGGGGTGCTCATTACGTCGACGAAACCGTCGTTCTGCTTGACGATGCCGTAGACGGTAGCCAAGCCGAGCCCCGTCCCTTGCCCAAAACCCTTTGTGGTAAAAAAAGGCTCAAAAATATTTTTCTGGACCTCTGGGTCCATCCCGCCACCGTCATCCTTGACCCTCAGCACCACATGTTCGCCAGGATTCGCCCCAAGGTGATTTGTGCAAAAAAGTTCATCCAGAAGTACTTTATCTGTTTCCACAGTAATTTTACCCACTCCATTAATGGCGTCGCGGGCATTGACGCAGAGATTGACGAGGAGTTGATCGAGTTGGGAAGCATCAATCTTCACTTGCCACAGGTTTGTCTTCGGTTTCCAGGCGAGATCGATATTCTCGCCGATGAGCCGCCTCAGCATTTGGAGCATTCCCTGCTCAATGATCTCGTTGAGGTTGAGAGTCTTTGGGGAGACAGGCTGTTTACGGGCAAAGGCCAGCAGTTGTCGGGTGATATTTGCTGAACGTTGCGCGGCCTCCAACACCTGGAGCATGTCATGATGTAACGATGAGTTTGGTTCTGTTGCTTCAATGGCCAATTGGGTGTAACCAATGATAACGCCCAGCATATTGTTGAAATCGTGGGCGACGCCACCTGCCAATCGCCCTACGGATTCCATTTTCTGGGCTTGAATCAGTTGGGTTTGGAGTTTTCCCTGCTCCTCTTCTGCCTGTTTGCGCTTGGAGATATCAATGTCGATGCAGAACAGTTCCGGCTCCAGCCCAGGCACCTGGACGATAGTATGGCTCGAAAAAACCGCAACGCGGGAACCATCTTTCCGCATCAGCGACAATTCCGCCGCCGGGATGGGTTGCTTTGTCTCAGCCATCTGGCGCATCGCCTGTTCGACCTCACCCCGCATTTCCGGTGGTATGATCAAATCCATCAGGTTGCGCCCAATCGCCTCTTGTGCAGAGTATCCATACAACTGCTCGGACGCACGATTCCAGTATTGCGTCGTGCCATCCGGTTTATACCCTTGCACGGCGACGGATTGGACATCGAGCAGCACCTTTCGAAATCGTTCCTTGCTCTGCCACAGCTCCATCTCGGCTCGCTTCTGCTGAGTAATGTCGTTTAACACGACTCTGCACACCGGTGTACCGTCGGAGTCATGCGCCGCGATGGAATACAGCCGCATCCAGAATTCAGTTTCGTCTTTCCTCACCATCCTCAGATCGCAGACCTGAAGTTCACCAGTCTCAATGACCTTTTTACAATGCAAATAGTAGAGGTCCTGGTCCTCCTTACGGATGAACTGGGACATTGGTTGCTTGACCAGCTTCCCACGGGCCTCGCCTAAAAAAATGGCGGCGGCAAGATTAGTCTTCAGTATCAATCCTTTTTCGGAGAGAGTGGCATAGCCCACCGGCGCCAGGTCGTAGAAGTCGAAATAATAGGCCTTCGATGCCTCAAGTTCCGCCTGAGTGCGGAGCAGCTCCTCGTTTTGCATCTCCAGCTCAATCTGATACACCTGCAGCTCATGGAGTATCCGCCGGATTTCTTCGAGCGACACCGCCTCCAGGCCTACCGCTTTCTGGGCCGTTTTATCCAGCAAAATTTTCTCGGCCTGTTGGCGAAGCGCTTGCGCAGATTGCATTGAGCTCGTTTGCAGAGCGTCTATTTGCAATGACCTGGTCGTATCCATCAAAAAGACAGCTTCTTCGGATTGGTTATCTTGGCTGCTGGTCATTATAGTCCTTTATCAGTTTTCGATGGGGGCACCTTGCCCCGACACTCGGACAATCCTCGTAGCGAAATCGTCATTTTATGCCATTAATCTCATGAAAAAGCTTTCATTTTTATTTGATTTCGTGGCACTGCACCTTGTGCAATTAAGCGATTAATTCATCACAATACTAATAAAATAGACAAAAATAGCTGTGAGATGATCAAGTGTTTCCAGAAGGCCGAGATGACGGCTTGTTCGGCTTTTACAAGAGGCTCAAAAAGCCCCATACGATAGTTTGTCAACCCGGTTTATGAGTATGCCCCAAAGGACATTCTGATAGTACCAGCAACGCACCTGCCCTGAACAGGCCGATTCAATGTATCACCTTACCTCCACAGGCTTGAGCATCAATACCTACCCTTCAGTGCTTCGACCTTGTCGTAGACGGATCTTTCTGTTAATACTTAAGAAACACCCTTATCTCTTTCATGGGCACGGCATCGAGTGAAAAGAAAACCATATTTCCTCCAGGTCTCACCGGATCTTCTTTCCGTCACCCTCTTCTCTACCGAAATAGAAGACGAAACCGTGCAGCTCGGTTCGAGCGAAGAACTGAACAGGCTGCTCATCGACAAAAAGATTATCCACGGCCTTGATCCGGGGGCCATAGCCAGAGCTGTCGGCTGTATTGATAGAGCGGAACCTTTGGAAAAACCGCTGGTGCTGGCCTCAGGCACCCCACCGGTTGCCACATTCCAGGGTATGCAACTGCAATTCGCCACCCACTCCGTAACCATCGAAGAAAGCGATGAAAATGGAGAAAGCTCACAATCCCAAGTCATTCTTGCTCCCCTTGTCCGTCCGGGAGACATTCTCGCCCAAATTGGCACGTCAGCCTTTCAGCCTGGAAAAGACGTCTTTGGCCAGGTAATATCCTCGTGTCCGCTCGTCTCGGAACATATCATTCTTCCTGGCGACCATGTAATCTACGACGAAGAGAAGGAGCAGCTGATAGCCACTGCCAGCGGCTACCCGTTGATCAGCACCACCCAAAAAGACTCTGTTGAACAACGCACCCTCAGCATTGATAAGCTGATCAAGGTCACCCCGAATCGGATGCAGGCCATTCTTTGCCTTAAGCCGGCACCTCCTGATCTCCCTTTCCCTGATCAGAATACGCTTCTGCACATTCTTGATGAAGAAAAAATTTCGTTTGGCCGTCTGCCGCACGCAGCCGGACAATGCCTGGAGAATACAGTCAAAGAGCAGCGACCTCAACAAGCGGTCATCGCCATGGGCACCTTGCCAGCCAAGGGGAAGGATGCCTGGCTGCGCTTTGAAATGGATATCGGCCCCCTGCCCGGTAAAGTAATGGGCAACGGTGAAATAGACTTTCGGGAACGAAATATGTTTATCGGGGTCAGCAAGGATCAGCTCATTGCTGTCAAGATCCCCCCCACGGCAGGAACTCCGGGCAAAGACATCTTCAGTGCCGCAGTCGCGCAGGAACCTGGCCAGGATCTTACCCTTAACGTTACTGACGATGCCGCCTTCAACGAGGCAACCGGTGAAATCCGCGCAACCCGCTCGGGCGTACTCTCCAAGGTATCCGATGGTTCTGTCAAGGTTTGCTCCAGACAGGTCATTGCTCAAGATGTCGATTTCCAGACCGGCAATATCAACTCCAACGATGCCCTTGAAATCAAGGGTTCGATCAAGCCAAAATTCAAAGTCAATGCCCTGGGTGACATCCTGATCAACGGCACCATTGAAAAGGCTCAGGTCAAATCGGACAGTAACGTGGTTGTGAAAATCGGTTTGATCGGTGAGCTTTCCGATATCCATGCCAAGAGGGATATCGACATCCACATAGTTGAGCATGGAAGAATATATGCGGGGGGATCAATCATCCTGAGAAAAAGTGCCTACTTTTGCCGCATGTATGCCGATGGCAATATCCACTGCGACTCTTCATCTCGAATCGTTCACTCTCAGGTAGTGGCAGCCGGGTCGATTACGACCGGAACCGTAGGATCGGACAGCGCTGACCCGTCTCTTATTGCCGCAGCCGTCTCGCCGGAACAACTGCAGCGGTATTTTGACATGAAACGTACCATAGATGCGCAGATAAAAGAAATCAAGACCTTGAGGATGCGCCTCGGCCGGGAAGTCGCCTCCGACGAGCTTGATGAACTGACCGTTGAGCTGAAAGAAAACGAACACAAACTGGCCCACCTCAACCTGATTTGCCCTGACTCTGCAAAATCAATTGACAAGGGTTTTTCCCGTGCCCTGCAATGCACCATCGTTGTCAGAGGCAAGGTGTTTGCAGGCACCGAGATACGCATCGGCAACAGCCGTATGATTCTGGAAAGAACTCTATCGAACATCCAGTTCCAACTGCAAGATCCCCTTACGGTTACCGATCACAAAGCCAAAGCAGGTATTATCGCAACCCCGCTAACAAAATAACCCAAGAGCGCCGCCATGTTCGTCAAACTCTGGATGACCAGCAATGTCCTCACTGTCAATAGCTCGCAACCGATCGTCGAAGTTGAACAGATCATGAGAGAAAACCGTATCCGCCAGGTCCCGGTGGTGGATAACGGTAAACTTGTCGGCATCATCAGCCGCGAGGATCTTTTCAGGGCCATACCCTCTATCTTTGACCCGAGTATCAGTCCCGAAGCCCTTGACCAAGCCGGTCGGTTTAATGCCGAAGACGTCATGACCCGATCTCCGATGACCGTCGAACCTTCAACACCCCTTGAGCAAGCCGCCCTGCTGATGCGGACCCATAAAATTGGCGCGCTTCCGGTGATGCAGGATGAAGAACTTGCCGGTATCATTACCGAGACAAATATCTTTGACGCTTTTCTGGAAATAAGCGGCGCGAAAAAACCCGGAGCGCGGATCGAGCTGAAAATTGACCACAAACCGGCATCCTTCTATACCATGCTGCAGCTTTTTAAAAAGTGCGAGATGACCATTCTGGGAATAACCGTTTATCCTGACTTCAGCGAGGAGCATCAATTGGTGACCCTCAAGGTGCAGGGAGAAAAGATGGACACCCTCATTGACACACTCTGGGATTCGGGACTGCAGATCAACCGAATCAACACCCAGGAACCGCCCCCAACGGATTGACCGAGTTTACGGCCCCAGAGAATCCAGACAGGAAATCGTACCCGTATAGTTCACCGATTGGCAACAGACACTTTAAGGTAGAAACAGAGGGGATTGTATGGTAATGAAAGGTCCGCAATCCTGATTAAGGACGAGTAGCTCAGCTGGATAGAGTGTTGGCCTCCGAAGCCAAAGGTCGCGGGTCCGAATCCCGCCTCGTTCACCATA
>TBL_comb47_HYPODRAFT_10000074_pt1 | contig 122165 bp, 128 predicted proteins | sample TroBogypolimnion_40_FD_10682 | JGI IMG/M metagenome (IMG submission 10682)
TGGGAGTTAGCCAGTTCGCCGGAAGTCCAGGTGATCGTGGCGCCGGTGGAAGCCGGTGTCCCGGCCGAGATACCCGAGAGCACCGGGCCGGTGTTATCGACGGTTACGGAGACGATGGATGAAGTGGCATATTGATTAGTCGCGCTCCGCGCTACGGCCGTCAGAGAGTAGACGCCATCAGCGACACCTTTAGAATTGAAGGTTGTCGTATAAGTATCCGGAGCGGAAGTGGCCGTAATTTCCGAACCGATAGCCGTCGTACCCGCATAAAAAGTAACCCCAGCGATCGTACTGCCAGAGACAGTTGAGGTTGCCACCAAAGAAACAGCGGAACCGGAAATTGTGGCATTGGAGATCGGAGTATTGAAGCTGACCGACGGAGTGCCTGCATCACAAGTGACATAAACCGAATAAGCGCGGGCATTCTGGGAGCCGGCAACCCAAGGCGACGGGAAAATAGTGGCGTAAGCGACCGTGTCATTTGAACCTTGGTTGGTCGTTCCAGTATTATAGAATATCTGGAGGTTGTTGGCATTGGTGTCTTCCCCAGCCATCGCCAAACCGTAAGCGGTCGAACCCGCCAGGGTAGGCGGACTCGAAAAAGTTAGTGTTTTCCAAGCATTATAATTGAGAGCAATCGTATCTTCGGTTGTTGTCGCCACAACAGTTGCCCCGTTTCCAGTCGAACCGGTATAAATCGCCATGCGAACGCGCGCAGCTGATTGGGTATTATTGAAGTAAGCCGTCATGCTCAAAGCCCGGCAACCGGCGGCTGGCGAAGTGTAAATCGCTTTGTAGGGGCCAAAGGTATCAAGATTCGCCCCCGTCCCGCCTTTAGTAACCAAACCAAAGTCTGCCAACGCCGGCTGAGCAAATAAAATGGCGATTAAGATAATAAGTAACTTTCGCATAATGATCAACGGTGTCTATTTCGAATCTTATAACCAAAAACAGGCACAGTCTTAATGTTGATGTTAATTATACAATAAAAACAAATCCGGACCTAAATAACTTTCAAAAAAATGTTTTATAATTTTATAAACAAAAAAACCGCCCTAATGGACGGTTTTTTTGTTTAGATTATTATTTACCAGCTGGTTTCTTCTTGAATGGGAAGCCGAGAGCCTTGAAGAAGGCCAGACCAGTCTTCTTATCCTTGGCGGTCGTCACGATCGTGATCGCCAGACCAAAGACGTCCTTGATCTCTTCGTCAGCGGTCTCCGGGAAGATCATGTTGTCGCGCAAGCCGATCGTTAAGTTACCCAATTCGTCCACACTTTTTTCGTCAAAACCTTTGAAGTCGCGAGTTCGCGGGAAGGCAATATTCCAAAGCTTATCCAAGAAACCGGTCATGCGCTTGCCCCGAAGGGTAACCGCGTAACCAATGACATCACCCTGGCGAGTCTTAAAAGTAGCAATAGCCTGTTTGGCTCCGCGCGGAGAAGCATGCTGACCAGTGATCTTAGCCAAACGGTCAGCCACTAGTTCATTGCGCTTCTTATCCTTGGCCTTACCAGTACCGGAGCTGATGGACACTTTAGTAATGCGAGGCATGGCCATCACATTCTTGATGCCCAATTCTTCTTTGAGCACCTTGTGGCTATCGATGATTTTTTCGTTGATAGTTTTGATCATGGTCGTAGATTAAAATTCTTTACCGCATTTTACGCAAACACGGACCTTTTTGCCTTTCACCTCCTTATGGCCGACACGGGAACCCTTATTACAACCGGAGCAGAATAAAAGAGCGTTGGAAGTGGCAAATGGCATCGGCATTTCCAATACCTGACCCTTTTCATTGGACTTGCGAGCCTTCTGGCGTTTCTTCTTGATATTCACCCCCTCTACCACGATCTTCTCTACAGCCGGAAGCGCGCGCAAAACCTTCCCCTTCTTGCCAAGGTCTTTGCCGGTCCGAACGATTACAATGTCTCCTTTCTTGATGTTCATATAAGTAAAATTAGACGATCTCAGGCGCCAACGAGGCGATCTTCTGATAACCGAGCTCGGAAATTTCGCGCGGGATCGGTCCAAAGATGCGTCCTCCCTTCGGATCCTGTTTATCCTTTTCCAAAATTACAACGGCATTCTCGTCAAAGCGGACATAGGAGCCGTCTTTACGGCGAAGAGCATTTTTGGTACGGACAACAACCGCCTGGACAACATCTTTTTTCTTAATGGCCTTGCGCGGTTCGGCAACTTGGACAGACAGAACAACGAGGTCGCCGATCATGGCGTAGCGCTTCTTCGAGTGTCCCAAAACTTTGAAAACGCGGCCGACTTTAGCGCCAGAGTTGTCAGCTATTCTTACGATTGAACGTGGTTGGATCATGGCAGTAAAATTATAGAACTACGACAAATTTCTTGTCCTTCGAGATCGGCCTGGTCTCGCGGATCGTTACCTTATCACCCACCTTGCACTTATTATCGGCATCATGAGCTTTAAATTTCTTTTCGCGCGTAACATACTTGCCATATTTCGGCAATTTCACATAGCGCTTGACCGAGACGACAACCGTTTTGTCCATTTTGTCGGACACGACGACGCCTTCCAGAGTCTTGCCGATATTTTTTTGTGTAGTGTTAGTATCCATAAATTTTATTTCGCGCTGGCGCTAAGCTTGGTCAAGATTTGAGCGATCTGGCGGCGAGTCGTACGGGCAAACTTAACATTCTTCTGTTTCGAGCCGGCCGATCCGAATTTGAATTTCGCCAACTCAGCCTGCTTTTCGCCAAGCATTTTCACAAGCTCCTTATCGTTGGTTTCTGTGATTTTTGTTTTCATGATATTAGCCGCGAGAAATTATCTTAGTTTTGATCGGCATTTTAGCCCCGGCCTTGCGCAAAGTATCTTTGGCCAAAGCTTCGGCCAAGCCGTCGATCTCAAACAAAACCCGACCAGGAAAAACCTCGACTTCATAACCCTGAGGATCACCTTTACCTTTACCCATACCCACTTCGGCTCCCTTACGGGTGAACGGACGGTCTGGGAAAATACGGATCCACAACTTTCCAGCCTTTTCCATGTTGCGGGCAATTGTCTTACGAGCCGCTTCGATCTGATTAGATTTGATTCGGCCCATTTCTTCCGCCTTCAAACCAAAAGAACCGAAGGATAGCTCCACGCCGCGAGTCGCAACACGAGGCTTATCCTTGTTGATGCGCCCGGTCTGCCATTTTCTAAATTTTACTTTTTTCGGAAGTAACATATTGGTGAATTATTTGGCTTTCTTATCATTAAAGATCTCTCCGCGATAGATCCAAACCTTAACGCCGATCACTCCATAGGAGAGATAAGCCTTTTCGCGGGCGAAATCGATGTCAGCACGCAAAGTGGTCAAAGGAACACGGCCTTGTTTCATACTCTCAACCCGACCCATTTCCGAACCACCCAAGCGACCACCCAAGGTAACCTTGATCCCTTGAACATTCTTGTCGGCCATTACCCGTTCCATCGCCATCTTCATGACTCGGCGGAAAGGTAAACGCTTCTCCAAGCCTTCGGCAATACTATAAGCTACAATCGGAGCGCTGGCATCCGGATTCTTGATTTCTTCGATGTCGAGTTTAACTTCCTTAGGCATCGGCAAACCAAGCTTGCCCAGAAGTTTCATGATGTCGTTCTTTAATTTGACCGAACCTTCACCCGAACGGCCAATAACCATACCCGGACGAGAAGTCTTGATGATGATGCGATAAGCGTTCTGACTGCGTTCCATTTCAATCGAATCAACATAGAAACCACGTAGGCGCTTCTCCAAAAATTCGCGCAACAATACGTCGGCTTTCAAAAATTCCTGATATTTCCCAGCTTCAGTCGGAAACCAGCGAGACTTCCAGTCCCGGATGATGCCTAGTCTATGTGAATATGGATGAACGCTATGAGTCATAGAATTAATTACGAGTGTCGAATGACGAGTGACGAATAAAATTATTTATTAGTGACCTTCTTACTTACCGTCTTCTTAACAGCCTTCGGCTTTTCAGCTTTTACTTCTTTGGTTTTAGGCGCAGTTTTTTCAGTCTTCTTAACTTTCTCTTTCTCAACTTTAATATCAAGTAAAACAGCGACATGACTGGTTCGGCGTTTAAGCGGATAACCGCGACCGTGAGCGCCCGGCATCATACGCTTCATTACGATCCCCTTGTCTACGCGAAGTTCTTTGATATATAGATCGTTCCGGTCCAAGTTGAAATTGTTTTGAGCGTTGGCGACAGCCGACATGATCAACTGCTTGATCGGCAAAGACGCGCGCTTTTCGATAAAATCGAGCTCGGTCAAAGCGGTGTTCACTTTTTTACCCGTAATTAAGGTCGCAACTAAGCGAACTTTGCGGGGAGACTGATGGTAGTTTTTAAGAAAAGCTTTCATGAGAATTTAATAGGATATTATTTCTTCTTGGTGTCAGTCGACGCCTTGGCAGCCTGAGCGGAGGCAATCTCAGCCTCCTTCTTCTTGGCCTCTAATTCCTTCTGCATCTTACCTCCATGACGGAAGAATTTGCGGGTCGGAGAAAATTCACCCAAACGATGACCAACCATGTCTTCAGTTACAAAAACCTCAGTATGAACACGACCGTTGTGTACCCCAAAGGTAAAGCCAACCATTTCCGGGGAAATCTGGCTTCTGCGGGCCCACGTTTTAACCACACCAGTATCAGCCGGCTTCTTGTTGATGATCTTAGACAACAGTCTGTCGTCTACATATGGTCCTTTTTTGAGTGATCGAGACATACCGATTAATTAATTTAATATGCGAAAAATGCTTATTTTAAGGGATATAATTCGTTTTTTTGAGCGCCCTAAAGGATACTCAATTTTCATAGTCGCTCCGCTCCTTGAAAAGTGGCAAAAAGAAAGACCTATGCCACGGTTCATCCGGCGAAAGGCGACGGATATCGAACCTCGATAGGTTTCCCTCTAAAACTCCTTATTTCAAGCTCGGAGTTATCATAACAAATAAGAGAATAAAGTCAAATTTGGACATTGACTTTCTCTATCAGCTAGGTATACTTTAGTTACAAAGTGCCGAAAGGCTCCGAGAAACCCCGCCCAAAAGGCGGGGTTTCGAGTTTACAGAAAAGACTTCAATCTTGTACTTAATTCTCCGAATTTTTTGTTGTCCAAATCGTAGAGTTTTCTCTTTAACCTTTTTACGCTTACCAATCTCATTTGGGCCAAAATAGCGGAAACTTTTTGATCATTCGGATCGGTATAATTAAAGTAGAAATCAAAACTTTTTTGCTTCGTAGACAAAGGCACTCCCCAAAACATTTGATTATTAAACTTTTTCACCACCAAAACTGGACGGGAAAAATCATCACCACTGCCATTCTGTTCAAAGCCGATATTTCTTCCCAAACTACTCATCCAAACTTCTCCTTCCTTTGGAAATTTATCTGGTTCGTCATTCGAAAATTCCACCCTCTTTTTTATCTCATTCCAATTATCAAATTCTTTTTCCATTGCCAAAAATTATATCACGAGTTTAATAATCCAAAAACCGCCCCTGGTCACCCAGGAGCGGTTTTGTCATTCATGAACTAGTTACTTCCAACCGAGAAACACTGTTCCCAACCAGCGGAAGGGGTTGAAGGAAACCGGGCTGGTGACCTCAAACTGGGCACTGCCTCCCATCACAGTAGGATTGCTAACAACTCCGGTCGTGGGGAAAGTGTGATCAGTCTTGAAGATCTGAATGATGTAAGTACCATTGTGAAGCCAGGCGGGAATAGTCCAATGAAGGAAACCGGGATTAGTTATTCCATGATAGGAACTGCTGTCGGGAGTAGCTTCCCAATTGGATTCAGTCGGGACAGTCACCCAGCCAGTCTTTTCAGCCCCGCCGTCAGCTCCAATTTTGGTCCAGATGATCGAGACTTCGGCAACATCAGGGGTAGCCTTCCACTGGATATCCAGAGTGTCTCCCTTAGCATAGCTGTGACCGGCGGACGATGGGACGATCACGGAGATGGCGGGAGTGGGAGCAGGAGTATTCACGACGGCTTTTTCATCAGGAGCAGAAGTAGTCGTTTTAGAATCAGGACTTGGAGTGGAGGCAACGACGTCCTTAGCCGGGGCCGGCGGAGCTGACGGAGTGACGGCAGACTGGAGAGAGAATGATGGATTTTGATCATAGCGTTCACCGGTAGTGCTGATCAAAACAAACTTGTAGTTCCCGGAAGGTAAGGTACTTTTTAGGGTTGGGTTGAAGGCGCCCTGAGCTAGGGTCTTCATATACATACTCCAACTATCTAAATTAGTACTAACCGAGTCCTGATAAGGTTTGGAGACTGGGAGATTGGTATCAGCATTGTAGAGATACAGAGAACCGCGATCAGTATTAGTGTAATTAGTCGAGTTCCAAGCCACCGAAACCGTTTTGCCAGCGATGACCGTGCCAGTAGGAGCGGTAAATTTGACACTCTTAGTTGAAATAACTGGAGGAACCACAGTAGACTTAACTGTGAAAGTTGAACTTTCATAGCGGGCACCATCGGTATTACCAATTACGACAAATTTGTAAGTACCGCTCAGCAATTTACTGTTCAAGGCGAGGCTGTAGGTACCAAGAGGAATAGTCTTCAGTTGTATATCGATACTGCCCGCTCCACCCCAACCCTGATATGGATCAGGGACTGGAGTATTGCTGGCATCGTAGAGGTAGAGCTTGCCCATTTCATTACCGGTGTAGGTGGAAGTCCAGGAAACGTAGACGGTCTTCGTGCCGGCGGTGACGGTGCCGGTGGGGGCGGTGAAGGTGACGGATTTTGTGTCTCTGGCCAATTTATCAAAACGGGCAACGGGAAGAGTCATCGAAGCCCCGCAATTATCTTTAGCACTTTGGCTGATTACATTGTTATAAATAGCCGTAAAACTAGACATTTGGTCTGGCGAAATACCTGAGTCCTTCCAAGTTCCGCCATAATACTTAACCTGGCCACCAGACAGTACCAGATCATCATACGCCAATCTTAAGACCATTTTATATTCATCTGAGACTCCCATCGAATCAATATCCGAATTGGCCCTTTGTTCGAATTGCGGATATAAAATACCTTGGATAAACACTAGGCCATTTTTAACATACAACTCACTAAAATCATTTATCGTACTGTCATTCAACCGGAATTCACAACGATTAGTTCTGACTATTGATAAATTTGACGAAAGGGCCGAAGAAACTTGAGCAAGCATATTTTGTTTCTTGACATTAGCCCCTATCGCACTAGTATTAATCCCTAAAATATATCCGGGGTTATACTTTCCCTGATGGGGAGGTTCCACATAGGCAGTGTTAATATTGGTTTCCGGGAAAAAACTCCCGTCACAAGCGGCGTTTGACAACGTCCGATTTAACTGCGGAATTAACACATCTGTCTTAGTTTTCTGATAAGCACAAGCTTCGCCTTGAGGCCATGTCATAACCGTTTGTCCAGTCGAATTATTAACTACTATACCACCTCTAGTAACGAGATTGACCTGGCACTTAGTTTTTCCTGCCGTACAGCAAAGTTTGCTCGGAGTGAAAACGTAAGAATCTTTACTGCCTTCTGGAGCTTGAGATATAGACTCATAAGAAGCAATGTCACTACAACAACCATATGAGTCCGTCGCTAGCGATTTACATGATTCATCTGGACCTTCCTTAGGATACACTTTCGGACAATACATACTCGTACTAACATTGCCATCCACGGAATACTTATGCCCACATTTAGTTTGGGACTCGGTTCCATCCATACTGCAAAAAGATTCATCCCCAACACTTTGGCCAGATTTTGAGGCGACAACTATCGTAGGCAGTTGGGCAATTATAACAGGAGGATTTGACGATGAACTCTTAACTCTCATGCAATAATCTGCCTTTCCATAACACTTTCCTGTTCCCATTGGTTCCAAGCTATCTTGAAGAGTACTAACAAACCCCGCAGCATCAGTACCTTTGCATCCAAAACTTGGTGTTACAAAAGGAGTCACGATATACGATGATAAAGACGCCGAAGTAGCACTCTTCACCACTGCCGCTGTTTGATTATTGGTTACCAACCTAACGCCACTCGCTGATATTGAAAAACCTAATGCCAAAACGGCGATCGATAACAGAGTCACCGCAGGTTTAGACAAATCCTTTAATTCTTTTTTTAAAAATGACGGTTCTTTTGCAGAATCTTCTCCTTCCACTGGTTTATCAAATTCTTCCATAGCTTTTATTAAAAATTAATCTTAAATTAACTGCTAATTTATTAGAATAGTTTTTTGACCATCTTAATTTTATCCCCCCCCCTAGTAAAAACACAAGGTAAAAGTTGTTCTTGTCAAACAAAAAAACCGCCCTCATTTGAGGACGGTTTTTTGTTAAATTTAATATTATCTCTTCTTGCCCACCTTACGGCGAGAAACAATGAGATGATTGGAATATTTCTTAGGAGAACGGGTCTTCTCGCCACCCGTTGGCTTGCCCCACATGGACTTAGCCCGGCGAGTACCACGGCCCTGAACGCCTTCACCACCGCCATATGGGTGATCTACCGGGTTCATAGCGGTTCCGCGAACGGTCGGGCGAATACCCTTCCAGCGCGATTTACCAGCCTTACCATAGTTTTCCAAATGATGGTCGCCATTGGAGACTTCTCCAACCGAGGCCCAAGCATTTTCATCTACCCGGCGCACTTCAGACGACGGCATTTTGATGAGAGTATATCCGGCATCGGAAGCCATGACCTGACCATAATTACCGGCCGAGCGGATCATTTTCGCTCCGGATCCCGGCTTGATCTCTAGATTGTAAACAAAAGTACCGACGGGGATAGCTTTGAGCGGCAAACGGTTGCCAGCAGTGATATTAGCCTCGGCCGAAGCAACGATCTTGTCCCCTACTTTCATCCCCTTCGAAACAGTGTGATAACGGCGTTCGCCGTCGCTATAGCAGACAAGGGCAATAAAAGCCGAGCGGTTTGGATCGTATTCGATCGTCTCGATCTTGGCTGGAATATTGATCTTGTTGTAAGTGAAGTCCACTGCGCGGAAGACGCGCTTTACTCCACCTCCTTTATGACGAACTGTAATCCGGCCCACATTATTGCGGCCCACGGACCGCTTGCCTCCGCCCACAAGCGCCTTATGCGGCTTGCTCGCAGTCAAAACACCGCGGTAGTCTACCGTGACGAGGTGCCGGCGTGAAGGAGTTGTTGGTTTGTAAGTTTTCATGATTTTAGATATTACAAGATTAGACCAATTCGATCTTCTCTCCCGGATTTAGGAAGACAAGCGCCTTCTTAACTGCCGGCTTATGTCCTTCGCGACCGCGCAAGACAAGCTTCTTGGCTGGCAAAGTAACAATGTTCACCTTGACCGGTTTGACCTTATACTTGGCCAACACCGCTTTAATGATCTCTGATTTAGTCGCCTTGGTCGTCACTTCAAAGGTGTAGACCGGGTATTTCGCTCCCGCAAGATAGGTCGCTTTCTCGGTCACGCGCGGACGAGTCAAAACAATACTCTCAGTCTTCGTCGTATTATTGATCTTAGACATAGTTTTATTTGGCGCGGGCCGTTAATTGCTTAATGCCATCTTCGGGTTTGACCAGAACCACATACTTGTAATTCATCAAGGAAAGAGGGTTCAGGTTGCGAACTTCTTCCACCACCACGCTCTTGATGTTTTTGAAACTCTTTTTGATATTCTCATCCAATTCCGGGATGGCGATGATCGCGCGCTTACCGATCTTGTAGTTGATCTTTTCAAAGCTCTTAGCCAAATTGACTAGCATTTCAGCTGCCAATTTTACCTTCGGGGCCGCCAACTGGAGGTCGTTCATAAGAATTACCTCGCCATCGCGGAACTTGGCCGACAAAACGGTCGCCAAAGCCTTACCCTTCATCTTTTTGTTGATCTTCTTCTTGTAGTTCTTCTCGGAAGATGGTCCATGAGTTACACCGCCACCGATCCAGATCGGCGAACGGGACGAACCGTGACGAGCCCTGCCGGTGCCCTTTTGGCGCCAAGGCTTCTTACCGCCACCCTGCACTTCTCCGCGTCCTTTGGTATCAGCCACATTCGGCCGAGCATTGGACATCATCGAAGTCACCACCTGATGAACCAAGTTGGCATTCCACTTCACACCGAAAACCTCCTTTGGCAATTCCATTTTGCCGGCTTCTTTGCCCTTTTGATCGAAAATTTTTGTTTCCATGGTAATTATTTTGCGATTACTTCAAGCAAAGTGCCGCGCCGACCTGGAACTGCGCCACTAATGAAAAGTTTGTTGTTCTCTGTATCGATTTTCACGATCTTCAAATTCTGGACAGTGATACGATCACCCCCCATACGTCCACCCATGCGAGTGCCTTTCAGCACGCGCTGCATCGCGGTGGCTCCGATCGAGCCCGGTTCGCGTTCCGAGTGCTTTTGGCCGTGAGAACGAGGTCCGCCATGGAAACCATGTCGTTTGACCACGCCCTGAAAACCCTTAGCCTTGGAAATACCGGTCACCCAAACTTTGTCGCCTTCCGCAAAGGAAGCAACATCAAGCTTATCTCCCACTTTCAAATCTCCGCCGGGAGTGCGGAATTCCTTGATAAACCGAAACACCCTGCCTTCAGTAAGACCGGCATTCTTCGTGTGGCCTTGGACGGCCTTCGAGACGTTCTTCGCTTTCCGATCGCCGGATCCAACTTGGACGGCTTCGTAGGAGTCTGTATCAGAGCTCTTAACCTGGGTTATAACCAGCGGACTAGCGGAAATGATCGTCCCGGCGATGGCGAGACCCTTCTCATCGAAGATCTGGGTCATGCCCTCCTTTACGCCTAAGATATATTTCATAGTTTTAGGCCGAATTCTCGGCCCATTTCGACTAAATTGTTAATATCCAAACAAATAAGAGCTCTAACGAGCTTGCGTAATCCTAACAGATTAGGCCAAAAAGTCAAATCAATCCCCGTTTTGTGTCATTCCCGCCCCCGAGTTGCACCGAGGATAAACTACGGCGGGAATCCAGGTTCGCATTTCAGATTTCGCGGTTAGATTCTGGATTCCCGCCTGCGCGGGAATGACAATGCAAAAAACCAGATTATTGACTCCCCTCGACCGTTGCTATAGAGTGAGGCCAGCTCAAGACGTCTTGGATCTTTCCAGAAAGGCCTTACCATGTTCGTCAAACTATCACTTCTCCTGCTGGCCGGGTTGATTGACGTTAATATCAACGTCTGCCCTCCGCCAAGTTCCGCAATCGGTTCGATGAGACGCCCAGCCTACGGAATCACCGTACACCATACGGAAGGACCGCTCGATACCGATCAAATTCGCGCTGATCACCTCACTCGTGGCTGGTCGGACTGCGGTTATCATTTCTGGATCAGCCAGAAGGGGCATGTCGAATACTTGCGTCCAATGTCGGAAGTTGGCGCCAATTCCGGCAAAAACGACCTGCGGAACTACGCTAATATCGGAATCGCGCTCGAAGACGGAAAGGAACATCCGGTCAATGAGTTGCAGTTTACCAAGCTGATCCAGCTTACCGCCGACCTATGCCGTCAATACGACATTAGCCCGACCAGCACCACGATCACCCGCCACCACGAGCAATGCCCCGGAAAAAGTTTCCCGATCGAGCTTTTGATCACGGAGGTAAAACGGCTGAACGATGAAAAACGACCGTTAACCTTCGCCGAATTCGAAGCCGACCGGAAAAATCGCCCGGGTCTGTATCCAAAAGTGACTCCGACACCTATCCCAACACCGACAGCAACAACTACCCCGAAGACAGTGGGCAAAAAAATCGGCAAAAGACTCAAGCCCCCGCGACATCCGTCGTGAGGGCTTCTTTTTTTAATGACTTTCAATGGAAAAGCTCCGGTATCGCTACCGGAGCTTTAAATCTTTCCCCAAGACGGAGAGCTCCTCAAACGGCAATTTTTTCTTGCTGGGACTCCTGTTGTTGCCACAAAAGAACTGCCTCAAAGAGCCTCTCTATCCCAATTTCATTTCCGCGTGCCTCGATTATTTCCATCTGACTTACAGGTGCCAAATCGTGGACACCGACAGCGATGACCGTGTTTATCCCCTGAGCCAGACAAAGACCCTCCAGCGCCTTGGCAAAAAGAGAGAGGGCCTCCTCGTCGGAAATATGGTTTTCTGACGACTGAAAGGTCGCGACGCAACGCGGACAAACACAGGCGACTGAAAAAGCTTGCCGACTTTTGTCGCCAATCGCAAGGTGGACATGGCACAATGTCGGGACCAGGTCCCTAACCCATAGCAAGACCGCTTGGTGAGAAAATGTCCCGCCCGCTCCGTTTCTCGGTTGAACGAGGGCCAAAGACCCGCCCCCAATCGGCAAGGGAATCACCCTGAACATTTCCCCGCATTCGTTTTGTTCCATCATCTCCGGCAGAGACAAACGTTCTTCGTTATTTTTCATCGCAAAAACTCCTTTCGCGTCGAAAGTTAGAACGTGTAGAGAGGTTTCTACTACTAGTATATCAGCGTAATCAAGAAAAAAGCAAGGCTAAAAAGTACCAAAAAAAACCGCCCCTGCGGGCGGTTTTTTCTTTTTACATCATCTTGACGTCGATGTTCACACCAGACGGCAAGTTTAAGTTTGTGAGGTTCTCGATGATCTTCGGAGACGGATTCATGATATCGATCACTCGCTTGTGAGTTCGCATTTCGAACTGCTCGCGCGCGTTCTTATCAATGAAGGCTCCGCGGTTCACCGTATACTTCTTGATCTCGGTCGGCAAAGGGATCGGGCCCCGCACCTTGCCGTCGTACCGCAGAGCGGTATCGACGATCTGCTTCACGGAAGCATCAAGGATCTTGTTCTCGTAGGCCGAGACTTTGATCCGCAGTTTGGACACATCCTTTTCGGTTTCGGATTTGACCTTGGCTTTCGCCACCTTTGCGACTTTCGTGACTTTTTTAGTTGTAGGGGTTTTTGCCGGCATGGGATTTATTTAGGCGACGATTTTGGTTACAACACCAGCGCCGACCGTCTTACCTCCTTCGCGAATAGCAAAGCGCATCTTGTCTTCCATAGCGACCGGGGCCACCAATTTAACATTGAAGGTCACAGTATCGCCCGGCATAACCATCTTTACGTCTTCGTTCAAGGTCACTTCGCCAGTTACATCCGTAGTACGGATATAGAACTGAGGCTTGTAGCCGGTGAAGAACGGAGTATGGCGACCGCCTTCTTCCTTGGTCAAGATGTAAACTTCACCAGTGAAGTCGGTGTGAGGAGTGATGGAACCAGTCTTGGCCAAAACCTGACCGCGAGTAACATCATCCTTCTTCAACCCGCGGAGGAGAATACCGGCATTGTCGCCAGCCATACCTTCGTCGAGCTGTTTGTTGAACATTTCAATACCGGTGATAGTGGTCTTGGCGGTCGGTTTGATACCAACAACTTCGACTTCTTCACCTACTTTCACGACACCGCGTTCGATACGGCCAGTAACAACGGTACCGCGTCCTTCGATCGAGAAGATGTCTTCGATCGGCATTAAGAAAGGCTTTTCAGTCTCACGAACCGGATCAGGAAAGTAATCATCCATGGCCTTGACCAAATCCATGATCTTGGCAGCCCACGGATCGTTAAGATCCTTGGCCTCCAAAGCCTTGAGGGACGAACCGCGAATGATCGGGGTGTTGGCTCCATCAAAGTTCTGTTTGGTCAAAAGTTCGCGAATTTCCTCTTCAACGAGGTCGATCATTTCTGGATCATCCACCATGTCGCACTTGTTCAAATAAACAAGCATTTTCGGTACGCCGACCTGGCGGGCCAAAAGCACGTGTTCACGAGTCTGAGGCATAGCTCCGTCGGTGGCAGCCACAACCAAGATCGCGCCGTCCATTTGAGCGGCACCAGTAATCATGTTTTTGATGTAGTCAGCGTGACCCGGGGCGTCGATGTGGGCGTAATGGCGCTTCGGAGTGGAGTATTCCGAGTGGTGAAGCGCAATGGTAATTCCACGTGCCTTTTCTTCCGGCGCGTTATCGATGTTATCTACCCCTTCTGCCCGAGCGGTGTAGCCCTGATCCTTTGCAAGATTCAAGACGTGCAGGATCGCTGCGGTGGTGGTCGTTTTGCCGTGGTCTACGTGGCCGATGGTGCCCACGTTCATGTGCGGCTTAGACCGATCAAATTTGTCTGCCATACTATTTATATGAACTTATAACTGCTTAATAATATTGTCTGCTGAACTTTAGATTTGAGGGCAGTTCAAAGAAATGCACCAAATCTAGCTGTCCAAAAATAAAAGGCACGCGAAATAGCGTAGCTTACATATTAACAGAAGACTCTAAATAGTCAAGAAAGATAAAGCTTTAGGCCGTTAGAAGGAAGGCCGGAAATTGAAAGTTGACAAGATCTGATCAAATATGGCCTTCTGGTCCGCAAATTTGATGAAACCCTTGGCTGTTTTATACCCCGCAACTACCGCTTCATTGATATAGGAACGGCCGATAAAGAGGGTTTTTGAGTCATTTACCGGCAGGACGATATAGACCATCCCCTCACCCTCCACTCCCTGGTCGAAAGAAATCCCTTGGTGGCCGTCTACTGTTACCACCGGCATTTCACCATAGATCTTCTTCAGTTCGGAGAAAATATCATTAAAATTGCGATTTTGAACAAAAAATGAGATGGCCAGATCGGTCGTGGAAGGCGTACAACTACTTGGAAGCCCCGACAAGCCACAGTGTTTAACGCCGATCGTGTGGCTCAAAACCTGTGCTTTCACCTTTTCCTTGCCAGTCGGCGGAACTCCTACCGATTTACCCAAAACCTTAAAGGTCCCGCGCGGATAGCTAACTTCATAAGTGCCAGCCAGGTCGCGCAAAACGATCACCGACTTGCTCGCCGTCGAGGTCGCAGTAATAGGCGTAGTTGTAGCGGTGTGTCCATTAGAAATCGGGGTTTTGTTCTTTAGCAGATAATAACGGCCGACAAAAGCAATCACGATTAAAACCGCAAGCCAGATCAATAATTTGGCAGTCGAATTACCTTTTCGGGGTCGGCGGTTCTTGCGTAGCACCATCGTTTTGTAGTATATCACGCAATCTATAAGTCAAGGACATGTCTTTTAACAGAAACGGTGGATAAGTGGCACTTTTTTGCATTTGTTTTGTCATCCCGGGCTTGACCCGGGATCCAGCATTTACAAAATTTGTTCGACCGCTTCAAATCACGGAAATACCTAATAAAAAAATAATCCCGCCGTCCGTCGGCTGACGGAGGCGGGATTATTTTTTTATTTTTTAAACCAGCGACTGAACCAGTTCCGGGGCTTCTCTTGTTTGTCTTGAGATTTTTGGGTCTCCGGCGCTGGCCGTTCTAAATCGATTAATATTCCAACCTTCTGTCGTAATTTCCCCACCCTAGTTAAGCTGTCCATCATAAAACCGGACGATATTCCATTTCTTCTCAATGATTCGATCTTATCGATAATTTTCTGAGCCGGATAAAATTGGCCGTCGGAATAGGTCAGTCCGCCAACTTTTTTTAGCTGATCATAGATCTCTTCAAACGACCGGACACCGGAAAAATCAATTTTTTGCCCCTCAGCGTTACTTGAGGGAATATTCTGTTCTGCCAAAATTAGCTCTCCAACTTTTTTCCGTAAATTTCCAACCCTCGTCAGATTCTCCATATAAGGGCCCTCCGAGACTCCTTTTCCTCTTAAAAGCTCTATCATCTCGATCATTCTCTCCGCCGAGTTGAATTCTCCATTAGAATAAGTCATTCCACCCATCTCTCTCAATTGATCATAAATATCTTCCAGAGATTCCGCGGCCGAAAAATCTGTTACCAAGTCAGGCTTATTTTCTAGCTTTGTATCCGGACCGGAATTTTTGACAAACACTTGATCGATTCCTTCCCGCACAGAAGCGACCTGCTCCTTCTCTTCCTCCTTTTTTGCTATAAACCAAGGAGCAGGATCAGTCTCTTTAAATGTCTGCCCGCACATATTACAAAACTGAGATTCAATATTTATTGCATTACCGCACTTGGGGCATTTTTTTGTCTTTGATTCTTTTTTGATCTTTTCTTCCTTAACTGCTTCGGGTTTTACCGAAGATTCTGCTGGTTCAGGGCTTTCCTTCTTGCTTTTTTTAAGAGCTTCAAGAGTAGCGATCGCTCCCGAAGCATCTTGGTAATCTTCTCGGGATTGCGGTGAGAGCTTGTCTACATCCAATCCCTCGGCAACTCCCTCCCACTTTTCAGCCTTGGCCGTATCACCTTTCGCCTTTTTAACCTTGACCAACAAATCAGCTGCCATTTTAAGATCAGCCAAATCTTCTTCAGATGCACCCCCAGGAAATTCCATGCCCATGTTTTTATTATTTAAACTATTACTATTCATATTATTGTAATACGCCAACTAATAAACACAAAGAGGTATGAAAAAAGAAAAACCCCGTGGCGAACGAATCGCACACGCGGGGTCTCCAGATTTTACTTTATTTCATCATAAACTCTCCCGATTAAGAAATTTCAGGCTTTTTTTGGGGGTTGATCTTCTGGTAATTTATCCATAACCTTGGGGGTAGTTGGGGACTCTTCCGGCTTAATCGCAACATCTTCTTCCTTTTCTCCGTAAATATTATTAATCTCTGCTTTCAATCTATAATGGGCCTCCCCTACTGGGGTTGACCTCTCTATGATGTCTAATGCTGTCAATTCCGGCGGAAGTTCTTTTTCCATTTTATCCATCTGTGCCAGCAATTCAGGCGTAATTTTTTGGACAACATCTGCATTCTCTGAAACGGTAGCATATAACCTATCCCCGACCAAACCACTACCCGCTTCAAAGCCAGAGTCGCCTTCACTATCCCTCTCTGCTGCTGTAGGTTTTTTCACGAGAGTCATTGACCCCGCGCCTTTCGCAGATGAATGCTTATAATCCTCGGCAATCTGACTGAAATTATCAGGGTTCAATGCTTTAGGAGTGATACTATCTACATACCAATTCCGCCCATGATATAACACTTGATCTCCGATATTGTATTCCACCCCGGCAAACTTATTTCTATCTTTAAGCTCTTGTTCCCTATACCCTGGGGTCATTTCGGGAGGAGTAAATTCCCTTAAAGCAGCTTTAAGATCCCTTCTGCCACTACCTCTCTCCTCGTCTTCAAGCTGACGCTCGACAAGTTCTTTGTAGGTAAAACCGCCGCCGGGATTTTCTTGCTCCGGCTGTTTTTCTCCATTTATCGACGGCTGTTCAAAACTATTCATAATATTAAATTTTACCAGCTATTAAAGACTACTTAAAGGATAGCACGAGGACAACCAATCAAAAAGCGGGCATTGCCCGCTTTTTGGGTTTAGTATTCTGTATTTGCTTTCTACTTACTACTTATTTCCTCCCCTCAATAATCGCCCCAGTGAAATATAGACTCAATTTCACGGGGTAAATCGTCGCCACGTTTACTTTCTACCTTCGATGATGGTTGTGGCCACATTGGTTGGGACAATGGCGTAGTTGGAGAATTCCATGTTGCTGGTTCCCCGGCCTTCGGTCATCGAGCGCAAGTTGGTCACGTAGCCGAACATTTCGGACAACGGCACCTTGGCGTCGATCACTTTCAGTCCGCCGATGCGATCGCTCATACCTTCGATCTGAGCACGCTTTGACGAAAGGTTGCCGGTGATATCACCCATGAACTTTTCCGGCACGATCACTTCCAGTTTCATGATCGGTTCCATGATTACCGGATTGGCCCGTTTAACGGCATCTTGCAAAGCCATCGAAGCGGCTAGTTTGAACGCGAGTTCAGACGAGTCGACTTCGTGGAAGGAACCATCGTAAAGTTCGACGGAGATGTTGACCAATTTGTAACCGGCCAAGACTCCGCGCTCCATGGCTTCCTTCAAACCTTTTTCCACGGCCGGAATATATTCGCCCGGGATCGCACCGCCCTTGATAGTGTTAACGAATTCAAATTCTTCGTAGCGTTTAACGTTCTTCGGCAGATCCTTGATCTCTTCCGGAGTCAAAGGCTCCATCGGCTTGATCTTGATCTTGACGTGACCGTACTGACCCTTACCGCCGGACTGCTTGATGTACTTGTTTTCCATTTCAGCCGTGCCGGTGATAGTTTCTTTGTAGGAAACTTGCGGTTTGCCCAAGTTGGCATCAACGTTGAATTCGCGCTTCATACGATCCACCATAATATCCAAGTGCAGTTCACCCATACCCGCGATCAAGGTTTCCCCTGTCTCGCCGTTGGAACTGATCTTGAAGGTTGGATCTTCATCGGACAATTTCTTCAAAGCCATACCCATTTTTTCCTGATCAGCCTTGGTCTTTGGTTCGATGCGCATCGAAATAACCGGATCAACGAATTTGATCTGGTCGAGAACGATCGGATCTTTTTCATCGCAAAGAGTATGCGAAGTTTTGGCATTCTTCAAACCGACAGCGGCCGCGATTTCTCCGGCATACACCGTCTCCACGTCTTCGCGTTTGTCAGCTTGCAAGCGCACAATGCGTCCCAAGCGTTCTTTTTCGTTGGTGGTGGAGTTATAAACATAGGTACCGGCGGAAACCGTTCCGGAATAAACCCGGAAGAAGGTTAGTTGGCCAACGAACGGATCAGCCTGCAATTTGAAAGCCAAAGCGGAAAACGGCTCTTCGTCCGAAGCGTGGCGATAGATGGTTTCACCATTGCGCGGATCAATACCGTGAACCGGCGGAATATCGAGCGGAGACGGCAGATAATCTACCACCGCGTCGAGCACCAGCTGTACGCCCTTGTTCTTCAAAGCCGAGCCGGCATAGACCGGGATGATTTTTACGCCAAGCACCGCTTTGCGTAATTCGCGCTTCAGATCTTCCAAAGATGGTTCTTTGCCTTCGAGATAGTCGGTCATCATTTGCTCGTCTTCGCCGACGATCTTTTCCAGCAATTCCGCACGATACTTTTTGGCTTCTTCCAAATATTCGGCCGGCACTTCTTCCGTGCGGATGTTTTTACCCATTTCGCCTTCGAAGTAATAGGCCTTCATGGTAAGCAGATCGATCACACCAGCAAAGTCGTCTTCCAAGCCCATCGGAATTTGCATTCTGACCGCGCTCGGATTCAAACGATCAATGATCGATTGAAAGGATTTGTCGAACGACGCGCCCATGCGGTCGAGTTTATTGATGAGACAGATACGAGGAACGTTTCCGTCGTCAGCATAGCGCCAGTTGGTTTCCGATTGCGGTTCTACTCCAGCCACGCCGTCGAAGACCACCACTGCACCGTCGAGCACGCGCAAAGAGCGCTTTACTTCAGCGGTAAAGTCGATGTGTCCCGGGGTATCGATAATATTGAACCGCACTTTCTTAGAAGTATCGGTTCCCATATAGGAAGGATTCCAGAAACAGGTAATGGCGGCGGAAGTAATTGTAATCCCGCGCTCGCGTTCCTGCTCCATCCAGTCGGTTACAGTATTACCTTCGTGCACTTCTCCAATTTTATGGCTCTCGCCGGTGTAGAAGAGGATGCGTTCCGAGGTCGTGGTCTTACCGGCATCAATATGAGCAATGATCCCAAAATTTCTTACTTTCTCAAGTGGGTAGTCTCTACTCATATATTTCTCCGTTAGCTGATAAGGATAAATTGCTCATATTGGTCGAAAGGGGTCGGGAAAACTGTAGTTTTCCCGTGGAGGAAATCAGCGCAAGCGTTGAGAACCGTGGGTTCTCAAGGAGGCGCCCCCAAGCGCCGACAATGGGTGCGATAATACCGAAGTTACGAACTTTTTCTAATGGATAATCTCGCATAATTAAATTTGTAGAATGAAAGAACTATTAATTACCCCTTACGCATAACTGCAAAGTGGGCAAAGGCGCGGTTGGCTTCGGCCATCCGGTGCACCATTTCTCGCTTCTTGACCGCCTCGCCTTCGTTCTTCGAAGCAGCGATCAATTCCTCTGATAGCTTAGCGGCCATCGGCTTGCCTTTTTTCGATTTGGCGGCGTCGATCATCCAGCGCAAAGCCAAAGCGAGCCTGCGTTCCGGGCGAACCTCGTGAGGAACCTGGTAGTTGGCACCTCCAACACGGCGCGAGCGAATTTCAGTCAAAGGACCGACATTCTGCAGGGCCATTTCATAAACTTCGATCGGATCTTTTTTGGTATCTTCTTTAATGATGTCGAAAGCTCCATACACGACGAAGCGGGCGGCATTTTTCTTGCCCCGTTCCATGATGTAGTTGATTAACTTCTCCACCTTTACCGAATTGTATTGGAAGTCCGGCTTAAGTTCGCGCTTGTTTGTGATTTTTCTTCGCATGGTATTTATTTCTTAGCAGCGCCGGCTTTCGGCTTCTTATTTCCGTACAAACTGCGACCCTGTCGGCGTTTCTCTACGCCCGAACAGTCCAAACGTCCGCGTACAATGTGATAACGTACGCCCGGCAAGTCTTTTACGCGACCGCCGCGGATCATAACTACCGAGTGCTCCTGCAAATTGTGTCCTTCGCCCGGAATATAGGCGGTTACTTCCATTCCGTTGGTCAAACGCACACGCGCAATCTTACGCAACGCGGAGTTAGGCTTCTTCGGCGTGGTGGTCTTAACAACCGTACATACTCCCCGCTTAAACGGCGCCGGATAGAACGACGGCTTGTTCTGCAAAGCATCGAATCCACGCGCCAAAGCCACCGCCTTGGACTTCTTGTGGATGATCTTTCTGCTCTTTTTTACTAACTGATTAATTGTAGGCATTTACCCTATTGAGTATGATTTTTGAGCGAAAGCATTCGCCAAAAATCAAAACTTTTATAATTTAATAAACATTTCGACAACGATTAATTGCTCACCTCATTTTCTCTTACAGATATAAGCAAATGGCTTATAAAAGTTTTACTCAATAGGGTGAACAAAAACAAACCACCGAGAAACCTCGATTGGTTCGATAAAAGTCGATTTGGTCAAAGATTAAGTGTAATTGACCGCCTCGGCAACTCTATTACTTAAGGAGTTAGCCTTGTTCCAGCTACAGAGCCAAGAGCTAATGGCATAAATCTACTATATTGAGCCGAAAAAGTCAAAATTGGGTATCCTATCCTCCCACCAGCAACCTCACCAAAAATTCTTCAATGGTAAATAGGATCGTTCCGCCGTAGAGGAGGAAGAGGATGATAAATATCATTCCATAGCGTTCCAAAAAGGTTTGTACATAGCGCAAATTATAGGGAAGGGCAGAAAATAACACTTTTGAGCCATCAAGAGGTGGAATCGGGATCAAATTGAACACCGCCAGCAAAATATTCAGTTCAACGACCAGGAAACAGAGCTGGGTAGCGGCCACCGGGGCAAAAGCATAAATAAAATTCAGCCGGATCACAATACTGAAAAACAAAGCCACCACGATATTCGAGGTCGGCCCGGCGGCTGCCACCATGGCCGGCCCCCACTTCCCCGCCTGGAGGTTGTAGGGATTATAAGGCACAGGTTTGGCCCAGCCGATCACGGGCAAATGGGCAAAAAAGAGAATCGCTGGAAGGACGATCGAACCGAGTGGATCTAGGTGACTGATCGGATTTAAGGTTAGTCTCCCCTGCATTTTAGCGGTCGGATCGCCCAAAATATAGGCTACATAGCCATGCGAAACCTCGTGGATCACCACGGAGAATAAAACTATGAGAATATAGAAGACAGCGGTCATAGATGCTTGCAATATTATAGGTTTATGTTACCATAACCCCGTTAAACTAACCAATAAATTATCATGAAATCTTGTCCAATCTGCAACAAAGGAAGTATCATGGTCGGCGGTTTTTCCAACCGTGTCCGCGCCACCAAGTACAATCCGACCGGTATGAACCGCAAACAGCCGAACCTCCAGTGGGCCAAGCTTACCGACGGCTCCCGCCTCAAGATCTGCACCAAATGCCTCAAAGCCGGCAAACAACTCGAAATTCGAATTGAAAAGCCTCGTATTGCCAAAACTTCCCTAAAAACCGCCTAACCAGACGGTTTTTAGTTATAATATTGACATATTTCTACAAAGTGCTATAATTAAAAGCAGGTTCTTTAAGAATCGGCTTTAAGTCTTTCTTTCACAAGGAGGAGGCCTATGCAAAGCATAGCCGAACAACTGCACGGGTTAGGTCTCATTTCAGACAAAGATCTGTGCCTGAGAAATGCTCAAGAGGAATTGTCCTCGGAGCAAAAGTCTCTACCCAAGCCAACGGTCGGCGACCTGGATTCATGCAAAAACATGGACCAGTTCAATGCCTTGGCCAAGGTTGTCTTACTCGATGATCCGAGTCGACTCGGAGAGATCGTCAAGAAGGCGAATCGCTGGAAAAATCCTAACAGTCAGAAGTGCAAACACTTCATCTGGTGCTGGTACCAGATACGCGAGAAAATTAAGGATATCCCGGAGAACAAACTCCCTGTATTCCTCGATCGCGCCCTGCGCCGGCACAATCCCACCTTTGAACTTCCCGCCTAAATCAAGACGGAAAAGAAAGAAAAAAGAGGTAACCGACAATGATCACGAAAGGCAAGGCAAATGCCTAGGTCCCCACCCACAAGGCGGGGACTTTTTTATTTTACATTTTTTACTGTTTCTCCATCGCTATCAACCTCGATCGTGCCCAATTGGTCGGTGCGAAAAATGGCGCTTTTATTTTTTGCTAAGAGATCGAGCACTTCCTGATGCGGATGACCGTAGCGATTGCCGGCCCCGACGGAAATAACCGAGATCGCGGGGTGAATATCTTTGATAAAATCAGGATCATTGGATTCGCGCGAGCCGTGATGCGCCACCTTGTAAACATCGGCACGCAATTTATCCGGTTCAGTATATTCCAAATATTTTTCCTCTTTGATCGTGGCATCACCCGTAAAAAGATAGGCGGTATTGCCGTAAGCGAGGCGGGCCACGATCGAAGCACCATTGGTATCGGTGCGAGGTCCCGATCCGGCCGAAAGAATTTCCATTGTCGCTCCGCCACCCAGGTCGATCACCTCTCCGGGCGAGGCGCACATCTCTGTTTCGTGCTTTTCTTGCGCAATCTTATCCAGCGCCTGGTCATAGGGATTGTCGGAATCAATGCAGGGTTTGATCACACCATTCACATTGTAGTGGCTGGCCACATCCGGCAATCCACCGACATGATCGGAATCCGGATGTGATTCCATCAACATATCAACCGAACCGGCCCCGAAAGGCATCACGGAAGCCAGGCGCGCCAGGATATTTTTCCCGGGACCACCGTCGACGAGCATTGTCCGGCCGGTTGGCGATTTGATCAAGGCCGAATCGCCTTGGCCGACATCAAGAAAATAAACCTTCAGATCACCGGGGCGTTGCCAATAAATATTAGCCCAGACAAAAATATTGCCAGCCAATAGGATGCAAATGAAAAACCAGCGATATTTCATCAGAACATTATATACAAAATTCGAGGCGCCCCACAGATGCGGAGCGCCTCGTCAAAAAAGACAGATCATCATTTCCAGAACCCCCATTCAAAAGCCGGGACAAGTTTGGCGAAACGTTCGAGCTGACGGTGCTCCCCTTCGGTCAGAAGCCAAATGCCGATCTGCCTCCAGTCCGCCAGGACACACACATCCTTAAGCGCCGAAACATTCGGACTGCCAGAGTACTTCTCAAGCAGTTCTTCGCGATAGAGATCGCTCTCTTTCGAGACCAGCTTGCCGATTTTCTTGGCGACCGCTTTGGCATTTAGATCCGCAGTCTTCGGCAGGGTAACTGTTTTGAGCAAACCGAGAAGTTGACGCCTCGTCTGGCGCCGGTGACCCTTCGCCCGGCAAGTCGCGATGAACATTTGGAAGATCACGGTAAACCCTCCGAACACCTCCCAGCCGAATTTCTCTCTTATCCCCTTTCGTAAGACAGCATTGCCGGCAAAACGTCCGTAGACCAGCATCAGACTCTCCGCCAGTTCTGTGGGACAAACACCCTCGCATTTTGCGCCCATCGTATATTTGCCTTTCTGAAATTAAGGATGAAAAATTCTTCCGTTTTTTCTGCCCGAATTATGTGGTTTCGCAATGTTAATGTAAAGACTTTTCTACACTCCAATACTTGATCGTCATCATGGTCAAGAGAAAATAAATCAAAATGACCAAAAAAGCGGAGGCGGGCAGGGATAAATTGGCCATGGGGAGACAAGCAAACCAATGAGTCAGGGTGATAAGCGCACGCAATAATATATAGCAAAGCGGAGCCAGAGGCCAAGAAAGCGCGGGAAAGATAAAACCGAGCACCAGAATAATCCCGCCCAAACCCATCACTGTTGGCACGATCGGCAAAATTATCAGATTAGACACAAAACCGACGAGCGACAAATGGCCGGTCGCCTGCCAAATAAGAGGGAGAACGGCCAATTGAGCCCCAAAAGTAGTTGCGACCATTGCTCGAAAGTCCCAAGCTTCGGGGACTCGGCGCAAAAAACCAGCCTCAAGCATCGGTGCCACATAGACAATACCCAGCATAGCCAAAAGGCTTAATTGGAAGCCTAAATCGGTCGAGAGAGCAACTGGATTCCAGAGAGTAATTGCTAAAGCGGTAAACATTAGGGCGGCCGACACATCGAACAACCTCCCGGACAGCCTGGCGTACCAAGCGATCACCGCCATTAAGACCGAGCGCCAGACAACTGCGCCTCCACCGGCAACCAACCCGAATAAAATGATCCCAACTACTCCAAGTATTCCACCAAACAATCGGGGAAGGTGGGAACAGAGCATCAGGAGATAATTAGCGACAACCGTTATGTTGTAACCGGACAAAACTAAAATATGTGACACACCGGCCTTAGTGAAATCATTGGTAACCTGTTTGTCCAAACCGCGTCGAGCCCCCAGTACGATCCCAGCCAAGAGTGATGACTCTGGCTCAGGCAGTAAAATCGAAAGGGCTAACAGAAGTCGAGAACGCAAAACATTCACGAACGGGGTGATACCCCAAGTCGGCCGTGAAATTAAATTTATCGCCGGCTGATACATTTCGTAATACACGCCATCTTTGGCGAGATAAGAAATATAATCGAAAGCAGGTCCAGATGTGGCCACAATATTTTTCGGCGTTTGCAATTTTCCCGTCACCGAAACATGGTCGCCATTTTGCCATTCGGGGAAACGGCCCGCTGTTACCAAAATTTTAGCCGAATAGTTTTCCGGTTTTAAAATGAATCTAGTTGCCGTATCCCGTTCATCCGGCTGGTTAGCCACTACCCCACCAACCTCCACCTTACGGCCTAGATACTGGTCCAATTCATGGTGATGATTTTGAACCAAAACCACTCGCACCACCCCAAGCGAAAGACCAATAAAAACGAGGATGATCAAAAAATAATTAGCCTGACGTCGCCCAGCAATCCAAATGACCAAAGCGACAGTCAAAAATAAAAAAGCAAAGGTCCAGTCCGCCGAAATGGCGAGTGCAAAATAGATTCCCGCCAAAATACTCAAGCCGATGATAAGAAAAATTTTATGCCAATCAAAAGTATCGATCATCAAAATATCGTTATCCCCTATTGCATTATCGTCACAATTGCATATACTATACCCTGTTATCTTTTTTCCGCCTAAGCGAGGGCGGAAATATTAAAAACTTATCGCAAGATATAATATATTTATGAAATTAGATGATCAATCTATCACCGAAGATCGCTGAGAAGGACAGCTTGGGAATTAAATTACCCGTTCCTTCCGTTGAAGAGATTAAAAAGGGATACGGTCCACACCTAACCTACGACGGCTATGAATGCCCGCCCCTGCCCCTAGAGAACATGCAATTAGTATTTCAGTTCCTTTCCAAAATGCCGGAAATCCTGGATATGCACAAGCTTACCCAGCCCTATACCCTATTCTACGACGGGGCCGACAAACCGGACGATTATGGAGTAACCGGAGTAGTGGTCATTGCCGAATCGCACATATCGATCCACACCTATCCGCACGACAAGACCTTCTTTCTAGATGTCTTCTCCTGCAAACCCTTCGACACCGAAAAGGCTTTAGCCTTTATCCGAGAAACATTCAAGGCCGGAAAAGAAGATGTTAACCTTGTTGTCCGAGGCAAACAATTCCGCCAAAACTAAATTTTTAAATAAAAAAACCGCCGACCGGCGGTTTTTTTATTTAAAATAATCCATTTTGGCTTTTAGCCAAATCCATCGCTTCGTTGGCTAAACCATCAGCAATGCTGTTCTGTTCGCGGGGAACATACATAAACCTTACATTTGGAACATCTTTTACTTTCAGATTCCAAATTTTTATAAAGTGCTGAAACAATTTTTCTTCTTTGAGTTGATACTCGCCATTTAATTGTTTACACACTAATTCCGAATCCATCCGAACAACCACTTCAATATCTTTTAATTTCTCCGTGCCTAAAATTTTTTTAACGGTTTCCAGCCCCAAAATTACCGCTTGATATTCCGCTTCATTGTTGGTAGCGGTACCCAAAAATTTGGAAGCTTTTTTAAGAACTTTATTTTGCTCATCGGAGATCACCGCCCCGCACCCCGCCGGACCCGGGTTCCCGCGCGATCCGCCATCGGTATTTAGATATATTTTTGTCATGACATTATTTTAAGCTGGATTTCTTAAATCGACAATCCGCAACCGAAGCTCCGGGAAATTTTTAAAATTAGATTTTTCAATTGAGACGAGGGCATCGATCTTTTGGCCGGCTTCCAAATTCACCCCTTGCCAAATGTGGCCATTGATCGCATCAAATTTCTCACTGGAAGTAGCGGTAAAGAACCCGATCGCCGAAATCTTCTTATCCTTGGAATTGCGAAAGGAAACATCAAGGTGGATTCCGCCATTGCCGAAGGCCTTGACCGCATCGATTGCAACATTTTTCAATAGAAAGATCGGCTTCGGATTGCCAATACCATATGGTCCCATTTCTTCGATAAAATAATAATTATCCCAAGTCACCTCATCGAGCGATATTTCCTTATTGACCAAAATATCTTCCACAAACGGATCCTTGTCCATTTTAAGGTAAGCATCTGTCACCCGCTCCGCCAATTCTTTCTCTTTCCCCTTCGGAAAGGCAAAGCCCGCCGCCATAAAATGACCGCCAAACTCGGTGAAAAAATTCGTTCCCCCAGCCAATTCCATTAGTTTAACCAAATTTACCTGGCCGTCAGACCGAGATGAACCCTTACAGGATCCTTCTGCCCCTCCACCACCCCAAACAAACACTGATTTGCCGTATTTATCCTTGATCTTGTTGGCCACCAGGCCCAAACCGCCGGTCGGCCATTCCGGGTCGCCCTCGACTATAATGTCGGGGATTGTACCTAATTCACTGAGACGCCCTTCGATCGTTTTTACAATATGATCAACAGCGGATTTACGCTCGTTGTTCTTTTCTTCCAAATGCTTGGCAATCTCGCGGGCTTGACCATCGTCTTCGGTCGTCAGCAAGAAATACGATTGCACCGCGTGCGACATCCGGCTGGCCACATTAAGGCGTGGAGCAAGCATAAAACCGATATCATCTTCCATCACCGTTTCTTTCTTCATTTTCATCGTGCGGAACAGCTCCAACAGGCCCACCCGGCGGGTTTGACGCAAAACCTTCAAGCCATAATGAGCCAAAACACGATTTTCATCCTCTAGAGGAACCATATCGGAAACCGTGGAAATAGCCACCAGATCAAGCAACCATTTGTCCCAACCTAATTTAAACTTGTGCTTGCCTTTGGCCATCAGAGCCTGGACCAATTTGAACGCCATCCCGCACCCACAAAGCATTTTGAACGGATATCCGTCTTTTTCCTGTTTGTTATCTACGATCGCCAAGGCCTTAGGCACTTTTGCTTGTGGCAGATGATGATCGGTAATGATCATATCAATACCCAATTCTTTGGCCTTTTTTGTCTGAGCAACATCATTGATCCCGCAATCAACAGTAATGATCAATTTTACACCATCCGTCGCCAGTTTCTCGATCACCTCATCTTTCATGCCATAGCCCTCCAGTCCTCGGTCGGGAATATAAATATCAAAATTAGCGAAACCAATCTCTTTAAAATAGGAAGTGATCACAACCACCCCAGGCACGCCATCGGCATCATAGTCGCCGTAAACCAAGATACGTACATTTTTCTCAATCGCCTCTAGAATCCGCTTCACTGCCTTATCTATGTCTTTCATCAAGAAAGGATCATGCAAGTCGCGCTCATAGGACGGGTGGAGGTACTTTTCGGCCTCTTCCGGCTTAATTATTCCTTTGGCATAGAGTAGGTCGCGCAAGAAAGCCGGATAAGCCGAGAGCTTTTCAGAAGCGGTTTTGGTTATTGGCTTTTGGACTTCCCATTTCTTCATGGGAATATTGTAGCACATCACGACACTAATTCCTTCCTTAATATTTTTTGTCTTTTTGCTCAATTTTAGGCATAATTTAAGAATGAAAACAGACTCAAATTGTATTTTTTGCAAAATTGTCGCCGGAGAAATTCCCTCGCACAAGGTCTACGAGGATGATGATTTTATCGCCTTTCTCGATATTCGCCCGTTATCGCCCGGTCACAGCTTGATCATCCCCAAAGAACACTACCGCTGGGTCTGGGACGTCCCCAATGGCGATGAATACTTCGAGGCGACAAAAAAAGTGGCCAAGGCATTACAAAAAACTTTCAATACAGATTTCATTTTATCAAAAATAATCGGCAACGAAGTCCCCCACGCCCACATCTGGGTCTATCCCGATATCGAAGTAGCCGGAGATAAAAATGATCTCGCCGGCAATTCCGAGAAAATAAAAAACAATCTCTAGATCTCCTTACTCAAGATCTTCCGATAAATATTCTCGTAACCGTCTACCATCCGCGCGGCGTTAAAATTCTTTAGCGCATACTGGCGACAGCGCCGGCGATCAATGTCTCCCAGTTTCCCCACCGCATCCACCATCTCCATGACCCCTGAAACAACAAACCCGGTCCGACCGTTTTGAATAATTTCCGGAATTGAACCCAAACCAAAAGCGATTACTGGACAACCGCAAGCCATCGCTTCAATCAAAGTCAACCCAAATGGCTCACGCCAGGTGATTGGATGCAAAAAACAGAGAGCCCTGCTCATCAATCGATTTCGTTCCCCTTCATCCACTTCGCCGATCCACCTGATCTTATCAGAAAGATGGGGCTCGATATATTGCCGGAAATATGGTCGATCGACTTCCTCAAGCTTCGCGGCCATAATCAAGGGAAGATCAAGTGTCAGGGCCGTCTCAATTGCATTGTGCGGACCCTTTTCCATCGACAGCCGGCCAACGAACAACAGATAGCCGTCGTTCTCTGCGGAAAAAGGATAATTCTCCATATCCAACCCATTGTAAACGGTGCCGGCAGAATGCAGATCGGGCATGTAGCGCGACTGTTCTTTAGAGATCGAAACAAAATATGGACGGCTTAAAGTTCGATACATTTCACGCATTTCCAATGAAATTGCCCCATGTAAAGTGAACACCACCGGCGTGTTCGACAAATTAGCGGTTGGCAACGACAGATAACCAGTGTGATCATGAATAATATCGAATTGATCCTGACGGCTATAGGCTAAACCAACATTAAGCAGTGTCTTAGTGTTAAGGCCGTAAAGATCGCTGAATCGGGCCTCTCGCAACGCCCTCGGATAGACCGAGACTAGTTTAGCTTTAGTAATCGAGTCGCCGGACGCAAAAAGCGTAACTTCGTGTCCCCGGCGCACCAAACCTTCGGCCAGAGCCGAAACTACGCGTTCAATTCCACCGTACTTCTTCGGCGGCACGCGTTCAATGATGGGAGCAATTAGGGCAATTTTCATATTTGGGCAAGCTAGAAAAACGACAATAGCCGTCAGGTTGACGGATAAAGATAAGAGTAATTGCTAATTTAATTGTAGCACTCGCACCACTAACACACAAAAAAAACGGCCCTTAGCCGTTTTTAGTTTTACTTTTCTGCTTTTAACGCCCCTTAAGGATGGCTTCTATTCCCGGCAGAGTGCCTTCGGCCAGAAATTCCAACATCGCGCCCCCGGCCGTCGAGACAAAACCGAATTTTTTATCTAACTTCAAGTCTGAGATCGCCGCGATCGTATCTCCCCCGCCAATCACCGAAAAAGCCTTGCTCTTAGTAATCGCTTTGGCCACCTCATAGGTTGCCTCTGTAAATCCCTTCTCGAAAAAACCCAGGGGACCATTCCAGAGAATGAACTCGGCCTCTTTGATTTCTTTTTTTAATTTTTCCAGCGAATCGGGACCAACATCAACGATAATCTCCTTAGATTTAATCCCTTCCAACTGTCGAACTGAGGATTCAGATCCGACCGAAGCCACTATGTCCTCTGGCAACATCAGATTTTTCGCCGCTAAAAATTCGGTCATTCCCGATGAATCCGGATCAAACACCGATTCGCCGATCCGATAACCCAGTTTTTTATAAAAAGAATTGGCCAACGCTCCACCAATGAAGATCTGATCGGCTTTAGTGATGAATTTTTTCAGTAAAGGAATTTTGGTCTGAAATTTCAAACCACCCAAGATAAACAAGAACGGATGCTTCGGTTTAAAAGCCTTGGATAGATTCTCGTATTCGGACAGGAACAGCGGACCAACAAAACCCGGCAAGTATTTCGGCACGCCCACCACCGAAGCCTGTGCCCGGTGCGAAACCGCGAAAGCGTCGTTCACGTAGATATCGGCCAGTGAAGCCAGCCATTTGGCGGTCTTCGGATCGTTCTCCATCTCCCCCGCGTCGCGCCTGATATTCTCTAAAATAGCCACATCGCCGTTTTTAAGATTGGAGATATGGAAAAGATTATCCAAGTCGGGGAAAAAAACTGTTTTGAATTTTTTACTGAGATATTCCGCCACCGGCGCCAAACTTTTTTCGCCATCGGAACCCAAATGACTAACAACGATCACCTTTGCCCCTTTTTTCACTAGATATTCGATAGTGGGAACAGCCGAATCGATCCGGAATGTTTCAGCGATTACTCCTTCCTTGATCGGTACGTTCAAATCAAGGCGTAACAAAACCCTCTTTCCCTTGAGATCTTTAGCTTTCGTTATCAGTTTATCTTTCAGATTACTGGCCATTGGCAAGGGTTACTATCTTAATAAAATCATCAGGCGAGAGCGAGGCTCGGCCTACCAAGAGTCCATCGGCTTCGCCTGTCCCAAGAAAATCGCCGGCATTCTTGGCGTTGGCCGAACCGCCATAGAGAATCGGAATTTCCAATCCGTTCTTTTTGCCGAAAATTCCCGCCAGTACTTTTTTGATGAACAAGCGATTGTGCTGGAAACTGGCCGGCGAATCTGCGCCTTTAGCCGCCGCGCCGATCGCCCAGATCGGTTCATGGGCCACAATGATCTGTCCCGAAACATTTTTCTTTACCCCGGCCAATCCCGCTTCGATCTGTTTCTGCAATTCTTTCAGATACAAACCGGCTTCGTCATGATCCGCCTCGCCCACACAAAAAATTACCGTTAAATTTTCTTTGAGCGCCGCTTTTATTTTTTTATTTACGATCTCGTCTGTATCACCCGCCTTGCGCCGTTCGGAATGGCCGATGATCGCGTACTGTGCACCGACACCTTTTACCATCAAGGGAGAAACGGAACCGGTAAACGCCCCTTCTTCTTCATAAAACACATCCTGCGCGCCCATTTTCACTGCTCCCCGCTTCACTCCTAGGATCGGCAGGAAAGGATAGGGTGGGCAAATAACCACCTCTGCCTTTTTAAATTTCCCGGCTTTTCCCGCAATCCCGGCAAAGATCTTCTTGGCATCGGCCAAACTGCCCGGATTCATTTTCCAATTTCCCACGATAATTTTTTTCATGATGACCTCATTATACCCTTTCCAAACCTCTTCTTCAAAAGTTGCTAAATTTGTCACCTGTGGTAGAAATAAGAACAGACAAGGCACCAAAAAGGAAAGAGGTAGGACCTGATGGCAGAACTTATCGAGGAGATCTCCCAAAAACTGGGGCGACTGAGAGAAGATGCTGTCAATCTGGCCGAAACTCTTCTTCAGGCTCAAGAAAGCATCAAGGAAAATCCGCTGGCGGTCGTTATCGCGATCCGCCCGTGGTCAAATCATTTGAGCGAGGTCCGAATAAGCTTAACAGAGCCCCTGGACAAAGCCATTGCCGGCGCCGCAAAACGTTTCGAAGAGATAAACCGTTGCAACGGAGTTCCTGGGAACTGGTCTGTTTCAGCTCTTTTTGCGGGGACAATTGAAGTCCCGATCAGCGGAATTCACTGGCGCAAATTTATCCCCAACCAATCATAGGCGGGGATAAACAAAAAAGGGTCGAGATCGTCACCATGCGATTTCGGCCCTTTATTTTTTACTTAATTAGTTATTCACTTCTCGCCAAGAAATAGTTTGATACTGATCGCTGGTCAGCGGAAAAGACGGAGGCGGACCATAAAGCAGGTTGCCGTCGTAAGTTATATTTCTCGTCAGGTAACCCGGAGCATTGCCGTCGGCGTAAGCAAAACCATAGCGGGCATAAGACGCGATCATACCAAAAAGCTTAAGGGTTGATCGGGAGTTATACGGAGAGCAGTTGGAGGCGTAATAATAACGTCCCACCCAGCCGTTCTTCGCTACCAAAGCCGCATCCACTTCGAGATTGGTGGCGCTCTCCATTCCCGCCAAAACATTACCCTGAGCAATCAGACCAATCACGTCGCGCCCGTCGTAATTTGTATAAAGAATATCCTTATTAAAATAAATACTGGTATTAGTGGTGCTGGTCTCGGGAAAACGACCGGAAGCGATCGTGATACGCGAGCCGTTGACCTGGCCTTCCACCCAAACATTGTCTTCCACAAAGATAATACCGTTCGTCGGCAAAGCATAGTTGGCCACAAAAGTCTGATTTTTGATCGACCAGCTTCCCCAACCGGTCTGATTACCATCATTCGAGCAACTGCCGGGCGGATTGGTCAATGAGGTTACTTTGTATAGATCAAAAGTGCCGTTTGTTTTCAAAATAATGTTATATCCCAGAACGCCGGAAGCGGCAAAGTAGCGACCACCCGATGAAGCGAGAGCTTTGAGAGCAGACAAATCCTGCGTAAACCCGGTCCAGTCCAAGGCCGGGACCGACAACTGCCGGCCGGCGATAAATACATCCGAGCGAGTCGGCAAAGATGATGGCGGAGCTTCGTTTGACCGGAAACCATCATTCGTTCCCGATCCGGGAGGAGCGTTCACGTGAGTATGAACACCGAACTCGGCTCCGCCAGAATGATCCGGATCATCATAAGAAGCCTTGGCGCTCATTACCACATTATGAGCCAAGCCATCAAAGCGGATTCCGTCATTTGAAACGACCGGTCCATAAACATCCGTTCCAACCCCGAACCGCATCATCGCATTGGCGGCAAAAGCGTACTTGGCGATCGAGGGAATGGCAAACACCGCTTCGATCGAACGCGAAACGCTGGTCGTGGCCGTCGTTCCTTTGGAAACAACTTTCACGATTGTAGAGCCAACCGAAGGCGGAGTAATGGTTAACTGAAAATTCCCAATATTAGCTCCCATTTTATCGTAATACTGATGAATATAAGGGCCCGACGTCGCCGTGCCATCTTTAAAATCCTGAGGAGCATGCGCCAAGTGCCAACGATGATATTCAACCCCCGACTCGGCGATCTGAAAAGCTTTCTCCCGGTCAAGCGTTTGGCTGACCACGCGATAGTTCACCGCAGCCCACCCCACCAGCCCGGTCAGTAAAATTACCGCAATGGTCGCAAAAACCAAAGTACTGACAAGGATGTACCCTTTTGCCTTTCCGTATTTTTTCATTCGTAATTCGTAATTCGTCATTCGTAATTATTTACAGGTTGTCTTTCAGATTTCTGATCGTCACCTGGCTTTGGAAAGTCATGGCCGTGCTAGAACTACCGGACCTGGCATTGATCGAAATTGTCGCCTTAACCAATCGCACTCCGGAAATATCCACAGGAAAAGATAAGGGGGAAGAAGACGCCGTTCCGTCATAACTATCGGAATAATACCCAAAGATGCCACTACCGGCATTTGTGACACTGTGAACCGCCGTCTGCAGCTTTTCATTGGTATCAAGATAGGTATAGGGAGCTCCGGTGGGTTCAGTCACCCCTTTCATCAAACTTCCGCTTTGCATAAAATAACGTACCCGTTCCCGGAGCCCATCATGATCCAGATCGGTAAAAAAGGTCATTGCCGTGGAACTCGCCAAAGTGATCGGATAGGAACCATCGTTCCCCGGAGATGCGGCGCGAAGTTCAGCGATAAAATTTTTTAGCGCTCCCCGAGCCTCGCTTTCGGCGACCAAACTGTTTTGTACAAAAGAATTTTGGACCCAGAGGTCGCGTTGGAAACTTGTCAAAACAAGAACTAATATCACAAAGATCGACACCACCACCAAAGTCTCTACTAGGGTGAAGCCATTATTTTTTTGCCGAAAGTATCGTTTCATAACTATTGCGTCGAAAGAGGGATGGTAATCATTTGCCAAGCATTTCCCGTATTAATGTTGCCTGAAAAAGAATTGTAACCATTGTGAGAAACCGTAACTGATTGGGTATCCCCCGCCAACCCGTCGAAGTAGGCCTGGCCGGGCGGAGTGCAGGCGGTCGAATAGGTCAGACTCACATCTGAAACATTAGGCGTCATTGTCGAGGAAGCTGTCGAAAGATAGAGTTTATACCGAACAAACTCATCACCATTGTGAACCGAGTTTATTGCCGTATTGGGAGAAGAATAAAATGTTCCCGGCGTGCCGTCGGGGCCTCGGAAGATCCAAGTAGTCGTTGCTCCATCGGCGCTCGAGGCAATTTGCAATCTGATACTACCCGCCCCGGTCGAAGTGGCCTGATCGGACGGGGCCCAGTTGACCAATGAGTAGACCGTACTCGTCCCGCCGGTATCATAGACCGAAGAGACCAAATATCCGGCCGACAAATATTGTCCCAACGACGAGCGCAAAACAACCTGCCCCGGAGTGACTGAGGTATCAACGTTGCCATCCGACTCGGCAAACTTTGTTTTATTAACATAATTCGCCTGACCCGATCCACCCGACCAATCGGTTTGACTGAAATACCCCTGGCTGGATAAATAGGTTCGACTGCCAAGAGTGATTTCGGCGCCCGACAAAGGCAAACCGGTCGAAGCATCCGTAACCGCGACCAAAAGACCGCGATCTTGGCGAGGCACAAGCAGTAAGGAAATATCCTGAGTGGCCCCAGCTGAAAGACTGGTTGGGACCAATGGCAATGTCCCAGCCAAAGAATAAGAACTGGAAGCAGCCGGCGAAAAATTATAAGTGTCCCACTCCAGATTTGGCAGGTCCAAAGAACCGGTCCCGTCAGAGGTCAAAGTATGGTCATATTTAAAAACATCCGGCGTCTGACCCGTCCTTTTTCCTCCCCATAAACGGAAGTTTGCGCCAGGCAAAGCTCCGCAAGCCAGACTTTCCGTATGAACGATCAGATGACTGAGACGGTCGATCACAAAACTCAACTGCGTCGCCTGGCCGGCAGCCACGGTGGCCGGCGGTTTTAAAGGATTCGGATTAGCCCCCGAAACATCCACAGTGCTATCGGTCGAGTAACCGCTTTTAGTTACCGAGATCCGATAAGCAGAACTCCCGGGCGGAGTATCCACCAGCTGAAAAATCCCGGCGTTGTTGGTCACCTCGCTAATATCGATCGAGCTCGTTCCGGAATTATCCGTAATATGCACACTTGCTCCCGAGACCGGATCGCCATTGCTATTAAATACTTTTACAAACAACGAACCGTTGCCGGTGGAAGTTTCCAGGTTGCGCGGAGAGATGGTAGACACGATCGTCTGCGGGGGAAAAGTGCCGGCCGGACAATTTGCGCACGACAGATCGAGTTCGAGCTGTTTGTAGTCGGCCGGAGCCAGATCGTTATAAGTCGAACTGCCAACCTGGCCGTCGAAAGGATCGTCAACATTCCTCACACTAGAGACAACACTAAAAGTAAAACCATCGCGAACCAATGTCTGTGTCCGGGGGATCTTTCCGGCCGGAACCCCAGACACGATCCCTACATCTTGATAGGACAAGTTTCGTGCGATCTCGATCTGCTCATTGGCCAGCATTGTTGCGTCAATTTTAACCCGTGACACGCGGACCAGGGTCGTAACGGAAGCCAGTGCCTGGTAAACTCCCAGACACACCACGCTCAAAATAAAAGCCCCAACGAGAACTTCGACCAGAGTAAAACCCCTGCATTTGACTTTTGACATTTGAAATTTGAAATTTTATTCCGTTATTTTATGGCGGAAGAAAGACTGTACATCGGGCCGATCATTGATACCACAAAAAAACCGACAGCTACACCGATCACAATCATTAAAAGTGGTTCAATGATTGTCGAAAGATTTTTTGTCGCCTGATCGATCTCTTCTTCGTAAAAAGCCGCTCCTTCGGATAAAAGCCGGGGCAAGTCACCGGTTTCTTCGCCTACCTCAGAGAGCTCGATGGCTAATACGGGAAAAAGTTTCGGATAGGAACCGAGAACAGCCGAAAGTAACACTCCTTTCTCGATCTCACTGACCGCGCCAACCACAACCGGCTGATAAAGAGTGTTTTGAACGACCCGGCCGGTAATAAGCATCGATTCGGTCAAGCTAACGCCGGCGGTGATCAACGAAGAGATCGTCCGCATAATTACCGCGGAGTTGTATTCTTTGATCAAGGCTCCAAAAACCGGCAGACGAATGACCAGCTTATCTATCACCTTGTGGCCATTTTTAGTTCTGATCCACGCGCCGGTCAAAAATATCACCAGGGCAATGGAGATCAGACTTAGGATCAAATTGTTAGCGAGAAAATCGCTGATGCCGATAACCAGTCTCGTTGATAGGGGTAATTGAACATTCAGATCCTTGAAGGTCGCCGACAGCTGGGGAACCATGAAGGTCATCATCAGAAAAGCGATCACCACAATGGCCACAATAATAACCGCCGGGTAGATCATTGCCCCGGTGATCTTGCGCCTGAGCTCATAGGTCTTGCTCATTTGATCCTTGATGATCATCAGCGTTTTGGGCAAGTTGCCCGATTCTTCACCGGTCGACACCATCGCCGAGAAAACCGGCGGAAAAACTTTTGGAAAAGTCTCGAGAGACCGACTGAAACTTTCACCGGAATTTACTTTATGTAGAATATCGCGAATGACCGTTTTAAAATAAACGTGAGTAGTTTGTTTTTCCAAGATCTCGAGCGAGCGAGACAAGGTAAGGCCGGCCGAAATCATCGAACTAAGATTACTGGCAAAAACAATTCGGTCTTTCAGGCTAACCGACTTAAACAGCCCGCTGAAGAATGACGGCTTCGCCTGCTTCGGGGCAAGCGGTTCGGCAAAAAAGACCTGTAGTCCCTCATTGCGCAGATCGCGCGATAAAGACAACTTGTCTGAGGCATCGCGAACACCCTCAATGATCTTGCCGTCAGATTGTTTGGCTTTTATTTTGAATAACATATTTTTATTCGGTCACCACGCGCAAGACTTCTTCGATCGTGGTAATCCCCTGTACCGCTTTGAAGATACCATCTTCGATCATCGTCAACATTCCTTCTTTTTTGGCCTGACCTTCGATCTCTTCGGAGGTTGCGCCCTTCATCACCATCTCTTTGATCGATGAGGTAAGAGCAAACACTTCACTGATTCCGATCCGGCCGGAAAAACCGTCTTTGGCTTCCTCGGAAGCGACCGCCCGATAAAAAGGCACCGCCGGCCAATCGGTGTTCGGGGCGACAACTTTTTCATCTTGGAGCGCCTTGAGCACACGGGCCAGATCGACATGAACAGCCAACTTAGCTAGTTCATCTTTAGTCAGGTGATATTCCTCCTTATTCGCGCACAGTTTACGCACCAGACGTTGGGCAATGATCACCTTGATCGTCGAAACCAAGAGGAACGGCTCAGCCCCCATATCAAGCATACGCGGGATCGTACCGGCGGCTGAATTGGTATGCAGAGTTGAAAGCACCAAGTGTCCGGTCAAAGCCGCGTTCACCGCTAGGTCGGCCGTTTCCTTATCGCGGATTTCCCCCACCATGATAATGTCCGGATCCTGACGCACTAGGGAGCGCAACCCGTTGGCAAAAGTCAGACCGATCTCCGGTTTTACTTGAGTTTGGCTGATCCGCTGGATCTGATATTCGATCGGATCTTCCACTGTCGAAATATTTACATCAGGTGTATTCAAAAGTTCAAGCACCGTATAAAGCGTTGTGGTTTTCCCCGAGCCGGTCGGGCCGGTCACCAAGATCATTCCCGCCGCCGTCCGCATCGATTCATGAACCTGTTCCAAAGATTGCCCATGGAAGCCCAGCGTTTCCAACGTAAAACCCTTGTTCGTTTCCGGCAGTAAGCGCATCACCACTTTTTCACCATAATAAGTCGGCAAAATAGACACACGGAAAGCGACGTTCTCCCCCGCCTGTTCGGTTTTGAATCGGCCATCCTGGGGCAAGCGTTTTTCATCCAAACGCAAATTGGCCAAAACTTTGATGCGGGCAATGATTCCAGCCGCCACCGTCTTAGGCAAAACCATCGCATCGTGCAATAGACCATCGATGCGGTAGCGCACGATCAATTCCTGGTCGTAAGTTTCAATATGGATATCCGACGCCTTTTGCATAATGGCATGAGAAAGAAGGGTGTCCACGATCCGAATAATTGGCAGATCTTCCGCCAGCTTCTTCTCGTCGGCCGGTTCCGTAGTTTCTTCTCCCCCGCCGCTCCACACAACCGGGTCAGCCAAGTTTTTAGCGGCCTGGCCAGCATCGGCCATAGTATCTTTAATATTTTTGGCCTCCTTCTGTATTAGATCGCCAAACTCCGCCTTCAAACTTTTTTGATATTGCAAAAGCGCTTTCTTGATCGATTCACCATCAGTCAGGCGGGGCAAAATACGAAGCCCGGAACTTTTACGAATGAAATCGATTGCTTCCAAGTCTTGCGGATCAAGCATTGCCACTTCCAGATCGCTGTCTTTTTTATTAAAAGCGACAATATTGTGCTTGCGAGCGATTGGCTCGGGAATAATTGAAAGCGTTTCATTCGAGATCTTCTGGGTTTTCAGATCGATATATGGAATACCCATCAAGTAAGCATTCACTCGGCGAAAATCATCCTCGGAAATTTTTCCTTCCGATACTAAAACTTCCGCCAAAGGTTTTTTTTGATCAGTGGCCAGAACTTTCGCTTTCTCAATGTCGTCTTTCGACACGAGATTGGTGTCCACTAAAAAACTCACCAGCTGTTCGAGATCGGCGTGCATATTAATTTACATTATAGCATCGCGCACTCGCAACAAGAATAAAATTCAGTGAATAACTTTCTTTTTCTTATCTTTTTTAACTATCCAACAAAAAAGCCCGATTGATCGGGCTTTTTTGTTGAAATATTTTTAGTTAGATGACCGAACGCAAGTGTACATCACTCTGTTTCCCGGACTCTGGAAATCTCCACCTGCCAGAGTGAACTTGGCCGGGCACTGGAAATTCTTCACCTCGGTCTTGTCACCACTGCCTTTGTAAATATTTACACCGGCGCAAGGGATATTGACTGAAGCGGCCACGCCATAAGTAAACATTCCGCACTGCTCGCCTAACTTGTAGTTGTTGGTGATATCGGTTCCGCCGGAAATCGGCTTGCCATTAACCGTAAGGTTGCCGTTGATATTCAGATCACCATTAATATTCACAGCGCCGTCGAAGTAACCGGCGTAAGCCTTGGCATCAGACAAAAGTTTGCTCGGAATTTTGTTGCCATCACTGCGATCGGTCGTATTGTCAGTCGCATACAGACCAACCTTTCCCCCCTTAAAGAAGGCCCCGATATTCGTCGCAATGAAGCGTCCGCCATAGGTTTCACCAGAGCCGATCGAATGACCGGTCACACCCAGACCATCCGTCTTGTTGGTCACCGCATAGATGCCGTTGCCGGAATCAAAATAAACATTGGTACCATCGGTAGAAATCTGCAACTTGGCAGTTGGATCGTTGGTCCCGATTCCCACGTTGCCGGAATTTTTGTTGAAGATATTAGAGCCATTCTTGGTCGAAGTGGCCCAGAGCTGGTCGCCGGAGCCGATCACATTACCGGTAACATTCTGACAAACCACCGTCCCGTCTTGATTTACCTTCTTGATCGCCGAAGCGCCATCGCAAACACCGGTAATCCGGCGCTGGGTCTTGGTCGGGTCGATTGCGATATTGAAGGCATTGTTAATCGTCTGATTCACTAAGATGCCATCACCCTGAGTGATATTGACCGAACCATTGTTAGTCGAGGACGAATTTAAACTATCCCCCCGCACACAGTGATTGCCAAACTCGTCGCAGTAATAGCGAGCGCCAACTGCGCCGATCACGTCCACTTTCAAAACCTGCTCGCCGGAATTCGGATGAAGGGTGCCAACGCCAAGCTTGCCGTCGACAAAAAGATTGGTCAGTGAGCGAAGTCCGCCCGCTACCAAACCGCCCCACTTGATCTGACCGGCCGAGGTGGTATCTACAAACTGGGCGCAAGCCGGATTGGACCGATCGCAATTCTGCGGGGTGATCGAATCATCGATTGCCACCGCCAAGGCCGGAGTAGCCACTAAAAATAGCCCGAAAACCAAGCCCGCCAGCCATAGATTGAGATTTTTCATATTATAAAAATCGTTACTTTTAGTAATGTCTATTAATTAATGTTCCAAAACCCAAAAAACCTATTAAACGATAGGTTTAAAGAACTAGAGTTACCTTACCTATGTCATAACATATAGAGGGTAACAATACAAGAGACGGCCATCCGGCAAAATTATGACAAAACGGCCCCGATTGGGGCCGTTTTGTCAGTAAGGCATAAGATAAGCTAAATTTGCATTGCCATCCAACTGACCCCGAGATTTTCAGTGGCAGCGTTAATTGTAAGAACAGTCCCCGTAAGAGTGTAAGAAATTGACCCCTGGAAGTGGTCAGAACCATCTCCGTGAGTTATCCCAATCATTACGTGTATAGGATGATTGAAACTGCCGGGTGTAAAACCGGAATCGGCAAGGTTAATTGGACAGGATCCATTAGCAGTGACCTCACAAATACCATTGGCAATATGCGGGGAAGAAATACCCAGTTCCGTTGCTGTTTTCCAAGTAGCATCACCAACACTATCAGTAGAAGCTAAAATCTTATTGGAAGCGGGCGTACCGCCAACAATTTTAACATTTCCAAAGAATGTCGCATTGCCAGCCGCAATATCGGCATCCTGAGCAAGACTTTGATTCCAGAAATGAATCTCATTGCGCGTACTCGGGGCGTAGATGTTGACCTGAAGATCGTTAGCAGAGTTATCTCCGCCCAAAGAAATGCCGTCGCCATAAAGGTTGTGTGCACGAACCTCTCCAGATACATCTAGCTTGGTTCCAGGATTGGTTGTTCCAACACCAACATTTCCGTTATCGAAGATGCTTGAGTTCCCCAGAGTAGAAGCCGTAGCAAACTTGGTCACATAATTGGTAGTACCACTGATAGTAGTACCAGAAGAACCTGATCCCAAACATTTTTCACCTGAACCGGTATTTACACAAACATCCGCCCCAGTACCGCTCGCCAAGATCTTGCCGACTACTTCAAGTTTGGTGGAAGGATCATTCTTTCCAATCCCCACATTCCCGGCATAGGTTCCATCGTTGAGAACCAGATCTCCCTGCCAATCCTTCGGAGTGATCACTAGGTCGTATTTGTTCTTGGCACTATTATAAACTTTTGCACCAATCTTCCAGCGGCGGACGCTATTGCTTCCGATATCGATATTTGTCGCCGCACTCGCGCCATAAATGGACAATTTTTCGGCTGGAGCAGCGGTTCCAATCCCAATATTAGTTCCGTCGTTGAACAAATTACTGTTGGCAATCAGAGCATTACTGCTATCGTATCGAAGAGTCTGACCGGAAGTACCAGTAGGAAGATTGGTACCGGTTCCATTGATATTGGTGATGGTCTGGCAATTAGCTCCGTTCGTGTCACAGACCTGAAGCGAGCCATTGATATTTACATTTCCATCGAAGTAACCGGACCATTGCAAACTATGCGTGCCTGGGACAGTGCTGTCAGCCGGGAGCGTAGACTTATAAAGAGTCAGCGGAATACGAGTGTTAAAAGCGCCCCCACCAGAGTGAGACAAGTCAGTCGAATACAAACCAATGGTACCTTTCGTGTAAAGTCCTACCTTGTAGCTGCCAAAATTTCCACCGTAGTTCTCACCGGTCGTCCGGTCGTAACGGCTAGAGAGCGCTGTCCCAGTAGCAGCCGCAGAAGAAGAGAAAGCGTTGAGACTATAGACGCCAAGCGCGCCTGCCTTAACTTGCGGATTGATACTCACATTGATCGGAGTATTACAGCCGGGAACAGAAGACGGACAAACGTCTTTTGTTACATTCGCGGGAACATCGCTCCAACCAGCCAAAGCCGGCAAAGCGACCGCCAACGACAGAACAAGCATTCCGACCTTAACAAAAAAAGAGATTCTTTTATTCATAAACTATTAAAATTATTGACTAACAAATTAGTAAAAATATTCGAAGAGTTTTCTTCCGTTTAATAATATCAAAATCTACTTGCAATTAGTACTGAAAAAACAATTAAGTTGTTGATAAGTCCGGGGTTCTTGACCCGGTAGTAGATTTTGGTCTTGCTCTCCGAGCGGGCGAAGCCGAGACCAAAATTCACTACCGGGTTGACGAAAAAGCAGGCTATGATATCATAGAGAGCGTCAAGTCTGTTGTGCCACAACAGACCCATTTTTTTCTAAAAAAGACCCCTTATTAAAAATGATTCTGAACTATGGCTGAATTGTTTGCATTTCATCCTTAATTCTTAATCCTTAATTCTTAATGAAACCATGATCGACCTAAAATCCCTTAAAGCCGCTCTCGAGCAACTCGAACAGGAGCGCAACATCCCCAAAGAAAAGATCATCGCCGCCATTGAAGACGCGCTGACCGCCGCCTACAAGAAAGACTACGGCAAAAAAGGCCAGATCATCCGAGCCCGGCTTGATTTTGATACCGGCGCGGTAGAATTCGAGCAGGTCAAGATCGTCGTGGACGACACCACCGTTCGCATGGATGGCGACGAGGGCGAGGACGAAGCGATGCCCGAAGGCGGAGTAGACGAGAACGGCGAAGAAGTGAAGCCTCGCTACAACGAAGAGCATCACATTCTCCTGGAGGACGCCAAGAAGATCAAAAAGAATATCGAATTAGGCGAAGAAATGATCTTCCCCCTCGAAACTAAAGATGACTACGGCCGAATTGCCGCCCAGACCGCCAAGCAAGTGATCATCCAGCGCATTCGCGAAGCTGAAAAGTCTTCCGTACTTGAAGAATACTCTGGCAAGGAAGGCGAGATCGTCTCCGGCAAGGTGCAAAAGATCGAACGCGGTAACGTGTTTGTCGATTTGGGCCGAGCCACCGGGCTTTTAGCCTACGAAGATCAGATCCCGGGCGAATACTACCGCCAAGGCGAGCGCATTCGCGCCTATCTCTACCGCGTAGACGAAGGCCCGAAGGGCATTACTCTGCGCCTATCCCGCAATCACCAGCAATTCATCACTGAACTCTTTAAAGTAGAAGCCCCGGAAATTGCTTCTGGCGTTGTCGAGATCAAAGCCACCGCCCGTGAAGCCGGTGCTCGCACCAAGATCGCCGTTGCTTCCAACGATCCGAACATCGATGCCGTTGGTTCCTGCGTCGGTCAAAAGGGCTCCCGCGTTTCCACTATTATTTCCGAATTAGGCGGGGAAAAGATCGACATCATTGAGTGGTCCGAGAAGGCGGAAACTTTCATCACCAATTCCCTCTCCCCGGCCAAGGTAAACAAAGTGGATCTGGAAGATGATTCCAAGACCGCTCGCATCGAAGTCGCTCCTGATCAATTCTCGCTGGCCGTCGGCAAAGGCGGACAAAACGCCCGCCTCGCCGCCAAGCTGACCGGCTGGAAGATCGACATCACCACCCCAAACAACTCTGAAGAAGAAAAAGTGGTTGTCGCGGAGGATGATGAAGAAGGGAAGGTAGATGATTCAGAGTAATTTTAAAGTAAAAAAACGGCTTCGGCCGTTTTTTTGTTCTTCCCAACCAATACAGACCAGGTAGACAAACGAGCTAAAACTGTTATATTGTACGGATAAATTAGCAATTAATAGGTAATTTTAATAAAAATGAATCCGTATTTGATATTCTCGTTGGTTGCCGCAGTGATTGCGATCGTCTATGGCCTCGTTTTGGCCGGACAGATCAATAAGGCCCCCGCCGGCAACGATAAAATGAAGGAGATCGCCGCCGCCATTCAAGAGGGCGCGCAGGCCTATCTCAAGCGCCAGTACCAGACGATCGGCTACATTGCCATCGTTCTCTTTATCGTCCTTTGGTACTTCTTGGGCATGTATACCGCGCTTGGCTTCCTGGTAGGAGCCGTACTCTCGGCCCTGGCTGGCTTTATCGGCATGAACGTTTCCGTTCGCGCCAACGTCCGCACAGCCGAAGCAGCCAAGGGCGGTTTGAACAAGGCACTTAAATTCGCTTTCCAGGGCGGATCCGTTACTGGTTTGATGGTTGTCGGTCTCGCTCTCTTGGGTGTCGCCGGGTTCTATGCTTTTGCCGGTGCCGAAAACATCAAAGCTTTGATCGGCTTGGGTTTTGGCGGTTCACTAATCTCTGTCTTCGCCCGTTTGGGTGGCGGTATCTTCACCAAGGCTGCCGACGTCGGCGCCGACTTGGTTGGAAAAGTGGAAGCTAATATTCCGGAAGATGATCCTCGCAATCCAGCTGTCATTGCCGATAACGTCGGTGACAACGTGGGCGACTGCTCCGGTATGGCCGCCGACCTCTTCGAAACTTACGCCGTCACCTCGGTGGCTGCGATGCTTTTAGGTTCGCTTCTCTTCCCGGGCAACGAACTGGCCCTCCTCTTCCCGCTCGTTTTGGGCGCGGTGGGTATTTTTGCCTCAATCATTGGCTCATGGTTCGTTTCTCTCGGTAAAAATTCCGACAATATCATGGGTGCTCTGTATAAAGGCTTGATCGTAGCGGGAATTCTTTCCGCGATCGGCTTCTATCCCGTAACCAGCTTGATGATGGGCACGAACGGAAGTGTCTCGATCTTCGATCTCTTCATCTGCGTCCTGACCGGCTTGGCCGTTACGGCTTTAATGGTCGTGATCACTGAGTACTACACCAGCACCGCCTACAAGCCCGTAAAATCGATCGCCAAGGCCTCGCAGTCCGGACATGGGACCAACGTCATTCAGGGCTTGGCCGTCTCGATGAAGGCCACTATGTTCCCTCTCCTAACCATCGTTGCCGGAATCTTGATTACCTATTATTTTGCCGGACTCTACGGCATCGCGATCGCCGCGATGTCGATGCTTTCAATGGCGGGAATTATTGTCGCTATCGACGCCTTTGGCCCGATCACAGACAACGCTGGCGGTATCGCTGAAATGGCCGAATTGCCGGAAGAAATTCGCGATATTACCGATCCACTCGACGCTGTGGGCAACACTACCAAGGCCGTTACCAAGGGTTACGCGATCGCTTCGGCCGGTCTGGCCGCCCTCGTTCTCTTTTCCGCTTACACTCAGGAATTTGCCAATGCCGGAGCCGCTCTGCGCTTCGACCTTTCTGATCCGCTCGTGATCGTTGGACTCTTCATCGGCGGTCTCTTGCCTTACTACTTTGCCGCTTTGGCAATGGAAGCCGTCGGCAAGTCTGCTGGTGATGTGGTCACCGAAGTTCGCCGTCAATTCAAAGAAATTCCGGGCATTATGGAGCGCACCGCCAAGCCTGATTACGCCAAGTGCGTAGACATCGTGACCAAAGCTGCTTTGCGCCAGATGATCGTACCAGCCCTCATTCCGGTTGTCGTGCCGATCATTGTCGCCTTCGTCTTGGGTCCGGTCGCTTTGGGCGGACTGCTCGTCGGTTCGATCGTCACCGGTCTCTTCGTCGCTATCTCAATGACCTCCGGCGGTGGCGCTTGGGACAATGCCAAGAAATACATTGAAAAGGGCAACTACGGAGGCAAAGGCTCCGATGCCCACAAGGCCGCCGTCACTGGCGATACTGTTGGGGATCCGTACAAGGATACGGCCGGCCCGGCGATCAACCCAATGATCAAGATCTTGAACATTGTAGCTCTGCTACTAGTTGCAATGATGATGTAAATTAAGGTTTCCGAAAAACCGCCTTCAAAAGGCGGTTTTTTCGTACAAAAAAACCGCTCGGTTGCCCCTATATAGGCAAACCGAGCAGCTAGACTTTCTGGACACGCAGGCTTAACGCCTTCTGGCCGTGGGATCAAACATCGGGTCGCCCGAGCCATAGGGTTTCCCTCCCCGGCGGTCGAGTTCTTGATAGGCCTCATGGATCCTGCCCCCGCCGTCCCGCCTATCCCGCGGATCGTCATGGAAAGCCACCAGCGTCCGTCCATCGCCCCATCGCGGAGGAAGGTCTTCCTTCGTCTGTCCATCCTGACTCTTGAGTACTTTGTCGTACTCTTCCAGGATAACCTCGGTGATATGTTGGCGCAATTCAGACACGATCGGATGGACGATATCACAGTACACCCCATCGCTATGACGACGACTGGGCATGGCCACGAACAACCCGTGATCTCCGCGAATGACCTTGAGATCGCCGACGACGAACTCGCCCTCCAAGACGATCGAGACAAACGCCTTCAGTCGGTCGTCATTAACTCGGTTCAGAAATACCCGGCAACTTGTGATGAGCATCACGCCATCCTCCCATTCCCTGTTGTAAAATAATGACCATAGGCTTAAACCCTTATAAGTTATAGCAAAAACTAATGTTAAAGCAATAGCAGTAGCGATTTATTGACATTTTGGGGCGCAGTTTCCTAATTCTCGGACCATTGGCTTCCAGTTTAACGTAATAGTATAATTAGAATCGAGCGTAAAACCTCGATTACTCATAATTTATAAACAATGACGAAAAAATATATTGCGGTTTTGATGTTTGCTCTTGCTGTCGCTATCTTGCCGGCACTATCATCGGCCGCCAAAGCGCCGATCAAAAGGATTGCAGGCACCGAAAAAAGAATTCAAATCGAGAAAGGCGCAATCAAAAACAACGTGAAGGATCTGCGAGATATTAGAAAGAGCAGTTCGACCGATGCCACCACCACCAAGATCAACAGGGAAGAGGCCCGCGTAACTATCTTCGCTCTCGCTTCTGGCTTGCAAAAAAACATTGCCCGCGAGATCAACCAGGCAAAAAATCTTATCGCTCGCTTAACCGGCGCCAATTCCATTGTTGCCAAGCTTGATGCTAAAGGAGTAAACACAACGGCAATCAAAGCGAAATTGGCTGATGCCAGCACCCTGGCCGACAAAGCCCAGACAGAATTGGCCGGATTAAAAGATCTAAATGCTTCTTCCACCGCCTCCACAACGGCCATCACGCTAAAAACAAAGATCGCCGAGGCGCGCAAGATCCTGGCTCAAGCGCATACCGATATTAAAACCTCGGTCGCGGACATAAGGAGCGCCCGCAAATTGATTGCCCAGATCCCGGGAATAAAAGCAATTGAAAGTGGAAACGCCACCAGCTCCCCGTCAGCTTCTTCCACCAGCGCGACAACTTCTAAAACTAATTAATTACTAAATCAAAAAACATGGCTAACGACTCATATTTGCCGGAAGAAGAACAGGGTGGAAAAGGTGCCCTAATTATAATCATTGTTATAATCGTGCTCTTGATCATTGGCGGGCTCTACGCGATCAATACCCAGCAAGGAGCAAATTCCCAAACCGCAACCACGACAGACCAGACCGCGACAGTAGATACCACAGCGGTGGCCGCCACTTCGACCAGCCTCGATGATATCGATAAGGATCTGAATAATTTGGACACCGGCACTTCCGATGCCGATCTGAATAATTTAGACCAGCAGACTAAGGGACTGTAAAAACCATTTATTTTGGTGAAGAAAAACCGCTTAAAGCGGTTTTTCTTCACCAAAATCTGGGCTTGCCAATTGCCCCAAAACAGGTTAGACTGATGACCTTAATCAGCAATAAAACTAAGCATACAATGAAGGTAGACATCAAAAAATTGGAGGGCTCGGAGGTAGAACTGTCCGGAGAGATCCCGGCGGTAGATTTTGAATCCTGCCGAAACGAAGTAATGAACGAATTCCGCCTGGAAGTTGAGGTAGCCGGCTTTCGCAAGGGGCATGCTCCAGACAATATGATTATCGAGAAGGTTGGGGCCGAAAAAATCCTCTACGAAATGGCGGAGCACACTCTGGCTCACTACTACCCGGAAATGGTCAAGGAAAATAATATCGACGCCATTGGCCGTCCTGAGATTGCCATCACCAAGATTGCCGAGGGCAGTCCTCTAGGTTTCAAGATCAAAACGGCCGTCATGCCAGAAATCAAACTGCCGGACTACAAGAAGATTGCCAAGGCTGAAAATGCCAAACCAGAGGAAGATGCCACTCCGACCGAAGAAGAAGTCGCGAAAGTAATAGAAGAGATTCGCAAGAGCCGAGCACCAAAACATGAACACAAGGAGGGTGAAGTTCACGATGACAATGAGCCGGCCCCCGAACTCCCAGAGCTTAATGATGAATTTGCCAAATCACTTGGACAGTTTGAATCAGTCGCCGATCTAAAGGCGAAGATCAAAGAAAATCTAGGTCATGAAAAATCCCACCACAATATTGAGAAAAAACGCCTAGCAATCATGGAAGAAGTGATCAAGGGAACAAAGACCGAGGTTCCCAAAATATTGATTGACGGCGAACTGCGCAAAATGTCGAGCGAAATGCGTGGCCAGCTGGAAAATATGGGCTTAAAGTTTGAAGATTATCTAACTCACATCAAAAAAACCGAAGCCGACCTGGAAACCGACTGGAAACCAGAAGCGGAAAAACGCGTAAAATTCGGCCTAGTCCTCGAAACGATCGCCAAAGAAGAAACTATCAAAGCTGATCCGGCAGAATTAGAGCATGAGATCGAGCACATTTTGGAAAACTACAAGGATGCCGACCGAGATCGCGTCACCTCCTATGCCGAAAATATGCTCGTAAACGAAGCAGTCTTCAAGTTTTTAGAAAATTGTTAAATTTTTCTAAAAACTTGAATGAAAAATGTAGAATGTATAATGTAGAACAAGATACGAACTTACATTTTTTGATTCTTATCCTACATTCTGCATTATTCATTCTACATTGAGTTTTGCCCCTACCATCCCTATAATAAAGAGATACTAGTGTTAACCACTAAATACATGCTTATTCCTACAGTAATTGAGAAATCACAATTCGGCGAACGCGCCTACGACATCTACTCTCGCCTCTTGCGGGACCGGATCATCTTTTTAGGAGGTCCGATCGACGACAATGTCGCCAATATCGTCATTGCCCAACTGCTCTTCCTGCAATCCGAGGATCCAAAGAAGGATATCACCCTCTACATCAACTCTCCGGGCGGATCCATTACGGCTGCCATGGCGATCATCGACACTATGAACTACCTATCCTGCGATGTTTCGACCATTTGTGTGGGCATTGCAGCTTCGGCTGCCGCCATGATCCTCTCAATTGGCAAGAAGGGTAAGCGACTTTCCCTACCAAACGCCGAAGTGATGATCCATCAGCCTTTAGGAGGCATTGAGGGCCAAGCCGCCGACATTGCTATCACCGCCAAGCACATCTTGCAAACACGCGACAATTTGAACAAAATGCTGGCCAAATCGACAGGCAAACCACTCCCCCAGATCGAAAAAGACACGGACCGCGACTTCTTTATGACCGCCGACGAAGCCAAGAAGTATGGCATCATCGACGAGGTAATCAAGAATAAATAGCTTTTAATCTCCAAGGAGTCAAAAAACCGCCCCAAGGGCGGTTTTTTGACTTCCCCTAAAACTTCTGATACTATGAAACCACCTTTATTAAAAAGTAAACGATACCGTTTCTTCGGAAAATAAAGCACAGAGATTCGTCCTAAATTAACTAGATTTCCTTGGTCAAACTACTAAAAAACCTAGCATTTAAGCCAAAAACTGCCTAAAAACAGCAGTTTGTCTGTGTATTTTTTCTAAAGAGCGGTATCACCCCGTTTGTTTTCATAGCGTTCCAATATAAAAAATACAAAAAGAACGTTTAGAAAAGGATCGGTTAAAACATATAGGGGTTACGGGTTTGGATGCAGTTCGAGACGCGAGCGAGGAGCGAAATGAGATGTACGCGACAGTACATTGAATGAGCACCGGAGCGAGCAACGAAGAAATGCGCCAAACACGCAAGCCCTAACACATTTATGAATTTATTAACTGTAGTATTCATCACTGGGGTGGTGGGCATCGCGGGAATCGCCATCGGCTATTTCCTGCGCTGGCTCGTCACTCTGGGACAAAAAGGCTCGATGGAATTGACCATCAAGCAAACGATGCTCGAGGCCAAAGACAAGGCCCAGAAGATCGTTGATGACGCCGAGCACGAATCGACCAAACTGATCGAGGAAGCCAAGCGCCAAGAACGCGAAAAAGACGCCCAGCTCAAGAAAATGGAGGAGCGCCTGATAAACAAAGACGACCTCCTTGATAAACGTCAGGGCGACATCGACCGCGAGGCGGAGAACATAAAGCACAAGATCGAAGAAGTAAAAGAGATCAAAGAGCGCGTTTTAGGCATGGAGGAAACAAAAAAGAAGGAGCTCGAACGCGTCGCCCATTTGTCAGCCGACGAAGCCAAAGAAGAGCTCTACAAAAAAATCGAAAAGGACAGTGAAGAAGATCTGATGGTCCGCTTGCGCAAGATGGAAATGACCGGCGCGGAAAAGATGGAACAGAAAGCCAAAGACATCCTGTCTTCGGTTATTCAACGTTTATCAACCTCGACCGTACCGGAAGTAATGTCCACCACAGTTGATATTCCATCCGACGACATTAAAGGCAAGATTATTGGCAAGGAAGGACGCAATATTCGCGCTTTTGAGAAAGCCACCGGAGTGGAAGTAATTATCGACGACACCCCGGGTTCGATCGTTCTGTCTTCGTTTGATCCGGTTCGCCGACAGATCGCCCGAGTCGCCCTCGAAGAATTGATCCGCGACGGACGTATCCAGCCCGCCAAGATTGAAGAACTAGTAGAGAAAGCCAAAGAAGAAATTTCCAAAATCATCAAAGATAAGGGAGAGGCCGCTGTCTATGAAGCCGGTGTCTTCAATCTTGATCCTCGGATCGTGATTATCTTGGGTCGCTTGCATTTCCGCACTAGCTACGGGCAGAATGTGCTCCAGCACTCGCTGGAAATGTCCCACTTGGCCGGAATGCTAGCCGAAGAACTCGGAGGCGATGTTCAAATCGCCAAAGCTGGCGCTCTCTTGCACGACATTGGCAAAGCGATCGACCATGAAGTCTCCGGTACTCACGTCGAGATCGGCAAGCGTATCTTGGAGAAGTTCAACGCCGACGAACGCATCATTAAAGCGATGCAGTCGCACCACGAAGAATATCCTTACGAGACGTTGGAATCCGTCATTGTTAAAGTAGCCGATGCAATTTCCGGTGGCCGTCCAGGCGCCCGACGCGACAGTATTGAGAATTATCTCAAGCGCTTAAAGGACCTGGAAGATATCGCCAATTCTTTCCCCGGCATCGAGAAGTCCTACGCCATTCAAGCGGGACGCGAACTGCGTGTCTTCGTTCGACCGGAAGAAGTTACCGATATGGAAGCTCATAATTTGGCCCGCGGAGTTGCTCTCCGGATCGAAAACGAGCTCAAATACCCGGGCGAGATCAAGGTTACGGTCATCCGCGAATCACGAGTCATCGAATTCGCACGCTAATACCAAAATAGAAACAAAAACTGAACACTCAAGGTGTTCAGTTTTTGTTTTAAGTATATATTTCTTGCCATTTTTGACAATTATGTTAAAATATTTCCCGCCCATTGCGATTATATGGCTTAAAATATATACTATATGCTAGGAAACATGCTTTTACAAAAAAGTCGTTATTATCAATTAATTAGAACTTTCAGGTTTGGATGCAGTTCAAGGCGCGAGCGCGGAGCGAAGCGAGATGTACAAGCCGGTACATTGAGTGAGCACCACAGCGAGCAACGAAGAAATGCGCCGAACATGGAAGTTATAACGTAATGAATAAGCAAGCAATAATAGATCAAATCCACGAAGCAATTGGTGGCACCAAGGCGCAAGCTGAAAAAGCCGTCGATGTGATGTTGGACGGAATCGTTTCGACTCTGAAAAAGGGCGACGAAGTCTCCATTGCCGGTTTGGGAATCTTCTCTACGAAGACCCGCGCTGCTCGTACAGCTCGCAACCCGCGCACTGGCGAAGCGGTAAACGTTCCAGCCATGAACGTGCCAAAATTCCGCGCGGCTAAGGCGTTGAAGGATGCAGTAAAATAGTCTAGTTATCACTACACAAAAACGCCCCAGCAAGCTGGGGCTTTTTTGTTACTTATTTTTTTCAGTATATTTCTTAAATTCAGACATCAGCCATTTGGTATTTTCTCCCACTCCGCCATGTCCGATCTTTTTGCCATCGATATTGACGACCGGCATGATCAATTTATTTCCGCCAGTAATAAAAGCCTCGGCAGCACTGTCGAGATCGCTTAACTTAACCTCGCGCTCTTCAACCTTAAATTTTCCGCGGGCCAATTTAAGAACCACTTTTCTAGTGATTCCTTTCAAAATATCGTGTTTCGCCGTGATCAGAGTCGCCCCTTTAAAAATAAAGAAATTCGCGGTCGAAGCCTCCAAAACTTTTCCTTGATTAGTGTACAAGATCTCTACCGCCCCCTTTTTCTTGCGCGCACTCACCATCTTCAGCGCCAAAATGTAATTACTATTTTTAGTTTCCGGAAGAACCCTCAAATATTCGCAAGTGATCACTTTTATTCCCTTGTCGTAATATGATTTTGGATAAGTATAAATATCCTCCGTCAAAATGGCAAAGTTCGGTTTTTTGTATGACAAACCGTCCTCCGACGGTCCTCCGGTCAAGATCGGGCGGAAACTGGCATCCTTGACCTTATTCTTTTTAAGCAAAGAAAGGATGATCTTCTCCATCTGAGCCCTGCTCACCGGCAGTCTAAGGCCGAAAACGCGAGCCGAATTGGCGAAACGTTTAAAATGATCGTCAAAATGGAACAACTTGCCGTGATGAGTCCGAAAGAAATCAAACACTCCGTACCCCCTTAATATTCCGATGTCATTGATCTGGACCGCCGGCTTGTTTATATCCTGTATCTTGCCATTCAGATAGAAAAACTTCTTCATTTTGCTAAAAATTATGCAGTAATGACCGCATTATATCATACGGCAAAAGACCGCCAGTCTGGCGGTCTTTTGCCTTTTGTGGTGCGGGTGGGGGTAATCGAAACCCCGACTCAAGTTTGGAAAACTTGCATTTTGCCACTAAACTACACCCGCGTTTTTATTTGCCTCCCTTATTGCCCCCAAAATCCTCCGACGAAGAAATACTCCGAATTTATCGTTACCCCAACACTTCACGGTCAGATGAGCTGTTCCATAGGGAAGCTTTCCTTGGTGTTTTTTCATCTTCCCAGTTCTACGATCGATGCTGACCTTATGGAACTGAGATAGGGGTAAACCAGTATTTCGCGCCCAATAATCAAGACATTTGGGGATATCCGAATCCGGATATAGGTGAATTCTAATGGAAAAGTTGTGATTACGCAATCCATAGGCCTTTTTCAACCAAACTATAGCCAGCTTAATTACTTCGAGGTCAGAATTCGCTAAACTGACCATGTCAGATTTTGACCCCTCACCCATATACAAACCGAGCCCAAAAAATAACAAATCCCTGCTGGACATCTTTTCGCCGACATCCTTCTGCGCAATAGCCAGTGCATTTTTTTCGGATTCTATCCTTACCTTTATCCTCGCCTGAGAACTTAAGGCCCTAGCCCGCTCAAACTTTCTCAAAACCGAATCATTGGGTTTATACGGCAGATCCTTAAGCCAATCAGATAATGTGCTTTTTGAAACACCAATTTTTTCTTTAATGTCGGTATAAGAAAAACCCTGTTTCCTTAGATCTACGGCCTTTAATTTTAATTCCCGTTTAGACATCTATATTAACTACAAGCATACCATATATGTTCGTTTACGGATATACAATCAAAAAAACCAGCCCAGGCTGGTTTTTTGTATTTTCTTTTAATTCTCCTTAATTCCCCGCGCTTTTCGTCTGGCTTCCGATTCATCGAGGATACGCTTACGAATGCGAGCGTTCAAAGGAGTTACCTCCACTAATTCATCATCCCCAATGTATTCCAGACAGTCTTCCAGGTCCATCTTTACCGGTTGGTCAAAGTGTTCAGCCACACCGGAACCACGGCTACGCATGTTGGAAAGCTGTTTTTCTTTACAGACATTCACAAACACATCGTCTTCACGGGAATTCCGTCCTACAACCTGCCCCTTGTACACTTTTTCGCCTGGACCGTAGAACAATACTCCGCGATCCTGCACATTCATCAAACCATACTGCAAGGTCTGGCCAGTTTCGGTCGAAACCAGTGAGCCATTTTCCCGCTCCTTCCAATCCTGAGCATCGATATCAAATTTTTCAAAAATTGCGTTCATTATGCCCAAACCCTTGGTATCAGTCATAAAATCGTTGCGGTAACCAATCAATCCTCGGGTCGGGATCAGGTATTCCACAAACACCATGCCATTTTCGGAGGTCATATTTAACATTTGGCCGTGACGGCTCCCCAAACGTTCGATCACCTTGCCGGAATGCACTTCAGGCACTTCCACATACAAACGTTCGAACGGCACCAAGGTCTTGCCGTCAACCTTATGTTCGATTACCTGAGGGCGAGAAACCTGGAATTCAAAACCTTCTCGGCGCATTCGTTCGATCAAAATCGCCAAATGCAGTTCACCACGACCGGACACAATCCAGCCTATTCCACCTGGAAGATCTTCATCGGTCACATCTTCCACCCGAAGGGCCATATCCTGTTCCAGTTCTTTATACAAACGCTCGCGAATCTGACGGGAGGTAGTATATTTCCCCTCTTTACCACCAAAGGGCGAGTCGTTAACACAGAAAGTCATTTTAACGGTTGGCTCTTCAATGCTTAGCACCGGCAAGGCAACCGGAGAATTTATATCAGCAATCGTTTCCCCAATGGTTATATCGGCAATACCAGAAATGGCCACGAGGTCGCCAGCGTAGGCTTCCGCAGTATCAACACGTTCCAAGCCAACGTAAGTCATCAAGGAAACCAAGCGATTTTTGGCCATTACTCCCTCGCGATTAATGTGTATTATTTCCTGGCCAGCCTTGATCGTACCGTTGTAAACCCGGCCGGTGGCAATACGCCCTTTAAAGCTATCGGCACCAATTGTAGTTACCAACATTTGGAGGGGTGCAGAAGGATCGCCAGTCGGTTCCGGAATATATTTCATCACCGCCTCAAAAATCGGCGAAATGTCGGTCATTTTAGAAAGATCCTGTTCGTTGCCAGCTAACCCTTGTTTGGCGGAAGCATAGACGATTGGAAAATCGGTCACTTCGTCCGAAGCGCCTAGCTCTACAAAGAGATCGAAGGTTTTATCAACTACCCAATCCAAGCGAGCATCAGGCTTGTCGATCTTATTTACCACCACAATAATCTTTAGACCCAGAGCGATAGCCTTACGCAGTACGAAGCGCGTCTGAGGCATCGGCCCCTCCTTGGCATCCACCAAAAGCAGACAGCCATCGGCCATACTAAGCACCCGCTCCACCTCTCCACCGAAATCGGCGTGACCCGGGGTATCAATGATATTGATTTTAGTACCATGCCAGTCTACCGAGGCATTTTTAGAAAAAATAGTGATCCCGCGCTCTTTTTCCAGATCATTGGAATCCATAATTAGGTCACCGGCGGCCACATCTTTCTTCATCTTAGTCAGCGACTGGCGCAACAAAGCATCTACCAAGGTGGTTTTACCATGGTCGACGTGAGCGATAATCGCGATGTTTCGAATGTTGGACATTGAATTGATTTAACCAAAAAAAGCTCTCCGGCGAGCTTGCGTAATGGTAGAGCTCGTAAACAGGGACAATATAACACTATTTCGAAGAAAAGGAAAGGACTTATACTTTGAAAGAACTCCCGATATCCGCTATGATTAAACCAATTAATTAAAATAATAACATGACACTACAGCGTACTTCGACTAAGTTCCAAAACAACATCGAAAAAGTTACCAATTTGCACGATGGGATTTGGGGAGATTTCGGACAACTGTCCGGCAGTGTTGCCGGTATTCACGGCGACCTCAATATCCACAAAATTACCGGCCTTTGCACGCAGATCAAAGGCGATATTTCCGGGCTATCAGGCGACGTTTCCAATATTTCGGGTGATGTGAGCCATATCAACGGCCATCCCGGTAATATCAAAGGGGATGTCTCCAACATTTCCGGTGATATCTCCGGTATAACTGGCTATGTTTCTAATATAAAAGGTAATGTTTCCAAAATCCGCGGTGATGTTTCGCATATTTTTGGCGATGTTAGCGACCTTATCGGCAGCGTCGACAAGATCACGGGAAATGCCGAGGGGTTGTCTGGTAACGTAACTCATTTATCAGGCGACGTGAGCAATATCAACGGCAATGTTTCCAATATCTCCGGCGATGTGACCTATTTAACTGGTTGTTTGTCCGGACTCGAGGGAGATGCCACCGGCCTTCGGGGTAAAGCCGAAGAATTAATTAAATAATGGGTATTTTTTCCTCAGCGAACTTGATCGCGCTTATCCAGGCCGTTGGTTACCTCGGCCTCTTTGCCATCATTTTTGCCGAATCCGGTTTATTCATAGGCTTTTTCCTCCCCGGCGACAGCTTGATCTTCACCGCCGGTTTTTTGGCCTCGCAAAATCTGTTGAATATTTGGATTCTAATTCCCCTGCTATTCCTGGGGGCTGTCTTGGGCGATAACTTTGGCTACGCTTTCGGCCGGAGGATCGGCCCCGCGATCTTCAAGAAAGAAGACGGTCTATTATTCCGTAAGAAAAATCTCGAGAAAGCCCACTCTTACTACGAAAAATACGGAGCAAAAACCCTGGTTATGGCCCGTTTTATGCCGATCGTCCGCACTTTTGTGCCGATCCTAGCCGGCGTCGGACAGATGGAGTATAAAAAATTCTTTTCCTACAATCTTATCGGTGGAGCTCTCTGGACGGTCACTCTTCCTCTCATGGGTTACTTTCTAGGCCGATCTATCCCCAACATTGATAAATACCTCTTACCAATCGTGATAGGGATAATCATACTATCCTTCCTCCCCTCAATATTTGAGTTGATTCGCTCAAGAAGACGCTAGCCTTCAATTTCTTTTGTCCTCAACAATTGCTATAATATCTCCAATTAGATAATTTTTTTTGATATGACAGAATCATTTACATTAGAGGCAAAAAAACCGGAAAGCATTCAGGAAAGAGTCTACGGTTTAATGGGGCGACTGGCAGAAAGACATCCGAGACAAAAGCAATTAATTGCAGGTTTGGCTACACTACTCTCTGTTTTTACCGTCACAGAGTCGCGCGCGCCTGAAACTTCAGGGGCTAAAGTAAAAACCTTCGAAGAGATTCTTACTGGCATTCAAGATCAAAAACTCGCAAACCAGATTCGTTATATCGAGACTCAAAACCAAGGATTTACAGTGCCGATGCCTGAATATGCGGGTCCGGCCACTTTTGATCACACAAGCATCTCTAAATCCCTAGGGGAAGCTGACACCTACACAGATAAAGAGTCTGGGGTCTTACTAGATACGGCTGAAAACGTTATTTTTGGGCACGGAAGTGGTATGGCCGTAATGGAGAACTCATCCACCAGCCAAAATAAAGACAATCATAATCTATTTGACTCCAATGTAAGCGGTTGGAAATTGGCTAATCCCCAAGGGGGAAAGATCGAATCTGACGGCGACGCTTACACGGTAGAGGGTTCTGCTTGTACTAATCGGCGCGACGCACTAATGAGGGCTCTAGAGGAAGCTGGGAATAAGCAGGGAGGGATAACTATCTCTACCGAGAAACAACTCGAAACCGTATCTGGGCAAACCTCCCTAGATAATTTCCACGAACTCGTGATGACCAAAAATTCAGCTTGTTTTAAGTCGTATCGCATAAAAGAAGAGCGAGAAGAGGTACAACACATGACAGACATGAACAAGCAACCAATGACAATCACTGAACATATCGTTGTATTAGAAGTCGTTCCAGGAAAATTTGTCCCAGGACCGGAAGAAAAAACTATCCCGCCTGACTACCGGCAAACGACACCTGAGCCTATTACGACAAACTAACATGAACACTAACCCGACTTTTTCCCGCATTGCCGGTCATATTCGCAATAGCCCAATCCCGGGCGAGCTAAAAAACAAGCTTCTCCTGCTTTTTTACCGAATGACCCCGCCCGAGCAGATCCGAATCCTGAACAGCCTGGAAACAAATAAGGAGGCCTTGCCGATATTCGCCGAATTTGTGACTGAATTAGAGCAAAAAACTACCAATATGAACGATATTGCCACCATCGAAGCCCTATTGGAAAAGTATCTGGATAAATTGAAGTAGAGACAGAAAAAACGGCCACATGGCCGTTTTTTCATTCTGTCGGGCTGCCGAGAATCGGACTCGGGCCTCACCCACCCCATGGGCGTATACTACCACTATACGACAGCCCGGTAACACACAAGTATAACCTGATTTACGCTCATTTTTCAAATAAAAAACCCCGGTTTGACCCAGGGCTTTTTAATACCAATTTAAGAATTAGTAGGAACCTCCGCCGTATCCGCCGTTTCCACCGCGATTGTTGTCGCGAGGTTGCATTGGGCGAGCTTCGTTGACCGTCAAGCGACGGCCTTCGAGTTCCTGTCCATTCCACATAGTGATCGCCTTGTCAGCGTCCTCATCATTGGTCATTTCGACGAAGCCGAACCCTTTCGAGCGGCCAGTCATTTTGTCCATGATGACAACGGCTGATTCGACAGCGCCCGCCTTCTCGAAAGCCGCGCGAAGAGCATCTTCGCTGGTCGAATAAGGCAAACCGCCGACGTACAATTTCTTAGCCATTTTTGTGAACTATTTGCTTATTTTAAGTGTAAGAACGACCTTCCTCGCTATGTTTTCTCTCCGCCCCCTCAAAAACTTTATTCAAATTAAGACAAAAACAGGCACTTAAGATAGTGCATGTAAAATTATTTGTGGGAGAGAATCATCAATTAACCTATAGTGAGAACCCTTACAACACTGCTAAATATGCCCATATCTTAGCGTGGCGCTAAAAATTATGCAACCCCGTAGTGAATTTTGGCCTCGGCTCCGCCCGCGCCCCTGGCGCAAGACCAAAATCTACTACGGGGCAAGCCCCCCACCTATTCGCCCTTCGCCAATTCCTCTGCCGACTTGGAAGCACAGTCACACTCACAATCGGCCTTGCACTTACAACAATGCACGCACAGTGTCGGATCGCACGTGCAGGCGGTTTTGTCATCCGTCGGCATTGAACATTCTCCACAATTCATCCCGTTAGTGAAAAATGGCATTATTGCTTCGCAATGAAGTGTTCGGCCATCTTCGTTAATTTAACTTATAATATTAAAACTCAAATATCATCTCCCCACAGTATCAGTCATTGCGATGCCATTTTCTACTACGGGATTCATCGTGTTTAATGTTAACTGCTAAATTGGCCTAATTATATCACTCCGGTAAAAGCTGTAAAACAAAAAACCGCCAACTCTAATTGGCGGTTTTTTGTCATCGACAAACTGCTACTCGGTTGTTTTACCGTCAAACTCTTCCGTGCTCGCTTCCGCTTCTGCTTTTGTGGCCATCACAATTCCGTCTTGGTGATGCGCCGGTGAATAGATCGTATAAAGCTTCAATGGATCTGAACCGGAAACATTGATCACATTATGTTGCGCTCCGGCCGGCACCACTACTGCCGACCCATCGGAAACATTATATTCATTGCTGTCGATCACAACTTTTCCTTGACCCTTTTCAAAACGGAAAAATTGATCATTGTCCGTGTGAACTTCCATTCCGATTTCCTCGGAAGGCGCGAGTGACATTAAAACCAGTTGACTATGTTTGCCGGTGTACAAAACTTTTCTAAAGTTTTCATTGCCCAAGGTATCACTTTCAATGTTTGAACAAAATCCTTTCATCCCGTTAGTGAAAAATGGCATTATTGCCCGCAATTGGGTGTTCGGCCATCTTCATTAATTAAACTGATAATAATCGAATTTTTTCCACCAACCCCACAGTAGCAATAATTGCGATGTCATTTTCTACTACGGGATTCATAGTTTCTAAATTATTTGATAATTCTAATCTCAGTATATCATATCAGCCGATCGCGATATTTCTCCAAAAAGGTCGGTAACTGAGAATGGAGAAATTCTGGCAAATTATCCAATCGAAACCATTTTATTTCATCAAATTTATGAGGCTCGCCGTTTATAACTTTATCCTTATCAATCAAGACCTTAAAATCGAGTGCGACCCAATGCGCCATCTTATCTTCAGCTCCGCGCATCACATCTCGATAACCCAGAAATTCAAAACTTAAAATATCAGTGCCGTATTCTTCCCCGATCTCTTTGCGCAAAGTTTCTTCGACCGAGTCATCATGTTCGAGTCCGCCTCCGCCAATATCCCACATTCCGCGATCGTCACGACAATTCTGTCCGCGCTTATTCATAACAAAGTTTCCTTCTCCATCGTGGCAAAAATAGACCACAGCAACTCCGACAAAATCAACTCCTTTTTGCATAAAAATTTTGATCAATTATTAATCTTTCAACCACTTTTTCTTTTTCAAACTCTTTGGTAAATAGTCTTGATCCACCGGACCTTCAAAGTGCGGGTTGTACTTATAATCTTTCCCATATCCCAAATCCTTCATCAATCTGGTCGGTGCATTACGCAAATGGATCGGCACCGGTTCATCGAGCGTATTTTTCACATCCTGTTTTACTGCCAGCAAAGCTTCATACAATTCGTTAGACTTTTTACATTTCGCCAAATACACCACCGCTTGCGCCAAATGAATATCGCATTCCGGCCGGCCCAAAAACTGGCAGGCTTGATACGCCGACACCGCCTGGACCAAGGCCTGCGAATTTGCCAGCCCAATATCTTCCGACGCAAAACGCACAAGTCGTCGCGCAATGTAGAGTGGATCCTCCCCCGCCTCAAACATTCGTATCATCCAATACAGGGCCGCGTTCGCATCCGATCCGCGTAAGGATTTATGCAATGCAGAAATAATATTGTAATGCTGATCACCACCTTTATCGTAAAGAAAATGAGATTTTTGCAGTGCCTCTTTGATCAGATCTTTGGTGAGCTCTGCTCCAGTTTTTCCTTCGGCGGATAAAATTTTGCCAACCGTTTCCAGTGCGTTCAAAACCACGCGCGCGTCGCCATTCGAAAAGCTAGCCAAATATTTCAGGACGCTGTCTTTCGCTTTTATCTTCAGTTTACCCAATCCCCGTTCCTTATCTTTCAGCGTCCGTTTAATGATTCGATAAACGTCGTCCTCGGATAGTTGTTCAAGCACAAAAACTTTAGCGCGGGACAAGAGCGCCGAATTCACCTCGAAGCTGGGGTTCTCGGTAGTCGCGCCGATTAACGATACCGTACCATTTTCAACCACAGGAAGCAGGGCATCTTGCTGTGATTTATTCCAACGATGGATCTCGTCGATAAATAGGGTCGTCTTTTGACCATGATATTTCTTCCGTTCCACGGCGTTCAAAACAATTTCCTTAAGTTGTGTAACGCCGGAAGTTACGGCCGATAAAGAGACAAATACTGAATGCGTAACATTTGCAATGATCCGAGCGAGCGTAGTTTTCCCGGTGCCGGGAGGACCCCAAAATATTAGCGACGGAACCTGATCACTTTCGATCAGCTGGCGCAAAATTTTCCCCGGGCCCAACAATTGTTCCTGGCCTTCAAACTCACCCAAAGTCTCCGGTCGCATTCTCTCGGCCAAAGGAGCATCTTTATTCAGATTTTCTTTTGAATCAAACAAGTCCATGATATTAAGTCAAAATTTAAAAGGCAAAGGTCAAAAATTAAAGTTAAAATTTAAAAAGTAGCCACTTTGTTTTTTAGTTTGATCACTCCAGTTGAAAGCATACATATCAACTCGTACAATTCATTTTTAAGCGGTAATATTTTATCTTCGGATACAAGTTTCGCGTCGAACAATAAAGACAACCAGTACCCCGTTTCATGAGCGCTTTTTAGCCCTATTTCATAAAACTTTTTATATTCTAACCTGGTCGTTGAAGCCTTAGCCTCAACTAAGTTTGCCCCAATAGATGTCGCTGATCGAATTAACTGATCGGTGATTATCCATGAAACTCTTTTATTCGGAAGAAATTCTGTAAGCTTTATCACATCAAGAGCAAACTGATAACAACGATTACGGATATCACTTTTTACTTTTAAATTTAAATTTTGCATTTTGACCTTTGCCTTTTGACTTGGTCGAAGTCATCAAGACCCCTGTTTTTTGATGACTTCGACCACTCGCCCATTCACAATACAGTCTCCACTTTCATCCCAATGAATGTAGATTGGCGGATAATTGTGCGAAGACTCGGATACTAAAATGACCTGGCTGTTCTCCTTATCGGCGTAGAATTTTTTAATGTTGGCCACTCCGTCGACGACCGACAAAACATAGTCGCCATTCTTCGGCTCGACATATTTCGAGTCGATCAAAACATAATCACCGTCATCGATACTTTTTTCACGATTATTCAGCCCCTTAACTTTAGATCGGTTCATCGACTTACCGTGAGCCTTGAGTGCAAAAACACCCTTCCCGTTCTTCAATATTTTTTTGGAAATTTTCAGGTAACCTTGGGGTTTGGCTTCCGCGATCTGGGTCGCTGGCCCGCAATCGGCTGAACCCAGAATTGGCACATTTACAAAACTGGAATGCGAATCTTCTGTCCCCCGTTTGACCGGCAGGAAAGTTTTTTTCTCCCAGTCGATCGCCATCAAACCCTTTTGTTCAAGTTGCATCAAATGATGTTTGACGCTGTAGGGCGCGTTCGGTAAACCGATCAGTCCCCCGATGTCTCGCAAACTTAAACCGTTGATATTTTTTTTGGCGGTAACCGCCAAGATTTTTTCTTGAAGTGCGTGCATCTAGTAAAAAATTTAATTTAATAATGATTATATTATATTCCCGCTGTTTACCCTGTCAAATAGGTCCACAGTGCATAACTTTCGGCCGTTTTGGCCGAATTATGGGTCCCTCCGAACGCCCCTACGGTTATACTTGCCATAGTTTTACTGTACGCATATACTAAAAATAAGAGCTTCTATAACTGTCCGGTTCCAAAGAGGAACCGCCTTTCTGTTTTTTTGACATTTTTCCGCCAATTTTTAGTGGCGCATTTATAGCGCCTGCCCCGTGTCGAGCCGAGGCAAAATATTTTAGTTATTTATTCATAGAAATCTTAATGAAATAAACATATGTTAGGTTCTATCTTCTCAAAATTTGCAGCTTTTGTTACTTCCGGTCTTTTAATTTTTCACGCTACCACCACTCCTCCTAAGATTGTGATCAACGACCGCATTCCGGCCCAAACCAAGGGCCGAGACCAACTCGCCTTAGTCAGTGGTCTATCAAACGAAAAAGGCCGGACAAAAGTTGCTAGCGCACAAGTAATCAAAAAATTGCCCTCCCCCACTCCTTCATTCAGCTTGGCCGAATTCGTGTCGAGAATTAATTTTCTAAAAGATGAAATTGAAAAATTATCGACCAAAGAAAAAAATAAGATAGGGGGTTACGCACCCTTCACAGTTCTCTATAGTGGTAGCCACAGCGGATCATCCGAAAATTTGCATTCAAATAATTCCGGCGGAGGTAGCGTTTCCGGCAACAACGACCAAGATCATAATGGCAATGGTGGAGCAACCTCGACCAATCAGACGGGAACCTCCACAAATGCGACGAGCACCAACCAGACAGGAACGACAACAAATGCAACCAGCACTAACGCAACCTCAACTAACGCGACTAGCACAAATGCGACATCCACCAATGCGACTAGCACTAACCAGGGTGGCGGAGGTCAAAATCATCCCGACATTTCCAGCGGCGGTTTTGTCTCAATCAACTTCGATGACGGCGAGATCTCGGCCTTCGACATTGGGCGACCGATCATGTTAACGGCGGGACTGCCTGCTACCTACTACATAACCACCCATCAATTAGGCGGACCGAACTTCAGCGGTTATGTCACGCCAGCCCAAGTTCTGCAGCTTCAAACCGACGGCTTTGAAATTGGGAATCACACCCAAAGTCACGTAGACCTGGTCGGTCTGGCCACCAGCTCGATCCAACAAGAAATTCTTGGGGCGGGACAGGACTTGGCACAGATGGGAATCTCTTCTGTTACCACTTTTGCCTATCCATCCGGACACACCGATCCGGCCATTGAAACCCTAATCTCGGGAGACGGCTTCCTTGGTGCCCGAGGAGCTTCCGACTCTCTAGCCTTCAACACAAAAACAATTGACCCACTCGATTTAACGGCCTTCGCTCCAAACGCATCTTCCACCTTCAGTCAGATTCAGTCCGGCATCGACCAAGCAATCGCGAGTCATGGCTGGCTAATTATTACATTCCACTCCTTCAACAAGACCGGCGACTTCTATAGCGTTTCGCCAACCATGCTCCAGCAAACAGTAGACTACCTAAAACTTCACAACATCCCGGTCGCCACCAACGATCGTGGGTTACGCGAGTTCATGGGGCGGTAACAGTAACGCTTGGCACGGAATCTAAAACCGCCGAGATAAAAACGGAGCGTGCATACGCTCCGTTTTTTGACTTATTAATATCAAAACCGAAAAGATTAAGTTTTTCTAAGCCTCAAATCCGGGTGTGACAACTGGCACCGGAGTACTAGATGTCTGATTTTTTGGCCAGAGAAAGAACGCGGACAAGGCAAAACAGACTACTATAACAATTACAAGTAACAGGTTCGCTTCATACTGATTCCTAACAACATTACGACTTATCAAAAAACCGATGATTCCCCTTGGCTTTGATTTTGATGAAAAAGTTAAAGGTTCTCCTTCTTCATAGCTGATATTTACCATATTATTCAACTATTTCTTGATAATAGTTCATCCCATAACTAGCATAACCCGTACCACAGGGATCATAGACTCCACCAGGCGGGACATCTTCCAACTTGGCATAGATAAGAGTGTGTTTCTTACCGTCGATCGTGCAGGTGTATTTCATATAGGTATTCCCCGAAGAAAAACTGGATGTCTTGTTTCCCGAAGGATCAATGATTATCGCTGAGGCAGCTCCTGCATCTACTAAGCACTGAGCCATTGATTGAGGATAGTTATCAGCTCCATTTGAAGAATTGAACCAACCATAACCATTCCCCCACCTTCCGCACCCACTCCCAGCCTCCATCCAATCTCCCTTAAGTTCGCGATAAAGATATAAGGCGTTAACAATCTGGTGAACGTCTGTTTTTCGCCTAGCGTCGCGCGCTTTGGCTCGTGCAGTACTAAGGCTTGCCAAAATGATTGACGACAATAGCCCAATGATCGAGATGACCACCAGCAGTTCAATTAAAGTAAAACCTCTATGAGTTTGTTTCACAATAAGTATTATACACTCGACAAGAAAAAGTGGCGATAGGAAAACCCCGAGAAAAAGAAAGCCCCGGCATCGGTTTGCCGGGGCGTGCTTTAGCAAGGTATTAACCTATCCAAAACACTCAAAGAAGGGCTCTAGCAAGAGTCCTAAAAAACAGGTGGTTCATACTCCTCCACTTCCGCTTACTACTTTGCTTTTCCCGAGAGAAATTACCCGTATACTAATTCGGACAATCCCTTTTTCGCACGAAGCGATTCGGCTGAAAGCAGAGCGGGTCAAATCGATTATCCGTCCCCTTTTATAGGGCCCGCGATCGATAATCTTGACCACTACTGACCTGTTTGTCTCCAGGTTAGTTACGCAAACGAGACTTCCCATCGGTAAGCTCTTGTGAGCTGCCGTTAAGGCGTCATCGTCCAATGGTTTTCCACTCGCAGTCTTGTATCCGCACTCTTCAGTGCTATACCAAGACGCGCGACCATTTTGGAGATCTCCTGCCCTTGCAGTAAAATCCCCAGCGAAAAATAGAAATAGAGCAACAAAAACCACTCTCTTACTGACATAGCAAAGATCAAGCATTATACCCACCTCCGTCAAAGTTTGTTTCAAAAGGGTTATTCTACAAATCTAACATTATTCTATAACACTTAGAGGCTAACGTCAAATTAAAGACGCGCGCAGGTAATCTTTCTACTCCTATATACGAGGAAAACTAGGGCAGAGTTGCATTTTAAGGTCATAAAATCAATTTGATTTTATGACCCTTTTAATATATTGTGTTAGCACATCGGAATGTGGTGTAACGGTAACATTCACGGTTCGGGATCGTGAGACTCCGGGTTCGAATCCCGGCATTCCGACAGAAAAGAAAAACTCAGTGAAAGCTGGGTCTTTTCTGTCGGAATGCCGGGATTCGAACCCTGAAAGGGGTCGGGAAAACTGTAGTTTTCCCGTGGAGGAAGGATTGGGAAAACCGAGGGTTTCCCAGGGGTGAGATTCCCGGCACCCACCTGCACGCTTCGCGACGGGATTCGAAAGGCTTCTCCTATATTTTTGAGACGAGCAGTACTCGGCTCGGTGAGAAAAGAGGAAAGCCATACTGTTCCTGTAAGGAAAGAATCCCGGCCCCCTTCCCCGTTCGAATCCGGGCACCCCTAAAATATAAGCCCCCAGCATTTGCTGGGGGCTTATATTTTCTGTCGGGGTGCCCGGATTCGAACCGGGATTAAATCGTCCCAAACGACTCGTGCTACCGTTGCACTACACCCCGAAATCTTACAACTGCTTGACTGCACTATCTTAACAGAAAAATCTGGAAAAACAATCTTGTCCCACTAAATAATGGTCTGACAATTCTAAAGGACATTATTCTCAGGCTAGGACGATATCCTCAAACGCTTCAATTTTAACTAACTCCCCTGACTTACTCAGGTACACAGAAACTAGATCAACCTGCCAATCGACTTCGCTTCCAATCCTCTTCTCTGTTAAATATGTTTGGATAACCCGTTTCTGACGCTGTCGCTTGTCAAAATTCATATGATCCTCAGGGTTAAAATCTGAAAATGTGCCATGTGTAACATCTCCAGACAGGGTTTTCACCTCGACAAAATGGATCACTCCACCATTTTGAGCCACAATATCGATCTCACCGTAGGGCTTCCAGTAATTCCTCTCAACCATCTTAAAACCCCTACCCCTTAGATAGATCAGAGCCTGATCCTCCCCAATCTTGCCGGTTTTTAGATGATCTGCTGACATATGTTCCATGTGGAATGTTTGGATTATGTTACTTAAGTAACATAATCCCATTTTATGACCTTAATTTAGCCCGGAATTGTCTGTTTTTGACTAATAGCGTTATTTTTGAACGTATTCTAATGGTAACAGACACCCTTTCCTCGGGGACAAACTCGGTTCTATCCCGTCTTTTATGCACATATCCCCATAGTTATCCCCAGTTTTGCACGTAGAAGTAAGGTTTTTTTATCGGTCTATGGGTAAATTAACCAAGACCTTAAACAACTTACTCATCTCGCGACTCTTTTGTGCCCTCGGAGGGATTCGAACCCCCAACATCAGCTTCGAAGGCTGGTGTGATATCCATTTCACTACGAGGGCAAATTTCTAACAACTACGATTCAGTGGGCACGGGGAGACTCGCCCGCGCCTCTCATCGCGCCGTCGCGCGATTCGGGCTGGGCACCGCCTCACCATTTCGCCTGCTGGCTCAATATGGTTCCGGCGTTCGATTCTCCCACGCCAGCAAAGCAGTTTGCTGGCTCGTGTGGGCACGGGGAGACTCGAACTCCCAAGGATTACTCCATACGCTTCTGAGACGTACGCGTATACCAGATTCCGCCACGTGCCCAATTGATGCTTATATTATCAGATTGTGCAAAAAATACCACGAAGATATTGTCTTTCATAATAATTTAAGCTACAATATTCAGCAGTCGTTTATTAAAAAGCGGGTATGGTTAAGTGGTAGAATACGTCCTTGCCAAGGATGAGACGGGAGTTCGATTCTCCCTACCCGCACAGTTAGCTTCACTACTATGAAAATAGAGCTGGAAATCCCCAGCGTTATTCGTGAAACACTCGAGACCCTTGAGAATAAGGGGTACTTGGCATATTTAGTTGGGGGATGCGTGCGAGATCTTTTGTTGCACGTGGAACCAAAGGATTGGGATCTTACTACCAATGCCACACCGGAAGAAATTGCCGAGATATTTCCCAAAACGGTATATGAAAACAATTTCGGCACTGTCACAGTGATCCATGAAGAGATCGAGGATATCAAATTACGCAATATTGAGATCACTCCATTCCGATTGGAAGCAAAATACTCTGACAAACGTCATCCCGATGAAGTAAAGTTCAGTCAAAAATTAGAAGACGATCTTTCTCGTCGTGATTTCACTGTGAATGCACTCGCGTACAATCTTAAAGGACAGCTTGAGGACCTATTTGGCGGTATACGCGATCTAAAGGACAAAGTAGTACGAACTGTCGGCTACCCGGATGAACGCTTCACAGAAGACGCGCTACGGCTTCTACGGGCCATTCGTTTCGCATCTCAATTAGGTTTTACGATCAATGATGAAACAGAAAAAAGTATTGAGAAAAATGCCGAGCTAATAAAAAATATTTCCACTGAACGTATTCGGGATGAATTCATAAAAATAATTATGTCGAGCCAACCGGCTTTTGGCCTTAGTTTAAGCCATAAATTGAGACTTCTAAAATATATCATTCCAGAATTGGAAGAGGGGATCGGCATCGAACAAGGTGGGGAACATATTTACGATGTCTGGGATCATACCATTCGTGCGGTGCAACATTCCGCTGAAAAAGATTTTTCTCTGGAAGTAAGACTGTCTGCCTTGTTTCATGATATTGGAAAACCACGCTCCAGACGGGCCGGAGGAAATAAACAATGGTCTTTCTATGGCCATGAGGTGATTGGCGAGAGAATGACCAAGGAAATTCTTGACCGACTAAAATTTCCCAATAAAACTAAGGACTTGGTCGTCAAATTAGTTAGAAACCATATGTTTTTCAGTGATCCAGACAAGATCTCGATGTCGGCGGTGCGTCGGATCATTGCTAATGTTGGCGCTGATCATATTTGGGACCTAATGAAAGTACGAGCCTGCGATAGAATAGGCATGGGTCGGCCAAAAGAGGACCCTTATCGCTTGCGTCGCTATGAGGCAATGATCGAGGAAGCCCTGAGCCAGCCCACGAGCGTGGCTATGCTTAAAATCGACGGGAAAAAGATCATGGAGGTTCTACGTGAAACACCAGGACCACGAATCGGCTGGTATCTGCACGCTTTACTTGATGAAGTATTGGAAAAACCAGAGCTTAATACACCCGAATATCTAGAAGGTCGCCTTAGTGAGCTGTCAAAATTAGATAACCAAACCCTAGAGAAGCTAGGGGAAGAGGGGAAGGAGAAAAAAGAGGAAGTGGAGGGGGAAAAAGTTAAGGAGATCAAGAAGAAGCATAGGGTTTAGGTTCACCCTATTGAGTAAGTTTTTCAAGGAAAAACTAAAATATCCCCAGCATTATGCTTGCTGGGGATATTTTTACTCAATAGGGTAAACAAACAAGCCACCCGGAGGTAGCGTTTAATGATAAGGCTACGAAGGGTGGCTTAGACACGAGAAACAAAGAACTTCGTCTCACGACGAGAAAAACAGGGAACGACGAACCGCCTATATTTTAGTTGGCGGTATGATGGTGCTCGGTCAGGCCGAATCGGACGGTGAACTCTCGACGAGTTCGAGATGAACAGTTTTGTGAGAAAAAACTGACAAAAAAAATGAAAACATGCCTTTTGTTAAATATTTAGTTGTAGTTGTCCGACTACGCGCCGTCTATGACGCACCATATGACAAGGACCGAATCAATACCTGATGTCCATTGTACTATCGGACAATATAAAGGACAAGCTTTTAGCTTGTCCGCAAACTGCTTTGTCTTATATAGCTATTCTGGCGACAATAAAAAGTTATCCACAGTTAAATTTTCGCATTCTCGATTATAAATTATTGTCTTTTCTTATCGTGAAAAGTTTTATGGATCTCAAGGAGTTGTCGATCAGTCACATGAGTATAGATTTGCGTCGTTGAAATACTAGAGTGGCCTAACATCATTTGTACCGAGCGAATATCGGCCCCATTTTGCAAGAGATCGGTAGCAAAAAGGTGACGGAGAGTATGTGGGGTCATCTTGCGGGAAATGCCAGCTTTGGTAGCATAATGTTTGACTATCCGCTCTACACTACGGGGAGTAAGGCGTGGACCATCATCTTTATCATTCATTTTCTCCGCGCAAGCATTTTTGGCCACATTGATAAATAAAGCTTCGTTCATATCCTTACGAGAAGCCAGATATTCCTTGATCGCGTCCTTAGCAGAAGAGGATAAAAATACCAGTCTAACCTTTTCCCCTTTGCCTCGTACAGCAAATTCATCACGAGTAAGATCAACGTCGTCTTGATCTAATCCGCAAAGTTCGGAAACACGCAAGCCGGTTGAGAAAAATAGTTCCAACATCGCCTTATCACGCAAACTTTTCTCTCCTTCACCCGAGGGACCAGAAAGGAGACGAGAAAGCTCTTGGTTGGTCACCAGATCAAGGTCGCGCGCACCAGTTTTAGCCAATTCGATCTTCTCGGGAGCGAGCGAGGTCACATTACGCTTGGCTAAATACTTTAGGAAGGTACGTAAGGCGATCAAATGGTAATTTTGCGTGTTTTTCTTGACCGTGCCGGCTGTTTTACCGCTTCCAGTTGGTTGACGGTTCAACCACAGACGAAATTCGCGCACAGCATCATCGCTAATATCTCCCGGTTTCTCGATCTTCTGCTGACCAAAAAATCTATTCAAATAACGATCGTAGTTCTCGACAGTCTTAATGCTTCTTCCTTTTTCTATTTCAAGATATTCAAGAAACTGCTTTTTAAGCTCTTTAATATTCATTATCCTTTAGTATAGCAAATTATTTTGCGACATGAATGTTTGATTCGGGGGATTTTTTCCCTTAACATCCCTGCCCCAGCACTCGTCCTTGCACATTTTAGCCATATATGCTACTATACTCATCAATATGTTAACGACCAAGAAAAAGCTAAATGTTATCAAAAAAGTCCAGGTAAATGACAAAGATACCGGGTCTTCTGAGGTGCAGGTCGCCTTATTGTCCGAACGGATCAATGAATTGGCCAAGCATTTGAAAGAGCATGCCAAAGATAATCATTCCCGCCGCGGACTTTTGAAACTTGTTTCCAGCCGCCGCACTCATCAGAAGTTCTTGGATGCTAAAACCAAGAAAGCCGTCGTTTCCAAATAATTTTAAAAGAAACCCGCGCGAGCGGGTTTCTTGTTTAAGTGATATCATTAGGTAGTATCTATTGGATACTTTTATATAGGTCGATGGACGTTTGCATATTTGTTTCTTTTTTATTCGTAGTATAGGCAGATCCCTCTCGGGAATCTCTTTATATATTTTTTTAACTTTTAACCAATTTTATGTCTGTAATCAAACATTCAAGCCAGCGTGTCGGCGTTTTTATTGATACGCAAAACCTTTATCACAGCGCTAAAAACCTTTATCACTCTCGCGTTAATTTCGGAAATATCCTCAAGGATGCCGTCGCTGGACGAGACCTCATTCGCGCCCGCGCTTACGTCGTAACGACTGAAGCGGGGGATGAGAAAGCTTTCTTTGAAGCTCTCGAGAAAATGGGCATCGAGATCAAAACCAAAGATCTGCAAATTTTCTTCGGCGGAGCCAAAAAAGCCGACTGGGACGTCGGATTGGCAATTGATGCCGTGAAAATGGCCTCAAAACTCGATTCTGTAATACTTTGCTCCGGTGACGGCGATTTTATCCCTCTCGTCGAGTATCTACAAGAAAGCACCGGTTGCCAAGTGGAAGTCGTCTCCTTCGGCAAAAGCACTTCATCTAAGCTAATTGAAGCCTGCGACGACTTTATGGATCTCTGCGACAATCCGCGCAAGTATCTGATCGGCCCAGCCGGTCCAACTACACCCGCCCCGCGCAAGACCGCCCAACCAAAAGCAGAATAATGAAAAGGAAAAAGCCGCCAGTCTCCAGAGGAGAGGGCGGCTTTTTACGAATTAAATTCGCTTTCAAACTTATTGCACCGTCAAATTCAGGGATCCCAAATAAGAGACTTCGGACACGAGAGTGTCGGGGGTTATGGATTCAACAACATCCAAAGTATACCCAATACGATCACCCAAGATGCTAACGCGCCGAGGTTCCCCAGTGTGATCCTTGTAAAAAAGCGGGGAGGTGGATTCCCCACTTAAGGTAAACAGACACCGCCATGGAAATCTACTGAATTCCATATATATATGCCTCCTTTCAAGGCTGATTTCTAACCTATTACTACCATGGGCTAGGAAAAAAAGGAAGCTCTTCGTTCCAAAAGGAAAAGGGCGGTTTTTATTTGATTTGACAATATACATATGCCGTGCTAATCTACCAAACAGGTAGTTGCCTCTGGGCAAAAATTTATAGTCCGAGGAGGGCGAAGAAATGCCCCATATCCGTTTAGAACCGATATACGGTTGCCCGCACTTTTCTGCGGGGATAGCGATGAGAAATAATAACGGCCGACTCGAGCTTCTGGTGGTCAAAGACAAGGGGAATCTCAAATTTCCAGGAGGACAAGCTGAGCCATCCGAGTTCGAAGGCATATGGGAAGATCCAGAGGAAACGCTCTTTCGAGAGATTGGAGAGGAACTTGGGGGAGAAGTTTCCGAGTTCTTCTTGATCCACAGTGCCGACAAGGGAGACTCGGATCATCCCCACACGCAGTTTTTCTTCCTGACGAACATCTGGATGGGGAAACACGGCGGAGAGTTGAACACTCTCTGGCTTGGGGTCGGGGAGCTTCGACAGAAACTCCTGCCCAGTCACCGGGAGGCCTTTGAAGCCACCCTGGCCCTGCTTCGGAAGGAATCCCAAAGCGTGGCCCTCGCAGCCTGAAAGTTACCTGCTCAATGCGGGACAAAATACTTTCGAACCAAGCGGCAATTCCACACGGGATTGCCGCTTTTTCTTTTGTATCGCCATAAAAAAAGAAGCCACCTCGTCTCCAAAAAGGAAACTGGTGGCTTTTTTCTTTATAATCTTTCTTTCCGGAAGATCATCGTCTTGAAAGACGGAACATCTCCACTTCTTCGTTTTCTTCTCCAGCTTGTGGAAGCTCTAATGAAATATCTCCAGCCCGAACTTCACCCCGACCAGTATCAACATCGAAGCGACAACACTCGCAGGGCAAAGGGCCATCCCCAAAGGCCACGAGGGTCTGTTTAGGATCGATGATCCACAAAATGGCACCTTCCCGATCCGGATACGAGATACTTTCGTATGGAGCGGCGATAACGAAAAAACGGCCCACCTTCTTAAGTTTCCCTGCCCAAAGAGCTTCAAACCCTTTAGGGAGCCCCTCAACCTTGACCGAATCAATTCTAATACTCGGGTTCATTTAAAGATCCCTTTCAAAAAAATTACATTTTCCAAGATAATTACTATCACACCCACCCTTATCGTGCAATAAAGGGGGGATTGTGATAATCTTTAGCCAGATTATTAATTAATTGCCGTTTGAGGACAGTCTGCGAAATCCAGAGCCAAATCCTATAGATTGGGCGCTTAATTTCGAAGATTTTTCCCCAGAGGCACAATAATATAGTACTTGTCCCGTTATAAATCCAGCTTGGTAAAAAAGCAGGAGAACTTCCGGGGAAGACAGGCCTTAGTCAGGTTTCGTCCAAAGGTACATTAAGATTTATAACTGGGATGCAATCCAAAGAATTCTCGATGGAGCTAGGCGGTCGCACTTTGACCGCTACTTTTACCGACTGGGCCAACCAAGCCGGCGGTTCGGTATTGATGAAGTATGGCGAGACGGTCATTTTGGCCACCGCCGTAATGAGCCAGAAGCCAAAGGAGGGAGGGGACTACTTGCCCCTGACTGTTGATTATGAAGAAAAGTTCTACGCGGCCGGCCGAATCTTCGGCTCCCGCTATCAGAAGCGCGAAGGCAGGCCTAGCGATGAAGCCATTCTCTCAGGCCGAATCGTCGATCGCACTATTCGTCCATTGTTTGATCAATCGATCCGCCATGAAATTCAGGTGGTCACGACCGTCCTTTCGATCGACGCCGATAACGATCCGGACACTTTGGGCGTGATCGGCGCTTCTCTTGCACTATCTACCTCTGATATTCCGTTCGCCGGACCAGTTTCCGCTGTACGTTATGGTATCGGCCGTGATGAAGCCGGCAAACCAGACTTCACCAAATATGTCATCAATCCTGTTTATGCCGAACGCGAAAATCTTACCCTCGACCTGCTTGTTTGCGGAAAAGATGGCAACGTAAACATGATCGAATCAGAAGCCAAAGAAGTGGGTGAGGATATCGTCAGCAGTGCTTTGGAACAAGCGGTCACGGAAATTGAGAAGATCCAAGCCTGGCAGGCCGGTATCATCAAAGAAATGGCCAAAGCCAAGCGCGCGATCGAGAAAAAGCCAACTACTGAAGGTATGGCGGAATTGTTCACCGCGGAAATTGCTCCCAAAATGGAGAAAGCAATGTTTTCCGGCCCGGGCAAAGATGGTATTCACGCCTTGGAAGAGGAGTGGATCAAATTATTTGCCGAAAAATTCCCTGAAAGCAAAACTAGCGAAGCCGCTTTCTTCTACGAAGACCGCGTCAATGAACTTCTGCACTCCGAAGCAATTAAGAATGATCGCCGACCGGATGGCCGTAAGATGGACGAACTGCGTCAAATCTCCGCGCAAGCCGGCGGTATTTCCTCGATCGTTCACGGCGTTGGTCTCTTCTACCGCGGAGGCACGCACATTTTGTCCGTGCTTACTCTCTCAGGACCGAAAGATTCTCAGCTAATCGAGGGCATGGAAATCCAGACCAAGAAGTATTTCATGCATCACTACAACTTCCCGCCGTTCTCCACTGGTGAAACCGGCCGGCTTGGCGCCACTTCGCGCCGTTCGATCGGCCACGGCGCTCTAGCGGAAAAATCCCTTCGCGCCGTATTACCTCCACGCGAAACTTTCCCTTACACCATCCGCTTGGTCTCAGAAGCGTTAGCCTCTAATGGTTCTACTTCAATGGGTTCCGTTTGTGGTTCCTCTCTCGCCCTGATGGACGGTGGTGTGCCAATCACACGCCCAGTCGCCGGCATTGCCTGCGGATTGATGAGCACGGAAAATGATATGAATGGGCCTTACAAAGTATTGACCGACATTCAGGGTCCGGAAGACGAACATGGCGATATGGATTTCAAAGTTGCCGGAACGACCGAAGGCATTACGGGTATTCAGTTAGACATCAAAGTTGGCGGAATCCCGGTCAAAATTCTAAAGGAAGCGATGGTTCAATCCAAAGCAGCTCGCTTGCAGATTTTGGAAGTAATCAAGTCGGCCATTCCGGCTCCGCGCGCCACACTCAAAGATTCCGCTCCAATGATCGAGATGATCAAGATCGATCCGGAAAAGATCGGCAAGGTGATCGGCCCTGGCGGCAAGAACATTCAGCAGATTACGGCCGACACTCTGACCGAAATTGAAATTGAAGACAGCGGTGCCGTCACAATTACTGGAAAGAAAGACGGGGTCACGGCGGCCAAAGAAATAATCGAGGGAATGACTCACGAATACCGCCCGGGCGAGCGCTACGAGGGAACAGTTGTCCGCCTAATGGACTTCGGCGCTTTCGTTTCGATCGGCCGAGGCAAAGATGCCGAAGGATTGGTGCACGTCTCCGAAATGGCTCCGTTCCGCGTAAACAAACCGACCGACCTAGTACAGATCGGCGACAAGGTACCGGTTGTCGTGAAGGAAGTGGATGAAAAGGGCCGTTTGAATCTTTCGATCAAAGGCGCTGACCCGAAATTCGCCGAGAGCAAGGGCTTGAAACCCGCTCCAGCTCCAAGCTACGGCGTAGCAAGGCCCGCTCCGTCTTTTACTCCACGACCCGCTTTTACCACGCCGAAGCCAGCAGGCGAAGGCGGGCCAGTCCAAAGCCCAGCCGCCTCCGCTCCTAGCTACAGCGCGCCGAAGCAAAGCATCGACGATGCGATCAATGGCCTGACAGGAGAGACACCGAAGGACGATACGGCACATACAACCCCGCCGCAGGTTTAATAAAACTTAAAATAAAAAACCGGTTAATAATCGGTTTTTTATTGACCAAAATGTATTAAACCTAAGGATAAAGTTGTTTCCTTAAAAGCCTTATCTTAAGCCATTTTATTTCAGGCCAATTGACTTTTTAGACTGTTGGGAGTTTAGTTAAAGTAGACCTCCGCTAGACTGCGAATCTCTGAAATCATTACGAAGACCAAAGAAATATCGGCCTTCGCAGTGGAAGATACCACAGAAAGGCTTATCCAATGAGTCCAGTTATCAACTCCCCCAAAATAAAGGCATTCTTCACGACTTTTCCCATAAAAGGATGCCTGAGGCTTGGTGAACAACTCGCCGACGCCCAGCTCGCTCCGAGAATCGATCATGAATTGTTGGCGCTCAGACCAGAACGTCGAAAAATTGGAGAAGAAACAAACTTTAGAGGCATCGTTGAGGATATCTTCGGCCTTGACCGAATTTTCCTCCTTGACCGTCTGGGCAACCAGCTAGGGCGCGTTGGCTTTCGCTGGGTACGTCCTAATCCGGACTATCTACGTCTTTGGTGGCACCGATATATCAAGCCAAAAAATCGCTGGATTCCGGCGATACCGGACACGGGAATGGAAAACCTGTCCGGACTGGATAGCGAGACCTTCGAGGAAAGTCTCAGGGAAACCTTGGACCGCATTCCCAAAAGCGATCTCGTCTACTATGTCGTGGTCGTAAAGCCGGGAATAGGCGGTTTTGTCTCGCTTGTCATTTACAAGCCCCCAAGAGAATACAAGCTCAAAGATTGGATCCAGTATCTTCATCATCGAGAAAAAGAAAATCTGCAACAGTGCCTGGCCGAGCTCGACACTCAAGCGGCTTAACAAGCCACTCGAGCCCGATGGACATTATTGATAGCAAACCCCGAGTACGTCTCCTGGAGGATAGCGTTTGCTCCTCCAGGAGATGCGAGGAGATTATATCAACAAAATTTCCCAAGGTATCTAAGCCCTGCAGGACAAAACCCTTATTATAAGGGCTTTTTTGTTCTACTTGACTTTTGGTTGATAAGGTGCTATACTTAAAACAGTTGCCATTTCCATAAGGAAATTGGAAAGAAGACGGGCATAGGCCTGTTAGATATTGAAATTGTGGAGGGATACCCTAATGAAACTTCGGGACAAACTTTATCTCAGCGCGTGTTTCTTGACAGTACTGCTTATCATTGGAATACTCCTGGATAACCAGTCCAAAAAGAGGCATTTCGTGGAGGCCCACAAGAATCCAGTCGCCATTGAAACCATCCAAGCCAAGGACGCCAAGACGGCAAAGGTCTGGAAGGAAGCTTTGAATCAGATCCCGCAGAAAAAATGGGATGCGATGGTCAAGGCCAAGACTCACTGGTACAAGGTGGCCGGAAAGATGAACGTGGTGGGGAATACAGGAATGTACGTGATTCCCATCGAACCGGACAATCGTGGCATTCAGTTGGCAACAGTCAGTGAATACGGGATGACCCAAGCCCGTGCCCACGTCGCCATTGGGGAGCTCCTTGCTGGCACCAGCAAATTGGAAGTTGAAGTCTATCCCTGGAGCAAAACTCGGGACAGCCAGATCGAGTACATCGCCACCAACGTTCGAAGGGTCCAATAACGCCTCGTACGATTACACGGAAAAGCCCGTGCCATCGTACGAGGCTTTTCTTTACCCGCAAAAATTTGTACTCAAATTTCGGCGGGTTATGCCACCCTATTGAGTAAAAAAATCGGAGATTTTTAAAATTGCCCGCCCCCAGCGTGGCAATTTTTACTCAATAGGGTGAATTTCTTGCTTATACAAGCTAGCCATAATACAATGTAGGTTAATTAGCAATCTCTATTTTTCAAGATAAAAATTATGGAACCGGATAATACCCAACCAATCAAGACTAGACCTTCAGATGGCGATGTTCCAACTCCGGCCGGAATGCCGGTAAAAACTCGTCCATCCGACGGAGAAACGACTGATGTCGCTCAAGCCTCTGTCGTAGCTAAACCGGAACCAGCAGTAATACCAACGACTCCGATCGAGCCGGTTTCTAAGCCGACTTCTCCAACTCCGACGCCAGATCCAGTACAAGTCATTCCGACGACTCCAGCCGATCAACCGATCGTTTCGACAACCCCAATCGTCACTATTCCCATAGCAGATGCGGTTCCAGTAAGCGTCCCGGAAACATCACCAACGGCTACAGCAGAAGTCGCCAAAACAATCCAGGAAAAGTTGGAGGCAGCCCGTGTTGCCATGGAGGGACCGGACCGCTCAGCTGAGAGAAAGAAGCGCGAGACGGAACAAAAAGTAGAGGAAGAAACTCACGAACTCTCTGAAGAAAAAGCCGAACTGGACAAAAAGAAAGAAAAACTGGAATTAGGCTGGATCGACCTAGACAACAAGCGGGGAGTCTTGAAAAAAGAACTTGACCCGATCCTGACCGAAGAAGAAAAGATCGAGGGTGAAGACAAATCGGCCGAAACCGAAGAGGAGGCTGCCGGATTGCCGGCGCAGAAACAGGAGGCCGAGAAGAAACGCCAGGGGTTAGATGCCCAGAGAAAGGCCGTTGAGGAGAAAAAGTGGGTAATCCAGGACAAGATCGCTAAGATCGAAGTGCAAATCGAAGAAAATACCAAACAATATCAGACACTATTGGATGATGAGGAGAAAATCTTGCAGAAGATCGACGACCTGAAAAAAGAATTAATTTAATGCCCCCAGAAGACTTGCAAAAAGAGAGGGAACGAGCCAGTCTGGCCATGCAAGGCGAGACGCGCGCGACCAAGGCTCTTGAGGAAGACAAAGAACTGACCGAAAAACGCAAAGCGGCCGCTTTTGCGATGGAAGGAGTAGAGAGGCGGACCAAACGTGAAGCCAAGGAACACGAACTCAAAGAGAAGCAGGAAATGTTACGCCGGATCGACGACGAAGTGAAGCGAAGAGAAGAAGAGGCCGAAAAGAAAAAACAGGCAGCGGAGGAGGCGCGCAAAAATCAGGTTGCCGCCGAAAGCGCGGAACTCAAACAAAAAGAGGATGACTTTGCCGAATCGCAAACCGCCATCGAAAAGTTGAAGGAACAGCGCGGGTCAACATTGAGAACTATTCATACTTTGCAGTCTGATATCGCCGAAGCGATCAAAACAGAACACCTCTCGACTGAAAAGATCTCGATCGCGGCCCAAGACCAACAGCCAACAATCGCCAGCTCATTTTCAAACACGGAAAGCCAGCGGAGCGGAGGAGGAATCGGCAAATTTTTAATAATACTTTTGGTCTTGATCTTGCTCGGAGGCGGGGGCTTCGGTGCTTACCGCTTTTGGAAAGCTAATCAAGCCGTGCCGGTAGTTGCACCCGTCACCGTACAATCCCTTATTTTTGCCGAAACCAGCTTTGAGATCGATTCCAGCAAAGTATCCTCGGATAATCTCGGCAAACAGACTTCCGCGCTACTTGATTCGCCGGCCGGAGCCAGCGAGCAGATCGTAAATATTTATTTTACCAAAGAAGCTTCTTCCACCGACGGCCAGCTGGCGAGCAAATCTCTCTTGAACTTCAGTGACTGGCTAACCTACAGTAATTCCGCCATTCCAACTGACTTCTCCCGCTTCATCCAAAATTATATGGTGGGCCTCGACAAGAATAGTAGTTCTAGTTCTTTTTTCCTGGTGCTTAAGACCGATTCCTATGCCAATGTCTATCAAACTCTGCTCGATCACGAAGGCGATTGGGTACGCAATATTTTCCAGAGTTTGGATGGCAAAGATCTGACGACTCAGACCGCCGGGCAAAAATTTACCGACTACATCCTGAAAAACGTCCGGACCCGCGTTTTGCGCGACGAAACTGGCCAAACGGTTCTCATTTATACCTTCCTTGACCCGGCCACTTTTATCGCCGCTACCAATGAAGACGCCCTCTACCACGCCTACACCGTTTACAATACCCGCGCAGTGGCGAATTGATTAAGGCCCTGACTTTGTTACAATTTAATTGATAAGCTTTTTAATTTAAATCAGAATAAATATGAATACCGAATTATTCAAAACCAGGTTGGAAGAAGAGAAGAAAAAATTAACCGATGAGCTGGGTTCTATTGCCGTGACCGAAAAGGGAAGCGGTGATTGGAATGCCGTAAGAGAAGAAGATCCTGGCACGACCGGCTCGAGCGATGAAGTGGCCGACCAACTGGAAGATATGAGCGAGCGCAAGTCGGCGGAAGTCACTCTAGAGAAACAGCTGGCCAAAGTAAATCTGGCCTTGGAAAAGATCGAGAACGGCAAATACGGCATTTGCGAAATCTCCGGCGAGCCGATCGAAGATGATCGTCTGGAAGCCAACCCTTCAGCCCGCACCTGCAAAATGCATATAGACCAGGAGGATAGTTTGCCAATATAAACAAAAAAAATGCGACCGAGCGGGTCGCATTTTTTGTTTTTAAAATTTGAGAATATAATAGACCAATGCTGTCCAAACTCCATACCGTTCAGATCAACGGGATCAAGCCGAACATCGTTGATGTCGAAGTCGATACTTCGCGCGGGATGCACGCTTTTTCGATCATCGGGCTGGCTGATAAAGCGATCGAGGAAGCCAAAGATCGCATTAGCGCGGCGATCAAAAATTCCGGCTTCAAACCACTCACCAAGGGTAGTAAAAAAATTATTGTTTCTCTAGCACCGGCCGATGTCAAAAAAGAGGGTTCGCAATTCGATCTGGCGATAGCGCTGGCCTATTTACTGGCGGAAGGAGAAATCAAATTCGACCCGAAGAAAAAAATATTCCTGGGCGAACTGTCGCTTACCGGCGAACTGCGACCGATCAAAGGCGCCTTACTTTTAACCCAGACCGCCAAAGACAAAGGCTTCACTGAAGTATTTCTGCCGACCGAAAATGCCAGGGAAGCGGCTCTTATTCGGGGAATAAAGATATTTCCCTGCAAGTCACTCAAAGAAATAGTTGACCATCTGCAACCCGCACCCAAACCGGCAGAGGGAAGTGAACCTGAACCAAAATTTGAAATTCCTATCCAGCCGGAAACTGAGATCGACAACAGCGAGCAAATATTTACCTTTGATTTTTCTGATATCCGCGGACAGGAATCGGCCAAAAGGGGACTAGAGATAGCAGCGGCCGGCGGGCACAACGCAGCAATGTATGGTCCACCAGGAACCGGGAAATCAATGCTGGCCAAGGCCTTTTGTGGCATTTTGCCTCCGCTTTCTTATGATGAAATCATCGAAGCCACCGGCGTGCATTCCGTGGCTGGCACCCTCGAAGGCGATGTGGTTTCCCGTCCGCCCTTCCGCAGTCCGCATCACACCTCGTCCTACATCTCGATCGTCGGCGGAGGAGCGTGGCCAAAACCGGGAGAGATCACTTTGTCTCACAGGGGAGTTTTGTTCTTGGATGAATTTCCCGAATTTGAAAAGAGAGTCGTCGAATCCCTTAGACAGCCTCTAGAAGACAAGGTCATCTCGATCAGCCGATCCAAGGGCACGATGCTTTTCCCGGCCAATTTCATTTTGATCGCCACAATGAACCCTTGCCCGTGTGGATACAACGGTTCAAAGACTCGCCCCTGTGTCTGTGGGGCGGCGGATATTATGCGCTATCAGAAAAAATTGTCCGGACCGATCGTAGACCGCATTGATCTTTGGCTGGATGTTCCGCAAATTGATCACGAAAAATTAAGCGCCAAGGGGGCGGGAGGGGAATCATCGGAAGAAATTCGCCAGCGGGTAATTCGCGCCCGACAAATCCAACTGAACCGCTTTGCCGGTTCCAAGCTCAAATGCAATGCCGAGATGAGTATTCGCGAGATCGTAAAGTTCGCTTCGCTTGATGAAAAACTGTCGCAATTTTTAAACGATGCCGCCCGAAGACTGGATCTCTCTGCCCGCGCCTATCATCGCATTGTGAAACTGGCCCGGACTGTGGCTGACCTAGCGGGAGAAGAAAATATAAATCAAGCCCACTTATCAGAAGCCCTACAATACCGACCGAGAGTGGGAATCTAGCCCTTGCATTAAGGGTAAATCAATGATATAATGTAAAAGGTTCATAAAGGAGGTAATAAAAAGTGAACATTGCCATTGAAGGACCGTCGGGAGCTGGAAAAACTACGCTTGTAAGCCGTCTTATTGCCTCCTCGGATAGATTTGAAATTATCCCAGAATACAATATCCTGGCCGGTGGCGCTAAAAATTTCCCACCTCCTCCAAAAAACAGGACCGAAGCTCTGCAGTCCAGCAAATTTTTCTTAAAACTAGAGCTGGAACGCCAAACCTTTATTAAAGGAGTTATTGAGAGAGGAAAGATGGCTGTCCAGGATCGAAGCCTGTTTACTTGTATCGCCTTTGACTATGCCAAGGCGAGCACTGGGGGATTCGACATCTGGCAGGAAACTGAACGAATCTTTTTAGAAATTGGCGGTTTAATCTTGCCCAAGATAATTTTCTTTCTGGATGTCAGTTTCTCGAACGCCACAGAAAGGGTGGTCAGGAGAAATGACGACCCTAAAGCTAAAACATTAGCTAATCCGGCCTTTAACGAAGCTTTTAGGGATTACTTCCTAACAGAGGTGCCCAAAAAAGTCCGGGTTTGCCGAATAAACGCTAATGCCGATCCGGAGCAAGTTGAGAGTTCTGTCTTAAGCCAATTTTAAGAATGCCGTCAATCCAATGGGTTGGCGGCATTTCCATATTAATCTTCGTCTTTAATCTATTTGTCTGCTAAAATATCAACTATGAATAAATATGAGGTCATCTTTTTGGACTGGAACGGAACACTATCAAAATCAAAATTTTGGGGCCATTTAGAGTACGAAGACGATTCATTCTTCAGACAAACAGAAGATGCATTATTCGGTAAGTTACGGGAAATGCTAAAACCCTGGATGAGGGGCGAGTATAAGAGCGAAGACATCTGTAAAAAAGTAGCCGAAGAAACCGGAGTGGACTATAAAAAGATCTTTTCTGAATTCATCAAAGGATGTGAAATTATGGAGCTTAGCGATCCGGAAATTCCAAAATTGCTTCATTCAATAAAAAAGACCGGGGTAAAAATTGTCATTGCCACGGATAATATGGACAGCTTTGATCGCTGGACATATCCGGCCATCCAAAAAAAACATAATCTGCCTATCGATGAGATTCTGGACTCATCCAAACTCAGGGTCATGAAAAAAGATATGCAGAATGGAATTAGCCTATTTTTCGACGACTATCTCAAAAAGAATAATCTTTCATGCAACCAATGTATCCTGATAGACGATAGCCCCGATGAAAATGGTACACTGTCTCAAATCGGGCTAAATTATCGACAAATATATTCAACAGAAGATCTTATTGTTGCATTAAGAGATCTAAGCGGAAACAATTAGCAGGCTAAGATAAAAGGCAAAAGGCGCGGTCGAGATAAATCCCTCCGCGCCTTTTTGTTTTTTATTAAAGCTAAAAGCTGAAACCTGACAGCTGAAAGCTATCTCTTCCCCTTCGCGAACGGATTGACCGCTCCGCGAACTTCGAAGTGGCAGTGGTTGCCGGTGGAGTGACCGGTGCTTCCCACATGGCCGATCGTTTCACTCTGATCAACCGATTGTCCGACGTTTACCGAAACACTAGACATGTGAGCGTAGAGAGTCTGGGTGCCATTGGAATGCTTAATAACGACATAGTTGCCATAACCGCCGTTCCAGCCGTCGTTATCCTTGGCAATGAGAACCTTACCGCTAGCCGCCGCCAAAATTCCCGTACCGGCTGGAGCGGCAATGTCTACCCCGTTGTGACCATGAAGACCTTGCGAGAGTTTCCCGCCGGCCACCGGCCAAACGTAATAACCGGAGTACGAAGGTTGGGAAGGCTTACCGCCCGGTTTCTTTCCAGAGGCAGAAGGAGATACTTCACCATCTGGAATAATAATCTCGTCGCCAACGGTCAATTTTTCCGAATCTAGATTATTGAAAGCCATAATCTCTTCCTTGTCGCCACCATATTTTTTCGCGACCGAAGCAAGAGTATCGCCTTTCTTTACGGTATACTGTACCCCGGAGATCGGTAGGATCACTAATTGGTCGCCTTCATGTACAGCCGAGCCTTTTTTGAGATCATTAGCCCACAGGATCGTATTGACCGACACGTTGAACATTTTGGCGATCCCGGAAAGTGAATCGCCTTTGCGCACGGTATAAACGGAGATCTGATCACTTGACTCTCCCGTCGAGGAAGCCACATCCGCGGCGCTACCCAGAGGACCGGCATCAGCGAGCAGGGAATTGTCATCCACGATCTGAGTGTCCACCGAAGTTTGGTTCCCAGAATCACCTGAACTGGCGGCGACAAGCAGGGTCATATTCTGCACCGAACCGGCGGGGGCGGTAGTACTGCCATCAGCCGGTAAAATATCATTCATAAAAGAAAAGATCCCGGCCGAAGCCGACATTGGGATGACGACAGCCAAGACTAATATTCCCAAAAACCAAACAGCCGGCTTGGCAATAAGGCGGAGGAATAAAGGTTTATTACGACTCGGACCGTCCGAGTCAGAATTGTTCAAACTAGGTAAAATACGTTTATTTTATGTTGCGTCTCAGCGGTTCAGCCGGTTCTCATCGATTGCCTATACCTGCACGCAATAGAAGCAATTGTAGCCGAAATGGACCGTTTCCGGAAGACGAAACGGGCTAAAAAGTGGATAGCAACACATTTGATCTGCTGTAAAGGTAAAAATGTCGTTTTGAGGCAATATTTTTCCGGCCAAGGCTAAATTTTTGACAGATACTAATTGTTATTTGGTACTACAAAAAACCGCCTGTTGGCGGTTTTTGTTTCTATTCGGCAACTGGAACTGGTTCCGGTCGGAGCTTGGCGATTATCTCTCTTTCGACTTCTGCCAGGTCGCGACCATAGGTCAGGCGAGATAGTTCAACAAGTTTTTCTCTTAGTTCAGCGTGCCCTGGCGGGGGAGCGATACAGGTAAAGGAGAAGGGTTTCATCGGCTCGCCGTTTACCAGGAGTTTGGCGAAGGCTTTGAAATTCTCCACCGAGGTCAGGTCATTGGCATTGAATTCCGGACCGAATTGTTTGAGCAAAGGTTCAGTGTCTGGAGCCCCCACCCGGAAAGCGATCATGGAACCGACGTTGCCAAACACCGCCTCGCGAATATTGTCGGTCAGCTGGGAAATGAATTGGTGCGCCACGATCAAACACAGGCCGTATTTGCGCGCTTCCGAAAGAATCGTCGAGATGGAATCGGTTGTAAAGTTTTGGAACTCGTCGATATAGAAGAAGAAATCTTTGCGATCTTCCTGCTTCATATCTCCGCGGGCCAGAGCGGCCATCAGGATCCGGCCAGTGATGATCATACCGAGTAAATTGGCATTCTGGTCGCCGATCTTCCCTTTGGCCAGCTTAACGAGCAAAATTTTCCGCCTGTCCATCAGGTCGCGAATATTGAACGAAGACTTAGCTTGCCCAATGATCGGGCGCATGTAATCGTTGGAAATGAAAGAGGAAAACTTGGACACAATGTAAACGGTCATGTTGGCCAAGCCTTGATCGCCGGTCGCCTTGGCCGCCTCCTTGGTCCAAAAATCCACAACTAGAGGGTCGGCACAACGAGAGATCTTTTGATTGCGATATTCAGTATCGGAAAAAATGCGCGGGACATCGAGCATGGTCGGCATTTCATTGACCGCATCGCCCAAGAGAAGGAGTAGCGCATTGCGCAAATAATACTCAAACATCGGTCCGCCGGTAGTCTTCAAGTCATAAAGTTTGTCAAAAATATTCAGGATCTCACCCACAATGAATGACTTTTCTTCCGGCCGAGCAAGATCGTACTCGAGCATATTTAACCCCAGCGGACGGCGCAGATCGCCCGGATCGAAAACAACCACGTCATCGATGCGATTCTGCGGAATCCGATCAAGAATATTGTCCACCAGATCGCCATGCGGATCGATCACGCACACCCCTTGGCCATTTTCAATATCCTGCACGATCATCGGCGCAAACAGTTTGTAGGATTTACCGACGCCAGTCTGCCCAATCACGTAAAGATGGCGACGACGATCGGCCGGGGAAAAACGCACCAACTTTCTGTCTCCGCGAAATAGATTTTCACCCAAAATAATTCCTTCGGCTGGCAAATTGGCCGGCGGAGCCACTTCGCGCGTCCGCAACCAGGCGATCCGGGGAACATCAGAGCTTGCCGTCGGCAAATGCATCACGCTGGCAATTTCTTCCGAGTTCAGGACCATGTACTGATCTCCGCTCCATTCCCGGAAAGAATATTGAAAATATAGTTTCTGCAATTTCTTCGGCATCACCACCTGAAAACTATTACGCACCGGCGCCGTAAACTGAGAGAAAGCTCCCGACAAGGCGAGGAAGATCTCCTCGGCCCGACCGGGATCATCAGATGAGGCAACTAAACGAATATTGACGGAATACAAAGGCTTGGCGATCTTTTGCTGTAGCGCTTTGACCGCTTCTTCGTCCACCACTTTGGGGGCCGGGGCATCGGACACCGTCTTCGGTGTCGAAAGGATCATTTTTTCGATTCCTTTCATCACCGTCTTGTTGCCGGCCACGGCGCTAAGTTTTTCACCATTCTTGATCCGCTCCAAACCATGCATGATCTGATTACGAGATTCTTTGAAGGCCGGAGTAATTACCAATTGGATGGCAGCTCCATCGCCAATTTCTTTCAGTTTCGAAAGGGTCGAGAGAATCGGGGCAAAGGTATCCACCTCCGCCTCGCGATAGGTACGCAAAGGAAGAAGGTAACTCTGAGTTTGTTTGAGATATCCACCAACGCTCTGCCCGCTTTTGCTGAAAATATTGTATTCCGGCGCCTCGTTCACTTCGGCATCCAAAAATAGCCCTTGAATAGTCCGTTTGGCAAAATCCAGCTGAGCGCGCGGGACAGCGAGATAAAAATTGATCTGCTCGGCGCCATTTTCCACCGCTACTTCGAAAATGAACGGCTTCTTGATCGAAGACAGGGAATTGAAGAGCTGTTCGGTCTGATTGATGTCAGCCAAAAAATCCTTGCCTCCGCCATTCTGTTCCTTATCTTTCCGGCTCAGTTTGATCGAGAGAACCTGCAAATCGAGAGAGGTTAGGAATGGCCGGCGAAGGTAGGCGATAATGACGCCGATCACTATTGCCACGATCGCCATCGGCACGATATAGGCAAATAAAAATGGGATGAGGGGCATAAACAATTAAGAATTAAGGATTAAAAATTAAGAATGAAATTTTAATACAAAAATTACACTTCCGAAGCTATTTAATAATTCCTCGGGTTTTTAGTTCTTCATAGAGCCTAGTTACCAAAACATCGTGGAAAGCATCCAACATAAAGGGGTTCTCCATCATTAATTTATTCACTGTCGCCTTGATGCCGTCTTTCGGCACCATGGAGATGTAAGCATTGAGGATCTCAACTTGCTCGGGAGGCAAAGTGGCCAGATAGTCATCGGAAACCGGTTGGGGCACCGGAGCGGGAGCGGATTGATCATCGGTTGCAGTTGAGCCCGCCTGCGCCGTGGTCGGCTTCGGCGTGGCAACGTAAAAATGCTCGGCCACCGTCTCGGAAACGAGCTCCTTATCTTCGCGCACAATTCCGCTCTGCCCCTCGAGCACCCGTTTTTTCTCTTCGATCTGCCGAGACAGTTCCGCGATCTCCGCTTCCAAACCTGCCCCCGATAAATTTTCCGCCATAAAAATTAGTATTAAAAATAATGATTAGGCTAATTATATTACAAATACCGGGAACTCAAAGGGGTTACGGCTAGACGCGTTTTCATCCGTAATTCGTAATCCGTAATTCGTAATTAATTGTGATATCATAATGAAGCCCAATTCCGTTTTTTCTCTTTACTTTTTACCATTTACTCTTGAAAATGAACCATCTCGACACCTTAAATCCCTTCCAGCGCGAGGCGGCCACCCACAAAACCGGCCCGCTTTTAATTATCGCCGGCGCCGGCGCCGGGAAGACCAAGACGATCACTCACCGGATTTTACATTTGATCGAGAATGGCGTCGGGCCGGAACGCATTTTGGCCATCACTTTCACTAATAAGGCAGCCAAGGAGATGCGCGATCGGGTTACTAACTTGCTTGGCCGGCCGGAATCCTCCGGTAACCCCTATACCGGTTCGCGCGGGGTGCCCTTCATGAGCACCTTTCACTCCCTCGGGGTATATATTCTGCGCGCGCACGGCGAGGTGCTCGGACTATCCCGCTATTTTTCCATCTACGACAAAGATGAACAGCTGTCCAAGGTCAAACAAGCGTTGCGTTCCTTGGGGATGGACGAAAAAGTGCACGAACCGCGAAAAATTCTCCACTTGATCTCCAAATTGAAAGGGGACGGACGATCACTGGCCGATTTTACCGCCACCGCTGGCAAAGAGTGGAACGGCAAGAACACTGCGACAGTCTGGGCAAAATACGAAGAAATACTAAAAGCCGAAAAAGCACTAGACTTTGATGACCTGCTCCTAAAAACCAGCGAGCTTTTCGCCAAATTCCCGGAGATCCTTGAGCAATACCAGGACCGCTGGCAGTACATTCATATCGACGAATATCAAGACACCAACGTCGTGCAATACGATCTCACCACCTTACTGGCCAAAAAGCACAAGAACCTGTGTGTGGTGGGGGATATCGACCAGTCCATCTACAGCTGGCGCGGAGCTGATTATAAAAATATTCTCAATTTTGAGAAGGATTATCCCGAGGCCAAAGTGGTTTTATTGGAAGAGAACTACCGCTCGACTCAAACGATCCTTTCCGCCGCCAATGAAGTGATCAAGAAGAACAAGAAACGCCGGGAAAAGAATTTGTTCACCAAAAACAGCGAGGGTGATAAGATCACTCTCTATTCCGGCTTCTCTGAACAAGATGAGGCGCGTTTTGTGGCTGAAGAAAGTTTCAATTTGATCCGAAACGGCATTCCGGCCGAGGAGATTGCCGTGCTTTATCGCGCCAACTTCCAATCACGGGTACTGGAAGAGCAATTTTTGCGCGCCGGCGTGGCCTACCAAGTTCTGGGCACTCGTTTCTATGACCGCAAAGAAGTGCGCGACCTGATGGCTTTTATCAAATTAGCCTTCAACCCCGACGACCGCGAAAGTTTGAAGCGGATCATCAATGTGCCTCCGCGCGGAATCGGTGATGTTACTTTAGCTAAAATTTTTGCCGGGGAAGAAGCCAGTTTGCCCGAGAAAATGCGCGAAAAACTGAATAATTTCCGTTATTTCCTAACTCAGATCAAGAAAAATGCCGAAACAATGAAAGCCTCAGAACTAGTGAAATTCATCGTGGAGGTCTCGGGCATTGCCGGCCAACTGGAAAAAGGCGACGAAGAAGCGCAAGAACGGCTGGAAAACTTAAAGGAATTCGCTTCGCTCGCCGTGCGCTACGACGATCTGCCAGTGGAGGAGGGAATTATGCAGTTGGTTACTGACACCTCGCTCGTTTCTGATCAGGATAGTATAACGGCCAAATCGCACGGAGTACGTCTAATGACCGTACACGCCTCCAAGGGACTAGAATTCAAAGCAGTCTTCATCACCGGCCTCGAACAAAATCTTTTTCCGCACGCTGGCATGGGTAGCGAGAAACGTGACGACGAAGAGGAGCGCCGGCTATTTTATGTCGCCGTCACCCGCGCCAAAGAAAAACTTTATCTCTGCTACGCCCAGATGCGCACCATTTTCGGCGCCAAGCAATACAATCTGCCCAGCGAATTCATTGGCGATATCGATGACTCCCTCCTAGAGGCCGCCGATGGCAATTCCAACCAGAGTGGCGCCCCGATCGTGACTAGCTATATTGATTTTTAATATCCGCTCGTACGATTTTGCGCCAGCAAAAATCTACGATTTGCGGATATTAACCCCGCCCCATGCCCAGGGCAAGCGCGGGGACGAACCCCAGTAGTACAGCAGAGCTGACTACGGGGCAAAGTAGCCCTAAGGTGTATTTATGAGCGACCTGCCCCGTAGCATCCAGCAGGATTGCTTCGGGGAGCGCTTGCCCGTCTGGCCTTTTGGGGCTGGGTTAGACAAACAAAAACGCCCGACAGTGTGTCCGGGCGCCAGCTAGAAAAAATCTAGTCTCAACATGAGCATTAGGACAGTAAAAACTGAGATTGTAGACCGTGCTAAATAGATAACGGCTAGAACATCTCGTTTAACTATCTGTTCATAAAGAGCCAGGCTCGAAGCGGTCATTGTGATCAGCCAGGGGATATACGGTTCGGAATTTTCACCGGCTAGCCACAGGTGATGGACAAACGGCACATAAGCCACGACCATCAAACACTGGATCATCAGGTTGCAGATAAAGTGACTCTGACTCAAATACCAGATGATCGCAATGATTCCAGCCGTTACCAGACAAGCAATCTCAAACCGATCAAATCCCATCCTTGCGTCCTTAGCAAAAAACAGCATTGCCACTATCACCAGGATCACATTAATGGCGTCGGCCAATCCATAAATATTGCTCGACAAAGTCCTTTTTTCTGATGACCGCAGGTAAGTTATCATTGATAACTGGGTTGCGGTCAAGAAGATCAACCAGGTGGCTAAAACCGGCCTAGCTGAACCAAAGACGATACCGTGGCAATAAATTATACAGAAGGCCGAGACCAGCACCACGACGGTAAACCTCAAATATTTCATCAACAGCCCCTTCCTAAAGTCAATCTACCTTACTAATTCATAGACTGAACTATCTTCACGTTTTTGTCAAGTCTGCCAAACGGCTCAATTTAAGCATATAATTCGCATATGATCGTCGCTAAAAAATCACTCGGGCAGAATTTCCTCACTAATGGGGCGGTAATCAACGAGATTGTGAAGGTTACCCAGGTGGCTGAGGAAGACACTGTACTAGAAATAGGGCCAGGAGAAGGGGTTTTGACCGAAGCCCTGCTTGCCACCGGCGCCAAGGTGGTCGCCGTCGAGAAAGACGACCGGCTGATTGCCCTCCTTAATAAAAAATTCTCCGATTATGCCTCGAAGGGCCTATTTAAGCTTGTTCATGGGGATATTTTGGAATTTTTCCCCAAAGAGCACGACTTAAAAGTGGGGGAATATAAGGTGGTGGCCAATATCCCTTATTACATTACCGGTCTGATCCTGCGCCAATTTTTGGAAAGCGACTGCCAGCCGGCCTCGATGGTCCTAATGGTCCAAAAAGAAGTGGCTGAGCGAGTCATCGCCAAAGATGGTAAAGAGAGTATCCTATCAATCAGTGTCAAAGCTTACGGCGAACCAGTTTATATCCGGACCGTCAGTCGGGAAGACTTCGAACCGGCGCCCAACGTCGATTCGGCCGTACTTTTAATCAACAATATTTCTAAGAACTTTTTCGAAAACCTCTCAGAAAACCGCTTTTTTGAGGTAGTAAAGAAGGGTTTCGGCCAAAAACGTAAAATGTTAAAGGGGAATTTGGGACTTTCCGAGGAAATTATGGCCAAGTGCGATATCCCGGTAAAAGCCCGCGCCGAAAACCTAAATCTAAACCAGTGGAAATGCCTTGTTCAGCAAATGAAACATGAAAACTAAACTTTTTTATCTCTTAATCATCATAATTGCGGGAATTTCACTCTGGTCGTTGGCCGGAGATCGAATAAATGACGGGAGCAACGGAAAAAAACCGATAGTTGATCAGAAATCCGTCGTAATATCGGTAAATGACTTAAAAATCCAAGCTGAAATTGCCGACACTCCTGCTAAAAGGGAACTGGGGTTGTCCGGACGAACAAACTTAGGCCCAAATGAAGGATTATTGTTCATTTTTGACCAGCCGGGCCAGTACAAGTTCTGGATGAAGGATATGGATTTCCCGATCGACATCATTTGGTTGGACGAAAACAAAAAAATCGTTGATATTACTGCCAATTTGGCTACTTCCACCTATCCAAACGCCTACACCAGCTTACTTCCAGCCAAATACGTGTTGGAGGTGAATGCTGGATATACCGCCAACAATAAGGTTAATATCGGGGATCAAACAAATTTCTAAACATTCCAAAAAAAACGGCCAATGGCCGTTTTTTTGTATCAGAAGAAATGCGCCAAACATGAAGGTTCTACCTATTGCTTTGGACACTCGAGACTAGGGTGAGAGAACCATTGATCGTCGAGTCGCCAGCCGCACTCTGGTTAGCCGTACAGATGTCTATTCGCGAAGTCCCTTGGCCAGTAAAGGCGCTTCCTGTATCTACCACCTTAAAAACGATCTGCTTGCCATATTTCTGCTCCAATTCGGGAATACATAGCTGCGTACCATAAGGGAAGGTCTTAGTATCCATCGCTACCGAAACGTAACTACCGCGGCCGGCTAAATAATCTTGCAAAGTGATCAATTCATTGCCGATACGATCTTTTGACCCGCCTTCCATTGCATTATTTTCCTTGGTATACCCCGTACCGCGAGCTGGATAGGAATAGGCCTTGGCCCCCATGCGCTTACATAGATCGGGCGGAGTGGTTGGAGGAGTCGAACTGGCGGGCGGTTGTGCCGGCTGTTGAGGGGAAACAGTTCCCGGACCGGTGCTCGGAGCCGCCCCGCCGGTACCGGAGGTCCCGATCATAATGACATCCTTCCCGGAACCGACCGATACGCAATACCAGGCCACTCGGACTCGACAAGTTACATCCTCACCGTGAGTTCCCAGTACTTGAACGCCCGCCTGTGGAACTTGGCCAAACATATAGGTCGTCGCCTTGGAAGGGCTATACATAATATAGTTCGGAAGATCTGATTTTGGGGGAGTGATCGGGATAAGAGAGTAGTCATCGGTACAAGTACATCGGGTTGGTTGGCCGGTAAGTCCGCCAAAAGGCTGATTGGCTCCCGCCCCAGATGCACCGGAAGAGCTTCCACCTCCGCCAGACGATCCGCCCGAAGAGGAGTTGCCGTTATTATTGCTTCCACCACCAGTAAGGCCCCCCTGGCTGGGATTATTTCCGCTGCCGCTCGTCCCGGCGGGATTGGACCCGGTAGAATTAGGGGTCTGACCGGATGAATTAGGGCTACTTTGGCTATTGTTTGTGTTATTGGAGGGGGCGTTGCTTCCTGCCGGCGCCTTTAGACCAAGATTTTCCAGACCTAAATAAGCCGGACTTTTAGGATTAGGGGGCAAGCCGAGAGAGATTCGAGTCAATTCGACGGCAATCGCCACCAGACGCTTCCTCATTTCCGCCATGATCTGAGCAATTTCCTGGTCGCTGCTTGAAGCTGAATTGGGAGAAAACTGGCCAGTGACCGAAAGGGAAACTAGGGATGCCCCGCGCGAGACTACCGGGAAAAAGATGACTGCTAATAATCCGATGAAAAATATTTTTTTATTCGTACTCATTTAGAAAAAGTATAACACAAAATCAATTAACAATTAGCAGTGATTAGTGAATAGTTTTCCACTTATTTTTGCTATCCATCGCTATCTAAAAAAGATATAATGATAAAGAATTTTTTCCAAAAAATTGGACCCAGCCGTAAAAAAAGTTTCCATAGCGATCATCGTGATCCTCCTTCTCACGATCGGGGGGTTTTGGTATGCCAATAATCCGATAACTCTATCTCATGCCGTAAAAAATTCAACAGAGACATCGACCAGGACACCGAATCCGGAAGCAATAATAAATATCCAAACCTACACCGCCGGACGCGACCAGATCGATAAGGCAATCTCCGCCGAACTGGCCAAAACCGGTACCACTTCATCCCGCACGATCCAGACAGCCAAACAATACACCACAACAAATCTGGTCATTTCCTATGACACAAGCGCCGTGGCTCTGCACGCCTATGGAATCAAAGTGGCTTCCGCCCTAAAACCTTTGGGGAACGATACGGGTAATCCGATCGCGGTCATGCTTAATATCCTTCAGACAGGGGACCAATCCCAAGTCCAGACGATCATCGCANGAGCCACAGCCAGCAAACAGGCTTTGGCCGACCTGCTAAAAATTCCGACCCCAAAAACCGCGGCCGCTATCCATTTGGCGCTGATCAATGCCGTCGCCAGCAACGGAGCCTCGCTTAGAGACATGGCCACCATTCTTGATTACCCCAGCATTGCCATCCAAAGCGCCGACCTCTATCGCGTTCAGTCGCTCGATTTCGTAAAAGCCGTGAACCGTTTAAATCAATTTTTCCGCGATAATAATGTCGTATTCAGCGACAATGAAAACGGAACGATCTATGCCAACTAATTTTTAATACAATGAAGAACCTTTCCCTAACAAAAAAAGTATCCCTAGCTGGTTTAATTTTGACTGGAATCATTATTGTTCCTCTCACTCTTCGCGCCGCACCAACCGATCAGAATACCCCCGCTACCGCCTGCGCACCCATAGCCACGTCCACTCCGGCCGCCTGCCAAACGGCTAGCAGTACAGGTTCAAAAAATACAGCTTCCACAACGGTTGCTCAACGCCAAGCCTGCGACGCCGCCAAACTCGCACAAGACCAAGCCAACCTGAAAGCTATCCGCCAGTGCGAAGATGGGCCCCAAGTTCAGCTAAATTATGACACCTGCAAATCCGAATATGCCCCAACCAACGACGGCACCCAACCCGGGGGGTCAGGTGATCAGTATGTCCCAGTACACGAAACCGGAGATCTATTGTCTGTAGCTCAAAGCACCTACGCTGAAGCCCAAGCGATCAATACCAATACTGGCAAAGCTTACGATATGCAAGTTCTATTATGCATGTACTTGCATGCCATCAAACGCGTCAACTACGCAATGGAAGATTTGGCCTTCATCAAGGAACCGGACATGCGCCGACAAGCTGCTACTCAAGTCGAACAATACCGCCAGGGGATTTTCGGAAAAACCGGGTTAGTCCAAACGGGAGGATCCCTTTCAGGCGAATTTTCCGAACCCGCTTCCGCCGGGTCTACTACTCATCAGGGAGGATCGCCAGTTTTTCCCAAGAACCCGATTGTCTATCAAAATCAGGCCGCTGATGAAGGAAGAATCGTTTTTAAAAATAATTTAGAGACATCAAGTAATAATTTTAAAGCCGAAGTAACAACACAGCTTTCGGTTAGCAAGACCATAAACCCTTTAAATTCCACCCTCCCACGAGCAACATACGATCAAATGATCTCTGGAAACACAAAGACAATGACATCCAGCCAATATTTAAACAACTTCACGGCGATGTTCAGTATTGAGGCGCCAAACAATCCTCTAACGGCCTATATGATCGCCCAAGAAGGTGAGAACCAGGAAATTGCCTCGCGCATTGGAGCGGCGATGAGTGAATATAGTGCTGGTGGCGGTATCTTGCCGATCAGAAAATGCGCCAAACCAACAGCTGACGGAAAAAGCTGTGATGAATGGGAAACGGTTACTCCAGGTTCAGTCGTGGCCCAATCAACTGGCGATGCTTTGGCTGCCCGACTAAATGAATATGAAAATCCGGCAATAGGCCAAGTTGGCAATGGTAATGAACCCACTACGAATGATGTGCAAACCTTTACCGCAACCCCGGGAATAGGAGGGGGTACAACCGGCGGACAATCTGACCCTGGTAATGGTGGAGGGACTATTCCCAGTGGAGATGGAGGGGGAAATGATGGCGGTGGCACAGGGCCCACGATTCCCGCCCCATATGCCACTATCATGGCCAACAACCTAAGCAATGGTAACCGAGTCATTACCTGGGGATCAGTAAACACTACATACTGTAGCGCGGGAAATGACTGGTTGGGTTCAACCGATCCGATTTCTAAGTTACTCACCGTGATCAAGAGCAAGTCAGCTGTGGTCCAACCAGCAGCAGAAGGAAGCATAACTATCTATCCGCCTCTCAGGTTTACCTCCAGCTGGACCAAAAATGGCGGGGCCTATTCAAGCGCTCAAATGGCTACCTCTACCAGCCCCAATGGGAATAGCTTAAATGTGACCTGGTCGCCAAGCGCGCCAGCAGTCAATACCGATAGTTACACTCTAAGAATCCAAGACGGACAAAAGGTTGACGGGTTCACGATCACCGTGGGCGGAACCCAAAGTCCTTTTGTCGGCAAAACAGCCAAGGACGTCGTCCAGGCCTTCTATGATTTCTGGAAGGCCAATAAAAATATCCCAATCTACCAGCGCTACATTTTTACCTATGACCTAACTGGAGGAAAGATCTCAATCAGTGTGGTTGATCCAATATACCAACTCGAATGCAAAGGTGAAGATGGTAGTACGTTTAGGACAAGTAGTGCGGACTGATAAAAATCTCAATAGAAACACAAAGCACTAATGAAAAAGATTACTGGAATCCTAATATTTTCCCTATCCCTATTTCTGGTATCTTTTTGGCCGGCATCAAGTTTTGCGGCACCGGGGGCAATTTGTCAGACCGATAAAAGCTGTGCTTCGAATGAAAAATGCGTAGTAACCGGTTCAAACTACGGAGATCTCGGAAAATGCGTGTCAAACGGAGAAGCCCTGCCTGCCACAACTGATAAAACAAAAAGTGCTGTCTGTTTCAATCAGGCTGCACCCGGAGGAGACCCTAATAAATTTGTTAGTATGCGATGTTTTAAGGATCAGGACTCCTGTTTTATGGCACAAGGGACGAGCGGTTTAGCAACAGAAAAATGCGTCTTAACTCCAGGAATGGAACCGGGCAAAACGTATGACTTGTCTAAAAAAAGTTGCTATATCAGTGGTGGGTCTACCCAGTGTTCCGATACACAAGCTGAATGCGAAGCTAAAGCCAGAAGCGCTAACCCCGGTAATCCACCCCAGTGCAACCAGAACGGTGGAATAACCAACGACCCCAATATCAATTCTACTCATGCCGGTGAGTGTTTTTGGACCACAGGAATCGCCACTCCGCACTTCAATCTAAATGTCTGCATGAAACAGGTGGCCGCCTGGACCTTCTCAATGATCCTATGGCTAGTCAGCAAGCTTCTATGGCTAGTGTCCCAGATTTTCAATGCTTCGATCCAATTGAGCATTATGAATTTTAGTGCTCTAGTGGCATCGCCGGCAATCTCCCTGATCTGGGGGATCGGACGCGACCTCGCTAATGTCTTCTTTATTTTTATCCTGATGTATATCGCAATCGCCACGATCGTCCAAAAAAGTGGGATCAATACCCAAAAATTAGTTGTCGAACTCATCATCACTGCACTATTAATAAATTTCAGCATTATTATCCCCAAGGTAATCATTGATATTGGAAACTCCTTCGCCAACGTCTTCTATCAGAACATGGGCAATACCGACACTCTCACTGGAGCGCCTGATGTCGCGGGGGTTTTGGTCAACGGGATAAATCCGGCCAAAATGTTTGGGGCGGAGATAGGTAACGCGATCCAACAGACCGGAGTTGATACCGACCCAAACTCCTTCACCGGGACGATCGGTCTTCTATCTTGGTCAACGATCATTTCTAAAAGTATCGGAACCTTTTTCTTGATCCTAATTCTTTGCTATGTCTTGCTAGTCGCGACATATCTCTTCCTAGCCAGGACGATCGTGCTATTGATAGTTATCGCCATGTCGTCGCTCGTCTTTTTTAGCCGAATCGTGCCGTCAGAACTGAAACTCAATTTCTGGGATAAGTGGTGGAATGCCCTAATGTCCGAAACATTCTTCGCTCCGGTATTTATGTTTATGTTCTATCTGGTCCTAATGTTGGCCAGTACTGGCATGCCCAGCACCCTGAAAAGTGCTGGCACCGGCAATGACTGGATCATGGATATTTTGTGGTACGTCTTGATCTGCGGACTGGCCTTCGGCACGATCATCGTAGCCAAAAGCATGAGTAAATGGAGCCAGCAGGTCGCCTCCCAGTTTATGAAAAAAGGCGGCGGCTTCGTTGCCAGAAATACTATTGGACGTGCGGCTAAATCATTGGCAGATAGTAAGGCGATGACCGGCATGGCTTCTCGCGCTCCACTCATTGGAGGCAGTTTGCGCAACGCTGTTGGCGGAGTAGCCGGGGCCAAAATGGGCGGACAGAGCTTTACTGGTCAGCTCGATGCTACAGCTAAAGCAGCAAAAGACCAGATGGAGGGAATGGACGATAAACAGAAGGCTCGCTTCGTCGAGAACTCAACCAAGAGAAAGATCACTAACTTCGGTATGGGTGGTAAATTCTGGATGGGTCAGAAGGAGGTCAACAAGCTTCAGGCCGAACAGATCAAGGGAATGAAGGTGGATGAGAACAACCCAGACAAACAAGTAGAACAATTTATGAAGTCGGGCGACAAGGGCAAGGTGCTCAAAGAGGCCGGCCACAGCACTGTTGCTCGAATGATGTTGCAAGCGGAAAAGTCTGGCAACACTGGGGCCAGTGACGAAATTAAGAAATACCGCGATGGTATGGATGTAGAAGAGAGGCAGAAGCTTGATGATATGGTTAAAAAAGAAAAGGACCGCATAAAGGCGAAGGATAGAAATACGGCAGCTAAAGATCTGGCTGAAAAACTCGCAGATCCGACGACTCGTCCCGCGGCTGCCGCTAATGCCAAGAAAATTCTGCAAGATCTCACCCCAGCCGAAGCTTCCAAGTTTATGGAAGAAAACCCAGACTTCTACAAGGATGATAAGTCTGTCCTGTCTCATCTAACTTCAGCCCAGTTGGGATCGATCATCAGAAATGGCGACATGCCAATGCAAGTTCGCAAGGATATTGCCCAGCAGATTACCGACGAGCATACCGCAGCCGCTAATTCTGCAACAATAATGGGAACACCGATACCAGCCGACATCGCCAATAAGAAAAAATGGCTTGATAATCACCCAGAATTCGCTTAAGTAAATCCATGGAATACACAAAAGAACAACTCTTCCAAAAATATCTAGCTATCCCAGATGATGTTAAGGATGCGATGGATTCGATCGAACTGATCGACACCCTCGACGATATCACCTCAAAATACAAGCTACATATCGACCAAAGGGGGAAATTAGCCAATGAGGTCGGACTTTTTCTGCTTGGAGCCACCAGATCGACCGACTTCTTATCCCACATTCAAACTTGTACCGGTTTACCCGTTGAAACGGCGGGAGAGATAGTCAAAGAGCTAAATACTAAGATTTTTTTCCCAATCCGAGAATCGTTAGAAAAAATAAACAACGGAGGGGCCGCAAGCTATCGTCCAGAACAGGCGACAAAAGTAGAAAACTTCTCTCCGGCCGGCAATGTTTCGCGCGGAAATATTCAAAAAAATGAAGGACCTCTGCCAACTCCCGGCAACAATGCTATAATTGTTGGTAATGTCTCGCCCCACAACGATGATTCCGGCGACAAAAAGCTCTTTGATGAGAAAATGGGCAAACTATTTCGATTGCCGAAAGAGGAGTTGGAGCTAGGTTCAACAAATACAGATCTTCCCGGAGACGGTGACCCAAAAAAGACCGCTGACCCGTATCATGAGGCGATAGATTAGAGAATTCCAAATCCAGACCAAGATGAATTTCGTTTGTATTGTTTACATCTGTAACATTTATGAATTTTCAAATTCCCCAATTTATTGAAGTTGAAGACAAGATATTCGGACCATTGTCTTTCAAGCAATTCCTATACCTGGTCGGGGGAGCGGGAATCGCCTACCTCATATATAATTTCCTTAGCTTCTTACCTTTCCATGCCGGCGCTATTCCAGCCCTTGCGGCTGCGGGATTCGGATTTGCCTTGGCTTTTTATAAGGTCAACGACCGACCGATGATCAAGGCTGTCGAATCGGCCTTTTGGTATTATCTGAGAGGAAGACTATATCTCTGGAAAAAAGATGAAGTCACGGCAAAACCAAAAGTTACCGCTCCAGCTAACACTGCAAACAATGCCGACAATCTGCCAAAATTTTCGGACAGCAAATTAAAAGACCTCTCATGGAGCCTCGACGTAAACGAAAAAATTAAATGAGTTCTCTTGCCTCAAAAAGATCCCGATCAACCCAAGACTTTGTTCCGATCAAAGAAATTCGCGACGGCGTGGTTATTCTGCGCGACGGAAGCTTGCGCATGGTCTTAATGGCCTCCTCGGTCAACTTCTCGCTAAAATCTCCGGACGAACAGATGGGTATCTTGACCCAGTACCAGGATTTTTTGAATTCGCTGGATTTTTCCATTGAGATCGCTCTGGAATCACGGCGTTTGGATATCAATCCGTATTTAGCTTTGCTCGAAAAAGAATTGAAGGATCAGACCAATGACCTGATCAAATTGCAAACCCGGGAATATATCGAATTCATCAAAAATTTCACCGATTCGACCAACATCATGACCAAAACCTTTTTTGTCGTCGTTCCTTACGAGATCGCGTCTCTGGGTGAAAATGGGGGATTCTTCAGTAAAATATTCGGAGGTAAGAGCCAGTCTGATGAAGAAGCTAATTTACACCAGTTCCAAGAACACAAAACCCAATTGGAACAGCGGGCGGCCGTAGTCGAACAAGGTTTGAATCGTGTCGGTATTCGTGCCGTGCAATTAGGAACGGAAGAACTGGTAGAGCTTTACTATAAAGCCTTTAACCCGGGAGAGAACGAGGTGCCGAACTTTAGCGGGGCAGGTGGGGCACCGGAAGCCGAACAAAAATAAAAAATATGGCCTTCTTAAATCTATTTGGAAACAAAAGCGAGAAAAAGGATATTACCGCAATCTTGCCCCAGGATATTTATCGCATGGGAGTTTTGGAGTTGCGCGATCTGATCGCCCCCAGCGCTCTGCAAGTATCGCCAAACAGTTTGAACTTGGGAGCCAAAATCGCCCGTACCTTTTTTGCCATGTCCTATCCGCGTTTCCTTTCGGAGGGCTGGTTTTCTCCAGTGATCAACTTGGACAAAGTGTTTGATGTCGCCATCACCATTTCTCCCGTCGATACTTCTACCGCTCTCAAAAACTTACAGAAAAAAGTGGCCGAGGTTTCCAGTCAAATCGCCGAACGCGAAGAAAAGGGGATGGTCCGCGATCCAATGTTGGATGTTGCCTACGAAGATATCGAACAACTTCGAGATCAACTGCAACAGGCTCGCGAAAAGATCTTTGATGTCGGACTATATATCACCATTTACGGCGACAACGAAGCCGATCTAAATCACGTGGAAAACGAGATCAAGTCGATGCTTGATTCCAAACTGATCTACCTCAAACCCGCTCTCTTCCAGCAAGAAGACGCTTTTAAGAGCGTCTTGCCGATCGGCACCGATATTCTGGGGATCACTTACCGCCTAAATACTTCACCTCTTTCCAGTTTCTTCCCCTTTGTTTCTTTCGACCTCACTTCAAACAAGGGAATCCTTTATGGAATCAACCGTCACAACTCTTCCCTAGTGCTATTCGATCGTTTTTCCCTGGAAAACTACAACTCCGTCACCTTTGCCAAATCCGGTTCCGGCAAATCCTATGCCACCAAACTCGAGATCGTCCGGTCGCTGATGTTCGATACTGATGTAATTGTGATTGACCCAGAACGAGAATATGAATTCTTAGCTGATGCCGTCGGCGGTCGCTATTTTAATATTTCCCTGACCTCCGAGCACCACATCAATCCGTTCGACCTGCCGTTCCCGCGCGAAGACGAATCAGCCGCGGACATTTTGCGCTCCAATATCATCAACCTGGTTGGTTTGTTCCGAATTATGTTGGGTGGTCTGACTCCGGAAGAAGATTCGATCATGGACAGCGCCATCTCGGAAACCTACGCCCTAAAGGATATCAATGCCGATACCGATTTTTCCAACAAACCGGCGCCATTATTGTCTGACCTGGAACTAGTGCTGGCTGGAATGGAAGGAGGAGAGTCACTGGCCCAGCGATTACTAAAATACACTCAAGGCACTTGGGCCGGTTTCTTGAACAAGCCGACGAATGTGGATATCAATAAAAAGTTCGTTGTCTTTTCCGTCCGCGATATGGAAGACGAACTCAAACCAGTGGCGATGTATATCGTAATGCATCACATCTGGAACGTCGTTCGACGCAATCTAAAAAAACGCCTGCTGGTAGTGGATGAGGCCTGGTGGATGATGAAATCGGAAGATACCGCCTCCTTCCTGTTCTCCCTCGTTAAACGCGGACGTAAGTACTATTTAGGCGTTGCGACTATCACGCAAGACGTGGGAGACTTTTTGCGCAGTCCTTACGGCACACCGATCATCACCAACTCTTCGATCCAGGTTCTCCTCAAACAAGCTCCAGCCGCGATTGATCTAGTACAAAAAACTTTTAACTTAACTGACGAAGAAAAATATTTGCTTCTGGAGTCCGGGATAGGGGAGGGCATCTTCTTTGCCGGCCTGAAGCACGTCGCGATCAAGATCATTGCTTCTTATACAGAAGACCAGATCATTACTTCTGATCCAAGCCAGCTTTTGGCCATTAAAAAAGCCAAAGATGACCTAGCCGCAGCCCAGGATCAAAAGATCTAAATTTTTCCTTGTTCATGAAGGGGAGGAAGGGGGATTAACCCCTTAAAAAGCCCGTCACTGAATACGGACTAGATTCTCACAATGGCACAAACGAAGAATAGTATATAATCTTACGTATGGACGAGGAAAAATACCGGATACCGACAATTTCGATCATCCTAATGACCCCGCTAGCTTTGTTGCTTGATGGGATTAAGATCCTTTGCGACTTTATCTATATGGGTTGGCTGATCATGACGGGAGGATATCTCTTATTCGGGACTTGGCTTTATTTTCGCAAAGTAAAAATATTCGATACTAAAAATCATGCTACGACAGCAGTGTCTTTTCTTCTGGGCTTTATCCCATGGTTGCCACCAATGACTTTTTTTGTGGTAAGGAGTGTTTTAAAGTCCCGAGTGGAGGATCTGGAAAAGAGTAAGGCGCCAAAGGGTAAACAAGATCAAGCCTCTGATAAAAATAAACAAAAAAAAGAAACTCCGCAAAAGAACGGCGGGAAAGAAAAAGAAACCGAAGAGAGAAAGGGGGTTGATTCCGGAGTCAGGCCGGCGGGGGAATCACCGAGACTAGAGGAGGCCGGCAGAGAATTGTCATCAACACAGACTGGCGGAGACAAGCCCGCCAAACCAACAGCCGAAGAAGCTCAGGATTGGAAAAATAAGCCAAGGCAGAAACAAGAAAAATCAGAAAAAGGAGGCGGGGAAGAAAAAGCGGAGGCGGGAGAAAACTTAAAACAACAAGAGTCTGAGGGGCTTAATAATGCGGGCCTTGGTCAACAGCAGAAAAACCTGACAGAAACAGGCGAGGAAGAAGGCGAATTGGAAGATATTGTGATGCAAAAAGGAGAAACGGCCAATTTGATGGATCCTTACCGAGAACCTGTTCCCCAAAGAGAAGCGAAGATACAAACTATCCAACCTGAAGCTAAAAAAGACACGGAAGAAAATATTCCTTTTGAAGAAGCGGCGTAAGAAACTTTCCGGGAGACTCTATTAACTGTCTATTCCACACAAAGGCTATATCGACCAAGAAACATCGATGGTATAATAGCAACAATATGAATAAGCGGATCTCACTGATCATCATTTTATCTTTGCTGGCGTTTATCCTGCCGGGAAAAACTCTGGCCTACTATGAATCAACTTCGGATGGTGATCTACGGGCGATTGTTATCCCCGAGAACCCCGGGCCAAATGAGAACGTTACGATCAATCTTCAAAGCTACTTACTTAATCTGGATACTTGCGACTATACCTGGACACTCAACAGCCAAACAGCTCAAAGCGGAATCGGCCAAAAATCTCTATCCTTCCAAACCCCGGGCTTGGGCCAGACAGACACCTTACAGCTCTCGCTATCCTGCCAGGATGGAAGTTCCCAAGTAAAAAATTTCGTTTTTCAGTCAAATGATGCCGATTTTCTGACCTCGGCCGATACTTATACTCCGCCCTTCTACCGCGGGGGAGCCAAGCCAACCAGTAAAAGCCAGCTAAGGGTTGTCGTTCTTCCCCAAGTATTCGACGCCAACGGAACACCGATCAGTGCCAAAGAACTGGTCTATAAATGGAGTAAGGACGGAAAACCAATGCTGACCAGTTCCGGCTATGGCAAAAGTGCGGTGAATATCGAAGCGGAAGACACCGGCCCAAGCAATCTAGCCGTTGAGATCTCGACCTTATCCGGAGAAACTAAAGTGGTCAAATCCATCTCTATTCCCCTAAGCCAGCCTAAGCTCATTCTTTATGAAAACAAACCATTACTGGGAATCCAGTACCAAGCCGGCCTAAACGGATCAAGCAACCTCACGGGAGAGGAAACAAATATTGTCGCTGAACCCTTCTTCTTCAAGGATGAGAGCCTCTCTATCGGAAACATTGGGCTAAGTTGGTATATGAACAGCCAACCGATCACCGAAGGAATCAGTGGACAATCACTTACCTTGAGACAGGCGGGCACTCAATCGGGGCAAGCCATGATCCAAGTCGTTGCTCGCGATTCATCCAATCCGCTGGTAAATGCCCAAAATAGCTTACAAGTGAACTTCGGCAAAAAAGCTAGCCTTTTCGGTAACTAGTTCAAATAAAAAATACTATGAAAAAAATATTCCGCTGGACAATTTATTTACTCATTATCTGCGCGTTGATCCTGGTTGCCGGATCGGTTTTTGCGGCTGATACCAAGTCCGTCCAAGTCGGGGGAACGAATGGGCAGGGCGGATACACCTTGCTTGAGCCGGAAATAATCGGAAGTGCAGCCGCTCCGACCGATTTTCTCTCTTATATCAATATTTTTTACCAAGTATTGCTCTATGTCGCAATCGCTCTAGCAATCATTTATATCGTTATTGGTGGGTTCGAATACCTAACGAGCGCAGCCGCCTCTGGCAAAGGGGAGGGCAAGGAAACCATAAAAAAAGCTCTCCAAGGTCTGGCAATTGCTCTACTTTCTTACTTAATCCTAAATACAATCAACCCGGAAACGGTTAACTGGAAATTTAATATTTGCAAACTGGGAACTACTGGTTGCCCTCCGGCGGCGACAACAAAATAAAGATCGTGAAAAAAATAGCCATAATTTTATTTATCCTAATCATCGCAACCATCGGCGGATATTTTTATTTCCGCAGTTCTAACGCAACCGCCACGAATAGCGAGCAGGGGATTGTACAGAATATCGCTAACTTCTTCCCTAATGCCGGTACGCGTACGATCAACGTTGTCAACAGTTTTTTTGGCGGATCCACCACCAGCTCATCTGAAGTTGCCCCCGGCAACCAGTTACCGGGAACCGACCTAACGGCCAAGTTCCAATCGATCTCCAACGGTCCGATCTCCGGCGCCACTCAAGTTACGATCGTAACAACCAAGACCAAGACGGTTAAAAACAAAACGGTGATCATTTCCGAAAATTCTTCCAGCACGATCTGGTATATGGATAAAACCTCCGGCTATATTTATTCCTATGACCCGGCGACAGGCGAACAGACCCAAACTTCCAATACGACCAAACCTGGGGTAAGCGAGATCTCTTGGGGACTCCCAGGAGGCTCTCCGCGCTTTATCCTGAGATCGGCCAAAGATCAAAAGACCGAGAACCTTCTGTCTCAGGTCTCAAAAAACGGTTCGAGCACAATGGGAGAACTTTCTAGCATGTTTCTTTCCGCCAATATCTCTAGTCTGGCAGTATCTCCCAACCGAAGCCAATACTTCTACCTAGTGTCTTCCTCAAATGGCTCAATCGGCTATGTCGGGGACCTTTCTGGCAAACAAAAAGATGTCCAAGTATTCAGCTCGCCTTATCCAGATTGGAAAATCACTTGGCCTGAAACTAACATCATCTTGTTCCAGTCGGCCCCATCATCAGACTTTACTGGTCTTGTTTACGCATTCAACCTTAAAACGAAAGCCTTTACTAAAATCTTGGGTGGAATCGGTGGGTTGACTGCTCTGATGAGTCCTGACGGTAAAAAAATCATTTACGCTGGAACAGACCTCGATTTGCGCCTCAAGATACTAGGGACAACTGGCACAGACATCTCCCTAGATCTAGCGACCTTGCCAGAAAAATGTGTCTGGACCAAAGATTCTAAGGCCGTTTACTGTTCTGTCCCTAATTCTCTTAGTGGAGAAACAGAGCCCGACGCCTGGTATCAAGGTCTCTCTTCTTTTGACGATAGTTTCTGGCGAGTCAACGCAATAACTGGCGCGAAAGAACAATTATTCAACCCATCCAAGTCGGGAGGAAAAACCAAGATTGATGGAATAGACCTGTTCCTATCAAATAAAGAAGATAAACTTTTCATTACCGACAAGCAAAGCGGGGTATTGTGGATGTTGAGCCTGGCGCAAACATTTTCCACTAGCGTCCCTGATCAAACAACTAAAGCAACAACTTCCACTTCAACCCCGTAGTGAATTTTGGTCTCGGCTGGCGCCCGCTCGGAGGGCAAGACCAAAATCTACTACGGGGTCAACCAAAAAATAATTAAATAAAAAAACACCCCAGAGAGGGTGTTTTTTTGTCTACTTATTTTCTTTACGTCTTCGTCTCAAATACAATTCCTGCCCAATGGCAAAAAGGTTGCTGGTCACCCAGTAGATCGAGATGGCTGAAGAGAGGATCCAGGCCATATAGCCAAGCAGGCCCGGCATAAAATAGCGCATATTCACATTCATACTGCGAGCAAAATCTTCCTTAAAGTTCGGTTCGGCGCTCTTCTTGGGAGCTGACTTCGGCAGAGTAAGTGAGATCTGAAAGTATTGAGTAATGCCCGCCAAAATAGCCAAAACAGCGCTTCGACTGGTAATATCGATCACCCCGAACAGTTTGGTCGATAAAACCGCCGGAATATGGACAAAGGAATAGAGCTGGGACGGATCAAACTTAAAACTCCCGCGAAAAACCCAATATAAGGCTAAGATTATCGGTATTTGGATGAACAAAACCACAATACTGGAAAATGGATTGACCTTATTGGTCCGGTAGAGTTCCAGAATCTTCTTCGTCTGGGTTTCCTGGTCATTTTTATATTGTTCCTTGATCTTGGCCATTTCTGGCTCGATCTTTTTGATCGCCATTTGGGTCTCAGCAGCCTTCTGAAAGAGGGGGAACAGCACTATCTTCACTAAAATAGTCAACAAAATAATCGCCAAACCAATATCGCCGCCTGGGACCAGGGAGCTTAGGACGACTAAAGCGTTATATAACGGCTGAAAAAAGATAGCGTGGAACATGGTTTTAGATTAGAAAATTATCGCTTTATTCTACCAGACCAGCTTGTTTTAAGCCATTAACAATTTCTGCCTCAAAGACAGGGAAAGGGAGCTTGGCCAGGCCCGGACGCAAGAAAAAGGCGCAGTAATAACCCTCTTTTATCCTTTTCAGGTTCTTTTTGATCGCATGCCGGCCCCGCCTTTTCAAGAAATGACGCTCTACCGCTGTTTTGGCCATTTTAACTGAAACAACAAAGGCAAAGGCGCTTGGTCCAGCCTTCTCCATGGGAAGGACACGGAGCGACAAATTTGAACCGGAAAAAACCCGTCCCCGAGAGAGGATCTGGGCAAAGAGGCCCTTAGAAATACGTCTTTCTTTGGCCAACATAATGTTGAGTTGAAATAGGGAACTTAGACAGCCAATTTAGCACGGCCCTTCTGGCGCCGGCGAGTGATCGTCTTGCGGCCTCCTGCCGTCTTAGTTCGCGTCAAAAAACCGTGGGTTTTAGCGCGCTTTCGGGTCTTCGGTTTATAGGTAAATGACATGATGGGAACAGCATAACAGATTTCACCACAAAATCAAGAGGGGTGCAGACACAATGGCACACAAACACGAAGTCAGACAGATTGCGATGTTTTGTATTTTTATTCTTAATGCTTAATTTTTTTATCTAAATTATTCTTCATAGAGAGAAACAAGTTATACACAACTTATGCACCGTATTAGCAAGATTGCAGGAGTTATCCCCAAGTATATAATTGCTTTAACTTATCCGCTCGAATCTATAATTTTTAATTTATTCTCATGGTCGACAACAAAAAACTTTGGGACATGGCGCTCGGTGAGATTGAGCTGACAATTTCCAAAGCAAGTTTTGGCACTTGGTTCAAGAACACTTTCATCACCAAGCAAGACCAGGGGACAGTATATTTAAGCGTTCCCAATACTTTCGTTCGCGACTGGCTTCTAAATAAATATCACAAATTCATCCTGAAGGCTCTTCGTGATGCCTCATCGGATATTCGCGCTTTAGAGTATGTGATCACTAAGATCGAGGATCGAAATAAGGCTAAGAATAACGATAATAACGCCAAACTGCCGATGTCCGGCGAGCTTGGTTTATCGGAACTCTACGTTAATAAGGAGAGCAATTTAAATCCAAAGTATACCTTTGAGTCGTTTATCGTCGGTCCGTTCAATGAAGTGGCTTATGCGGCCTCACAGGCAGTAGTAAAGAACCCGGGGATGAACTACAACCCGCTTTATATCTACGGCGGAACAGGGCTTGGTAAAACTCATCTCATCCAATCGATCGGTAATCACATCAAACGGCAATTCGAAAGCAAGAAAGTATACTATCTCACTTCTGAAACCTTCACTAATGACTATGTGAACTCGGTTTTGAATAACAAAGTACCGCAGTTCAAAGATAAATACCGTAAATATGACGTGATCATCATCGACGACATCCAATTCTTGGCCGCTAAAGACAAATCTCAGGAGGAATTGTTCCATCTTTTCAATAGTTTCTACGAAAACAACAAACAGATCATCTTTTCCTCTGATAAACCGCCAAAATACATCCAAAATCTGGAAGAACGCCTCCGTTCCCGCTTTGAAGGGGGGATGATTGTGGATGTCGGCCGTCCCGATTACGAATCTCGCCTGGCAATCCTCAGGTCTAAGGTTAAAAACAACAATCTTCAGATCTCTGACGAAGTTGTCGAGTACCTGGCTTCCATCGTCCAAGACAGCATTAGGGAGCTCGAGGGGGCCTTGAACACGGTTCTCTGCCAGGTTCAGGCTAAAAATCGCAATCTAACCCTGACTGAGGTTAAATCCCTGATCAAAAACAGCATTAAGCCCCAACGGACCGTCTCCGTGAAGGATGTGATCAGTGTTATCTCCAATTTCTATAATATTGAGGAAAAAACCCTCTTCGAAAAAAGCCGACGAAAGGAGATCGTGAAGCCCAGGCAGATCATTATGTATATCCTAAGGGAGGACTTTAACACCTCATACCCTTATATCGGTCAAAAACTGGGCGGCCGCGACCATACGACCGTTATTCATGCCTGCGACAAGATCCGGACAGATATAAAGACCGATACGATCCTTAATCAGGAGATCGATCAGATCCGCACAATGCTCTACAATTCATAGAAAAAATCTGGGGATAAACCTGTGAATAGCTTAAGGATAACTTGTTGATATGGTAGGGATAAATATTAAGGTAAAAAGTTAAGCACAGAATTATCCACATTTTTCCCCAAGTTATCCAGTGCACCGTTCACCAAAAAAGTATTATAAAATCTAACTAGAATAAGTTTTTACACATATCCACAGTCCTAACACTAACTTATTCTTTTCAAAAAAATAAATTAATACTTATAGATTAAAAAATGAAATTAGAACTGATCAAAAATAAATTAAAAGAAGTAGTGAGTATTGCCGAACGGGTAACAGGAAAAAATCTTTCGTTGCCGATTCTTTCTGCGATTCTTCTGGAAGCGAAAGATAATACCCTAAAGATCAAGGCAACAAATTTAGATGTCGGTCTTGAAATTGAATTACCGGCGAAGATTATGGAAGAGGGAAGTGTGGCTGTTAGTGCCGGAGTTTTAAGCGGGTTTTTAGGAAATATCAGTAAAGAAGATAAAGTTAAGATCGAAACGGTCAAAGAAAATATTCACATCTCAACCGGACGCAGTTCCACTTTGATCAAATGTTTTTCGGCGGATGATTTTCCGGTTATTCCGCGGGTGGAAGATGGTAAGTCGACGAGTTTTATTGGCAAAGAATTGGTGACCGGTCTTCGTTCGGTACTTTATTCTTCATCTCTCTCTGATATTAAACCGGAGATCGCCAGTGTTTATATCTATCAAGACGGTAAAGAACTAGTCTTTGTGGCGACTGATTCATTCAGACTAGCTGAGAAAAAAATACAGATCAAAGATCGCGATAAGGATTTTCAGGCGGTGATTATTCCCTTTAAGAATGTCGCCGAAATTATTAAAGTATTTGATAATGTCGATGAAGAAGTGAGGATCGATGCCAATAAGAATCAGATCTCTTTCTTTACCGATAATATTCACTTTACCTCTCGAGTGATTGACGGAAACTTCCCGGATTATCACCAGATCATGCCTAAGAAGTTCAAAACTGAGGTCACGGTGGCGCGCGAAGAACTCTTGAATGCTTTAAAGCTCTCAAATATCTTTTCCGACAAATTCAATCAGATAAACATCAAGATCTCGCCGAAAGATAAAATATTCGAGATCAATTCGCAAAATCAAGATATTGGTGAGAATACTATTTCATTGGAAGGTGCATTGGAAGGTGAAGATATTCAAATGAGCTTCAATGCGAAATATATTCTGGATAGTTTTCAGTCGATCTCGTCTGATACGATTGCGCTCAAATTTGATCGCCCTCTACTTATCGAAGGAGTGGGGGATCGTTCGTTCCAGTATATTGTAATGCCCGTGAATCGATAGTCGGACCGTGCATTTGGCGCACTTCTTCGCCCACTTATTCATTCACTCCCGCGCAGTACTACTTGTACAGCTTAGTCGTGACTTCACTCGTGGTCTCGAATTGCATCCAAATCCACGATCCTTGGGTAAAATTTTATGATTTCTCTTAGCGACTTACTTTCTAAGTATAAAAATATTGTTCCGACCGATTCTTTAAAAAAAGAAGCGGTGATAGAGGTGATTGATAAAATGTTTGACCTGAAATTGGAAAAGAAAGACGTTTCAGTCTCCAATAATATTATTTATTTGAAATGTTCAACTAAACTCAAATCTGAGATTTTTATACATAAAACAGAGATATTGAAAAAACTAAGTGATATTTTATCTAGAGAAGCGCCGAAGGATATCAAATAAAAAACCCTCGAATTCGAGGGGTTTTTATTTGATATCTTAATCTGAAGTTGTGCTAGTTCCTACTTTGAAATTCACCGTATCCTCGGACTTAGCCCCGCTTTGGTCGTAGGTGATCACAGTTAATTCATTATCTGCTTTTACGTTATCAAGTTCCGATAGTCCGAAGAGAAGCTGGGTTTGATTTTGGGTCGAAGTTTTGATTAGAGTGCGATTGAGGTAGAACTCGGTCTTGGTCAAAGGAGAAGATCCGGTGCGGATGGTAAGTTGAACCGACACATCGTCATCGGCTTTGAAAACTTGCCCTTCGGTCGGCTTATCGATCGATAATGATAGCGCACTATTGCTTGTTGGGGCGATACTGCCGGCGGAGACGGGGAGAGATAAGACTCCACCTGATCCGTAGCCGTTCTGGGCCGCCCAGATCTTGATCGGGTACTCCCAGTTCTTGAACTGGCCGTCGTTGTAAGGATTGGAAGGAGCCGGACCCAACGGATCACTCTTATCTACCCAATAGAGAATTGAGTGAACGTCGGTCGAGACGGCTTCCGTACTGCCATTTGCCACCGTCACACCTCCCTGCCAGACACCGCGCAAGACCGGTTTAAGGGTTTGATCAATCGGATTGGGAGCGACGAACTTGTCTTTAAGAAAATTAGTGTCAATCGAGCGCATAAACTCTCCCCACATCGGAGCGACAACCATCCCGGCGACTTTTTTGGCAATCGGGGTGTTGTTGTTGTTACCGGCCCAAGCCCCGACGGCAATGTCAGGCGTGTAGCCCAGGATCCAGGTGTCGCGGAAGTCGTTGGTGGTACCGGTTTTGGCCGCTACGTCACGCCCAGGGAAGTAAAGCGGAGAATTGGCACCGTAGGCCGGGGTGCGAGCGACGTTGTCGGAGAGAATGTTAGATACGAGACGGGCAGAATTGGCAGGAATGACTTGATCACCCGGGTTATCTTGGTATTCCTCCAACACATTTCCGGCCGCATCGGTAATTTTCAAAATACCGGTGTATGGGTGGCGGACGCCGTCGTTGGCAAAAACCCCATAGGCGCTGGTCATGTCGAGCAGAGAAACTTCACCGCCTCCAAGTACGAGAGTGAGGCCGTAAGTATTGGCATCTTTCAAGTTAGGGATACCCATATTCTTGGCCGTAGTGAGGGCATTGTTGATACCGACTAAGTAAAGAAGTTTTACTGCGGGAATGTTACGCGATTGAGCCAAGGCGTTGCGCAAAGTCATTGGGCCTAAATATTTGGCATCGTAGTTGACTGGCATATAACACTCTTTCGCCTTAGAACTAGAGATAGTGGGGGCGCAACTCGGGTTGAATTCGGTCGGCAAGTCGAATAGTACTGTGTCGGGAGTATAGCCCTGACTAAAGGCCGTCGCGTAAACGAAAGGTTTGAACGATGAACCCGGTTGGCGGTGAGCAAGGGCGACATTGAAGTTGCCTTCATGGGTCGTATCGAAATAATCGCGGGAACCGACCATCGCTAAGATCTGACCAGTCTTTGGGTCAGTGGCAACCATTGATTCGTTGGTGGCGTTGTAATTTTTTTCATTAATGACGGCGTATTTTTTTACAACTTCCTCCATTTTTTGTTGCATTGGAAAGTCGATGGTTGTATACACCTTTAAGCCCATCTTTTCCACCTGATCGGAACCGCCATATTTCTGTTCCAAATAGTCTTTAATGAAGAAAACAAAGTGTGGGGCATTTAATCCGTGGAAGGTCGGTTCCATAAAAGCCACTTTTTCTTTTTTTGCTTTGCCGGCCTCATCTTTGGTTACATATCCTAAGGCTGCCATTCTGTCGAGGACTAGATTTTTACGCGCCTCCAATAACTCGCGATGGTTGCCATAGGGTGAATAGGTTGTCGGAGCTTGGGGGATAGCAGCTAAGTAGGCTGATTCGGCTAAAGTAAGTTGGCCGGCGTCTTTGTCAAAGAAAGTTTTGGACGCTTCCTGCACTCCATAAATCATCCCGCCATAAGGAATCTCGTTAAGGTACATTTCCAAGATCTGATCCTTGGTCATGGTTTTTTCCAGTTTCAGTGCCAAAACAACCTCCTTGATCTTACGAGTGATGGTCTTTTCGTTGGTCAGTAGGGTGTTTTTGACGACTTGCTGGGTGATGGTCGAAGCGCCTTCCTTTTTGGAACCGGAGGAGATGTCGACAAACAGGGCGCGCAACATCGACATTGGTTCAATACCATTGTGTTTGTAAAATTGGTCGTCTTCAATAGCAATCGTGCCATCTTTGACGAATTTTGAGATCTTGTCCAGCGAGATCTGGGTGCGATGGACGGTCCCGGACATATCATAGAGTTGAACTTTCCCGGTCCGGTCGTAGATCTTGGTGGATTGGGACTTTGATAGTTGGTCGAAGTAGGTATTGATATCAGGAATCGGCAGGGTGATGGCCCAAACAGCCGAAACTCCGGAAAACACAAAAAAAGCAATCAAAATAGCAAAAATCCCTTTTAATATAGGGTGAAAATTATTATAAGTGTTCTTCATAACAAAAATACTACCACATCTAGTAGAAAACGCTATTATATGGTGTAGCCATAACAGTAATCCTAAAACAAAGTGAAAATTATTTTGTGTTCTGCTGGTTTTACCCTATACTAAATAACATTATGGCTATTGATACTGACCCAAAAAAGATAGAGGAGATACTAACCCGTTCCATTAGCCGGGTCTATCCCGACAAGAGTGCTTTTGAAAAGATGCTAAAAATGGGCAAGCCTCTCAGGATTTATATGGGGATCGATCCGACGGCAACTTATGCGCATTTAGGTCATGCGACCAACTACATCATTTTAAAGCGCCTACACGATTTAGGGCACAAGATTATCGTTCTGATTGGTGATTTTACCGCTATGATTGGAGATCCTAGCGACAAGAATGCCGCGAGACAGAGACTGACTAAGGATGAGGTTCAGAATAACCTTAAGACCTTTAAACAGCAAATAGGGAAAATTCTTGATTTTGAAGATAAAAATAATCCGATCGAGATCAGGTTTAATGCTGATTGGCTGTCTAAACTAACTTTTGAAGACTCTATCCAATTGGCGTCGCATTTTACAGTTCAGCAAATGATCGAACGTGATAATTTTCAAAAAAGACTTAAGGAAAATAAGCCTCTCTATGTCCACGAGTTTTTTTACCCTCTAATGCAGGGGTATGATTCTGTTGCTTTGGAAGCTGATGTTGAGATAGGTGGAACAGATCAGACTTTTAATATGCTAGCTGGGCGGACGCTTGTGAAAGCTTATCAGAATCGTGAAAAGATCGTGGTTACGACCACATTGCTCGAAAATCCAGTAACGGGTGAAAAATTGATGAGCAAGAGCCTTGGAACGGGGATTGGTTTAGATGAAGATCCGAATAATATGTATGGAAAAACAATGGCGTTGCCGGATGAAGCGGTCATCCAATGTTTTATTGATTGTACGTACTTATCATTGGATGAGATCGAATCCATCAAAAAAGAATTAGCAGACGGAGCCAATCCGCGCGATATTAAAATGCGTTTGGCCAAGGAAATTGTAACGATGTATCACGACAGTGATTCGGCCAGTAAGGCGGAAGAATATTTTGTGACCGCTTTTCAGAAAAAAGAAACTCCCGATGATATTGAAGAACTGAAAACTGAAGCCGGAATTAAAATAGTCGATCTCTTGACCGAGAAGGGGATCGTGAAATCGAAATCCGATTTTCGCCGGCTGGTAGATGAAGGGGCTGTTACCTTGGAGGGAGAAAAGATTACCGATGCCAATGCTACAGTCTCCGCGGGTGTATTGAAAGTTGGGAAGAAACGATTTGTTAAACTCATAATCTAGGAATAAAAAACAACCCGCCGATGGCGGGTTGTTTTTTTAAAATTGATTTAAACCTACTTTAGAACTCGTCGGCCGTCTCTTCGGCAAAGCCAAAGTCGGCACTTTCATCATCATCTCCTGCGACCTCCTTTTCGGGGTCGAAATCATCGTCATCGGAGACACCTGTTTTCTTGTCGTCTTCTTCGTCTGGCATAAAACTATATTATGCTTATAATTGATAATTATTTTCTCCTAGAACACCTTAGTATTTTAGGAACTTATAATTTGTATCATATCGGCATTTTTTTGCAAGCGCCAGAGGTTTTTGGGGATAACTGCCGATCACTTTATACTACGAATCTTGAAACAGGCCAGGTGCGTCAGGGCGGCGCCGATCGCGTCATATTCGTCGTCTAAACGCTTGCCGGTCGGCAAACATACGAGTTTTCCGATCATGTTGGTAACTTGTTTCTTGTCTGCGCTGCCATAGCCGGCGATATTCATTTTGATCTCCATCGGGGTATACTGGCCGATCGAGAGGCCAGCTTTGCGAGCCAAATACACTACCATTCCGCGTATCTCGGAAATGTTCGTGGCAGTTTTTTGATTATTAGTGAGAAAAAGTTTTTCGATCGAAAGGGCATTCGGTTTCCATTTTTTAATTATTTTCGCTAGCTCATCACCAAGGTAAAGCAGGCGATCAGCGAAATCATCGCCCTTGCCGGTCGTGAGACAGTCAGAAAACAAAACAACTTCCTTGCCGGCCTGTTTTTCCACAATGGCTACTCCCATTCGGTCGTAGCCGGGATCAATACCAAGTACTCTCATCTGGGCATTATAGCAAAATACCGCCGGGTGGCGGTATTAGTCTAGATTGGCGTTAGAATAAATATTCTCAATATCTTCGTGATCGTCGAGCTCGCCGTAAAGTCTCAGGACGGCTTCCTGGTCGCTCTCAGAGATATCCATCGGCGTGATCGGGGAGTAACCCTCGGCAGTTTTAGTGAACGCCCACATGACCGAGCCTTGTCCGCCCAAGTTTCCGCCATTCTTCGATAAAAGATGCTTGATCTCTTGAGTAGTACGGTTTTTATTATCAGTAATGCCCTTCATTATAAATGCGACACCTCCCGGGCCGTAACCTTCGTAGACGACCTCTTCCATGTTGCCGGCGTCGTTGCCGAAACCTTTCTTGATCGCGCGATCGATATTGTCGTTTGGCACATTAAAGGTTTTGGCTCGTTCCACCGCTGCCTTTAGTCCGGGGGCGTTCTTATCTCCACCGGCCTTTTTGGCTTCCATCGTGATGATCTTGGCATACATAGAAAATACCTTGCTCTTTTGGGCATCGGTTTTACCTTTGGCAACCTTAATTTGTGACCATTTATTGTGTCCGGACATTTACCCTATTGAATAAAAATTTGGAGTACCAAATTTTACTTTAAAAATCTTTATAATTATTCTCTGACTTAGGTGCTATCCTCTAATATACCCCATAAACCAAACTTGGCAAACCTTCGTTTTTAAAGTTATTCAATAGGGTGAAACAACCTATACAATAAAAACTTGCCCCGTTAGAGTCTTAACAATTTCTATTTCTCATCAATCTCGCCCTTCTTAGGGGACTCTAAACGGGGCTTGCGGAGAAGAACTCGATTGGTATAATAAAAATAGTAGCAATCTCTCTCGTTCTGACGTTTAGAAGCCCAGCTTTGGGTCTTTTGCGTTTCGTTTTTAATAAAAGAATCAAGATTTGTCGGAATCTTGATGTGGTAATGGTAATTAGAAAATGATGAAAACAACCTTAACGGCTTTGGCCGGACTTTTGGCTTTGCCTTTGTTTGTGCTGGCCCAGGCTACGACCAGCCCGGCGATGCCTAATCCAGTACAGTATGTAGCGCCAGTTTTTGAGCTGAGTTCGACTGGCTCGATCTTGGTGCGAGGGGTAGTGGTCTCTTCAGTGTCATCTTCGACAATTGAGGGAACCTTTATGGATGGTGCCTGGCAGTTGCCGGTAACGATAAAGGTTCTTCCTAGTACTTTGTACTATGATGTTAATTTGAACAGCTGGCCTAATATGTCGGGTATTCAGGTTGGCGACACGATCAGCTTTTTGGGTTTCTTCAATAAAGCTTCTTCGACCTCATCGGTGATGGTGACGGCTTCGGTTGTCCGTGATTGGATGCCAAGCTTAAGCAGTGTTGGCGGGGGAGCAAGCTCTGGCAGTAGTTCTATCTCTAGTACAAGTGGAGCAAGCTCGTCCGTGGTTCCTACCACATCCTCTTCTTCAGATAACTCTAGTATGTCAGGTTTGACCAGTTCAACCAGCCTGACTCAGCCTATGGCGACCTCTAGCGAGGCTACGACCACAACTTCGACCACTACGACTTCAGGTGGAGGTGGAGGCTACTAAAACCTCGCAAATAAAAACAGCCCCTAATAGGGCTGTTTTTATTTGCCTTCTTCTCAGAAATTGCTACCATGGGATATGGCAAAAATAACTATTTTTGGATTGGCGGGCACTGGTACGACAACCCTTGGTAAACTGTTAGCCCTGCGCCTGAATTCTAAATTTGTTTCGACCGGTAATATTTTCCGCCAGATGGCCACCGATCTTGGTTTATCGCTTTATGAATTTGATGTTTTGTGTAATTCAAACTCGGAGTATGATCGGCGGATAGACGCGGAAACGGAAAAGTTTGGTATAGAAAATGATAATTTTGTTTTGGAAAGCCGGCTGGGCTGGCATTTTATTCCTGATTCCTTCAGGGTGAAGATTCTTTGTGAAGATAAGGTCCGGTTTGGTCGAGTAGCTGCTCGTGACGGCATCTCGCAAGAGCAAGCTAAAGAAAAAACTCTCAAACGAGAAGCCGATGGGCCCCAACGATATCGAGAACTGTATGGAATCGAAGACTTTGGCGCTGATTCCCACTTTGATTTCATTATCGATTCGACAAACCTATCGCCGGCAGAAATTGTAGAACGAATAATTGAGGCTATTAAATCTAAAAATACCGTCTAGACGGTATTTTTAGAGCCCTAAGTTTTCCTGCTTCTCCTTCGGAAAATCGTAGCCCAAGTGTTCGTAGGCTTTTTTGGTGGCGGAACGTCCGCGGGGAGTGCGCTCGATAAGACCCAATTGGATTAGGAATGGTTCATTTACTTCTTCGACAGTGGCATCTTCTTCCGACATCGCGGTGGCGACAGTCCCCAAGCCAACCGGTCCGCCATTGAATTTGGAAATAATGATGTCTAATATTTTGCGGTCCTGAGAAGTTAGACCGATCTCGTCGATACCAAGCATATTCAAAGCTTCCTTGACCGTTTTCATATCAATGTCGGTTCCTTTAATTTGCGCGTAGTCGCGACAGCGTTTTAGAAGCTGGTTGGCGATGCGCGGAGTGAAGCGTGCGCGCCGGGCGATCTCGGTCGCCGCTTCGTCTTCGATGTTTACTCCTAAAATATTGGCTGAACGCAAAACGATCCGTTTGATCTCGGCTTCAGTATAAAATTCCAGGCGATGCGTGCCTCCGCCGAAACGCGAACGAAGGGGAGAGGAGAGGAGAGCGATGCGGGTGGTGGCGGCGATAAGAGTGAAAGGCGGGAGATCGAGCTGGATCACTCGCGCGCCCGGCCCTTTGCCAATGACAATATTCAAGACACCTGATTCCATTGCCGGATATAGCACTTCCTCGATCATTTTATTCAGGCGATGAATTTCGTCGATAAAAAGAATATCACCGGCGGAAAGATTGGTAAGAATCGAAGCCAGATCACCAACTTTGCCGATAGCGGGACCGGAAGTAACTTTTAACTGCGCACTCATTTGTTTGGCGATCAAATGGGCGAGCGTGGTCTTGCCAAGACCGGGCGGACCATAAAAAAGCAAGTGTTCCGGTGGATGTTTGCGCGCTGAAGCGGCCCCCAAGAGGATCTTGAGGTTGTCTTTGATGCTTTCTTGGCCAATGTAATCATCCCAGGCGGTCGGACGGAGCGAACGGTCTAAAAAAGCGTCTGGATTAAGGTCATTTTTGGGTTCACTGGAGCTACTTGACATTGAAATCTTTTTATGCTAGACTTAACTCAGTAAAGTAAATGGAAGATTTTTTGGAAGCAATACGCTCGCAAGGCGCATTTTTATCTTTCTCTGACATTTTTTCTTTACAAAATTGAGACCATAAACCTCAAAGCAATTAAAGCGCTTGCGCTTTACGGATTTTCCTAACAGGACGACTTGGTTACCGGCTTGCCGGAGTTACTGGGTCTATCCTCGAGGGGATCTCTAACTCTAGTTGCAGAACGAGAGGGATTGCTTCGAGGTTTACGAGCTCAATTTTCTCTATTTAGTTTTCAATTTTATTATCTAATCTCAAGATTTGAGCGCAGTTTGGCTGTGCCCAATCCTGAAATTAGATAAATTCTTCATTCATGTCTACAACGCGCGATAATTCGGACATGTCCGTCGTTCCGGCCAAGACTTTCAAAATGCCATCCTGCCGCATGTCCAGAATCCCTTGCGGTATGGCGGCAATTTTGATCTCTTTCTCGGAGGGGTTCTCGATCGCCACTTTTGCTACGGCATCATCCATATAGATCGCTTCGTACACTCCGCACCGGCCCTTGTAGCCGGTTTTGTTGCATTTCTCGCAACCGACCGGATGCCACAACTTGTGCGACTCGGCGATCACCAGTTCCGGTTTCTTCTTCTTGATCGTCACGATCACGTTGTCGATGATGGTTTGTTCCTCAGGTGTTGGTACGGCTTCTTGTTTGCAGACCGGGCAAAGTTTGCGGACCAAGCGTTGGGCGATCGGCAAGGTGAGTGCTGAAGTAAGGATCTTGGCGTTCACGCCCAGGTCGATCAATCGGGGGATAGCGCCGGCCGCGTTGTTGGTGTGCAAGGTGGAAAAGACCAAGTGCCCAGTCAGAGACGCATTGATGGCGATCTTGGCCGTTTCGGCGTCGCGGATTTCCCCAACCATGATGATATCCGGGTCTTGGCGAAGTGAAGCGCGTAAACCAGAGAGGAAGGTATAACCCTTTCCACGATTGACCTGTGTTTGATTGATCCCTTCCAAGTGGTATTCGATCGGGTCTTCGATGGTAATGATCTTTAGTTCGGTGGAATTTACTTTGCGCAAGAAGGAATATAGGGTCGTTGTTTTACCAGAGCCGGTTGGGCCAGTGAGCAAGATCATGCCGTTCGGGCGATTGATCTCTCGTTCGAAGATCTTGAATAACTGATCATCAACCCCCAAATTTTCGAACGTAACATTGATGCTTTTGGGATTCAGTACGCGCATGACGACCGATTCGCCATAGGAGCCGGGAATGATCGAATTACGAATTTCCATCTCGGTACCTTCTACCTTGATCGCGAAGCGTCCGTCTTGGGCCGCCTGATTTACATTCAATTTCATTCCCGAAACCAATTTGAGGCGAGAGGTGATTTGTTTGATCAGACGGTTGTCGATCGTGCAGACATCATGCAGTACGCCATCGAGACGATAGCGCAAGCGGATCGCCGTTTCTTCTGGTTCAATGTGAATGTCGGAAGCATTAGTAGCTAGCGCTCCAGACAGAATCGCCTCCATCAGGGTCGAGATCCCGCCAGTGGCCAAACTGTTCTTTATCTCTTCGTCTAGGGTTACTTTTACATCTTCGATCGTCTTGAACTTTTTGACGTATTCGGCAATCGCTTCGTCAGAGATCTGAATCACACCGGCATCGGCTTTGATTCCTCGTCCAATCTCGCCATAGAGGCTCCAGGCTCGATCGAGGCTGTTTTGCGAAGCAAGCCAAAGTTTGGCCGTGATCCCTTTATTTGCTAGATCGGAAACAATATTGGCGATCTTGGGATTATTGGGGGTGAGGACAGCAATATCGACATTCCGACCGGAAAGATGAAATGAGGCAAGACCTGCTGCCTTGGCGTCTTCTTCAGGCACGAGACGTAATCCATCAGTCGAGATTGTTACCTTCGTCAGGTCGATGTATGTTAGGTTGTAACGCGAAGAAAGCATTTGAGCCAAGCCCTCCGCTTCTTTTAAGTGGAGTTCATCAACCCGCTTATCTTGCTTTTCTTCATCGAAGGCAACCATGTATGAATCTAATTATAAATTAAAAATGAAAAGTTAAAAGGAAATACAAAAAAAATTTTCTATATTTGCTAACTACATTACTTGCATACTAACTCGAAACAGAGAAGGGGATAACTTAAATATCGGCCCGCATAAATTGTGCGAAGCAACAATTTTGCGGCTTGCCGATATTTAATCCCGGACTACCTTGTTGCAGACAAGGGCTGATCCGGGATCCAGGCCGGCCGCGCTCGCAAGTCTTGCCAAATGCGATGGCTCGCTCAACTGAAAAATACAAAGACAAAACAAACAAAGTTGCTTAAAAGTGGGCTTTTTTGACCATATTGACTTTTGTATGCATTAATGCTATAATAGAAAGCAGATCATAAAGATCACAGCCGTGGCAACTCTCCGGCTAAGAATATTGAAAAGAAAGGGGAAAAATGATGAAGACCGTCATTTCCCTCGCATTGGTTCTGGTTTTACTTCTCGGCTCGGTAAGTTTGTCGCTGGCGGAGGGTCGCCGTTATTATGGCGGTCACTGTTATCAACAGACTCGCCACTGTGGGCGGGGGTTCAATTATGCGCCGATGCGCTACGTCGTGACCCCGCGGATCATCATTCGGCCGGCGTACGGCTACCAGTCCCATGGCCAATACTATCCGAATTACGGCTACGTCCAGCCCGAGCCGTATCCGGCCCCCGTTTACCCGCAGTATCAAGTGCCACCTCAGGCGTATT